>Ga0208598_1000309_pt1 | contig 14123 bp, 10 predicted proteins | sample LakMenEpi22Jun12_FD_150726 | JGI IMG/M metagenome (GOLD analysis project Ga0208598, IMG submission 150726) | Freshwater microbial communities from Lake Mendota, WI - 22JUN2012 deep hole epilimnion (SPAdes) | ecosystem: Environmental > Aquatic > Freshwater > Lake > Epilimnion/Euphotic zone ... | reverse complement strand
AATGCAAGTGTTTCTATGATGGCTTTATGGTAAGATTCCTTTTTAGTAAGTTGATAGGCTTCTGATAAGGTGGTTACCAAAAGTGCATTATCGTAGAGCATTTTTTCGAAGTGCGGAGCGAGCCACTGCCCATCGGTACTATACCTAGAAAATCCGCCTCCCAATTGATCATAAATGCCGCCTTCAATCATTTTATCCAAACACAGCAAAGCATGATCTAATGAAGCTTTGTGCGCAGGATTAAAATAATGATACCGGAGTAAAAAACGAATCGATGCCGTTTGTGGAAATTTAGGAGCACCACCAAAGCCACCCCAAACAGTATCTGCTTGCATTAGTAATGCCGATACCGCAGCATCTATATCACTTAAACCAGGTGCAGAAGTGGCACCCGTTTTTTGAAATCCAAATGCATTGGAATTTTGTAAATGGTCGGTTAATTTTTGCGCCTGCCCATTTATTTGGTCTCTATTTTCTTTAAAGCCTTTTGAAATACCAAGTAATACATCTTTCCAACTTGCCCTATTGTGCATGGGCTCGGGTGGAAAATAAGTACCTCCATAAAAAGGTTTTTTATCGGGCGTTAAAAAAACGTTTAGTGGCCAACCTCCACTGCCAGTCATGGCTTGCACCGCGTCCATATAAATATGATCTAGATCGGGACGCTCTTCTCTGTCAATTTTAATATTAACAAAGTGATCGTTCATGATTTTTGCAGTAGCTGCATCCTCAAAACTTTCGCGCTCCATTACATGACACCAATGACAGGCTGCATATCCAATACTCACCAAAATGGGTTTGTCTAAATCTTTAGCAAGCTTGAGTGCAGCTTCTCCCCATGGATGCCACTCTACAGGATTATACGCATGTTGAAGTAGGTAAGGACTTGACTCCTCAATTAATAAATTTGGTGTTGAATGATTTGTTTGCAAAAAGATTATTTTTTTGCGACAAGCGATTGCAAATAATGATCTAAAGCGGCAACTAAACTAGGTCGTTGAGGGGCTGGCGCTTTAATATCTAAACGAAGTGTAGCGTCTTCAACTGCTTTGGAAGTGTTACTTCCAAAAGCACCGATAACGACTTTATTTTGTTTGAAATCTGGGAAATTATCGAATAAACTTTTAACACCGCTAGGGGTAAAAAAGCAAATGATTTCGAATCCTTTTTTTGCAAACAAAGGGGTGATGTCATTGCTAATACTGCGGTACATAAATGCTAAATCAAAACTACATTTGTGTAGTTTAAGCCAGCCACAAATATCATTGTCCTGCTGATTTTCACTACATACATAGAGGAACTTTTCGTTCTCTTTATGTTTATTGATTACATCAAGCATACTCTTACTAGACCCATCTGCACCGTAAAAAACTTTACGCTTTCTATATAAAATAAACTTTTGCAAATAAAGTGCAACAGCCTCCGTAATACAAAAGTATTTTGTGTCTTGACTTATAGATACTTTCATTTCCTCTGCGGTACGAAAGAAATGATCAATAGCATTTCGGCTGGTAAAAATAACGCCAGTATAAGCAGCGATATCAATCTTTTGTTTTCTAAATTCTTTAGCAGGAATACCATCTAATTTAATAAACGGATGGAACACCAGTTCTACCTGGTATTTGCGCTCCAAATCGTAATATGGAGATTTGTCGCTTTCCGGTTTTGGCTGAGAAATTAAAATTCGTTTAGGAGCTACTGCCTTAGCAGCTGTTCCCGTTTTTGATCCGATTTTTGCCATGCTACTTATCTAAGATTGTGCAAAGTTAAAAAGTTCCGCTAATAAAATCCATGGTCAATTTGTATAAAACCAACATAGGAAGTACTTCGCAGGTGCAAAGGTACAAGAAAAAATGGAAGGCGCTCACCTTCAAAGAAGCCCTTACGATAGAGAAGGATATTAAATACCTATACACAAAAAGGAAACTGATGATGATTAATGCACTATTATAGGCGAAATCTTGAACAGTAAGTGGCGAAAACGCCAACAACAAAATGGCTGGTATTAAAAAAACACCCATTACTTTATTGGTCAAAAAAACAATAAAACTATAATTACCAATGGCCTCTCCCTGTGAAAACAGCCAACCAGAGAGCCATAAAAATAAAAATTTGAACAAATAGAGTGTCGTAAATCCAACAACACTATATGCAATACAGCTATACAGCGTCAAATCTACCCATCCATTTTTAATAGCAATCAGGGATACAAAAATAGATGCGTTGAGAATGAATAAAATATTACTAAAAAGTGAAGCTAAATTATTTTGCTGTAACTGCTCTCTCGTTTGTTTTTGCCTTATAGGGCTTTGAAAAATGAGTTGAAAAACATTAGAAAAGTATTTGGGGAATGTTACTTTTATAAACGCCAAATAAAATAACATTCCAATAATCAAGTAAAACCTGCCATCAAAATTAGGGGCAATACGAAGTTCATTGATTCGGAAAGAAGGCTTTGTCTGCATCGGCAAATAAGGATGCGTCATGAATTTTTTAAATGAGGTCGTATCCCTAATTGACTTTTTTTTCTGAAGTATCAAAAGTGAATCTGCTGCTCTTTGTATACTATCTGTAATGGTTGAATCTGCGGAAGGAATCATAGACGTGGTGTCAATGATTGAAGTGCTATCTGGTTTTTGTTGAGCCAAAAGGCTAGTACCTATAAAAAGGGAAGCACTCAAAAAAGCTACAATGAATAACAAATAACGGGATCGCATGGTTACAAAAATAAGGAGCTTCCTCTAACATTAACGGCATAGTTGCAAGTATTTGGTAGATTTGCAATATAAACATTTACATGGCAGGCATTTACATTCATATTCCTTTCTGCAAACAGGCCTGCCACTATTGTAATTTTCATTTTAGCGCTTCTACCAAATTATTAGACCCCATGGTACAAGCCCTCTGCAAAGAAATAGAATTGCAGCAGCATTTTTTTGATGCACAAAACACATTAATAGACACTATTTATTTTGGAGGTGGCACCCCTTCACTTTTACCAACTGATGCGACCGCTCAAATACTTGAAACCATTAAAAAGTATTTTACCCTTTCTACGCAAATAGAAATTACACTTGAGGCCAACCCCGACGATATTGCAAAAGAAAAATTGATTGCGTTTAAATCGATGGGTATCAATAGGCTTAGTATGGGTGTGCAATCGTTTGTGGACGAAGATCTTATTTGGATGAACCGGGCGCACCGATCAGAAGCTGCCGTTCAGGCCATTGAACTTGCAAAAGAAGTTGGTATCCATAATATTTCAATCGACCTTATTTATGGCATTCCCACACTTACAGATGATAACTGGATACAAAATATTGATAAAGCGATTGGATTAGAAGTACAGCATTTGTCTTGTTATGCATTAACGGTAGAACCTAAAACACCACTCAATGCGCTTATTTTAAAAGGCGAAAAAGAAGATATTGATAGTGCAAAGCAAGCTGCACATTTTGAACTACTAACAAAGCATGCAGCACGGGCTGGATATGAACATTACGAGCTTTCTAACTTTGCACTAGCAGGCTACAGAAGCAAGCACAATACCAGTTATTGGCAACAAAAAAAATACCTTGGCATAGGCCCTTCGGCACATTCATTTACGGGAAGCTCCCGTCAATGGAACATTGCCAACAACGCACTTTACATTAGTAGTATCGAAAAAGGTATCGTTCCATTTGAATCAGAAACATTATCACTAGCCACGCAGTACAATGAATACATCATGACATCACTTCGCACCATGGAAGGATGTTCGTATGCATATGTACATGAAAAGTTTGGAGACAACGCTGTTAGTAGAACAAAAAAAATAGCAGCACATTATATTGACAAAGGACAACTCATGGAGCAAGAAAAAAACTTAATTGCAACGGCGCAAGGAAAATTTTTTTTAGACGGTATTGCCGCAGATTTTTTTGAAGTGTAGCTAGTATACTATTAGAATAAGATTTTTTCAACCTCTGCAAACCCATTAGCAGCATGCACATGCTTCCATAAAATTTGATAGATCGCTGTAGCAATAGGCATTTCAGCCCCATAGGCCTGATTGATTTCAAAAATACATTTACTAGCATTGTAACCTTCAGCCACCATATTTAATTCGAGCTGAGCCGATTTAACAGAGTAGCCTTTACCAATCATATTACCAAAGGTTCGGTTTCTACTGTACAAAGAATAACAAGTAACAAGTAGGTCGCCAAAATACACAGAAGCATTGTAATTAGGAGCTACTGCGTTTTTACTGGCCCCTTCGCAGTGATCACATTTTTGTAAAAAATTGGCCATTTCATTGGCGCAATTGGCGATGTAAACGCTTAAAAAATTATCGCCGTACTCAAGCCCGTGTGCTATACCGGCACCTAATGCATAAATATTTTTTAATACAGAAGCAAATTGTGAACCATAGATATCGGTATTGACAACAGTATTGATGTATTCACAATTAAAGTGAGAAGCTATTTCCTGCGCTGCTTCATGAGTAGTTCCCGAAAAAGTTAAATAGGATAGTTTTTCGGCGGCCACTTCTTCTGCGTGACAAGGACCCAGCAGCGTGAAATAATGGTCTAATGGAAAATTAAATTTCGTTTGTAGGTATTGATTGAGTAGTACATTATGATTTGGTAAAATACCCTTTACTGCCGACACTATTTTTTTACCATCTAGTAAACTAGCATCAACCCCTTCAAATATTGAACTCACATAAGCAGACGGAACGGCTATCACAACCACGTCTACCGCAGATACCAACTCCTGCAAATCATTGGTTAAATGAAGTTGAGCCTGATTAAAATAAGCAGCGCTTAAATAATGTGGATTGTGCTTGCGTTTTTGAATGTACTGTATGGTTTCAGCATTTCTAACCCACCAGTGAATGGCATTACCATTATCTGTTAAGATTTTAGCAAGTGCTGTTGCCCAACTTCCACTTCCGATAATTCCAAAACGCATATCTAATTTGGTTGTTAATCAACCACAAACATACGAAAGGATTTTTTATCGAAAATCTTAGTCTTTTTTCTTGTCTTCGAAGAGTTTATCCTTACTTACCACTTTTACAAGGCTACTATCTTTAATAAGCTTGCTCACTGTATTATAAGGACCCGTAATAACTTGATCACCTGCCGCAATACCGCTAACAATTTCTATAAAATTAAGGTCTTGAATATCTGTTTTTACTTTTACCTTTTTAACGCGGTTGTCTTTTTGAAGTACAAATACCACTTCTTCAGAATCATCTGCTTCTAAAGACTTTTTGTCTGAAGCTGGAGCTGCATCTTCTTTTTTATCTTCCTTAACAGCGCTCGCGCCTGCTTTCGCTTCTGATTTATCCCTTGTCGTAACTGCGTTTAAAGGAATAGATAAAACATTCACTTTGGTTTTGGTTTGAATATCTGCACTCGCACTCATACCTGGTCTAAAAGGAAAACTATTACCAGCAACGAGTAAATCTTGATAACTACTTTGTAATAATCGGATATGTACTTTATAGTTTGTTACTTCAGAGCTTCCACCTGCTGCTGCTGATGCAGAAGTGATTGGATTTGCTATTTTATATACTAGACCTTTAAACTTTCTATTGGTGTAAGCATCTACTTCTACAACCGCTGTATCACCAATTTTTACTTTAGGAATATCGTTCTCACCTACATCCACTCTAATTTCAATACTACGCATGTCAGCTACACGCATCATTTCGGTACCGGCCATTTGAGCTGTACCTACAACACGCTCTCCTTTTTTAACGGCAAGTAAACTAATAATACCATTCATGGGCGCTACCAGTGTTGTTCTAGATAAATCTTTATTCGCACGTGCTAGTTGTGCTTCTGCACCACTAATAGCTGCCTGCGTTCCTTTAAGACCTTCTTTGGCGCCATTGTAATTGGCTTCTGCAGACCTGAATGCCTGTTGCGCTTGTTCAAATTCTTGACGAGAAGTTACTTTATCGTTGTATAATTTAAGTTGACGATCGTAAACCTGCTTTGCATTATCAAGAGTTGCTTTTAAACCAACGATGCTTGCACTAGAATTGGCAAGCTGCGCTCTAGCCTGGTTTACACCAGCAGCCACCTGATCACGTTGTGTAGAATAAATGTCTGCATAAATTCTTGCAAGCACTTGACCCTTGGTTACGCTATCTCCTTCGTTTACATTTAACTCAACAATTTCTCCACTGATATCCGGACTCACTTTTACTTCAATTTCTGGATATACTTTACCACTTGCATTTACAGTTTCAATGATGGTGCGCATCGCTGCTTTTTCGGCAGAAACAGTAAGTCCATCTTCTTTTCCAATAACGCCGGTTTTTTTAAGTGTTACAAACAAAACAATTAAAACAACTAGTGATACGATCGTCCAAAGTAATTTTTTATTCATGGTATTGTATTTCAAACTTTTTAAAAATGTTATTGTGATGTATTAAAGCGTGATGCCCTGTCCTTTATAGAACTCAAGCACTTTCATCTTAAAAATATAATCGTATTGGTTGCTTAGTTGTTGCACTTTAGCACGCAATAAATTGTTTTGATTGGTGATTAAATCAAGTGAACTTAAAAGACCCACTTCATATCTTTTAGAAGCAAAATCGTAAGCCTTTTGTGAAGTTTCAACAGCTTTAGTACTTGCATTTAATTTTTGCAACGCAGCGGTTGCGCTATTATATGCCGTATAAATATTTTGCTTTAAAGTGATATCTGATTGCTCTTTTTGCAACTCCGCAGATTTTACATTCAGGTTAGCGCGCTGATAAGCCCCTTTGGCCTGACCGCCATTAAAAATGGGAACAGACAAGTTAAAACCAATGTTTTGACCAAAGTTATTGCTGAGCTGTTTGGCCCAACCATCCCATATTTCACTGATATTTCGGTTGGTTTGATTGAGTTTGTATTGAGGGCTCTGTACAAAATAATCTTGGCCTCCAATAGATACTTTTGGATCAAATCCTGGAACAGGTGTTCCGTAACCTAAAAAGCTTGCGCCTGTTGTTCTTCTGAAGGAATTGGAAAAATTGGACGCCAAATTTCCACCCACTGTTAGGGTTGGATATTGCCCCGCCTTTGCCACCAATACCGATTTTTTTGCGGCTTCTAAACGAATGGCATTTGCTTTTTGTAACGGCTGTGAGCCAAGTGCCATTTCATATACCATGGCCGGTTGTAAATCGGCAAAACTTGGAATAGGAATGTTACTGATATTAGGCGTCGCTACTTCAAAAGGAACTGCAGGGTCTAGATTTAATAAGCCTTGTAAATTCAAAATATTTTGTTCGTATCCGGTATAGGCTGCAATATAATTACTGCTATCAGAGGCAAGCTGCACCTGTATTTCAGCCAAATTCAATTCTGGTAAAGCGCCAGCGTCCACTCTTTTTTTAGTGATTTCTAATTGCGTTAATGTTTGGGCAATTTGTACTTGTGTGATTTTCACTTGCTCTGACGCTGCTAACACATTTAAATAAAAATTAGCCACGTTTAATGAGATGTCATTGGCAATTCTATCAATATCGGCAAGCGCTGCTTTAGCATTTAAGTCCGCAACGGCAACATTATTTTTAAGACTACCATAATTATAGAGTTGCATACCTCCAGACAATCCTATGTTTTGAAATAAAAATTGTGTGGTAGCAAACGCATTGGTGGTAGGGTCGATGGATCTACCAAAACGCACGCCGAGGCCAGAGCTTCCTGTAACAGAAGGGTATAAAGCTAATTTTGACTGCTTGGCTTGTATTCCAGCAATTCGGGCCTGAATATCGGCTTGTTTAACAGAAATGTTGTGGCTGGTCGCATATTCTACACAACGTTTAAGGTCCCACTTTTCGGTTTGGGACTGTGCCTGTAACACAAATAAGGCAGCAAGTAGGGTAAATAATGATTTCATAGAACTACAAAAATAATGCATTCCATGCCCTTTGCCTTAAAATTTAGACAGACGGAAAGAAAGGCGGTATTTTGGCAATTTATGGGGTATGAAGGGTGAAATTGGCTACTCCCCGGTTTGGGAAGGCGTTTTTCGGTACCGGGCCGTCATAAAATAGAGGACCATAAAGGCCGCCAACACGGCAACACCAACCCCTGCCGTTTCCGGGGTTTGCATGGCGATACTAACGCCCACAAACAGGTAATTGGCTATAAAAAACAATGGGATCAGCGGAAATAACTTCATTTTAAATATGCCCGTACCATCAAGGTGTTTTGTTTTACTGCGAAGCTTAAAAATAGCAGCACTAGACGCTACCATACCAAAGCAATCTAAAAAAATAGTAAAGTTTAAAATCTTTTCGAAGGTTTGTGCAAAAAACAAAATTACAATACACACAGCGGCAAAAATGGTCAATGAAAAAACGAGTACGTCTGTTTTTTTATCTTGTTTAGAAAATATAGCAGGGAGGGTTCCTTCGGCACTCATCGCATACATGACCCTGGGGTTACTCATAAGTAGTGCGTTCACATAGGCTAGTACCCCAAAAAATAAAAAGAAAGAAAAAATATTGGCGGCCTGATCACCAAAAGTTTTTTGGATGAGCGCATATGCAATTTCACGTTCACCTTTCATATTGTCAAAACCAATAATCATGTAGTAACTAAAATTGGCGAGTAAATAAAGTCCAATAATAATAGCGATACCAATAAATATTCCTTTGGGTATGGTTTGCGATGGCTTGTCTACTTCGTTCCCAAAATTAATGGTTTGTTGATAGCCACCATAGGTAAATGAAACGGCAATTAAGCTAATACCAAAACTTTGAATCCAACCCATATTTGCTGTAGGAATAACCGGCGCAGATGCAGCGTGCAAAAGGGTTTCATGCGGAAAAAATAAAGCAGCAATGATCACCAAAATCATTGTGATTTTTATAAGCATTAAAATATTTTGCGCACGCGCACTCATTTTTAATCCCCGCAAATTGATAAAATAAAAAACTAATATAGCAGCAACACTTAAAAGTGCCTTATCGATATCAGACCAACTATGTCCAGGAAAAAGTTTAGCAATATACCCACTACCAATAAGTGCCACGCCACTTAAACTAGCGGCGTTACTAATTAAAATAATACAGTTGATGGCAAATGCAATACTTGGATGATACGCATAAGAAAACACTTTATAATATCCACCCGTAACCGGGTATCTACTTCCAATTTCGGCATACGTGAGCGCCCCACACATGGCAACGATACCGCCCACAATCCATGCACTAAAATATACCGAAGGTGCTATGGCGTCTTTGGCACTTGTAGCTGCGGTTCTAAAAATTCCCATCCCAATTACAAGGCCTACCACAATCATGGTGAAGCTAAATAAATTCAATTTTTGTTTTGATTGCATATAATACAGTGTGGGCTTAAATGTAGTAAACTTTCAGGAAGTTTTCAACGCTTGGTGCAAAACTAAAACGGATAACATATAGCCTTATGAAAATAGAATACCTATTTTTGTTTTGTAATTGGTTTTCGAATTTTTCGGAATTAAAAGGGAAGCAAGTGTAAGTCTTGCGCTATCCCCGTAGCTGTAAACGCAAATAGGCAACCAACACCTCAGCCACTGTTCTAATCTAGAATGGGAAGGCCCGTTGGAAGCGCGTGAGCCAGAAGACCTGCCAGTCACAAACCATCATTCACGGCTTTCGGGCGAAAAGCATGGAATGTAAATGCTGTAACAGCGGCTATTTATGTTTCTACCGTTTTAACTCTTGAAAGCTCATTGTTCAAATTAAAAAAAAACAAACAATGGGCAAAAAATTAATGCTCCTCAGCTTGCTATTTTCAGCGAAAATGGTAAGCGCACAACAAGACACTACAACCCTCGACGAAGTGGTGGTGACCGCCAATAAAATGGCACAAAAACAGTCGACCACTGGTAAAGTAGTTACCGTTATTACCAAGGCCGATTTGGAAAAAATGGGTAACAAAAATTTAGCAACCCTACTTCAAGAACAAGTTGGTGTAACGGTTAATGGCGCTAGTAATAATGCAGGTAGTGTTCAAACTATTTTTACACGCGGTGCATCTGGTGGAAGAACCCTCGTACTTCTTGATGGTATTCCTGTCAATGATCCTTCATTCATTAACAATGACTTGGATTTAAACCTTTTTGCAACAAGCAGTATTGAACGAATTGAAATTTGCAGGGGTGCGCAATCTACCCTCTATGGTAGCGATGCGATTGCAGGCGTTATCAATATTATTACGACCAGTAAAGACATTTCAAAGCCACTAAAAATTAATGCAAGTAGTATACTTGGTAGTTTTGGAACCGTAAAAAATAATCTACAAGTAGCGGGTAAAAAAAATAAGTGGTCTTACAGTGCTAGACTTGCACAAACAAATTCAAAAGGATTTTCTGCTTCTACTGATACAACCGGAAAAAATAATTTTGATGCCGACGCATACAATGGAACTGCACTACATGGCCAACTCAACTACGCCGCTACCGAGCATTTATCTTTCAAAGCATTTAGCATGTACAATAAATATAAAGCTGGTGTAGACGCAGGTATTTTTAGAGATGATAGAGATTTTACCATTACCAATAGCAGCTTACTCGTGGGCACTGGCTTTGTATACAAAAAAAATAATTGGCAAATTACGGGCACTTATCAGCACAACACACTAGACCGACATTTTTTAAATGACAGTACCCACAAAACAAGTACTTGGTTTGAAAAAAATGATTACGCTGCCGCCTCCGATTACGCAGAAATATTTACGAGTGTAAAATTATCTGATAGGCTAACAGCCTTACTGGGCATCGATTACAGAAAAGGATCCTACAGTCAAAATTATGCATCTGTTAGCGGTTGGGGGCCTTACAATTTTAATGATCCTACAAGATTTGCGGAGCAGTCGGCAGTTTACGGATCGCTGCTTTACACCAGCCTCAATAAAAAATTAACACTCGAATTAGGCAGCCGCACCAACAAACATTCGGTATATGGTAACAACCAAACATTTACATTAAATCCCTCTTTCGCAATCAGTGCAAACACTAGAATGTTTGCGAGTGTTTCAACCGGGTTTAAAGCGCCATCGCTCTATCAAATTAGCATCAATGATAAGCTTGATCCAGAAAAAGCAACGAGCTATGAAGCTGGTTTAAGTTATCAAAACAAAACGCTTCAAACCAGACTTGTTTATTTTAATAGACAAACGGCTAATGGTATCGATTATAATTATATCAACTACCAGTATTTTAATTATGTAAAGCAGGCGGTAAATGGTTTAGAATTTGAAATCAGAAAATCGCTAACAAATCAGTTAAGCGCCTTTGCTAACTATACGTATTTAAAAGGAAAAGAAACCACGCAAAATAGAATCACCAATAAGGATACCATCACTTATAATTATCTTTTACGCAGGCCTGCGCACCAATTAAATATGGGTGTAAGCGCGCAAGTCAACACAAAATTGCGTTTCGAAATTACGGGCAGGTACGCCAGCAAAAGAAGAGATGTAGGTGGTTACGGGGCGCCAGACGTTGAGTTAAAATCGTACGTAACACTCGCAGCAAATGTTGGGTATCAACTTAACAAGCACTGGCGCTTTACTGCCGATATCCAAAACTTTACCAATACCAAATATTACGAAGTGTATGGTTTTACAACCATGCCTTTTAATGCAAGTTTTGGGGCTGCGTTTTCTTGGTAAAATAATTGGTTATATTTGTAAGGGTACCAATACTTATAAGTATGAACTTTCAATTTGACCAACTCATCACCGTTACATTTACCTTATTTGCGGTTATAGATATTGTGGGATCCATTCCACTTTTAATATCCTTGAAAGAAAAAATGGGTGGCATTAAATCCGGAAATGCCACCCTCATTTCTGGGGCCCTCATGATTGCGTTTTTGTTTGTTGGCAAGCCTTTTTTAAACATATTAGGCCTCGACATCAGGTCTTTTGCCGTGGGCGGATCGGTGGTTATCTTTTTATTAGGCCTCGAAATGGTACTTGGCCACGAAATTTTCAAAGGCGACAAAGACGCCAAATCCAGCACCATGGTACCCATTGCCTTCCCCATTATTGCCGGAAGTGGTACCCTTACCACCATTATGTCGCTTAAAGCCAATTTCGAGGAAGTATACATATTATCAGGTATTCTAGTAAATCTAGTCATCGTATTTGTAGTACTAAAATCGTTGAATTGGATTCAAAAAGGCCTTGGAGAAGGTGGTTTACTGGCCGTTCGGAAGTTTTTTGGCGTCATTTTACTAGCTATCGCCGTAAAGATCTTTAGCAGCAATATTGCCGCTTTTGGCAAATAATAGAGCTGTTTTTAGCCTACAATTCTTACCTTTGCAGCCCATTTAACCCCTTTGGCCTATTTGGGCCTCAGGCAAACCCTTATAAACAAGAAGACATGGCAAAAGTTACTAGAGAGAACATTGCAAAGCTTACAGACAAACTAACAGTCACTTTAGACAAGGCAGACTACTTAGGTAATTTTGAAGTGAGCCTTAAAAAATATGCAAAAACAGCAAATATCCCTGGTTTTAGAAAAGGAATGGTGCCTGCAGGACTTGTGAAAAAAATGTACGGTCAAAGCGTTTTTACAGATGAGGTTTTAAAAACAGTTGAAAGTGAACTTAATAGCTACTTACAAGCTGAGCAACTTGACATTTTTGCACAACCACTTCCACTTGATAGCGAGTTACGCAACATGGACATCAACAATCCAGAAAGCTACACTTTTGCTTTTGAAATTGGACTTAAGCCAGCGGTAGATATTGACGTTAAAAAAGTAAAAGTTACACGCTATAAAATAAATGTAACGGATCAAATGTTACAAGACGAACTTGAGCGTTTACAAATTCGTAGCGGTAAAATGACAGAGCCAGAAGCTGTAACTGGTGATGATAACGTTTTAAATGTAAAATTTGTAGAGTGCGATAAATCAGGTGCAGCTGTTGAAGGTGGTATTACCAAAGACAACTCTTTACTCGTTAAATATTTTGAACCTAAGTTTAGAACAAATTTAATGGGCAAGAAAAACGATGATAACGTTGTATTGCAATTGGGCAAAGCGTTTGAGGCGAAAGAAAAGGATGCTATTTTAGCAGATTTAGGTTTAACAGATGCAGATGCTGATAAATATTTTAGCTTACAAATTACTAAAGTAGGTCTTGTAGAAAAAGCAGAAATGAACGCTGAATTTTTTGCAAGTGTATATCCAAATGCTGCTATTGCAACTGCAGAAGAATTTACTGCAGAAGTTAAAAAGGAAATGGAAACCTATTATGATGCGCAGTCTCGCAATCAAATTCACGACCAAATTTATCACCACTTTGTAGACCATATCCCAATGGAATTACCAGAAGGATTTTTAAAGCGTTGGTTACAAACAGGTGGCGAAAAACCAAAAACAGAAGCAGAAGCGCAGGCAGATTATCCAAGCTTTGCTGGTCAATTAAAATGGACACTTGTAAGTAGCAAATTAGCTGCCGATAATAAAATTGAAGTAATGCCTGACGATATCCGTGATTTTGCGAAGCAGCAATTGTTTAGCTACATGGGTGGTCAATTAGGCGCATTAGGTGACAACCAACAATGGGTAGAAGATTATGCAAACCGAATGATGCAAGACCGCAAATTTGTGGAGGATAGCTACCACCGCATCAGTACCGAAAAATTATTTGGTATTATTGAAACACAAGTAACTGCCAAAGAAGAAAGCATTAGTGCCGAAGATTTTGCAAAGAAATTGCACAATCACAACCACTAATCTCATCAAAACATAGAGAAAAGCTGGGGTAACCCGGCTTTTTTTATGAAAAGCAAATAACTTATCTTCAAAGCGAAATTAAAAGTATATGAATCTAGGAAAAGAATTTGAGCAATATGCGGTAAAACATAGAGGTATTAGTAGTGCCACTTTGCATAATTACCAGCAGGTAACAAACCTTACCCCGTACATTATTGAGGAGCGCCCCATGAACGTGGCAAGCATGGATGTGTTTTCACGTTTAATGATGGACCGTATTATATTTTTAGGTGAAGGCATCAACGATTATGTTGCCAATATTGTAACGGCTCAATTGTTGTTTTTAGAAAGCACCGACCGCACACGCGATATTCAAATGTATATCAATAGCCCAGGTGGAAGCGTTTATGCAG
>Ga0208598_1000306_pt1 | contig 14174 bp, 12 predicted proteins | sample LakMenEpi22Jun12_FD_150726 | JGI IMG/M metagenome (GOLD analysis project Ga0208598, IMG submission 150726) | Freshwater microbial communities from Lake Mendota, WI - 22JUN2012 deep hole epilimnion (SPAdes) | ecosystem: Environmental > Aquatic > Freshwater > Lake > Epilimnion/Euphotic zone ... | reverse complement strand
GTGGTCTTTAGGATTCCGTTGTCGTAAACCTTGAGCGTTGCAGACTGGTTCGATGCCGCAACCAAGCTAAGGGTGTCGCCCGGATTCGCGATTTGGGGTCCGCTCGGAGCAAAAAAGGCCGCCAGCAGGCCAGCATTTGCAGGATAAACCGAATAATAAATGTCGCTGCCGTCGGCGCTGCGACCCACCACACTGCCCGCGGCATTGCGAAACACAAAGGCCAGCTGCTGCACCTGAGTACCGGCCGGAAATCCGTAGAACGAAGGAATATGGTACTTAATCTGGTGCTTGTTGTTGCCCAGGCTCGTCATGAGCACCTTTGCCGTGGGCTGCCCCCAACTGCCCTGCACAAACTGCCAATTCGTTGGCGAGGTCGAGGCAGAGGTAATCAGGCCGGCATGGGCATAAACAGGCGACAAGCCCACTAACGCACCGTTGCCCTCCGCCGCGTTGTACACGATGGTAACGGTATCGTTTTGAGTCGGGAAAGCCGGAGTTACGCTTAAAATCTGCGCTTGAGAAGCAGCCGAAAGGACCAATCCAAGAAGCATAAGGTGGTTCTTCATGCAGTAAAAATACTTAGCGTACCCCGTACACTAATCAAACTTTAGTAAAACAGCCATAGATTTCTGCCATGAAAGCCATTACCGCACTTTTTATTGGGGGACTTTTATGCGGAATGAGTCCGCTGCAAAGCCAAGTCCAGACCGGCAGCCCAAAACCTCAGGCCAAGACACCTGTTCCCAGAATCGAACTCGAGCTGGGCTACTTAAGAACCTGGCACGCCGACGATGCCATTACCCGCAGCGACTGGATTCAGGTACCCGGAACCTGGCGCGACCCCGCGAACTTCCCCGGGCAAAGCCAGTACGCTTTTACCTTTCGCGATACGTCGTGGACCTACCGATTCAACCACAACCATCCCATGCTTACTACGCGGATTCGCCTCGGAACCCGTCCCGACGCACCCTGGCAGTTCTTCGTGGTTCAATCGGCGATGTGGAACTCCTGGCACCAGCTGTCGTTCATGCTCGGCGCGGAGGCCAGCTACCGCCCTAACGACCGGTGGCGATTCGCACTACAGGCCGGAGGCCTTTCAGGCTACCACCTCGTCCACAGCCTTCAAAATTCCGCGCTGCTGTCTGTCGACGGACCCGACGGCGGAGTCTTTGCCGGCGCGAACCTCACTGCCGACTACCAAATCACCAAGCATTGGCGCGCCCGACTCGCGGGCAACCACCTCATTGCGGGACTCGGCCTCTACTACGCTTGGAGCCCTCGAGCGGATCCAGTACCAGGTAGCGAACCCAGGTAAGCGAGGGCTGCCATCCGCGTCCGCCCAAGTCGTACCAGAAGCGAAGCCGCGCCGACGAGCTGCCCTCGTAGGCCAAGGCAAAACCCAGAAGCTGGCGGGACTTTTCATGCCAAGCGCCGAGATCCTCGGGGTTCCGACTCTGAAAAAGACCCTGCCCCAGCGGAGCCTGAAAATTGTGCCCGTCCCAGTAGCTAACCTCGGCGGCGAGCCGCTTCGACATGCGCCAAACGCCCTCCACCGAGGTGCCCCGACCCGCCGACTCCGGGCTGAATGCGGACAGCGGATCCGCGTAGTAAAGCTGCGCCGCGCGCAGCCACCACGATGACCCCAGATGTACCCGTGCGAACGCCCCGTAATTCAAGCGGTTACCATCTGAATCCGGCGACGTATCAATTTGTCCGCCCACGTGGTGGTACTGCAGCACTCCCTTGACTTCGAGCCACTCCGCCGAATATCCACCGGTCACTCCGCCGTGAATGCGCTCCTTAAACGGACTGCCGTAGTCAATCGCCTTCAGCCATTCCACCCAATAGTGGGCGATCCAATGATTTTTTGTAGCGGAACCCTCCAGGCCGTAGACTACCGGAACCGCGTAGCGCAAATCCGGATCAATCAGGTAGCGCGGAAGCCCGTGGCTGCGGTCGCGGATGCTGCCGAAGGCCATAATCGCCTTACTATGACGGTATTCCAGGCGAATCCACGGAACTAAGCGTGGCTGCGCCCCAAATTCCTGGTGGATGAAACCGCCGAGTTCCGCACTTCGGCGTGGAGCAACTTCAAAGCGTCGGCGCATTCCTGCGAGCGCACCAAGACGCGTACGCCCCTCTTCGGCGGGATGAAAAAATTCCGTGTTCCGCACGTAGGCGAGCACTTCGGGACGCCAAGCGGTGTCGGGCGGTCGGTAAACGAAGCGATCGAGTTGCCCCTGACCGATCGCCGGCAACGTGGCCAAAATCAGGACATAAAAAAAGGGGCACCGGGTAAACCGCATGCCCCAAAAGTACGCAGCTATTTCAGAGAGCATGCCTGAATTTAATGCCTTAGGTAGAAAGTTTGAGGCAAGCTTAGCGTGACTTTTTAGTCAATATTTCGAAAAATTAATTGCTTGTACTAGAATCAAGAGCGCACGCGGCATAGTCAAGGGACATCAGCGAGATAAGACGACAAAAAACGTAAATATTTGATAATTATATTATAAGCAAGAACTTGTATTGTACATTTCAGTCAACCTAAAAAATAAAACATGAAAAATTTAAGCATTTTACTTACCGCAGCACTAATAATGATTTCGTGCGCGAAAGACCCCTGTAAAGATGTGGTCTGCCTTAATGATGGCACCTGTTTAGACGGAACCTGCCTCTGCGAGGATTGGTACGAAGGCGTGGATTGCGGTACTGAAGAACGCGCAAAGTACTACGGCACCTACAATGGCACACTTACCTTATCTCAAGGCGGACAGCCCATTCAATCGGCACCCTTTGTGATGACCATCAGTGGCGGCACATCCATTAACAAACTTCAGTTTATTGGTACTGGCACGAATGCTCTTGATTCGGAAGCATCACTAACGGTGACCAAAAATTCTGATTTTACCTTGCCTTCCTTTACCAATAGTGCACTCGGCGGACCTGCAACATGGTCAGGGGCCGGCACATTCAATGGCAGCGAAGTAAGTATGAGCGGTCAAGTTGATTTCACGGGCGTAGGCATACTTGATTGGACCTACACTGCAACCAAATAGATTTCAGGAACCCATCTTAAGGGTTTGCAGAGGGTTTGTCTAGCATCATGCTAGACAAACCCTTTTTTTGTTGGTTTAACTCTGTTTGTCTGAATCCCCGATGCCTAAGCCTAGGGCCTAGCATCTAAAAATTTAACGCATGCAAATCACAAGGTTAAAGTGCCCAAGGCGGGAATCGAACCCGCACGACCATCACTGATCAAGGGATTTTAAGTCCCTCGTGTCTACCTATTTCACCACTTGGACGGTGGGGGCCAAAAATACGGCGCGATTCCGCAAAAAATCCCTTGGCCCCGAGTAGGATTTACCGCAAAAAGCCAAGCCGCGGCCGAAGCAAAAAAAAACCGCCCGAGGCTTGCCCCGAGCGGTCTTTAGAAAGTGCGGTCCGCAGCAGAATTACATCATACCGTCCATGCCGCCGCCCATTGGAGGCATAGATGCCTCTTTCTTGGGTAGCTCTACAATGGTAGCCTCGGTCGTGAGCAGCAGCGAAGCAACCGAAGCTGCATTCTCAAGCGCCACGCGGGTCACTTTGGTCGGATCAATAATACCGGCTTCGTACATCGAGCAGTACTCCTCGGTCTTGGCGTTGAAGCCAAAGTCGCCCTTGCCCTCTTTTACCTTAGCCACAATCACGGAACCCTCAAGCCCTGCATTGCCTACAATGATGCGAAGGGGCTCTTCGATAGCGCGAGCAATGATTTTGATGCCCGTGGTCTCGTCGAGGTTCAAGCCCTGAAGGCCAGCCAAGGCCTCGATGGCGCGCACCAGCGCAACCCCTCCACCCGGAACAATACCTTCTTCAATTGCAGCACGAGTAGCAGCTAAGGCATCGTCTACACGATCCTTCTTCTCCTTCATCTCTACCTCAGAGGCGGCGCCCACATAGAGCACGGCTACTCCGCCGGCCAACTTGGCAAGGCGCTCCTGGAGCTTCTCGCGGTCGTAGTCGCTGGTAGTCGTTTCAATTTGGGCCTTGATTTGGTGCACGCGCGCCTGAATGTCTTCTGCGCTGCCCGCTCCATTGACGATGGTCGTGTTGTCCTTGTCAATGGTCACCTTCTCGGCAGTGCCAAGCATGTCCATCGTAGCATTCTCGAGCTTGAAGCCGCGCTCCTCGCTGATGACCGTTGCACCCGTTAGGACAGCAAGATCTTCAAGCATGGCTTTGCGGCGGTCGCCGAATCCCGGAGCCTTAACGGCTGCGATTTTCAGCGCACCACGAATCTTGTTCACCACAAGGGTTCCAAGAGCCTCGCCGTCGACGTCTTCTGCAATGATTAGCAAGGGCTTACCGGTCTGAGCAACAGGCTCAAGAATCGGGAGAAGCTCCTTCATCGTGCTCACCTTCTTGTCGTAAATCAAAATGAACGGACGCTCCAGGTCAGCAACCATCTTCTCGGTGTTGGTCACAAAATAGGCCGACAGGTATCCGCGGTCAAACTGCATTCCCTCCACAATGTCTACGTAGGTTTCGGTTCCCTTGGCTTCTTCGACAGTAATTACACCCTCCTTCTTAACCTTGGCCATGGCCTCAGCAATGAGCGAACCAATAGTGGGATCGTTGTTGGCAGAAATAGTAGCGACCTGCTCCACTTTTTTGATGTTGTCGCCAACTTCTTGAGACTGGGCACGCAGGCTTTCAACAACCTTGGCAACAGCCTTGTCGATTCCGCGCTTGAGGTCCATCGGATTAGCTCCAGCAGCGACGTTCTTGTGCCCCTGGCTGATGATGGCTTGGGCTAAAACCGTGGCCGTAGTGGTACCGTCTCCAGCAATATCCGCTGTTTTGCTCGCAACCTCTTTGACCATTTGGGCTCCGAGGTTTTGAATTTTATCTTCTAGCGTAATTTCTTTAGCTACCGTAACTCCGTCCTTGGTCACCTGCGGTGCGCCAAACGACTTCTCAATGATTACGTTGCGACCCTTAGGGCCCAGCGTGACCTTCACGGCATTGGCCAGGGCGTCTACTCCGGCGCGCATCCCGTCTCGGGCTGCGACGTCAAACTTAATATCTTTTGCACTCATGGTTCTGTAAATTAAATAATTGCTAAAATGTCGGACTCGCGCATAATCAAGAAGTCCGTGCCTTCGTACCGAATCTCGGACCCTGCATACTTGGCGTACAAAATTTGGTCGCCGACCTTCACGGTCATTGGCTCGTCTTTTTTGCCTCCACCCACAGCACGGACAATGCCACGTTGGGGTTTCTCTTGGGCAGTATCGGGAATTATGATGCCCGAGGCCGTTTTAGTCTCCGCTGCTGCAGGCTCGACGATTACCCGGTCAGCCAGTGGACGAATGGTCAAATTAGCCATAATTGTTTGTTGAGTTAGAATGGTTTGCAAATCGACCCCTCCTTTGAAGAGCCGCAACCTCACCTGCACAGGTTGTGCCACGGCCCTTTAAGCCCCGTCAAATTACCAATGTCGCGACAATCTGTCAGCGCATTGGCAAAATTGTCAGTAATAACTATTCTGCGGACTCCGGAAGCCCGGTGGGCTGCGCCGGTTGCCCGGGCGCCTGATTGGGAGTCTGAACGGGTGCCTCTACGGGCGCCTCATCCATTTGCTCCTGCATCGCCGATTCTTCGACGTCATTGCCTTCAACCCCAGGGTTGAACATGTTCACCAAAAGAACTAAGGCAAAAAGGGTGAATGCCAGCACCCAAGTAGAACGCTCTAAGAAGTCTGAAGTGCGCTTTACGCCACCAAGCATGTTGGAACCGCTGCCGCCCAATGCGCCTCCCATTCCGGAGCTTTTGGGGCTCTGGACCAGAACAACAAGCATTAATAACAGGCTTACAAGGGCAATTAAAATAACAAACAACGAGGTCATACTCTTCTAAATTATTGGTTTCGCAGTGCTTCGATACGGGCGGCAAATATCAAACTTTTCTCGGGAACGCGCAGCTTTAAAATTTCGTAGGCTTGAATTGCCTTTGCCGCATGGCCCTGATCGGCATAAAGTCGGGCCAAAGTCTCGGTTACCAATCCCGTTACCAGTGGGCTTGATTCGCTTTGGACCACGGGTGCCACCGCGTCCTTATCCCGCTTGTCGAGGGGCGAAATTCGCGGATTAGTGCTCAAAAACTCGTCAATGAGATCCTCAGCCTTGGGCCCTGCAGCTGCATTGGAGAGCCGCGTTACAAACTGCGCAAAGGGACTAAGGCCCTCAGCCGCTGAAGGAACCGCTTCTGCCGCAATGCTCGGCTTAGGGACTACTTCTTGCTTTGCCTTAGCCGCTGGCTTGGGTTTAGGCGGAGCATCTTGCTTAGCGAGGGGTTCTTCCACAACGGGGCTTTCCATGGTTTCAGACTCCACCAAGGCAGTAGCAGTGGGCTGCGGCTCGGGGGTTTGCGCTGGTGCAAGAGCTGGCGCAGGAACTGGGGCTGCTACAGTTGCGGACTCCTCGCCTTTAATCTTGGCCATAATCGCCCTGGAACGCAGTATTTGAGCGCGGACTTTTTCGGGCAAGGAATCAAGGTCTATTTCTTTGGTCTGCGCAGGGGCAGACTGGGGAACCTCGGGCTCTGGCTTCACAACCTTGGGCTCTGGCTGTACAACCTTGGGCTCCGGCTTCGCAATCTTGGACTCCGGCTTGGGGACCTCGGCCTTGGGCTCCGGCTTCGCAACCTTGGGCTCCGGCTTGGCAACCTTGGGCTCCGGCTTAGCAACTTCAGCTTGGGGTATAAGGGGTTCCTCAACCCAGTGCATCAGTGCGGACCGGTCGGGACTAATTGCTGCACAGCGCTGCAGCACTTGAGCAAATTTGGGCGATTCCGCGCGCTGAACGGCCCTCACGTAGAGCCACCAAAGCGGCACCGCGGCGGGATAGGCTGCAACTAATTCCTCGAGCCAACCCAAATCGCTGGCCGCTACCCGGTCGGGATTGGCCCAAAGCTCCTGAACTCGAGCGGCGTCTTGGGCTACCACTGTACTAAGGCTCGGTTAAAAATCTTATCGCTCAGTTCGCTCACCATCTCCTCGACCAAGGCGTCTTCGACGCTGCGCAAGTCGGTTGAAGCAGGGAAGTTCCGAAACGCAGAAAAGACCTGCGTAAAGGATTTTTTGTCGTCGAGAACATTCACAAACTCCACATTGACCGAAATACTCAAACGGCTCTGCGCCACCTGATCGTTGGCAGCCGGAGCCTCCGAGCGAACGGTGTATTCGGTGATGGATCCGCTAAACTGCAGGTCCCCGTCGCGGCCTACAAGAGACAGCGGAGTTTGGCGCACCATGACCGATTGAAGCTCTGTGGTAAAGCGCTGCGCAAGCATGGGGTTGATCAAGTCCGCCCTGTTTTCAAATGCAATAACGCTAATGGTTTTAGCGCTCCCGACGTCTCCGCCCGTGAAGGAATACATGCCCTTGCAGGCCGTAACCAAAACCATGAGGGTCAAGAGTAGGGTCCGCATCAGTCGAGGCCGAATTGCTTGATTTTGCGGTACAGCGTGCGCTCGCTAATGCCCAACTCGGCCGAGGCATTCTTGCGGCGACCCTTGTGGCGCTCGAGCACCCTTCGAATGGTTTCGAGCTCCAGATCCTGAAGCGATAAGTGCTCTGCAGACTCCACCGCCGAATCTACGTCCAGGGTTTCTTCGCCCTCCTCTTCGGGTAAATTCATGTACCGTTGTGCCTCTGGGGCGTTGGCCGGCTCCGACCGAAGCGCCGGCAGAGAAGATTCGGCAGGCGCCGAAGACTGCGCAAAACCTGAACCCGTCATGCTCGATACAGCCTGCTTGAGGTTATTGAGGTCGTTGCGCATGTCAAAGAGCACCTTGTACAGGATTTCGCGCTCGGTATTGAACTCGGAATGCGACAAAACGTCGTCACGCCTAGCCGGAACGCTTCGGCGGTCAATCTCTGGAATGTACTGGCGCAGCACCTCCGACTTGATTTCGCGATCGCTCTCCACCACGCAAAGCTGCTCTACCAGGTTGCGGAGCTGGCGTATGTTTCCTGGCCATCGGTAGGATTCCAGCACCGCAACTGCTTCCTCAGAGAGGCGAACGGCCGGCACTCGGTACTTCTGCGAGAAATCTTGGGCAAACTTGCGAAACAGCAGGTGGATGTCGTCCTTGCGCTCGCGAAGGGGCGGAAGCGAAATCTCGACCGTATTAAGACGGTAAAACAAATCCTCGCGAAAAAGACCCTTGTCAATTTTGTCGAGCATGTCTACGTTGGTCGCACCGACCACGCGCACGTCGATTTTTTGCGCCTTCGAAGACCCCACTTTGATGAATTCCCCCGTCTCGAGGACCCGTAGCAGGCGCACTTGAGTTCCCAGGGGAAGCTCCCCGACCTCGTCCAAGAAGATGGTTCCTCCGTCGGCCTCTTCAAAATAGCCTTTTCGAGCCCCGGCCGCACCCGTAAAGGCTCCCTTCTCGTGACCAAAAAGCTCCGAATCAATGGTACCCTCGGGTATTGCCCCACAGTTGACCGCCACCAAGGGGGCGTGCTTGCGGTGCGACAGGTGGTGAATAATCTTGGGGATGTTCTCCTTGCCCACGCCGCTTTCGCCCGTTACCAGTACCGAAATATCGGTTGCAGCGACCTGCACCGCCTTGTACAAAGCGCGGTCCAGCGCGGGCTGGGTCCCGATGATACCAAATCGTTGCTTGACTTCTTGAACCTTCATTCGAGGGTAAATTCGAGTTTTAAGGGTTTACCTGTAGCGATCCTGGTGCCCGAGAGCTTGTTGACCACGTTCGGACTCGTTGCCTCGACCCAAACTTTGTGGGCCTCGGGCAAGGGACTTTTAAACTTTAAATCCAAAGTACGCCCCGTCCAAAGGGAATTCCAAATCTCTTTGCCGGCCTTATCGTAGACCCGAACCATAAAGCCCAGGGTTAAATTCTCAATGCACTGGCCTTCCTTAGCCACACAAAGCCTTAAAACACCCGATTCTCTGATGGCCTCGGCACGCAGGCCCAGTTCCAGACCGAGGTCCTGCCAGGTTCCGTCGGCTAACTTGGTTTGGGCTCCTGCCCCAAGGCTGCAAAGCAAGGCAAAGGCGATTAGCAGGGTCTTCATTAGCGCGGAATTCGAGCGTAACCCACGGCCTTGCCCAGTAGGGTCGCGGCAGTACTGCGTTCAATTTCAACCATTACCCATTGGCCTGCCTGGTAGTTCTCGCGGGCAAAAACCACGACATTGTTTTCAGAAGTGCGGCCGTATAAATCGGCCTCGCTCCGCTTGGACCGTCCCTCGACGAGCACCTCAACCGTTTGGCCAATATGCGCGGAATTGCGTTCGGCACTGTGCCTTTGCTGCGCCTCAATAACCTCATTGAGTCGGCGCTTCTTTACTTCCAACGGAATGCTGTCTTCGAGCTTGCGCGCCGCAAAGGTGTTGGGACGCTCGGAATAGGCGAACATGTAGCCAAAATCGTACTTCACGTACTCCATAAGGCTCAGGGTCTCCTGGTGGTCTTCTTCGGTCTCGCCCGGGAAGCCCGAGATCATGTCTTGGCTTATTCCGCAGCCCGGAATAATTCGGCGAATGCGGTCCACGAGCGCCAGGTACTCCTCGCGGTTGTGGCCCCGATTCATGGCCTTGAGAATGCGCGACGAACCGCTCTGCACGGGCAGGTGAATGTACTTGCAAATGTTGGGGTGCGCCGCGATGGCCTCCAGCACCTCGTCCTTCATGTCTTGAGGATTGCTTGTAGAGAAGCGGATTCGCATCTCGGGTACCGCATTGGCCACAAGGTGAAGCAGGTCCGCAAAGTGATGGGCACTGGCCTGCGCCATGGGGCTTGCCTTTTCGAAGTCTTTTTTGAGTCCGCCCCCGTACCACAGGTAGGAATCGACGTTCTGACCCAGCAAAGTCACTTCTTGGTAGCCGTCCGCCCAAAGCTGCATCACCTCCTCAAGGATGGTTTGAGGGTCTCGACTGCGCTCTCGACCGCGGGTGAAGGGTACCACGCAGAAGGTGCACATGTTGTCGCAGCCGCGGGTTATGCTGACAAAGGCAGTGATTCCGTTGCCGCCGAGGCGCACCGGCTCAATGTCGTGGTAGGTCTCTTCTTTGCTCAGAAGTACGTTTACCGCCTTGCGGCCGCCGTCAAGCTCCTCGAGTAAGTTGGGCAAATCGCGGTATGCGTCGGGGCCCACGACCAAGTCCACGAGCTTCTCTTCTTCAAAAAACTTTTCACGCACGCGTTCGGCCATGCAACCCAGCACGCCAATTTTGAGCTCGGGCTTGTTGGCCTTGAGCGTGTTAAACTGATCCAGTCGCTTGCGCACGGTCTGTTCGGCCTTTTCGCGAATCGAGCAAGTATTCAAAAGCACCAGATCGGCATCTTCGAGTTTGTCGGTGGTTTCGTATCCCCCTTTTTGCAAAATAGAGGCGACGATTTCGCTGTCAGAGAAATTCATCTGGCATCCGTAGGACTCTAAGTATAGTTTTTTTCCTTGACCAAGGCCTTCGCGCAGCAGGACTTCTCCTTGGCGCTCTTCGGCCAAAAGGCTGGGTTCCGTTTCTAAAATTTTGGACATGCTGCAAAAATACGGACTACGTCCGAGGTAGAGCGACAAAATGTCAGCCGCTAATTTTAAACGCTTGGGCCAAATTCCGAGCGTTACTTTGCAGGCGTAAAACTCTGCTCATGGCCCAAAATCTCGTTATTGTCGAATCCCCTGCCAAGGCCAAGACCATTGAAAAATTCCTCGGCAGCGCCTTCACCGTGCGCTCCAGTTTTGGGCACATTCGGGATCTTCCCGAGCGCGGAATCGGCATTGACGTCCAGAAGGATTTTGCCCCGGAGTACGAGGTGAGCGAAGACAAAAAAGAGGTCGTGGCCCAACTGCGCAAACTGGCTAAGGCCGCCGATACGGTATGGCTTGCCAGTGATGAGGACCGTGAGGGAGAAGCCATTTCTTGGCACCTGTCCGAGGCCCTAGACCTCGACATGAACAAGACCAAACGAATTGTTTTTCATGAGATTACCAAGTCTGCCATTCTAAAGGCGGTAGACAATCCGCGCCAGATCGACATGAACCTGGTCAACGCCCAGCAGGCCCGCCGGGTGCTGGATCGGCTTGTGGGTTTTGAGCTCTCGCCCGTGCTTTGGAAGAAGGTTCGACGCGGCCTGAGCGCCGGCCGAGTGCAGTCTGTCGCTGTGCGCATGATTGTAGAACGAGAGCGCGCCATCGAGAACTTCGTTTCGACCATCGACTTTCGCATGGAGGGTCGCTTTACTGCGCCCAACGGAGCAGGTTTTCTGGCCGAATACCACGGGAGCCTCAAGGATCAGGCCTCAGTAAATGCTTTGGCTGCAGGCCTCGACCTCGGCGGTTTTGTAGTGGCCTCGCTCGAGCAGAAGACCTCCGCCCGCAAGCCCGCTGCCCCATTCACCACCTCAACCCTGCAGCAAGAGGCGTCCCGCAAACTGGGATTGTCGGTGAGCCGCACCATGAGTTTGGCGCAAAAACTATACGAAAACGGTCATATTACCTACATGCGTACCGACTCGGTTAACCTTTCTGAAGAGGCCATTTCTGGGGCACGCGACGCCGTTACGGAGCTCTACGGCAGCAGTTTTGCCCAATCGCGCAAGTACCAAACCAAAAGTGCAGGAGCCCAGGAAGCACACGAAGCCATTCGCCCCACCAACATGCTAATGAAGTCCGCCGGCGGCGATCCTTCAGAGAAAAAACTCTATGAGCTAATCTGGAAGCGTACCCTTGCGAGCCAAATGGCCGACGCGCAAATAGACCGCACGGTGGCGCAGCTGCAAAATTCCGCCATAGAATTCACGGCACGTGGCGAAATGATTGCCTTTGAGGGCTTTTTAAAGGTGTACCGCGAGGGCCTTGACGAAGAAGAAGACGAGGCAGGAATGCTCCCCCCATTGAAGCAAAACGATGCAGTCCGGCTTCAGTCCGCGCAGGCAACCCAGCGCTTTACCCGAGCCCCCGGGAGATTCACCGAGGCGACCTTAGTTAAGGCTCTGGAAGAAGAGGGCATCGGCCGACCGTCCACCTATGCGCCGACTATTTCGACTGTTCAAAACCGCGGATACGTGGCTAAGGGAGTGCGCGAAGGCGAAGTTCGACCTATTGTCTATGCGGAATGGACCGGCGGAAGCCAATGGAACTGGGACAAGCGCGACGAGAAGTACGGTTCCGACAAGGGCCGCCTCGTACCTACCGACATCGGCAATCTGGTAACCGACTACCTAGTGGCCAACTTCAGTTCGGTGATGGACTACTCCTTCACGGCCAAGATGGAGGCCCAGTTTGACGAGGTCGCCGAAGGCCGAAGCCAATGGCAATCAGTACTGGGTGACTTCTACAAGAAGTTTCACCCCATGGTTGTGGAATCCGAAGAAGGAGATCGAGTGCGATCGATTCGCCTTCTTGGCACGCATCCAGAGAATGGCAGGCAGATTTCAGCCCGGCTTGCGCGATTTGGTCCCGTGGTCATGCTTGGTGGCGGAGACGACGACGAGCTGGACGCCAAGTTCGTCGGCATCCCCGAGCCCTTTTCTTTAGATAAGATCACTCTGCCCGAAGCCCTTGAGCTGCTGCGTCTGCCTCGCCTGGTTGGTGAGCTCGAAGGCAAGCCCCTCAAGGCAAACTTCGGCCGTTTTGGTCCCTATGTACAGTGGGACAAGACCTTCGCCAGTTTGACTGCACCCCTCACGCCGCTCAACGTTACCGAGGCAGAGGCCATTGAACTGGTTAAGGCCAAAGTGATTGCCGCGGAGGCCTCGCTGATGCATACGTATTCTACGCCGCAGGGAGCCGTGGAACTGCGCAAGGGCCGCTACGGGCCTTACTTGAAGTGGGACAAGGAGAACGTTAAAATTCCCCGCGGTATCGAACCGGAGAAGCTCACCACCGAGGAGGTTATTGAGCTTATCACCAAGCACGTGCCCTCAGCCGGAAAGGGCAAGGGTCGTGGTCGTCCGGGCGCCAAAACCAAGTCGGCTGCAAAGCCTAAGGCGAAGTCCGCAGCAAAACCCAAGGCGAAGTCCGCAGCAAAACCCAAGGCTAAAAAAGCCCCAGCAGCTAAATAAGTAACCATGGGCACCCAATGGCTTGAACCGCTACCTGCCGAGCTTCTAGAGGCTTGGCCCCATGAAACATTGGGCAATTCCATTGCCATGCACCAAAGCGACGTGCCCGACCTGCGAGGCATGCAAATCGCCCTGATTGGCGTTCCCGAGCAGCAATCATCCCCGCACGAGGTTGCCAACAGCGTGAGGAGATCCCTTTTTGGCCTTTATTGGGGCCCTTGGGAGGTGAAGGTTGCAGACCTGGGAAACCTCAGACCCGGGAGGGATCGTGTGGACACCCTGGTGGCCGTTGAGGAACTCGCTGCCGAAGTCCTGCAGTACGGATGCATTCCGGTCTTTCTCGGCGCAGGATCCGACTGGCCTCTTGGAGTTTACCGCGCCTTTGTCAAGCTAGAGCGCACCGTCAGTGCCTGCATGATCAATAACCGGATTTCGCTTGGCGACGACAGTTTTATGCCAGACCACAGCAATTTGCTGGCACAGATGCTCACGCTCAAGCCATTTCGTCTATTTCACGTGAGCCACCTGGCCCATCAGAGCTATTTGGTGCCCCAATCCCTGCTCGACTTGGCCGAGAAAATGCATTTAGAGGTGCACCGCATCGGCGAACTTCAGCCCATTCAGCGCTCAGAGCCCTGGGTGCGCGATGCCGACATGGTCGTGGTTCACAATGCCGCAGTCCGCGCATCCGACGCGCCTGCCCAACGCGACCCCAACCCCAACGGACTCACGGGCGAGGCCTTCTGTGCCCTGCTTCGCTATGCCGGATTCAGCGATAAACTCCACGCGCTTTGCATGACCGACTTTGTGAGCAGCCGCGATCTGGACGGCCAAAACGCAAACCTCTGGGCTCAGGGACTGTGGTACTTTATCGACGGGGTGGCAGGCCGCGTTTCGGACTTTCCGATGAGGTCGAAGGAAGACTACGTGCGGTTCACCGTGCTTCTGCCCAAGGACGAGGGCGAATTGGTCTTTTACAAGTCGCCCTGGAGCCAGCGCTGGTGGATCGAAGTGCCCAGCAACCCCGGGCAGGATGCTCGCAACAGTCTGATTCCCTGTTCAGCCGAAGACTACGCGACCGCACAAAAT
>Ga0208598_1000304_pt1 | contig 14227 bp, 12 predicted proteins | sample LakMenEpi22Jun12_FD_150726 | JGI IMG/M metagenome (GOLD analysis project Ga0208598, IMG submission 150726) | Freshwater microbial communities from Lake Mendota, WI - 22JUN2012 deep hole epilimnion (SPAdes) | ecosystem: Environmental > Aquatic > Freshwater > Lake > Epilimnion/Euphotic zone ... | reverse complement strand
CCTTCTACATATAAAGGCTGAGAGATAATAGGGTTTCTATTACCGTTTTTATCTAACATTTGAACAAACTCAACGATACCACCTTCGCTAAAGAAGGTTTTTTCGTACGGCACACCGTTCTCTACTTCGCGCAGGTCGCAAAGGTTGATGCTGACCCCGCGATTCAAATAGGCTAGTTCGCGCAAACGCCCTTCGAGGATCTCTTTGTTGTAGGTGGTGGTAATGAAGATGCTGCCATCGGGCCAAAACTGCACCCGGGTGCCGGTGCGATCGCTGGTGCCTATTTCTCGCACAGGATATTGGGGCACGCCGATCTTGTATTCTTGCTCGAAAAGTTTTCCATCGCGCTGTACCGTTACATGCAGTTTGGTACTAAGGGCATTGACGCAACTGACCCCTACGCCGTGCAATCCTCCTGATACTTTATATGAATCCTTATCGAATTTTCCGCCCGCGTGCAGCACGGTCATCACCACTTCGAGCGCCGATCTTTTTTCTTTCGTATGCATGGCGGTGGGAATGCCACGTCCGTCGTCTTGAACGGAAACTGAATTGTCTTCGTGAATGGTGACCTTGATATTTTTGCAATAACCCGCCAGGGCCTCATCGATTGAATTGTCTACGACCTCGTAGACCAGGTGATGCAGTCCCTTTACACCAATGTCTCCGATGTACATGGCAGGTCTTTTGCGAACCGCCTCTAAACCCTCTAAAACCTGGATACTGTCGGCACTGTATTGAGCGTTGGATGCTCCGTTGTCACGTTGATTTTCGATGCTCATAAGGATGGTTTCTCGCTGCTTTTTTTACCCCTTTTTCGGGTACTTGCAAATCTACTGAAACCCCTTGGGGAAACCCTGTTTTTGGACCCCTTTTTTGAGCTCTTTTTTAGCCTGATTTTGGCTCTTATTTTTTCACGATCTGGGCTACCAGGTCGGCTTCGGCACATACCTTTCCGCCCACATAGACCGTGCCTTTCATTTCGCAGATCCCGCGTCTGATCGGTGCGGATAATTCCATCTTGAGCAGCAGCGTATCACCGGGCTTTACCATCTGCTTGAACTTGCAGTTATCGATCTTTAAAAAGTAGGTATTGTATTCTCCTTCGCCACTCAAATTGATGGCCAGGATGCCGCCGCATTGGGCCAGCGCCTCTATTTGCAGCACGCCGGGCATAACGGGGTTGCCTGGAAAATGTCCCTGAAAAAACCATTCGTTGAACGTAACGTTCTTTACCCCCACGATATGGGTGTCGCTGAGTTCGATCACTTTATCGACCAGTGCAAACGGAAACCGATGCGGAAGCGTTTTTTCAATGTATTGATGATCGAGCACGGGAGGCACTGTAGGGTCATAGGTGGGCACATCGCGCGTATGCTTGTTCTTTTTGATGTACTGTTTGATCTTGCGCGCAAAGGCCACGTTGCTGCTATGACCGGGACGATTGGCAATGATGCGTGCCTTGATGGGATAGCCGATAAGGGCCAGGTCGCCCACTACGTCAAGCAATTTGTGACGGGCCGGCTCATTGGGAAAACGCAGGTCCAAATTATTGAGATATCCTTCGCTCTTTACCTCGATCTTATCTTTTTTGAAGATCTTTTTGAGTCGTTGCAACTCCTCTCCCTCCACGGGTCTGTCGACCACCACGATCGCATTGTTCACATCTCCTCCTTTAATGAGATTGTTGTCGATAAGGGTTTCGAGTTCGTGCAAAAAGCAAAAGGTGCGACAAGGGGCCACTTCTTTTTTAAAATCACGAATTGATTTTAATCCGGCGTGTTGGGTGCCCAGCACGGGAGAATTAAAATCGATCAGTGTGGTGATCTGGTATTCCATGGCAGGCATGGCCACCATCTCTACCCGTTTGCCCTCGTCGTAGTGAAAAATATTCTCATCGATGCTGTACCAAACCTTGGCCGCATCTTGCTCTAGTACACCGACTTTTTCGATCAGCTCCACAAAAGGGCCCGAGCTGCCATCCATAATGGGGATCTCGGGTCCGTTGATCTCCATCAAACAATTATCCACGCCCATGCCAACGAGTGCAGCCAGTACATGCTCTACCGTACTCACTTTTACGCCCTGACTTTCGAGGGTGGTGCCCCGGCTGGTATCGGTGACCAGATCACAATCGGCTTTGATAACAGGCTGGTCGGGCAGATCGGTTCTCTTAAACTGAAACCCAAAGCCCGGATTGGCCGGATGAAGGGTCAGATCGGCCAGAATACCCGTATGCAGTCCGGTGCCTGAGATGGTCACGGCCGAACTGAGGGTATGTTGCTTGTCGGGGTTAAAGGATTTGGCCATGGGGGATGGATTAGTGGCTGCAAAGATAACATTTACCCCAGGCATCCGAAAGGGGCTATCTATTTACTTGATTTCAAATCTTTTATGATGCTTTCCAGCTCCTTGATTCGCTTTTCCAGCTCAGGGAGCTGCCGGCTGATCGCCTGGCTGCGCAAGGCCTGCGAATAGTCGTAGGCGGGGGTGCCTGTAACGGCCTTTCCTTTTTCTATCGATTTGGTGACGCCGCTTTGAGCATTGACCTTGGCCCCATCGCCCAGTTGAATGTGGCCCACGAGGCCGGCCTGTCCGCCGATCATGACCCCTTTACCGATTTTGGTGCTGCCGCTGATGCCAGCCTGTGCGGCAATGACGGTGCTGTCGCCCACCTCTACGTTATGAGCGATCTGGATCAGGTTATCGAGTTTGGCTCCCTTTCGAATAATGGTAGAACCAATGGTAGCTCTGTCGATCGTTGTGTTGGCGCCGATCTCAACGCCGTCTTCGATCGATACATTGCCTATCTGCGGTACTTTTTGCAATGTGCCATCGGCTTGCGGGGCAAATCCAAACCCGTCACTGCCCACCACGGTACCGGCATGAATGATGACATTGTTTCCAAGCACACATTGATGATAGATCTTAACACCGGCATGCAAAACGCAGTTCTCGCCGATCACAACGTTGTTGCCAACGAAGCATTGCGGATGGATCTTGCTGTTCTTTCCAACGCTTACTTGTTCTCCGATATAGGCAAAGGCTCCCACATATACGTTTTCTTCAAGCGTTGCACTCGCAGAAACGTAAGAAGGTTGCTGCACACCGGTAAGGGTTGATTGCTGAAGTTTTTGATAGGTATCTAGCAGTGTGGCAAAGGCTGAGTAGGCGTCTTTGACCCGAAGCAGGGTGGCTGCTAGCGGCTGGCGCAAAACAAGATCGTTATTGATGATGATAAGCGATGCCTCGGTGGTATAGAGATGCTCTTCGTATTTGGGATTGGCCAAAAAAGAAAGTTGCCCCGCGCGCGCCTCTTCGATCTTGCCGAAGGAATGAACGATCACTTCGGGATCTCCCTCGATGCTTGCCTCAATGAGAGGAGCCAATTGTGCGGCGCTGAACTGGATCATATCTTGGTTGCTAGAGTTTACTGTGCTTGCGGGTAACAAATGTATTCTTTGCTGATCTCTCCAAAGGCCAGACTGCTGCCATAGTTGATAAGCGCGTTGTCAACTTCAGAGATATCCTTAACGGTCCCGTCCTTAAAGAGAATATGAATTCGCTCGTCTTTGGGATTGTACGTGGTATTGCTGGCCTTACCGGTAAAAACAAAATACGCGGCCTCTGCTTCACTGATCGTCAGACGAAGGGCGGTTTCTTTTCGCAGCTCGGTCAGTCGCGAAGCGGCGATCGGCTCTTTTAAAAAACGGATCTTGAGAAGCTTTCTCTCGGTGACCAGGCGGCTAAGGGTAGAAAGAACTTTGTCCGGATGATGACACCAGTTTTTAATGCTTGCCATCACGTCGTGATCATCAAGACGACAAAATCGATCCAAATGCTGCTTTATCGCGGCACCGGCCTCACGGTTTTGTAAGAAAAAGTCGAGATCGGTGCTGGCGGCTTGCACAGACACTCCTTTTTGTAACAGTTCGAGCACCCGCTTAAAGATCAGCACCACCGACATCTCGGCGCTAACAACGGTTTTATGCAAATACACCTGCCAGTACATCAGGCGACGGCTGATCAGGAACTTTTCGATCGAGAAGATCGCTTTCTCCTCTACCATCAATTGACCGTCTTTGACCGTGAGCATTTTTAAGATGCGGTCGTATCCGATTACGCCTTCTGCCACTCCGGTAAAGAAACTATCGCGGTTCAGATAGTCCATGCGGTCCACATCGAGTTGCCCAGAAATAAGCTGGTGTAGAAAGGGTTTGGGATAGGTGCCGGTAAAGATCGCGATGGCAGTAGAGAGCTGTCCGTTAAAATGTTCGTTGAGATGCTCCATGATGAGCAGCGAAAGCGTCTCGTGATGAAGACCGGGTATGAGCACCTTTTCCAGGGCATGCGAAAAAGGTCCATGTCCGCCGTCGTGCAGTAAGATGGCCAGCTTGGCGCCCAGCTCTTCTTCTTCGGTAATGGGTACACCCTTGCTTTTTAGTTCGGCCAGTGCGATTCCCATTAAGTGATAAGCCCCCAATGAGTGATGCAGCCTGGAGTGCATGGCGCCGGGATAGACCAGATGCGCAAAGGCCATTTGATGAATGTTACGCAGCCGTTGGTAATAGGGATGCGAGATCAGCTCGAGCACCAAGGGGTGGTCGATGGTGATGAATCCGTAGACCGGGTCGTTGATGATTTTTCTAACGGGGGTGGGGGTCGACATAATGGTAAAGCCGGCTGGGCAGTCGGCAAAAATACAAAGGCTGGCTTTAAAAAGCTAAATTTGAGGCTATGGCACTGGCACGGATCATATGGGTAGATGACGAGATCGAAAGCCTTCGCTCTCAGCAACTTTTTTTGGAGAACAAGGGCTACCAGGTCGAAACCTTTACCAATGGGTTCGAAGCGATCGACTACGTGAAGGAACATCCGGTAGATGTGGTCCTCATAGACGAGAGTATGCCGGGTATTACAGGCCTCGAGACCCTGGCCAAGATCAAAGAGATCAACCGATCGTTGCCCGTGGTGCTCATTACCAAGAACGAGACGGAAAATTTGATGGATGATGCCATCGGTTCGCAGATCAGCGACTATCTGATCAAGCCCGTCAATCCTAACCAGGTATGGCTTAGTTTAAAGAAGATCATCGATAACAAGCGACTGGTGGCCGAAAAGACCACCTCTGCCTACCAGCAACAGTTTCGTCATTTGTTTACGGCGCTCAACAGCAATCCCGATCACCGCGAGTGGAGAGACATCTACAAAAAGCTGGTGTATTGGGAACTCGAGATGCAACGCACCGACAGTCCCGAAATGCAAGAGGTGCTGCAAACGCAAAAGACAGAGGCCAACACCGAGTTTTTTAAATTCATCAGTAAGCAATACGCCGGCTGGATACAAGACCCCGCTTCGGCACCGGTAATGAGTCATACTTTGCTTCAGCAAAAGGTCATTCCGCAACTCGAAAAGGACGTTCCGCTCTTTTTTGTGCTCATCGATAATCTTCGCTTCGATCAGTGGAAGGCGATCGAGCCCGTGCTGCTGCAAAATTTCAGACGCACCGAAGAAGATAGTTTTTACAGTATACTGCCCACCGCTACCCAATATGCCCGCAATGCTATTTTCTCTGGTTTGTTGCCGGTCGACATGCAAAAACAATATCCCAACTACTGGAAGCACGACGAAGAGGAGGGTGGTAAAAATCTTTTTGAAGAAGAACTGCTGCGCGCCCAGCTGCAACGCTTGGGCATGGGTTCACTACGCGTGCATTACACCAAGGTGCTCAATAACCAGTCGGGACTCGACCTGCAACAGCAGATCCATAATCTGATGGGCAATGACCTCAACATTATCGTTTACAATTTTGTGGATATGCTCAGCCATGCCCGCACCGAGATGGAAGTGCTCAAAGAGCTGGCAGGCGACGAAAGCAGTTACCGCAGTGTAACGGCCTCTTGGTTCGAACACTCGCCCCTTCATCAGGCGCTCAAGCGTATCGCCGACAAGCGTTGCAAACTTGTTCTGGCCACCGATCATGGCAGCATAAGGGTGCATACCCCTTGCAAGGTGGTGGGTGATAAGCAGACCACGACCAATCTTCGTTATAAGCATGGTCGCAACCTTCAGTACGAACCCAAGGACGTGTTGGCCTTTCGTAATCCCTCGTTGGCGGGCCTGCCTAGTCCGGCCATCAACTCGTCTTATATTTTTGCCAAGGGCGATCATTACTTGTGCTACCCAAATAATTACAATCATTATGTAAATTATTATCGCAATACCTTTCAGCACGGCGGCGTTAGTCTCGAAGAAATGATCGTGCCGGTCATCACCTTACAATCGTTATTTTTGTAGATCGCTATGAAATACACACAGACAACACTCGATAAGTTAGAGGCCATTCCTGAGCAGGCAGGGTATATTCTCCGCTACGAAAGAGGAACCTTTCAGAGCGGCTATTGCATTTTGGAATCCAAAAAGGTGGTCGTGCTCAATAAATTCTTGCCCATCGAAGGGCGAATCAATACGCTGATCGATCTGATCCCGCAGTTGGCCATCGATCCGGGACTGCTCTCTGAGGAATCGGCCAAACTCTTTGATGAAATTATTCTGCTGCGGGCATGATCTGTCCTCCCTTGCAAGTTAGTTTCTTAGGTACCGGCACCAGTGGCGGAGTACCGATGATCGCTTGTGATTGTGTCGTTTGCTCCTCTGAAGATCCGCGCGATAAGCGACTTCGCTCCAGTATTCTGGTGCGATCGGCCACTACAACGCTGGTGGTAGATACCGGTCCTGATTTTCGCTACCAGATGCTTCGAAAAAAAGTGCGCCACCTCGATGCGGTCTTGTTCACGCACCCGCACAAAGATCACTTGGCCGGCCTCGATGATATCAGGGCATACAATCACTTTGGACAAAAGCCCATGCAGGTCTTTGCCGACTCATTGACCGAAGAAGCCCTTCGAAGAGATTTTTATTATGCGTTTTCAGAGACGCGCTACCCCGGTATTCCCGAACTGCAACTGCAGACCATTACCGAGTCTGCGTTTTGGGTGGGCGATATTCCGGTGCAGCCCATTCAGGTATGGCATCACCGTATGCCGGTACTGGGTTTTCGCTTTGGTCATTTTACCTATATAACCGATGCCAACCGAATAGAAGAAGAAGAGATGCAAAAGATCAGGGGTAGTCGGGTGCTCGTCCTCAATGCCCTTCGAAAAGAGGAGCATCTCTCTCATTTTACGTTGGCGCAAGCCGTTGCACTCATGCAGCAATTGGAGATTCCCCAGGGATATTTGACCCATCTTTCTCACCAGATGGGTTTGCATGCCAGCGTGTCTCAGGAACTGCCCGCGGGCATCGAGCTATCATACGACGGACTGGAGCTGACGTTCTCCTAAAAATCTTAACTAACAATCGTTAGTATCATTGGATATTCCCCTAACTTAGCGGGTATGAATTTTCAATCTTCCGATATAACGGTGCAAGTGGCCGCTGCTGCCCGCGAATTTGCAAGACAACAAATTTTGCCTCATGTAATGGAGTGGGATGAAAAACAGTACCTCCCTATCGACACCTTGCGCGAGTTGGGTAAATTGGGCATGATGGGTGTGTTGGTACCTGCCAAGTACGGAGGGGCGGGTCTTAGTTACGCCGAATACAAAGTTGTGATAGAAGAGATCGCTGCAGTGTGCGGATCGGTGGGGTTGAGTGTGGCTGCACATAACTCACTTTGTACCGGTCATATTCTGATGGCCGGAAACGAAGCGCAAAAAGAAAAATGGTTACCTGCATTGGCCAGCGGCGAACAGATCGGTGCCTGGGGATTAACAGAGGCCAATACCGGAAGCGATGCGGGCAACATGCGTTGCACGGCCGTTCGAAAAGGAGATGAGTGGGTCATTAACGGAACCAAGAACTGGATCACCCATGGCATCAGTGCTGGCATTGCCGTGGTGCTTTGCCGTACCGGAGAGCCGCGCACCAGTAATAATTGCACTGCCTTTGTGGTCGAGCGTGGCACGCCCGGATTCAGGGCTGGTAAAAAAGAAAACAAATTGGGGATGCGGGCCAGTGAAACAGCCGAACTGGTCTTTGAAGAATGTGTGATAGCTGATGCAAATAGGTTGGGAGAAGTGGGCGATGGCTTTAAGCAAGCCATGAAGATTTTGGATGGCGGACGCATTTCCATTGCAGCCCTTTCGCTTGGGATCGCGCGCGGTGCCTACCAGGCAGCTCTTAAGTATGCACAAGAGAGACAACAGTTCGATAAACCCATTGCCAGTTTTCAGGCCATCTCTTTCAAGCTGGCCGATATGGCCACCGAGATCGAGGCGGCCGATCTGCTCATTCAGCAAGCCTGCGATCTAAAGGATCGTCATTTGCCTGTAACCAGTGCATCGGCCATGGCCAAGTATTATGCCAGCGAAGTGGCCGTGCGCGTGGCCACCGATGCCGTTCAGATTTTTGGCGGTTACGGATACACCAAGGATTTTCCGGTAGAAAAGTTTTATCGCGATGCCAAGCTTTGTACCATAGGAGAGGGCACCAGCGAAATTCAAAAACTGGTCATTGCCCGACAACTGCTCAAGGGGTAGGGAGTCGTTAGCGTACTTCTTGCCAGTCCACTAATTTTTTATAGATCCCGTTTTGTGCGATCAACTCTTCGTGTTTGCCGCGTTCGGCGATCTTGCCTTTTTGCAACACGATGATCTCATCGGCATGGCGAATGGTAGAGAGTCGGTGTGCGATCACCAGGCTGGTGCGTTGCTGCATCATCTTGTTGATCGCATCTTGAACCAGTCGCTCGCTTTCTGTATCGAGTGATGAGGTGGCTTCGTCCAAGATCAGAATCGGAGGATTTTTAAGTAACGCTCTGGCAATGGTGAGTCGCTGGCGTTCGCCTCCGCTTAGCTTGGTGCCCCGGTCGCCAATATTGGTCTGATAACCCTCTTCTTTGCCCAATATAAATTCATGTGCGTTTGCAATTTTGGCCGCCTGCATGATCTCTTCTTCGGTAGCCAGGGGCTGACCGAGTGCAATATTGGCAGCGATGGTATCATTGAAGACGATGGGCTCTTGCGTAACGATACTCATTAGTTTTCGCAGCGATCGCAGTGTGCAGTGCTTGATATTGACGCCATCGATGAGCACTTCGCCGGCACTCACATCATGAAAGCGGGGTACCAGATCGGCCAGGGTAGACTTACCCGAACCCGATGCACCTACCAGCGCGATGGTTTTTCCCTTGGGCACGACCAGATCGATGCCGTCTAAGATCAGCGTATCGCCATAGCTGAATCGTACATTTTTAAATTCGATGGAACGGGTAAATTCATTGAGCGTAACGGCATCGGGGGCCTCCTCAATAGTGTTCGGCGCATTGAGGATCTCTTCGATGCGCCCAATGGCGGCCGAGCCCTTTCGCATATTGCTAAAAGAGGTCGAGAGAGCTTTGGCAGGGTTGATCATATTGTAGAAGATCCCCAGAAACCCAATGAATACAGAGGCATCGAGTAGCTCTTCTTGCAAGACCAACTTTCCGCCGTAGTAGAGAACCGCAGTGAACAAGGCCACGCCCATTACCTCCGAGAGAGGAGAGGCCAAATCTCTTCTGTAGCCGATCCGGTTGCGGGCCTTGCGAAGGCGATCGTTACCCTGTTTGAATTTATCGCGCAGCACCGACTCTACACCAAAGGCTTTGATAACACGAAGCCCACCTAGCGTCTCGTCGAGCACGGCGAGGGTCTCTCCGAATTTTTGCGCCACTTCTTGCGAGATCTTCTTGAGTGAGCGGGTGATCCTGCCGACAACAAGTCCCAGCACGGGGATCAAGATCAAAATAAAAAGAGTAAGCGGTACGCTGATCGAAAATAAAAAAAGCAATGTCAGCAAAATAGTAAGTGGATCGCGGATCCATCCTTCGAGCGCCCCGATCACCGACACCTCCACTTCGTTGACATCATTGGTCATTCGACTCATCAGGTCGCCTTTTCTTTTTTCATTGAAGTAGCCGATGGGCAGTTGCAAGACCTTGTCGTAAAGGTCCTCGCGCAGCTGATTGACCAACTGGTGCTTGATGGGATTCAGGGTATAATAGGCCAGATACAGAAAAAGGTTCTTTCCCAAGATAAAAACGATCATTAACCAACAGATAATGGCCAGGGCGGCCAATTGACCCTCTTGCTCCACGCGCAGCTGTAAGAATTGATTGACCGAATCGAGAACCGGATTATTGCCGCCGCTTGTCGGCAGGGCCTCTTTGCCGGTAAAGATGAGTTGTAAAAAAGGCATTAGCATGCCGATCGAAACGATCGAGAATAAGATGCTCAGTACAATAAAGAGAAAATAGAGCGCAATACGGCCTTTGTAATCTGTTAAATACCTAAAAATCCGGGCATACGAACTCATGGGAGTGGCGGCTGATCGGAGCAAAGTAACTACTTTTACATCGACCTCAATCAAATTATATGGAAGAAGGAAAAAGACAAAAGCAAATCGCCGGCCTGCTCAACGAAGAGATGAATGGCATCTTTCAGCGACTGGGTCTGACGATGATCGAGGGGGGAATGGTATCTATCTCTTCGGTCAAGGTCACTTCCGACCTGCTCGAGGCCCGTTTTTATTTGAGTTTTTTTCAGGTCAGCAATCCGCAGGCCGCATTGCATAAGATAGAAGAGAGACATCACGAGATCAAAAAAGAGCTGACCAACCGGGTACGCCATCAATTGCGAAGCATGCCGGTGCTCAAGTTCTTTCGAGATGATACCCTCGATCATGTCTTTAAGATGGAGGAATTGTTTCAGCGCATCGAGGCCGAGCGCAAATCGCAATCCAAGAAAACAGGTTCCTGAACTCATACCACATGCATCTTCTTTTTGCCTGGCGTTATTTTAAGGCTAAGAAATCTACTCAGGCTATCAACGTGATCGCCTGGACCAGCATGGGTGCCATGGTCATTGGCACGGCCGCCCTTATTTTGGTGTTGAGTGTCTTTAATGGCTTTGAGGGAATGGTCAAGTCGCTCTATTCTTCTTTTTATCCTTCTTGGAAAATCTCGCCACGAACCGGTAAGGTATTAACCCTGACCGATGAGCAGCTACGCGCCATTACCCGATTGCCCGGTGTTACCTCTTTGTCTCGAGTGGTCGAAGAAAAGGCCTTGCTACAGGCAGGCGAAAACCAGACCATGGTGCAGTTAAAAGGAGTGGAAGATGCATACCGAAAAGTGAGTAACGTATCTTCTCAACTCGTTAATGGACGTTATAGTTTGGGCACCATGGAGCAACCGCAGGTCGTGATGGGGGCGGGGGTCGCCGATGCACTCGGCGTTTATACGGATCGGAATTTGGTTCCCCTGACCGTGTATCTGCCCAAGAAGACCAGCACGCTTCAACTCGATTGGACGCGCGATATAAAGATCAGTTCACTGCAAACGGCAGGGACCTTTATGATTCAGCAAGATTTTGACAATCGGTACGCGATCGTGCCCATTGAATTTATGCAAGCCTCACTTGGTCTGGCGCCCGGCCAGTGCAGTGCGGTTGAGATCGCTTCATCATCGGGTGCCAACGAGAGCGCGCTTCGCACTTCGCTACAAAAAATAATGGGAGAGCAGTGCATCGTACAAGATCGCTACGAGCAAAATCAGAGTTTGTATGCCGTAATGAGAACGGAGCGCTGGATCGTATATGCCGTGCTCTCGCTGATCTTGGTAGTGGCTGCCTTTACCATGATCGGAGCGCTCACCATGCTGGTACTCGAAAAACAAAAAGATATCAGTGTGTTGCAGGCGCTCGGTGCAGATCGTGGCGGCATCCTTCGTATTTTTTTAGCGGAGGGATTACTACTTGCTGCAGGCGGTGGTGCCTTGGGTATGCTGCTGGCCGCTACCTTGGCCTACTTGCAAATTCGCTTTCATCTGGTTCCGCTGCAAGGAGGAACGTTTCTGATCGATTATTATCCGGTAGCGCTTCGGGCAACCGATTTTGTACTGGTGGGGGGTACCGTATTCTTTATAGCCATCATGGCCTCTTGGCTTCCGGCCTACAATGCCTCTCGCACGCCCTTTAACCTGCGTGCCGAATAACGGCCGTTCGATCAATAATCACCAAGTGTTTCGGGAAGTTGAGATAGTGCGCTAGCGAGTTGTTCATCGTTAGGAGCAATGCCGTGCCATTCGTGCGTGCCTTCCATAAAGTCAACGCCTTTGCCCATAGCAGTCTTCATGATGATCACGATGGGCTTGCCTTGTCCGGTCATGGACTTTGCTTTCTCGAGCGTAGCCACCGTATCGTCCATATCGTTTCCGTTCATCTGCAGCACAGTCCAATTGAAGGCGCTGAATTTGGCTGCCAGATCGCCCAGTCCCATTACTTTGTCGGTGGGTCCGTCTATTTGTTGGCCATTCCAGTCGATGGTGGCGATCAGATTATCTACTTTATGATGGGCTGCAAAGAGAACCGCTTCCCAGATCTGTCCTTCGTTGAGTTCGCCGTCGCCATGCAGCGAGAAGACCAGGTCTTTTTTACCGCTCATTTTTTTACTGAGGGCCGCACCGGCTGCTACGCTGAGTCCTTGTCCGAGCGAGCCGGACGCAATGCGAATACCGGGCAGGTGTTCGTGCGTGGCCGGATGTCCCTGCAGTCTTGAGTTGATCTTGCGAAAGGTGGCCAGCTCTGATTTATCAAAATAACCGGCCCGGGCCAGGGTCGAATAAAAGATCGGGGAGATATGTCCGTTCGACAAGACGAATACATCTTCGTCGGTGGCATCCATGTTGAATGAGGGGTTGTGCTTCATGACACGGAAATAGAGTGCCGCAAAATAATCGGCACAGCCGAGCGATCCTCCGGGATGGCCGCTGTTGACTGCGTGGACCATGCGTACGATGTCTCTGCGTAATTGAGTGGCGATGGAGCGAAGTTCTGTTGTGGAAGCGGCCATGGATCTATTTTTTACAAATGTGCATCCTTTTTTCAAATTGGAGTGGGCTGTCGAAAATTGGTGAGTAAACTTTCTTAGTTTTGCGCTATGGTAGAAGATATTCAATCGATCAGCGCCGGTGCCCAAGAGCAAATGAAAAAAGCCATCGGTCACCTCGAGGCCGAATTGGTCAAGATCAGGGCCGGAAAAGCCAATCCGCAAATGTTTGACGGGTTAGTGGTTGACTATTACGGGTCGCCTGTGCCCATTAACCAAGTTGCCAATATAAGTGTGATGGATGCCCGTACCCTGAGCATCCAGCCTTGGGAAAAAAATATGGTGCAGCCTATTGAAAGGGCCATCATCGCTGCCAATATGGGCGTAACGCCCCAAAACGACGGTGTCTTGATCCGTATTTTTTTACCGCCACTGACCGAAGAGCGTCGCCGCGAACTGGTAAAGCGTTGCCAGGGCGAAGGGGAGCAGACCAAAGTTGCCATTCGCAATATTCGCCGCGATGCGTTAGAAGGCATTAAGAGATTACAGAAAAACGGACTCAGCGAAGACGCTTCTAAAGATGCTGAAGCGGGTGTACAGCAATTGACCGATAAGCATATCGCCTTGGTCGATACGCATCTTTCTTCGAAAGAGAAAGAGATCATGTCGGTCTGATCACTCAGGCCTTGCGCTCTTGTGGACTTCTGTTGGCCAGATATACTCCTGCCAGTATCAGTACCAGACAACTTACTTCTATCCAGGTGATCTTTTCGTTATCGAAAAGTCCCCAACCGATGGCTACGAATGGGATGCCGTATGTAACGAGCGAAGCAAAAAGCCCCCCCGCTCTTTTTACCAGCGAATAGAATAAGATGGTGGCAAGCGCGCTGCCTATGATGCCCAGTGCGGAACTAGAGGCAATGGCCGATTGCACGGCTGCAGAAGAGAGATCATTTTCAAAAAATCCAAAGTACCAAAGCAGCAACAACGCAGGCGGCAGCATAAAGGATACCGATACCGAGGCCAGGTGCAAGGGGTTGATGCCTTGCAGACGATGACTGACCATGTTTACGTTTACACCATACAATATCGTGGCGGTTACAGGCAGCAGCACGTAGCCCAGGTTTTCGAAGCTGATCGATTTTTCGCCCAATAGCACCGGAAGCATTGTTAACAGGACCAATCCCAAAAATCCGATCAGCAGTCCCATCCATTTTTCCAGGGCAATTTTATCGCCATAAAAAAGCACTCCGATCAGTACGACCCAGATGGGAGAGAGTGAATTCATGATACCCCCCAGCGAGCCATCGATGCGGGTCAGGGCAATGGCAAACGAAAAGGCCGGCAGCAGGTTACCGATGAA
>Ga0208598_1000302_pt1 | contig 14314 bp, 19 predicted proteins | sample LakMenEpi22Jun12_FD_150726 | JGI IMG/M metagenome (GOLD analysis project Ga0208598, IMG submission 150726) | Freshwater microbial communities from Lake Mendota, WI - 22JUN2012 deep hole epilimnion (SPAdes) | ecosystem: Environmental > Aquatic > Freshwater > Lake > Epilimnion/Euphotic zone ... | reverse complement strand
CCCCCGCAAGCAAAAGGGGCAGGATTTCGGCCCACGTAGGGGTTGCGTCAATGTACTGGGTTTCGGTTTCGTTTTTCATCGGTTTTTATGGGTTTAATCGGGGCACATAATGCCCCTTACCCCGCAGCCGAGAGACGGGCAAAGCATATGTCAACTCCCTTTTGCCAGCTGCCCCCCTGCCCCGAAGGCTAGGCAAGCGGGATGCTAAGCAAGCGCCCCGGGCAATGGCGGGTAAGGCAGGCAAGCGCGGGCTAAGCGCGGGCAATCCGTTGCCCCCTTATGGCCCCGCTCGCGTGCGCCGGGGCTTGCGCCGGGGCTTCTGTCAATAGGGTCTGCGCCCCCTGCCGATCCTAGGGTGTTCCGCTTATGCGGGAACCCCCCAGACGGGCCTAGGGTATACCCCCCAGAGGGGGGGAGGGGGTCCGCCTCCCGGGTTTTGGTTCAATGGTGATTGATCAACCCACCCTTTTAAAAAAATTGCAATATGCCCCCCCTAAAAGCCGCCCGCTGGCTTTAGGCTTGACCTGAGCCCTAGGGCTTGGCCTAGATATGCTTATGACAAAAGAACGCGCCAAACGGGCTAGAAAGCCTGTTAGTGATATGGCGGTGGAGATCGCTAAGTACGGGGAGGCTGAGGGGAACTACTTGGAGCGCCGGGAACCTGCTAAGGCTGCGCGGGCTTTGGAGATGCTGGCCGATGGCAGTTCCTTTGGGTTGATTAATAAGGAGTTGGGCCTGAAGTGGGAGACGATCAGTCGTCTGAAGGCCCGACATAAGATGGTGCTGGAGGAGAGGCGGCAGGAGTTGGCTCAGGATGCGCTGGAGATAGCGGAGGGGCTGAGGCTGTTGCAGAAGGAGAAGATGAGGATGCTGGCGGAAGATCCTGAGCAGTTGGCGCGGACTAACATTCGGGATTTGGCTATCCCGTGGGGTATTGCCAATGACAAGTTCCTCGCGGCTTTGGGGGAGAATAAGGTGGTGGTGGAGCATAAGGGTGCCGCGCCCAGCTTGGAGGATGCGATGAAGGCCATTGAGGAAGCTAGGGCCAAGCTGAAGGCTAGTAGCGTGGAAGTGGTGGCTAAGCCGGTGGAGGCGTGTTGAAAAGACCGGCGTGTTTTTTCAACGTGCAAAGCAAAGTGGGCTTTCCTTTAATTCCGTTTTCTGGAATTAAAGAAAACGAGGCTTTCCTTTAACAATGGCCCTAGTCTGGGAAAGGCACGAAGTCCTAAAGCCGCCGACTGACGAGGAGTTGGCGGTAATGGAGCCTGAGCAGGTGCTGAAGCTGCACGAAGTGTTTCACGCGGCGATAGCCAACAGTAAGCGTGATCCGTACAGGTATGGCTGGAAGCTGCCTCATTGGAAGGATGCGGAGGAACTGCTGGGCACCCATAGCGAGCTATTGGTGTCTGGCGGGAATCGTTCTGGGAAGACCAGTTGGGCGGCGCACGCTGTGGTGAGGGCGGCTGTGGAGAATCCACAGTCCGTCATTATGTGCTTTGCCCAAAACGCGGATGTCTCCATCCGCCAACAGCAGTCTGCCGTCTACGACGCCCTGCCCGAGGAGTTTAAGACAAAGGTGCTGGGAACAGAGGAGAACGTGTCCTATACCCGTAAGAACGGGTTCTCCAAGTCCAGTCTCATCCTTCCGATCAGCAAGAGTTCCATCATCTTTAAGACATATGCTCAATTCATCAATAACGATACGATTCTTGAGGGCGCTGAGCTGGGTTGCCGGAATCCTAGCTGGATTAATATTGGCGCTTGGTGTGACGAATACCTCGTTGGACCGGAGCTTCTTAGCACTCTGCGTTTTCGTCTCGCTACTCGCAATAGTAAGCTCGTTGTCACTTTCACTCCTATTGATGGATATACAGAGGTTGTACGAGACTACGTGCAGGGAGCGGAAACTCTGCGATCAAAAGGAGCCGAACTTCTGGGAGGACGGAGTGTGCCCTATCTTCAGCAATCCCGAAACCGGGATGCGGGCATCATCTACTTTCACAGTAGGGACAACCCCTTCGGGGGCTATGAGCGTATCGCAGCAGACTTGGCAGGACGCCCCGAGAGTGAGATTCTTACCCGGGCCTACGGTATTGCTACCAAATCAATCAGCACCAAGTTTCCCAACTTCAGCCGCGAAATCAACGTAGTCCCTCACAGCAAGATCGACCTGAAGGGGAAGACCAAGTATATGATCTTGGACCCCGCTGGCCGAAAGAACTGGTTTATGGCGTGGGTGGCTATCGATGAGTCCGATACTTGGTATGTCTATCGGGAGTGGCCGGATGCAACCGTAGGGGACTGGGCTAGGTGGCACGGGGGTAAGTGGTCTAGCGGTGAAGGGGCTAAGGGGTTGGGCTATGGGATAAAGGACTACGTGGAGCTAATCACCAGTCTTGAGTCCGAGACCAGCGACACCATCTTTGAGCGGCTGATCGACCCTCGGCTGGGTGCCGCGAAGTACCAGACGCAGGACGGGGCCTCGTCCATCATCGAAGATCTAGCGGATAATGGGCTGACATTCCTCCCGGCACCGGGACTGGACATCGAGGACGGGCTGCAAGCCCTCCAGAGCAAGATGGCCTACAACAGGAAGCTGCCCCTCGACTCAATCAATCGGCCCCACTTCTACATCTCGGAACGGTGCCAGAACATCATCTCAGCCCTACAGGAGTATACGGCTGAGGGTGGTCAGGATGAGGCGTGGAAAGACCCCATTGATGTCATCCGGTATTTAGCTGTTAGTCCCGCGTGCTTTGTCAGCGAGGACGCAATGCAAACAACCAAAACGAATAGGGGTGGCTATTGAAGAAGAAGACTCCAAAGGTGGAGACTACGTCTCCCGTGCGCCAAGAAGTCATTCAGATGCGTGTACTCAAGCAGGCCCAGAACCCTCAGTGGGTCTACTGCTGCGCGCCTGAACGCGATATGGGAAAGATTCCCGTCATCATTCCTCGGCGGCTGAAGGACAAGCTGGTGGGCAAGCTCATTGAGGTGGAGGCCATTTCAGATGAACTTGGAACCAGCTATCGGTATGTGCCCGACCGATCCTATTGACCCAACCACCAATAACAGGTGGCTTATCCAGCACTCAGACCGGCTCATCCGGTTTGAGTACGAAAAGCGGATACGGGAGCGGACTACGGCTGAAATGTTCCCAGACGAGCTTGCGGACAAGATTGGGCGTACTGAGGAGTATGTTCGTGCTATTATAAAGAACGCAATCTCCCACGCTAAACTATGCTCCAAACCCAACAACAGCAGGCCCTGACGTTTGTCGATAATGACGGTCCCGACGTTGTTGCGCTCGTTAAGGCATACACACGCACCACCAACGAGCTATCGACCTACTTCAGTCAATGCCTGAACAGTTCGGATAGCCGTCGTTGCTATTGGCCGGGAAAGGCTTCGGATTTGCGGAAGCACGGCTCGGACGCTTTCCCGTGGGAGGGTGCGTCTGATACGGAGGCCCGCATCATTGATGAGCGTATCAACAACTACGTCTCCATCTTTATGTCGGCGCTGGAGCGGGCGAACATTCGCGCCTATCCGGTGGAGATGTCGGATTCTGGGCGGGCTCGCGTAGTCAGTGCGTTCATCAAGTGGATGCGTTCCTCCTACATCCAACGCTTCCGGCAGGAGATGGAGCTTGGGGCCAACTACTTCTTGGAGCGTGGGTTGATGATCACCTACGTGGGCTGGGAGCGGATGGAGAAGAAGTATCTCCAGAAGATTGATTTGCAGCAGATTGCGGTGAACTCGCCGGAACTGGCGAAGCTCATCGTCGAGGGGCAGAATGACGACGACATCATCAAGATGCTCAAGTCCGTCTACCCTGACCTGATGGACAAAAAGGCCAAGAAGGCCCTGAAGGACTTGCGGGCTACGGGCACGGGTGAGATCCCCATCAGCCGCCTGTCCGTGGACCGTCCCTTCATCCAGACCTGTGCGCCGGACGGGGATGTGTTCTTTCCTTCCTACTGCATCGACCCGCAGCGGGCTCCCTTCGTCTTCTACCGCACCTTCCTCTCCGTGCAGGAGGTGCTGTCTCGCGCGGCTTCGGACGGCTGGGATATGGAGTGGTGCGAGCACATCATCAAGAACTACAGCGGGGTTAACACCTACAATCTGGAGAACATCTACAGCACGCGATCCGCGTCCTATTCCCAGTATCGCCAGCAGTACGACGCGACGGAACTGGTCGAGGTGGTGTATGCGTTCAATCGCCTCATTGACCCCGAGGATGGCTCGGAAGGCATCTACATCACGGTGTTCAACCCGAAGTTCACCGGGCAGGGCGACATCAAGCCTTACGCCAAGTACGAGCTTCTGAACGGGTACAACGACTATCCGTTTGTCGTGACTCGGCTGTCGGAGGACAACAAGCGGCTGTACGACATCCAAACCTTTGCCGACATCCTTAAGGGCCCGCAGGATCAGGTGAAGGCCGAGCGGGATAGCCGCGTGGATCGCAATAGCTTGGCTACCCTGCCTCCGATTATGCATCAACCGGGCAACCCACCCTCCGACTGGGGGCCGGGACGCTTTGTTCCTGTGCGCCGTGCTGGTGAAATTACCTTCGGCCCTGTCCCTCCCTACAATCCCGGCTCGGTGGAGATGGAGAACACGATGATTGATGCGGCGGATAAGATTGTCGGTCTCGCGGCTGACAATCCCATCAGCCAGATCCGTCAGCAGTTTCTGGTTAACAAGTTCCTCAATCACGCGCAGGAGGTCTTAAAGGCTTGCTTCAAGTCTTACCAGCGGTTCGGCCCCGAGCAGATGTTCTTCCGCGTGACCGGGGTGGCGGACCCTATGCGGTTCGATAAGGGCAACCCTGACGAGGACTTCGACATCAAGATTAGCTTTGATGTCCTCAATAACGACCCCGAGACGGTGGAGGCGCGGCTGACCCAGTTCGTCAATCTGCTCCAGTTGGACAAGAATGGGCGGATCAATGTCGATGCGCTGCTGGAAATCAGCGCCACCCAGATCGACCCCATTATGGCCGACGCCTTCCTGCAACCCGCCGAGCAGGCGCAGCAGCAGGTAGTCAAGTTGGTGACGGACGACCTCTCTAAGATCTACGCTGGCATTGAGGCCGGGGCTCGACCCAATGGGGCACAGATTGCACTTGAGGTAATCAAGCAATACGTTGCCCAGCAAGACGTTATGGGCCGCTTGCAACAGGACGAGTCGTTCCGTACCCGGCTGGAGAAGTACACCGCCCAGTACCAGTTCGCGTTGACCCAGCAGCAGAACGCTGAGATCGGTCGATTGGGTACGGCTCCTGCCCAGATGGGCGGGGTTGAGACCCAGACTATCAATCAATGAACCTATTCGGCAATAAGAAGCACCCGCTAGAGGAGCAAATTAGGTTTCTGGGGGAGCGAGAGCAGTTTCTCGACTTCCTCGATTGGGTCGCGGCAGGCCGGGAACTGGCTATTTCCAGCCTTCCCCGGGCTCCTGACGGTCGCGTCAGGGAGATTAGCGGCAAGATACAGGTTTACGACGAGATCCTGAACCTGTCCAACTATCAAGACCTCCTGATTAGGCGCGGAATGCGTAAGATGCAGGGACTGCCGGGTTAATGAACTGACTGGGTGTGTTAAACTGCGGGCCTCGCAATGCCCGTGGCGTAAAGACGGCACCCATAATGTCTACTGAAGTCCAATCGGCTAACGCAGGAGCCGTCCAAAAACCTGTGGGTAAGAATATGTCTAATAGCGAGCTAATCGCTATGCGATATAAGGCTTTTACGGAAGCTGCTCAGGCGAAAAATCCGCCAGAGGAGCCAAAGGAAGAGGCCAAAGAGGAGGTTCCCAACGAGCCTACGGAACCGAAGGAGGAGGTGAAGCAAGAAGAGCCGTCACCGACTTCTGAGGAACCTAAGCCCGAAGAGGATCCGAAGGTTCTTTCAAAGGATTACGACTTGGAATCTATGAGTGAAGCGGAGCTTAAGGAGCTTTCGCAGAAACTCGGCAGCAAAGCTGTGGCCCGATTCGGGGAACTCACGGCAAAACGTAAGGCTGCTGAGGAACAAGTGGAAGCCCTTAAAGCAGAGATTGCCAAGCGCGAGGAGTCCTCATTCGAAGCGAAGGTTAAAGACAACCCCTACGCTAACATCGACACTAAGGAAGGTCTTGATGCCAAATATCAGGAGCTTTCGGAGGTGATGGAATGGGCAGAGGAGCGGCTCGACCGAGCCGAAGACCTCGGTGCCGACGAAGTCGTGACGAACGAAGGCGGCAAAGAGTATACCAAGCGCGAACTCAGAGAGATTGTGAAGCGTGCGCGGAAGGCTAGGGATGTGTACATTCCCGCTCAGGGGAAGGAGATCCTTCTGGCAAAAAGCCGCGCCGATATGAAGCAAGCTATGAGTGAGAAAGCAAAACTTGAGCTTTCTTGGCTACAGGGAGAAGACAATGATGTCCGCAAGCAGTATGAGGCGATGGTGAGTGACGCTAAGTTTAAGGCAGTCGAAAGACTCTTGCCTGATCTTGCGCCCCAGTTGCCCTACCTGCTAGCCCACGCAGCGAACAGCCTGTATGGTCGCCGTCCTGCCGATGCGAAGTCGTCAGCCCGGCTCTCTCCCCCGTCTCCCGTGATGAACCAAGGCGCAGAATCCTCAAAGCCCGAGGCTCGTCAGTCGAAGGCCCTGAATGACCTTTCCGCCCGCTTTAACAAGAGCGGCAGTTATAAGGACTTCAAAGCAATCCGCGCTCTTCAATATTCTCGAACCTAACTAACTACTACAATGTCGTTCTCTAACACCTACAGCAAAACCAATGGCACGAATGCTTCGGCCATTTCCAACCGTGAAGACCTCACGGATGTCCTGACCGTCCTCGCCCCCGAGGAGACCCCGCTGACCTCCCTCGCCACCAAGAGCAAAGCCACCGCCACCTATAACGAGTGGACGGTCGATGCTCTGGCTACCCCGTCTAAGGCGGGTATTCAGGAAGGCACGGACATCTCGACCTACACGGACAAGTTCACCAACCGCGCCCGTCTCGGTAACTACATCCAGTTGTTCCGGCGTGACTTTATGGTCAGCCAGCTTCAGCAGGCTGTCGAGTCCGTTGGTCCGGCCCGCCTCGCGGAGGCCGAGTCGAAGGCCATCCGCGAACTCAAGCGCGATATGGAGTTCACCTTCTGCTCGGACGACGACCGTGCGGTGGAAGATGGCTCTGCGACGCGCTATGAGGCGCGTGGTCTGGGTCTGTGGCTGTCCAATACCCCCGGCGCTGACGTTCCGTCTGCGTATCGCACCCCGACGGCGTCCATCCACAGCACCGGCACCCTGACGGAGAACGCCTTCAACGGCCTCATCGCCTCCATCTTCTCCCAGACCGGGAATGTGGATTCGCTGAGCCTGATTGCGGGTACGGCCCTGCGTCGCGTTGTCAGCGGGTTCGCCCGTGCGGACGGCAACACCAGCGAGAACGTCTATCACGTTAACCAGATGGCGGACGACAAGCAGATCACCCTGTCGGTGAACACCTATGACTCGGACTTCGGTCTGATCTCGGTGGTCAACGGCAACCCTGCCTGTATGCCGGACGCTAACCGTGGCTACATCATCAACCCCAACTATGTCGGTATTGCCGAGCTTCTGAGCGTTGGCTCGACCCGCGTTCCGAATGCGGGTGGTGGTGAGAAGGGCTTCGTGGATGCGGCGGCGACCCTTCAGGTCTTCTCCCCGCTGGCCCACGGCCAGATCCGCGTGATTGCCTAATAGCAATTAAGCCTTAATCGAAGCCCGTGTGGTACAATGCCGCACGGGCTTTTTTATGAACATCATTACGTCACTCCCGAAGTATGCAGATGGCGAGGTTGACCGCGCCCTGATGCGGGAGATCACCACTGGCATTGCTCTCAAGCAGGCTTGGGAGAATGAGCGCGAGAAGCTCTGTGCTCAGGAAGCTGAGAAGATTAAGGAGAATCAGAAGTTTGGCTTTAAGAACCTCCGCTGCGTCGCGGTGACCCCGGCGTGGGAGTGGTTCAATATGCGGAAGAAGTACGGGCATCAGGCGATGCACGACAAAGGCTTCATTCGGGACTACCAGCGTTACTTTCCCCATCTAGCCCCCAATAAAGTCTAATGGCTAACGTCACCTATAGCTCGATCTATAATCGCGTAAAGGCGTTGTGCGGCATCCCGTCGCCCGACGCTAACGCGCAGACGCAGATCACCGAGTTCATCAATCGGCGCGCTCGGTTGGCTTACGAGGCTACGGACTTTTGGCCTCGTTGGCTGGTGGTAGGTGAGCTTCGCAACTATCAGTCCACTACGGTTAACGCTACGGCGCTTGTGGTGGGCTACACCTACACCATCCTGACGGTGGGGGTAGGCACCAACTGGATTGCGGTAGGGGCTTCGGCTAGCACGGTGGGTACTACCTTTGTGGCGACGGCTGTGGGCACTGGCACCGGCACCGCTACCCTTAACAGCAACATCATCCCCTTCGCGCAGGCCGGTAAGCCGACCATCGACAAGTTCCTGCGGGTCCACAAGATTTACCAGCCGTTCTATATGAACTCGGCTGTGGAGCTTGAGTTCTACGTCACCAATGCGGGCGCGGCGGTTGTGGCCGATCCTAGCAGTTCTACGGCCTCTGCCTATGTGACCTACAAGATGGACTGGGATGGGCCGTATACTACCGATAGCAGCACGATCCCCGAGGAGTGGCAGGAGTACATCAGTCACGGGGCCTATGCTGACTGGCTGCGGGCGGATGGTAAGAATGACGTTGCTGCTGCCGAGGACGGCTTCGCTCAAAACGTGCTTGATGCGGAGCTTGCAGGCGTTGATGTAGTGAGGTCGTCAGGTGTTGTGGCCCACCGTATTTCTACGCATCTTAACCGCTCCTACCGTCTCTACTAATGAATAGCTACGTTGTTAATCTCCATCCTCTCCCGAACGGGACGCAACCGGGGCAGACGCTCACCGTAGACAATGCGGCAGTCTACCAGTTCACCACTCCTTTTGACCCGCGTACCACCTGTTGCTACATCACCATTACGGGCGGGGATATTCACGTTACCTTTGACGGCTCTGCTCCTTCCGGCACCAACGGCCATCATCTGATAGTGCCCTTTGAGGGCTGGTGGTCTAAAGAGGCTGCGCGGCTAGCTAAGATGCGAGCGCACGGTGGTGCGGCTGCTAAGGTAGTGATGTCCCAGTTCACCTACTAAAATGGCTAACGCTAAAATTGTAAACACGCCTTCACAGGCGGTTCCGCAAGACGCTACGGCCCATACGCAGCGCACGATTAGTTCGTCTGCTGTGAGCGTTATCAACTGGACCCTTAGCACTTACACCACTCACGTTGTGGTGCAGTTCAATGGCGGTAATGCTCGCGTTACCTTTGACGGGTCTTCGCCTACCGCTACTAAGGGCTTCCTTTATACGGATGGCGGTACTGCTTATTGGACCGCGCAGATGGCTAGCCGAGCTAAGGCTATCCGTGCAAATGCCGCTGATGTGACTGCTGAGATTCAAGAGCTAAACTTCCTCTAAGATGGACATCTTTAAGACGCTTCTCATCCATAACCCTCCCAATCTCGCCCTTGAGGGGCAGGTTAGCTATCAAGGCACGTGGGATGCGTCTGCTAATAGTCCTACGTTGGTATCGGGCATTGGCACTAAGGGCTATTACTACGTTGTTTCCACCAGTGGGAGTACTAATCTGGATGGAGTCACGACTTGGACGGTTGGGGACTGGGCCATTTTTAATGGCACGGCGTGGCAAAAGGTAGATAATACGGATGCCGTTAATAGCGTCTTTGGCCGCACCGGTGCCGTAGTCGGTGTCTCGACGGATTACTCGTCGGTAGGCATCACCAACACGGCCATTGGCGCAAGCAATCCGAGCACGGGCGCGTTTACGACGTTGAGCGCGACGGGCAACCTCACCGCGTCAGGCGGTTCAATCACCGTCAGCGGTGGTGCATATCCAAATTTCTACGCCAACGGCACAACCGGAGGCGGCTTTACTATTCAGAAGTCGGGCGTTTCCTACGGGACGTTCTACGGTAATGATAGCAATACGGTTTTGGATTCGGCAGGTTCTGCCAGTTTAATCCTTCAGACCGGAGGCGCGACCCGCGCTACGCTTACATCAACCGCGACTACTCTTACCGGCAACGCCACGGTTGGCGGGGCGCTGACGGTGAGCGGAAAGGCGGCTTCTAGTGGTTATGTTTACGCCGGTGGTACGCTTTCAGCGTTTGAGTCTGCGGCTGGACTTTACAGCTATTACAGCGGCGGCGGCGTGATTGGTGCCTATTCCGACGGCTCCGGCACTCGGGCCGCGATGACTATTGACGGCACGACTCTCTCGTTGCGTCCTAATGGTGTTACCGCAGACCGTTTGTTGATTGATTCCAACGGGATCACGGCTAAAGCGGTTACTGTCTCCGGCACCACCGCCTCCACCTCCACCTCCACCGGTGCGCTGGTGGTGAGCGGCGGCGTAGGGGTGGCGGGGGCGATTAATGCGGGCGGAAACATCAAGTCTAGTGTTTCCGCTAGCGGAGCAAGTGGCGGTGTATTGCTTGCGGAGAACACGGCGGCTGCGGCTACGGGGAATCAAGCCAGCGTCTTCTTCCCGACCTCGACTGGAGCCTCGACCTACTGGCAGTTGATTGGCCGCCAAAACTCGGCCACGGCTAACGACCAGACGTTGCGAGTGGTGTTTGGTGGCGTTGCCCAGCACACCTACTTCAATGCCAGCGACCTAAGCGTGCAGTCCGGCATCACGCTCAAGGTTCTGGACACCACCGCCTCCACCTCTACCTCGACCGGTGCGCTAGTGGTGGGCAACGGGACGAGTGGCGGGCTGGGGGTGGGGGGAATGATTAGCGTCAACGGCGGCGTTGGCGTTGGCCGCTACAGCGCGGTTTCCGGCGGGTCGGCCCGCGTAGACATCAACGGAACCGGCGTGTCTGGATTCCCGCAGTTGATGGTTTCCGACACAACCGGACGCCAATGGGAGTTCCGAGGGGTCAATGCCTCGGGGAGCTTCGTTCTGGACTTCTGGAATGGAGCCGGAAGCAGGACTAACAATCTGCTTACGATTTCGGCGGGCGGCAATTTGGGCGTGCTCGGCAACCTCACCGTCAGCGGGACGGGCGGCAGCAGCATCAACGGTGACCTGTTGATTACTGGTACGACCAAATACACGCGGATTCGTCGGGATGACACGGTAATTGATTTCACCAACGCAGCCCAGAGCGCGTATGCCGATGCTCAGATCATAGCCAACAATCTTTATCTCAAGGGGAGCAACGGGACCGGAGCTTATATTAATGCGAGCGGCAACGTGCTCATCGGCACGACCACGGACTCCAGCAACGGCAAGCTGCAACTCACGAGCCACACGACCAGCGCGAGTGGCATTGGGTTCGGGACGGAGACGGCGCTCTATCGCGCCGCCGCTGGATCGCTGGTTGTTGATCATATCGGCGGCTCTGCGCCGACGCTTAACCTATCGGCGAACGGCTCGATCCAATCGCGCCTGTTCTTTAACGGCAGCAACACGTTCCTCGAAAGCTACACATCGCACTCGCTGATTCTTCGGACCAATCAAACGACCGCGCTCACCCTCGACAGCAGCCAAAAGGCGTCCTTTGCTGGCAAAGTTGCAATCAACGGCGGCGACACTAGCGCAGCCTACTTGGGTCTTGCTGGAGTTGCTGGCTCGTTGGTGATAAACTTCACCAACGCGAACACTACCGGTCAGTCGTTCGGCATTCGCGGGTTTGCGGGAACTAATTCGAGCGACTACGTTCTCAACCTCCGCAACGCAGCCGACTCGGCGACGTTGTTGAAGGTGGATGGCGCGGGTGGGACGACGGTCGGCGGGGTGTTGACCCTTATTTCTACTGACGCAAAGCTGCTGCTTAATGCGTCGGGCGTCGCGACTCAAAAGAGCCTTATCGCATCAAATGGTGGCGCGTCCGTAAATTACAACGGACTTTATGCCACCTCCAACTGGACCGACGGCAATGTTCAAGCCAACTCCGGCCTTAGTTCGTGGCGCGTAGACGTTGGTGGCTTTGATGCTTTTACGTTCGGCTCTGATCAATTTGCCGTTGGTCGCGCTCCCGCTGGAAGCACGACATTCTCAAAACTATTCACCGTCACCAGCAACGGAAACGTATCCATTGCAGCCACCACCGCCTCCACCTCCACCTCGACCGGTGCGCTAGTGGTGAGTGGCGGGGTGGGGGTGGCGGGGGCGATCTATGCGGGGGGCCTAATTAATGCGAGCGGCTCTGGTTCATTTAGCACTACCACCGATAGAGGCGGCCTTACGCTTAACTTTCCTGCCGCTCCGACTGGATCAAATGGTCCCGCTGCGACGTTCAAGACTTGGACGAATACGGCGAGCCTGATCGATGCGGGACGGATAGCGTCGATCATCACAGACGGAAGCGCGTCGTATGCTTCGAAGTTGGAGTTTTCGGTGGCAAATGCTGGATCGCTTACAACGGCGCTCACCATCGAAAACAACTCAAACGCTACGTTTGCAGGCGGAATCAAGACCGTTGCTCCTACGAGTGGCACCGCGCAGTTTTGGGAGCTTGGTGAGGCCGCCACAGTTTCTCCGACTTCACCCAACCGCACGCTGCGTGTGGAAATTGCGGGAACCGTTTACTTCATCCACGCCAAGACCACGAACGATTAATCAATTCCTATGAATAACATCATCGCCATCTCCCCCGTTTCCGTCTGGACCCCTGCTGGCACCAAGAGCGCCACGCAGTTCAACGTGCGCTACGTGAATTATCAGAACGGTCCCGCCGTTGCCGACTGCCAGCTTCTTGACGCTGCCGGTGCTGAGGTCGCCTCCCAGCTAGTCAACGCCACCGAGGCGCAGACCGCCGCTTGGACGGATGATGCTACGTTCTACGCCATTTTGGCGGAGAATGCTGGCCTTACGCCCACGCCTGTGGTCCCGTAAGGAGTCTTGACATTTAGCCAGAATCTCGCATCACAGAAGCACTATGCCTAAGACCAAAGATCAGCTTCGTAATGAGATTGCCGGTGCCCTCCAGAACCAGACCATCGCTACTCTTGTCGATGCTCTGGCTGAGGCCAATGCCAAGATCGAGGAACTGACGGAGAAGCTTGAGGGTAAGCCGAAGGAGTAAGGGTCTGTTAGAATAGTGGCTATGAACCCATCCCTGATTGCCTCCATCGTTCGTCATCTTCTGGGTATTGGCTCTGGCTGGCTGCTGGCTAAGGGCATTGATCTGGATGCCGGTACGGTTGAAACCATTGCGGGCGCTATTGGCTCTCTGGTCGCCGTAGGCTGGAGCATCTGGTCTAAGCGAGTGATTGTCCCCACTGCTTCCGAAAAGGCGTAATATTCAAAGCTAGTGGGACTACAGGCCATCCTGCAAAACGGGGTGGCCTGTTTCTTTTACAGCCTATGCTTAAACTCTTATCCGCCCTAATCGCCCTCGGACGGGTTATCCCCTTCCTGTCCAAACTGCTCAATGAGCTAGAGCGTGTTAGACTGGCTAAGACGTATGACCGGATCGACCAAGCTGTGGCAGACGCTCAAAAGCGGGCTATTATTGCTGATCCTAACGGCAACGTCAGGATGCCTGCACAGGACGGGGAGCGTGGACAGGTTCCTCCAGCACCCCGAGTTTAACGCTGCCGCCACCAATGCTCCCGGCTTTACCCGAGATGTCCTACACGCACTGGCAAATGCAGAACGTAAGGTGTGGTAAAATACGCCCTATGCTCTCCCCGAAAGATGTAATCGCTGCCTCCACACCAGTGGTTGCGTCTGTCACTTTGAGTCAGGTGAACGAGATTGCGGGGTTGGTGGGTACGCTGCTCGGTATCGCCTATCTTAGCTGGAAGTGGATTCGGGAGAGCAAATGAACAAGAAGTCCAAAGCAGAGATGCCCTGCAACCGGCCAATGAAGAGTTGGCGAGCGGGGAAGAAGAAGGTGGTTAAGGCGTGCGAAGGGGGTCAGGAACGCATCATCCATTTTGGGGATAGTTCTATGAAGGACTACACCCAGCACGGCAGCGAGAAGCGCCGTAAGTCCTATTGCGCGAGGTCCGGTGGGATTAAGGGCGGGGATGGTAAACTATCCGCCAACTACTGGGCCCGTAAGGTGCTGTGGTCCTGCTAGCCTCCTCCCCTAGCGGGGAGGTGAAGGGAAATCTAATCTAAATTTCCGTCAAACCAATTCCTATGAGCAAATCGAACGAAAAGTATAAGTCCAAGAAGCAGATGGAGCGGCACGAAAAGTCCGAGTCCCGTCGCGAGCGCACGATGGAGTA
>Ga0208598_1000298_pt1 | contig 14483 bp, 16 predicted proteins | sample LakMenEpi22Jun12_FD_150726 | JGI IMG/M metagenome (GOLD analysis project Ga0208598, IMG submission 150726) | Freshwater microbial communities from Lake Mendota, WI - 22JUN2012 deep hole epilimnion (SPAdes) | ecosystem: Environmental > Aquatic > Freshwater > Lake > Epilimnion/Euphotic zone ... | reverse complement strand
ATAGATGATTAGTGATTTTCCTGACGCTGTTGGTGAAATGAGTACAGTTCTCTTCTTCGTAAGTCCGACGCTTGACGCAAGGAGTTGATAATCTCTGGGTTCAATTGACAAAGAAAGAGCCGAAGCCAGATTTTTGGTGTCAACAGGATAGATTTCCTTTTCTTCATCGATGTACTCACAGGTGTAGTTGCTATCCTTGCAAAACTTTTTGATATACGGAACTAAACCAAGATAAATTTGTCTTGTATTCAGATTCAAGAGTCGAATCTTTCCGTCCCAGTATTTATTGCGAAATGCTGGAGAAAATTGATAGCCTGGAGTTGAAAATGTAAAGAACTCTGACATCTCTTGCAAGATGGCAGGTTCAGCAGTCACTTGGACATAGATGTTATTTACTTTTTCAATTACAACGTGCTCAATCATAGATCATCAATTTTCTGCTGAATACCATTGAAAATTCTATAGACATTTTCTGGGATGTTAGCAACATCACCTTTCTCAAATGCATGAACATTAGGGTCGCGATTAAAGATATCGCCACCTTCTTGAAGTTTCTTGTTTATATACTCCATGCTCTTAAATTGTTCTTGATTCTTTTCCTGATGAGCAAATGTTTCAATCTTATACTGAATTGCTTTTGGATCCAACCACCAACTTAAATGCCATCCACCATTATGAATTACTGCATGAGAATATCTGTTATTGTGGACGTTTTTGGCTCTTTCTCTTTTAGTGTATGCATTTGTTGAGACGGTACTAAAGAGTATTTGATTATTCTTAGATTTGTTTTCAAAATTAAACTGATAATGATCCATTTGAATGGATAACGCTTCATAACCACTTGCGAAACAATCTTTTGCAATTCCAATGCAATCTTTATGATAGATTTCATCGCAGTCACTTATAAAGATAAGTGAGTCATCTGAGAATAATCCAAGACATTCTGTTATGTGATCGCGTTGACCATTCTCAACTTGCCATGGTCCTGTGTTATAGTCTCTCTCGTGGTTTGGAATTTTATCGAAATCAAAATCACTTCTTTTGCACACAAAGGGAAAGTAGATGATTTTGTCTATGTACTTTTTATATCTGGAGATGTTATTCATGAAGTGCATCGGCTTTTCATGCCCACTTTGCGTGATTGGCGCTTCAACCAAAACAAAATGATCAACATGATCGTAAAGGTATTCAAGTCTACCTTCAAGCATATCAAGTTCATTACAGAACATAAAAGTATCAATAACTTTCATGAATTATCTCGTTGAATATCAATGTTCATAATATCAATAAAAAATGGATTGATTAGTCTACCATTTTCTAATGTATCACCAAAATAATTTTCTGATTTGTGAAGAACAGTACCAGAATAAATTATTGCACGATTGTAAACATTTTGTACAACCTGTTTTACAGTAATGTTTTCTTTATTTGATGGATCATTTGGATCTACATCATAGAAAATTGTGCCACTATTTGGTGGAGGATTTGGGGTTAGGTACACTAAACCTGCAACTGTCTTTTTATCATAATGTGGCCAACTATCACCATCGCTTTCTAAACATACTTGATACCTAGAAAGCATCATCTCATCTATAGAAACAAAGTGTTTAGGGTAGCCGAACAAATTGTTGAATAGAGTGCTTTTCAATAAATTGAAATACTTTAAACTCAATGTTTGTATTTCATCAGTACGAACTCCAGGAATCTTGGCACCATTGTCATTATAGTTTGAAGTGAAATTTTGTTTAAGAGCAAAACTTCTAACAGAATCTGGATCTTCGTAAAAATTATCAACAATAAGTATTTTATTTTCAAACATTAACGTGCACCTTGAATGAACTTTTCCCAGCCCATGTATTCTTTCAATTGCCAAGTACGATTATTCAATTCTTTCATAACGTTGGTACAAAAATTTGCTGACTCTTCATGATAGGCTTTTTTTCGTTTAAGTTTTGTCAAATCATCATCACCATCAAGATACACTTGAATGTCTGACTTGAGGGTGAATCTAAATGGCTCCCAACCAAGTTTATCCAATTCATCTTGATCAAGTTTGCCGTTATAGTACATCCACTTCAATTTCTTGAGTTTGTCATATTCCATCGCTGCTCTTTTTGCAGCAAGATTATGCAAAGACAAATATTTGTTATACTTGTTGTGAAGAATAGGAATACGCAAGATTTCTTTGCCAGGTTCTGTGGTATCTACTTCAGAATCCCTTTCCCATTGAACCATCAATTCTTCAAGTGGTGGAGTTTCAATTTTCATATTAATACAAGTGTGATAAGATAGTTCTATTATACACTATTATCATTTGTAAGTAAACTCCTGCCGAAGCTCTAGCAAGAATTTACTCTTGTATAATTAAACAGTATAATCACTATGTGTGGTTTGAACGAAGTACCAATAGATTATATCTAGTATCTATTAAATTCTTTCGTATTCATAATAAGCAAATCGAAAAGTTGCATCTGCAACGACAATGTTCTCTGCTGTATCTTGCGAGTTGAACATTAATGATGATAATGTCGTTGGAAACAAATCATAAAATTTGACTCTGAATTTGGGATTGTTCTTATTCGAGTGTAGTGTCATAATTGCTTCAGAATATTGTGGCTTGCCTTTTGGTGCAGTTCCAAAAAGATATGGAGCTCTTGCAAGCCTTTCCAAATCTCTATATTCTTTGAAATCAGTCGGAAATGTCATAGCACGAATCCAATCATGAATTTCAGTAAATGCGCGCATATCTTCATCAACTAAAAATGTAATTGTAAATGTATCATATATCATCTTTTCGCCAGGATGATATAAGTCAATAAATGGTGTTGGTCTAACAATTTCTGTTAATGAAACTCCAGGAACATTTGCTGCTTGACAATAATATGTGGATCCAGGCAAACGATCAAATGTTACTCTAAATTTGGTACTTTGGAGTAAGTCTGTATTAGTTGGAGATCTAGTTAATGCAGTCATTGAAAAAATTCCGTAAGTCAACTAATCTATTTATAGAAAATAAAAAAGGGGGAGCATTTCTGCTCCCCCCGAGTCACATTACCTTATTATTTTTATAAAGTCGGTAATAACTATTACTGGTTGATGTTCAACACTTGGAACTTACGATAGTAAACGTTGTTACCGTTTACAAGAGCTCCTGTACCAGCTACGCCACCTGTTGCGAATGGATTTGCAACGAGACCGTAACGAGTCTTGAAGCCAACCTTTGGTTGGTAAGTCGTTGGATCGATAGCACGTACCATTTGTAGAGGAACGTATGGGCAGTAGAACAAGCCAGCGTCATAAGCGTTTGTACCCTTATAACCGACAACAACATAGTCTGAATTGGCGACAGAATATGGATCAACATAGACCTTGATACGACCGAATAGTGTACCAGCGAATGTGTTGCCTGTATCGTCAACTGTTAGATTTGTGTTGTTTGACAATGCTGAGTTGTAGTCTAGAAGACCTGTCATTGCAAGAGCTGATGCAACATCGGTTGAAACGATGAGCAAGTTACCCTTACCACGACGGGTGTCTTTAGCGATCTTGTTGGCTGCTCTTTCGATTGCGAACAAGAGTGACTTGTACTTCTCAACTTGCCAACGACCTGATGTACCACCTGCAGTGGTGTCGTTTGAATTCAAGTTGAAGGTATTTGATGTCACACCGACGATACCGACGTTTGCTGTTGCATAGATCGTACGAACAACTTCGCGGTTGATTTCAGCAAGAATTTCTGTTGACAAGATATTTGTCAATTCTGTTTCTGCGTCGAGACCGTGAACTGCCTTGAGATCTTGTGCAAGTTCTAGCGTGTATGCTGCTTGCAAGCCGCGTGTATTTGCTGTAACAGCAACACGATCGATTTGGAAGCCCATATACTTCATCGTTAGATCTTCACCAGATGCGGTGTCGAGACCGAAGCCAGTGTTTGCAAGACCGTAGATTGATGAGTTAGCATTACCTGGATTTATAGTGCTGGTGAATGCAGTCATTGTACCGTTACCAGAGTGGGCGTTATTTGCTTCGTCGAAGAGAGCTTCACCGCCACGTGCTGTTGAGGATGCATAGACTGAGCGCATTGCGAAAATCAAACCTGTTGGACCAGTCATTGGCTGAACGCCGCAGATGTCATAAGCCATTAGGTTTGGAAGAGCACGACGGACCAATCCGATTAGGATTGGGTCGAAGCCTGTTACGCCAGTGTTGACTGTTGAAGCAAGACCGCTGATGCCTGCTGAACCCATGGCATTAGCAGGAGCTGCTTCCCATAGGTTTGTCATTGAGCGGTTTTCTTCTTGAAGGGCACGTTCTTGGTTTTCTAGAACAAGGGCAGTAACTGCACGCTTGTATGGATCAGAGATCGCTGGAAGATCGCCGTGATCAAGAACTGGAGCCCACTTTTTTGTAATGGTTTCATTTAGATACATTTATAATACTCCGTTAAAAAAGATGAGTTAATTAGGCTTTTGGAGCCGTTTTTGTAATTGCTTGCACATAATGTTTCATTAGACCATGAACTTCTACTTCTGGCTTATCTTCAGTGACCGTCGTCTCTTGAAGTGCCTTTACCTCACTTTTCACTTTATTTACTGGGAAGTAGTTCTCGCGAATTACTGCGAGTTTGCTATTAAACTCACCTTCTGTGGTGAACTCCACGCCCTCTGCGAGCGATTTCATTTTCTCGACCTGTACTTCGGTTAGTCCTTCACAGATCTTGCGAATTGCTTCATTTCTCTTTGCAACGTTAAGTTCCTCTGTAAGAGCAGTGATCTTAGCATCAGCATCTGATGCAAGAGTTGTGACTGCTTCTTCGAGTTCTGCAACGCGAACTGCTAGAGTTTCTGCAACCTCAACCTTCTCTTCTGGGATCTCGATGTAGTGTTCTGCAAAGAGATTCTTGAGACCGTTGATAAAGTCTTCCGTCAATTCAGAACGGAGACCTGCTTCGATTGCAACTTTATTTTCTTCCATCCATTGCTCAACAACATAGTTTAGATATTCATCTACTTGTTCAGCTAGTTGTGTTTGCATTGCTTCATATGCTTCAGCAAGAATTTGATCATTCTCTGCTGCCATATCTTCAACGATTGATTCAACGCGAGAATTTACGGCTGCTTCAAAAATCGTTGTTGCTTTTGTGCGGAATTCTTCGGATAGAGATTCGCCATTGAAGAGAGCATCAACGTCTTCAGCCATTGACTTGCTGTGCTTCTTGACCATGTCTTTCTTCCAGGCTTCTTTCATTTCCTTTTCGTCTTCGTCTTCCTCTTCTTCTTCTTCCTCGTCCTTATCTTCATCTTCTTCAGATTCAGCTTCGCCGAGTTTCTTGACAGGAAGTGGCATTGGAACCTTTGTGCCGCCTTCTGCGACAACTTCGCCTTCGATTTCTGTTTCTTCAGTCTTATATTCGCCAGCATCTACTGGATTCTTCTTAAGACCTTCTCCTTCGTCAGCGAGTTTCTTAGCATCTGAACCAGGAAGTTTCTTCATTGGTTCTGCTGGAACACCTTCGTGACCTGGCTTTGCAGCTGGTTTCATTTCAGCCGATGCTTTAAGACCATAGTCATTTGGTAGTGATTCTGGGGTTTGTCCACCGAGATCTTCCATCTCGCCTGGCAATTTTGCTGCTGGTTCTTTTCCTGCAGCATTCATTGATGCTCTTAGAATTTCTGCAGCGGATTCTGATAATGTCTTAGCCATTTGTTTTAACTCCTGAAGAAGTAATATTATTTATAAATTTTAAAGTTTTGACAAGAAATTCTCAAAGATCTTCAATGAGATTTCGTCAATTTGTTTTTGCTTTACATTCTTGATTTGATTATAATAAGCATTGACATCTAATTCTTTTACAATGCCATTATCCCAAACCCACTCTTTACCTTCCATAATACCTTGAACGAAAGCACCTGGTGCGGATGGATCCGCTACAATATCAGCCGCTGTGGCCAGATAATAGTCATCTTGCACGACGTTGACACCGTTCTCGTTTTTGAGAGAGCCCATGCCACGACATGACACACCAAGAATTGCACCGCCTTCCATAAGAGACTTGGCGATTTTACCCATTGGTGTTTCAAGAATTTTTGCTTTACCAATCCAAACATTACCTTCTTGTTTGAGATTAGTGATAAGATGTGATACGCGATCTAGATTAATCGTTGGTGAATCAGGATGACCCAATTCGCCGAATGCGCGATTCTTTTGAACATAGTCTTCATCATAACGCTTCACTTCTTTCGAAAGAGTTTCTACTGGATAGATGCGACCGTTACGATTCTTTTTTTCAGCAACAAGAAATGGACCTTGAATGAAGAGACTTTTCACACCGTTCTTTTCTTCGGTGATCATCTTCACTGCTTCAACTGTTTCTGTGATTAATTTCATTTTTATAGCCCCAATGATGTGCGTTTTCTTAATGAACGCTTTCTTTTAATTAATGCTCTTGCGAGTTTTGCTCTGCGTTTAATTTTTGCGCGACGAGCACCAATTTTTCTCTTAATTCTTTCGCTAGATGACATGCGAATCATCTTGCCACCACGAATTGTATAACCCTTAACGCCAGATACAATTTTGCGTCGTTGAACTTTGCCACCACGAACTCTTAAACGAATAAGTTTTTTACGTCCAATTTTTTGAACGTTGGCTTCTGCGATAATTTCTCTTACGATGTCAGAAACTAAACTCATTGTTCGTCTCCGATTGTAAATTTAACTCTGCTCAATGCAAAGTGTGCTGCCTTTTCAAAACTTTTTGGAGTTGTAAGCATGTCAGCAAACTTCTTTTTATTTTCGTCATTTAATGCATCGTGAACCATATGAATGGCTTTTGCTGCACCATGACTGACTTTCATTTTAGATCCATCAGCAAACTTCATATGTTTTGCTGTAGACTTTGGATTTTCTTGTGAAGCATATGCTGCGACTTGTTCAAGACTTTCCATTAAATTGTCAACTTCAACTTCTTCTGCTGTTACGTTTGGTAATGTATCTGTAACACCAGAAGATTTAAATGGAACTGTGAAAACTAATCCAAGTTTGTCATTGCTATAAAGAGCAACTCGACGACCATCTGGGAAAATACGAACGCCAGTTCTACGCAACACCATCATTTGTGGCGGATAAAATGATTCATCAATTGACATTGTTTCTTGTTCTGTGTCAAGAATCTCATAATGATTGTTCAATTGTTTTGAAATATTTTGAGCTGCTTTAATACGATTTAAAGTTGCTCTAAATTGATTCATTGGAATCTTATCTGATAAGAATTCTGATGGAACAATAGAACTCAACTTCATATAATGTTTACGAGCACTTGGGCTAATTCGATTTAAAACTTGATTTTGTTGCAAGTTTGGATTTTGTGAAGACAATTGCGTATAAAGTTTGTGACCTGTTGCTGCAGCTGATGCATTAAGATCTTTCAACCCTAATGCAGACTTTGCTGCCATAACTCTTGACCTAACGCTTCCGTCAGATTTTTGAGTTGCAGAAACCTTATTCTTCTGTGCTGTCGACGGCTGCATCGCTGCTTCCGTCAACTTCTGTTTCAGATCCTTCAATTTCATTCGTTACTTCTTCTTGTCCGAGTAAATTGGATGCAACTTCAACTTTTTTTACTTCAAGTGCGTCAGTTACTTTGGATGCAATTGCGCTATTGAAAGCATTTACAAATCCTTCTTTATTGCCAGCAATTGCTGCTGTCACTGCGTCTAATGAATACCCATCATTGCTCATAATTTTCTCCAATTATTATTTAGTAATTTGTGCGTTAAATACAGAATTAATATCATTTGCTTGGGCTTGTGCAACTTCTTGACCTTGAGTCATTGGAGTTGGTTGTGCATTTTCGCTTGCTTCAATACCCGCTTGCTCATCTGACAATTCTTTATCCATACGCTCAATACCTTCTTCATCGAAATGAAGAACATGCTTCTTGACCCACGCTTTCGAGAAATAAACTCCAACGTATGGATCAATTTGTTGCATAAGTTGCAATCGAGAAGCCATCAATTCTGCTTCTTTAAGTTCCATAAAGTTATTATCTTTAAGGAAGTCATAGTGAATCTTTTCTTTTAATTCTTGCCATTCATCAACAGAACAGATTCCCTTGAGAGCAAGTTGACGTTGCATAAGTTCATCGAATAGTACTGAAAACTTCGCTCTCAATCTATCAATAAACTTACTGAATTTTAATTCATCGCGTGTGATTTCTGTTGAACGACCGAGTGTGAATCCTGTTTGTGATTCAAGACGAGAAACTGGAACATTCAATGCTTTGTACAGTTTCTTTTCAAAATAATTTACATCAGACAACTCACCAAGATTTTGTCCTGCTGGCAACGTTGTAATTTCCGTTGACTTGCCTTCGCCGCGACGCGGAATCCAAAAGTCTTCCATCATTGACATAAACTTACGATCATCTTTGATTTCGCCTGTGGCAGAATCATAAACAACCTTGTTTCTAAACTTGGTCATAATGTCACGAAGATATTGTTCTGATTTAACTTTTGGCATGTTACCAACGTCAATATAGAACACACGACGTTCTGGTGCACGTGACAAACGATAGATCACAACAGCATCCTCAACCATTCGGAGCTGGTTGAGGGGCTTTATCGCTTTGTGAAGGTACGATAATACGAGTGATCTTTTTGGATCCATCAATCCAGAATTGACATTTACAATTGCATCAGTTGCAATTTTTAATCCTGAATCAGTTGGTGATGTGATCAATGTTTGACCCTGATTCATCGCTTTTTCATTGTAGACGTAAAACTCTTGAACGCCAGCAGTTACTTCAACTCCTGTGCGTGGATCTTTTTTACGAATAATACTACGAACTTTGCGAATCTTACGTGGGTCAAGATAGAGAATTTCTTGAATGCCAAGTTTTGGTTGCTTTTCGTCAATCAATACTTGATAGAATAAACGACCATCAATGTACCAATTACGGAAAATATCTGATCCAGAGTTTGAGAAGTCTAACATGCGAAGAACATTTTGAAATTCATCGCGAATCATTTCTTTAATATTGTCTGGTTGTTCGAGATCATCTAAAAGAATTGTCACAGATTTACCAGTAACGTCGTGGACGATTGCTTCATTCACAATATCGTCAATTGCTGATTCCAGTTCTGGCTGCATCGACATTTCACGATAACGAGAGATAAGATCATTTTCGTTTTTGAAACTGGCTTCTAGATCAAGATATGTGCCAAAATAACCGCCAGAGGTGACAGTAATTGCACCATCGTCGTTTATAGGTGCAGCAACCTGAGGCTGAAGTTCAACCTCAGGTTTTTTGCGAAGAATTTCGAAGCCGAAAAGATTTATTGCCATATTTTTTTACCCATCATAATAAAAATTAATTGTTAACCGAATGGATCAACAATTTTTTCACCTTTTGCTCGAGCAATTGCGCCTTTGGCAACACGATTAGCAGCAGCATTTGCAAATGGATTTAGTCCAGATCTTCTAGATGCTACGCCAGCAGCAGTAACTCTATCTTTCAAAGTGTTGATTGTGCCGCCAATTCTAGAATTCACAGCACCCGTCACTCTAGATGTTGCTGCACTGGTAACACTAGATGCTGCTCTTCCAACAAACCCAGTAACTTGTGATGTTACTTGTGCTTTTACAGTACGCTTTACACGACGTACAAGACTCTTAAAGAAACTCATAGCGACCTCCTATTAGGTTGCGCTGCTTGCTGAAGTCCAGTACTGGTATGCAAATGTAACTTGGTACTCTTCAATCGTGTCGTTTGCGCCCCAATCCAATTCAATTGGTGAAATATCAATTGGGAACATTCCTCTAAATTGATATTCTTTAATAATTGCACCAACTTTTGAATATTGAGTCACAAGCGCGTCGAATTGATAACCGTCTGCTAGAACAGCAGCCAAGTTATCTTCGTGACTGTTAATATCTTGCATCAACAACTCAAGAGCATTGCGAATTGCAAAGTCTTCATCATTGAGGATCGTTACAGTCCAATCAGCAAATGTTCTGTTACCAGCATATTTCACATTACGTCCAAAGTATGGAACTTCAACGAGTCCAACTGTTGAACCTGGCAACTGCGCTGCTTTACACAAGAAGTTAAAGTTTGGTCCTAATCTGTTGATTTGAACCTCAAACAGATTAGGACGTGCGCCATCACCAGTAAATGTAGAAGTAAATTCTGAAATATTAAATGGCATTGTTTATTTCTCCTGAAACTTTATCTATTTATCTTCGTTAGATTAGGCTCTACCAACGATTTCCTCGAAGGCTACGCCAGTTCTTACAGCGACAAAGTTCAACTGGATAAAGTTAATGCTTCTAGCTGGTTTAACGTAGATATCTCCAATAAACTCATTACGGTCAATGACTTCTGGAGTATTGTTCGTTGTGTCGCAAACCACGCGATAATCAAAGATACCGCGACGACCCTTAACCGTTCTCAAGAATGGCTCAACAAGCGAGACAAACTGTGCTCTTGTAAATTCATCATTGAATTCGAAGAGGCTTGAACGTGCAGCGATCGCAATTGCTTTTTCTAGAACAATAAACAAGCGACGAACATTAATACGATCAAAAGCACTTGGCTTACCAAGCATTGTCTTATCGCCGAAGAGAATCGTTCCTTCTCCTGGGAAACTTACAACTGGGTTGATCGCATTCTTATAAAGAGTGTCGCGTTGTGTTGAAGTTGGATAGTAAGCAAGTTTTACGATATTCTTGACTTGACCACGAGCAGATCCTGCTGGTGAGAACCATGGGTCACGAACAGCGTCAGTTCTTGCGCAAATACCACCAATATCACCGTTCAATGGAATCCAACGATAAACATCGTTGTACTTGTCGTATTGATACTTCCAACCACTATCCATCACTGCGTATGAAGAGCTGACATTTGCAAGAGCATTCTTACGATAATTTACGATATCGTCTGTTGCTGTTGTTGATTGGCAGTTAGCGAGTGTTGGTGAAACGAATGCTACTGCGTCTTTTCTTGCTTCAGCGACAGTTTGAATTGCGTAGAGAACCGTTGCAGGTGAGTGATCGCCTGTTAGAATTAATGATACATCAATTTCTTCAGGATTCACAAACTTAGAATATCCTGTTTGAACGTTTCCAGCAACTGGATAACCATCAGTACCGTTCACAAGAGATATTGTGTGTAGACCAGTAACATTGACTAGATCGCTAAATGCTCTGTTGGTTGCACTCTTACCCCATGTTGCTGAAGTGTTTACAGTATCTGGGTGATCTGTCCAGTGGACGTATTTTGATTGACGATAGATTACGTCGCGATAGTAGTTTGAGTTACCAACGCTATCCTTGGCATCAGATGCTTTTGATAGGAATGGATAAACTTCAAGAACCGTATTTTGAGTTCCTGTAAACAATCCATCTTCGTCAACAACGATAACGTGAAGTTCGTCGTTTGAACCACCGACACTTGAAGCGTAAGTAGATGTTCCTGGAGCACTTGAGAAATATGGAGCATATGCCCAAGCAGAGAATAGTGATGTATTTGTATTTGCCCAAACAGAAATCTTTAGAGAGTTTCCCCTTGCGCCAGCATAACGTGCAGCCCATGCACCAACTGTTGCACTGTTTGAGTTGTAGTAGGTGTTGAAGTATGTTTCATCGTTCTTGATGAGAACATTTGAACTTGAGTTCGAAACTGCAGTATTAGTGTTTATTCCATTAACTGCACGAACTACGCGAAGGTCACTGCCATATGACAAGAAATTTGCAGCTGTATAGAATGAAACTGCTGTATTATTGTCTGGTTTGCCGAAAAACTCAACCAGTTTGTTTTCGTCGGAAACTGCAATTGCAATTTCGGCTGGACCCCAATTAAAATTACCGCAAAACGCACCAGTCGTTGTTGCAACCGCTGGAACGACTGTTGTTAAATCAACTTCAGATGTAACAACACCAGGAGATACTTGAAAAGCCATGTTTTATGCTCCTATGAATGGAGAATTAAGAAATCTACTGAATATTTAGTAAAAGGAGGATTTTAACGATTTACGACATCCCAAACTGATCCATCTGAGACAAATCTGTTATCACCCTCGTCGACATCAACATGTCCAGCCAAAAATGTGGGCAGAGACTCCTCTTCGATCTGTTTCATTTGTTCTTCATGAAGTCGAAGTCGTATGTCAGTATTCGTCATGTCAGCAAAAAATTGTTGATTCGTCATCCATGAAAAGAGAACAAGAGTCATCACTAAATCGTCATGACTTCCTTCTTCCGATTCAAAACTCGTTCCTTTCGAAATAAAAGTTGAGAGCTCTGAGATTGTTTCGAAATCTTGAACAATGAGTTTCTCACCCTCAATCAAGTTTTTCATCAATGAGCAACCCAAACGTTTGACAGATTTCGTCGTTCGAATTCCACGATATGATTTATTTCCATAGCCCCATGTAACTGCAGTTTTCCCCTTTATATCAACGGTCGAAAGAATATTTTCATATTCATAATCTTCGAATAACGAGTCGACTACCTGCTGTCCGTTGTCATTGATTTCAACAAGAACATAAGCCTGATTATAGTAATCGCCCATGCGTTTAATGATTGATGGATACACAAGAGGGCTTATATTATTATCTTTATATGTACAAACCTGACGATAAGGAATACTTGTAACATCTATAACACTAAATGCGGAATAGTCCAATCCTTTTCCGCGAGAGGTGTCTGCAACTATCATATAATTATGCTGAGGGATCGGTGCTTGATAAATCTTAATTCCATTTTCAGTTAGATGTAATGGTTTCACGAACGCAAGAGATTTAAGTGCAGCGGCTGAAAGTAGAGTTCCTGATGAACCCATAAATTCGCATTCCATTTCCTGAAGAAACTTTTGTTCACCAAGAACGCGACGTTGTTCATCTGCCCATTGTTGAGTTCTCCCTGGAACTTGACGCCAGTTCGCTTCACAGTGTGTAAATCCATTTTGACCTTCAACGGCTTCGGTCCACATTTTATAAAAGTGATTCATGCCATTTGGCGTTGAAGAAATTAAAATCTTCGAAGTCGTACCAGAAGAAATCGTTGGATAAACAGATGTAAAAAATTCTTCGGCAATATTACTTGGAACGAATGCAAATTCGTCAAGGTATAGAAGCGAAATAGAAAAACCACGAATTGCGCTAGAGGCAGTTGAATTAGCAATCACACGACATCCATTTTCAAGTTCAATGTCACCTTTGTTCCAAACCTTCACACCTTGCTGAATCCACATTGGCAATGCTTCATATGCGAGTTTAATGCGAGCAAGAATTTCTCTTGACGTACTGGCTTTGTTCGCAAGAATCGCAACAGTTTTATCTTGATTGAATAGAATGTACCAAAGGATATAACCTACAATGATCGTCGTCTTACCAACCTGACGACCTGCCTTTACAATCACGCGACGATTTTCGTTAATATCAGTAACAACTTGTTTTTGAAACGGATAAAGTTCAATCTGAACGAAACCTTTATCAAGTGTAATGATCTTAACATAGTTTTCGATAAAGTATGTTGGATCTTGAGCGCATTTGACGAACTCACGGATTTGATCCTCCGTAAGATTCATCGCCATGTTAACTCGCTTCAGCTTGGGATTGCCAAGATAATGCTTCAGTTTAGCCGCTATTTGATTCATTCTTTAATTGTCGCAATAACTCAGCGGTGCTGCCAACGAACACTGCTTTGTCTACATTGATATTAGTTGATGCTGCTGATTCTTTTGGTTGAAGTTCTTGTTGCTGCTTTTGTAGAATCATCAATTTCTCTGTAACGTCAGAGAGATTTTTGATCATGTTTGCTGCTACTTCATACGCTCTTGGGTGCTGCGATTCTTTCGCCACTTCAAGAATGCCGTCCAAAGCCTCATTACCCTTTTCGATAAGATTGTAATAATTAGCCCGAGAATAGTCAGCGTCAGGATTATCAGCTGATCTGTCTGGCTCATGAATAGTAACACTTTTATGTTCCTCAGCTATTACGGGGATATAATCAGTGTTTAAAACTTCAGATAAATTATGATCAATTTTACTCATGTTATATTTGGTGCATATTGAATAATTTCGTCAAACCCAAATGCAGTTTGAGCATTTGCTGTTGTTGGATCTGGAGTAATTTGAAGTTTAAATAGTTGATAATCATTTACTCCAAATGAAGTTAAATTATACGATGCATTAGAAATTGCACCAGTTATATTTTGACCAACTTTCAAAACTCCTGCAACATCAGAGACAACTAATCTATATGATGTTGGATCCCAAGCATCAACAAATGCAGTTGAGTTTGCTGCTGATAAACTCTCACCTTGATATACCAACTCACCAATTTTAAATGTTCCAAAGCCAGTGTTCGCAGTATACAGCAAACGCTGAGATTCTTGAGTATCTGCTGTGACCATATTGTATGTATTTGCAGTAACTTTGCGAATAACATTTGCAGATGTAATTGGACCAAACATATAACCTTTAG
>Ga0208598_1000296_pt1 | contig 14552 bp, 7 predicted proteins | sample LakMenEpi22Jun12_FD_150726 | JGI IMG/M metagenome (GOLD analysis project Ga0208598, IMG submission 150726) | Freshwater microbial communities from Lake Mendota, WI - 22JUN2012 deep hole epilimnion (SPAdes) | ecosystem: Environmental > Aquatic > Freshwater > Lake > Epilimnion/Euphotic zone ... | reverse complement strand
CACTCACCACAACAACCTGTCCCAGTTGGGTGAAAAAGTTATTCAGCTGAAATTTCACCACCACGGGAGCCTCGACAGGTTCACCCACCACGCTGAACAGACATGGCTGCAGCGCTCTTTCTCCTGATTTAGCCAGAACCCGCCATTGGCATGTGTGCATCCTTACCTGCGCTTGTCATCCACACGCAATGGAGGTGATCAATCCGCTGGAACTGACGGCTGAAGCAGTGGTGGCCACAGCATTCGGCGAGCGTGTGCGGGAGGTTTTGCGGGTGGCCGACACCAATCTGCTGTTGACCGATTACAGGGTGGAATCCGGTGACACACTGGCCGGGAAGAGCCTGGGACAGATCTCTGAAGGCTTTGGGGTGATGCCAGTCACACTGATCCCCAACGGACAGACGAAAGGCCTGATGTTGCCCGGCCTGGATCGGGTCCTTCAGCCGGGAGAAGCGCTCCTTGTAATGTGGGCACTGCCGGGTCAGCGGAGGGTGGAATCAGGCCGAACGGGACCACCGAACTGGTGCCTGGAATTGGCGGGGATGGGGGTTGGGGCCGATCGGTTTGAAGCCCAGATGCTTCTGGCACGTCACCTAAACCAACCTCCCAGATCGGTGGCCTACCTGCTGGATTGTCGCCTAGGACCCCAACGTACCCGAGCGCTTCATCAGGGGCAGGGGCGGGAGCTGTTGGCTTCTCCGAAAAGGCTAGGAGTGAAATGTGATTTGGTTCCAGCCTTATCGGATTCAACCAACTTAGGAGTCGCTGGCCTTCACCCGCCTTAAGCGCTCATCCAAGGCTTGGAGGCTCTCCAGCGCAAACATCGGAAACTCCTGAATCGCCAACAGGAAGTGTTCCCGATTCATGGGCAATAGTTGAACAGAGGTTAGCGCCACGGCACTGCAATAGCGCAGGCGGCGTGGATCAACCATCACATCAAAGCCAAAGCAATGGCCGGGAGCTAGCAATTCATAAATCCCCTCGCCCCACTCCATTCTCACGGATCCATCGATGATGGCGTAGAGATGGTCGCCAGGATCACCCGCTTGGAAAATCACATCCCCAGGAGCATAGGTTTCAAGCGTGCGACCATTGGATAGAGATCGGATGGTTTCCAGGGCAATATTGGGCTGAGGATGCATGGGACGATACCAAGTGTAGAAAAAAGAGTGAAAGAAGGAAAGCTGGTTGAATCAAGGCTGAATCGTGCTCAAAGCCGCCCTACCTTGCTCCAACACCGAGGTTGGAAGAGGGATGAAACCAAGATCAACAGCAATGGCCTGGGCAGGGTCGGATAACGTGTGCTCAAAAACTTTTTTAAGGGCCTCGACATTTGGCCCATTACCGGTCTTGTAAAGCATGATCCAGCTGAACGTCACGATTGGATAGCCAGCTGAAGGATTTGGGTTGCTGCCAACCAGATCAGAGCCCAGATCAATCGAAGCCAAAGCCTCCTTTTCACTTTCAGCGGTGGGTTTCACAATCTTGCCAGAGGCATTCGTGAGGGCGGCAGCCTGGAGGGGGGGCTTAACAAATGCAGCTTCCACATAGCCCAAACCTCCCTCTACCTGTTTGAGCTGGGCCGCCACACCCTCATTCCCCTTGGCCGCGACGCCGACAGGCCACTTCACGCTTTTGGCTGATCCGATCTGCTGCTTCCATGTGGGATCGATGGCGGCAAGATGGGCGGTGAAGTTAGCCGTGGTGCCTGATCCATCAGCACGCACGACCACTTTGATGGGCTTGGCTGCACAACCCAGCTGGCCATAGTTTGTGATCTTGCCTTGAAAAATACCCACCAACTGGTTCTGACTGAGCTTCAGATCACAGCCTGGGTTGTTGTAGGCCACAGCAATGGCTCCTGCTGTCATGGGGATCTGCACCACCCCTTGGGGCACCTTGGCGAGTTCCTCAGGCTTCATAGGCACATCGCTTGCAGCAAAATCCACCGTCCGGGAAATGAACTGGCGTACTCCAGCTCCGGAGCCAACAGACTGGTAGTTCACGCGCAGCCCCTTGCTCGAGAGATCCTGGAACCAGCGTTGGTAGATAGGTGCGGGGAAGGAGGCTCCTGCACCACTGAAGGTGGTCGTGCCACCACAACCAAAGAGTGTGAATGCCGATCCGACTGCAGTGGAACCGATCAGAAGCTTTCTAAAACCCTGGGAGCAGGCTTTTGACATGGCAGATGTCATGGCAGGCGGTGGGACCACATAGGTAATTAAACTTAAAAGCTTGCAGGGGCAGTTCCGTTAAGGCCGGGTTATCAACGCATCCGACACCCAGCTGAACATCCATCAGATGAAAGGGTTAGGTAAGGACATTTAATCTATCCTTTATCTCTGAACTGGCCTAATCCAACTAAAAAGAGGTCTGGAAAATCCCTCCACGGCCATGCCCCTCACTCCAGAGCTATCCACCCTCGAGAAGGAGGGGATGCCCACACAATCACCTGAGGAGCTGGAGCATGAGCTCGCCCTCATCGACGCCTGGTGGCGCGCTGCCAATTACCTGGCAGTAGGGATGATTTACCTCCAGGACAATCCGCTGCTGCGCGAACCGCTGCAGGTAGCACACATTAAGAATCGACTTCTAGGACACTGGGGATCCAGTCCAGGTCAGGCTTTCATCTGGGCCCACGCCAACCGGTTGATCCGCCGGCATCACCTTGACATGATCTACCTCTCGGGGCCCGGACATGGTGCGCCTGGGGTGCTGGCCCCGACCTACCTCGATGGCTCCTACAGCGAGATCTATCCCGACAAATCGCAGGACACCGATGGCATGAGGAGGTTCATGAAACAATTCTCCTTTCCTGGCCATATCGGATCCCACTGCACGCCTGAAACGCCTGGCTCAATCCACGAAGGAGGTGAGCTTGGTTATGTGCTTTCCCATGCTTGCGGCGCGGCCTTCGACAACCCCAATCTCATCGCCCTGGCCTGTGTGGGGGATGGGGAGGCCGAAACAGGGCCATTGGCAACGTCTTGGCACATTAACAAGTTCCTCAACCCCATCATTGATGGGGCCGTGCTGCCCGTTCTTCATCTCAACGGCTACAAAATTGCCAACCCCACACTCCTTGCTCGCATCCCCCACGATGAACTCGCCCAGCTAATGCGCGGCTATGGCTGGGAGCCAATCTTCGTCGAGGGTAGTGATCCTATGCCCATGCACCGATCAATGGCGGCGGCTATGGACGAAGCCATAGGTCGAATCCTCAGCATTCGCGCCGAAGCACGATCGAGTGGGGTCGCAGAGCGACCCCACTGGCCAATGATCATTTTGAGATCTCCTAAGGGCTGGACAGGTCCCAAGGCTGTTGGAGAGAAGAAGGTTGAGAATTTTTGGAGGGCTCACCAAGTGCCCCTCACCTCTCCGAAGAAAGACCCAGAACAGCTACGCCAACTAGAGGACTGGCTCAAGAGCTATCGACCTTGGGAGCTATTTGACGCTGATGGCTCCCTTGTGCAGGGATTGCGTGATCTCTCCCCAACCGGAACACATCGGATGGGATCTAACCCGCATGCAAACGGAGGAATACTGAGGCGGCCTCTGCACCTTCCCCCCTTGGAGGATTATGAAGTGGCAGTGGAAAGACCGGGAACCACGGAAGCGGAGAACACTTACCCACTTGGAGAGCTGCTGCGCGATGCCATCGCCCGCAACCCGAATGCGGTAAGGGTGTTCGGCCCCGATGAAACCCACTCCAACCGTCTGCAAGCCATCTACGAGCATACGAAAAAGCTCTGGATGGAAGAGTTTCTCCCAGAAGACTGCAATGGCAGCGAATTGGCCCGAGATGGTCGCGTGGTGGAGATGCTCAGTGAACACACATTGGTGGGAATGATGGAGGGTTATCTGCTCACGGGTCGCTATGGCTTCTTTCACACCTACGAAGCTTTCGCCCATGTCATCGCCTCGATGTTCAACCAACATGCAAAGTGGTTGGAGTCCTGCATCCACCACGCTCCTTGGCGCGCACCGATCGGCCCCTGGAACTGCTTGATCAGTTCCACCGTCTGGCGGCAAGACCACAATGGATTCACGCACCAGGATCCTGGGTTTATTGATCTGGCGGGCAACAAGAGTGGAGAGGTGGTGCGCGTCTACATGCCTGCTGACGCCAACTCTCTACTGGCAGTGGCTGAGGAAGCGCTGGTGGAGACCAATGTGTGCAACATCATCGTTTCCGACAAGCAGAGCCATCTCCAATACCTAACTTTGGACCAGGCACGCCGTCATGTGGAAAAGGGAATTGGCCTCTGGGGCTGGGCGAGCAACGACGACAACGGCATTGAGATGGATGAACCCGATGTGGTGATGGCATGCGCGGGTGACATCCCCACCAAAGAGACCCTTGCAGCAGTTGAAATCCTGCGACATGAGATCCCTGATCTCAAGGTCAGGTTGATCAACGTAGTTAAACTATTTGCCCTCACGGATCCTGGCGAACATCCTCATGGATTGAGTAATCGTGATTTCGATAGTCTTTTCACTACAGACCGTCCCGTTATCTTTAACTTTCACGGCTATCCCTGGTTAATTCACCGCCTGGTGTATCGACGCACCAACCACGTGAACTTCCACGTACGTGGCTACAAGGAGAAGGGCAACATCAACACTCCATTGGAACTAGCGATGAACAACCAGATCGATCGCTTTAATCTTGTAATTGATGTGATTGATCGAGTGCCCCATCTCGGCTCCCGTGCGGCCCACCTCAAGGAGCGGATGAAAGAGGCCATCCTGGAAAATAAGGCCTATGCCCATGAACACGGCATGGATGCGCCAGCGATTACGGACTGGCGCTGGTCTACCCCAAGCGCCCAGCAGGCATGAGCCAAGCCCCCTCCATGGTCGGCAAGCTAGTGCTCGTGCTTAATGCAGGCAGCTCGAGCCTCAAGGCCAGGCTGATCCCAGCTAATGGGATTCCCCTCTGGAGCGGGCAAACCAACTTGGCTTCCGGCACCGCAAGAACAGTGGTTGATGAATGGCTTCTCCCTGCCATTGGCCCCTGGGAGAATGCCGTTGATCTTGTGGGCCACCGGGTGGTGCATGGGGGCACCAGCTTCACGGCACCGACCCGGCTTCAGGAAGAGGTTATGGGCCGCATAAAGGAGCTCACCCCCCTGGCCCCCCTGCACAACGGGCCTGCCCTGGAGGTGATCGAAGCCGTACGTTCCTGGCGCCCTGAGTTAGCACATTGGGCCTGCTTCGACACGGCCTTCCACCACACCCTTTCACCGGAAGCATTCACATACGCCATCCCTGCCTCCTGGAGGAATGAGGGGTTGCGACGCTACGGCTTCCACGGGCTCAACCACCAGCACGTGAGCGAGACAGTAACAGCACCGCGCCTAATCAGCTGTCACTTGGGAGCCGGCTGCTCGCTGTGTGCGATCGCGGATGGGCAAAGCATTGCCACGACAATGGGATTCACGCCCTTGGAAGGGTTGGTGATGGCAACCCGTAGCGGCTCCATCGATCCAGGTCTATTGCTTCACCAACTTCGGCAAGGGATCAGCAAGGAACAGCTCGACCATGACCTGAACCACTCCAGTGGACTCCTTGGGCTCACAGCAGGGTTGAGTTCCAGCATGAAGGATCTGAGAGAGGCAGCAAGCAGCGGACATCCAGACGCTCAGCTTGCCATTGCTGTCTTTCGTCATGCCCTGATTCAAGGGATCGGCGCCATGGCAGCCACCTTGGGTGGAGTCGACGTGATTGCTCTAACTGGAGGCATCGGTGAACATGATCAGGCCCTTAGGGAAGAGCTGGCAGATGCCCTCACTTGGCTTGGGGCTATTGAGCTTGTGGTGGTGCCAGCCGATGAAGAGGGCCTGATTGCCCGTCAGTGCAGAGAAGCCACTGGGCTTTAGGAAATGACCTTGGAGCCTGCTGCCACCTCAACTTTGAGGGGCTGTACGTTCCAAATGCGTTCGGCATATTCTTGAATGGCTCGATCGGACGAGAAAAAGCCACTTCTGGCACTATTGAGAACGGAGGTGGTGTGCCAACGAGACGGATCCCTCCAGAGAGCACCAACTTCATCCTGGGCGCGCACATAATCGGCAAGATCAGCGAGCACAAAGAAGGGATCTCGTCCGACGAGATTTTCCACCAAGGGCTTAAAGAGGTCCCGATCGCCATCACTGAAATGACCCTGCTCAATCAGATCCAGTGCCTCGCTCAACCAGGGAACGGTTGCAAGAAGATTCCAAGGCTGATAGTTGGAAGCCAGTTGCTTGATCTGCTTCGTTGTATTGCCAAAAAGGAAGAAGTTCTCAGCACCCACTTGCTCGCGGATCTCCACATTGGCTCCGTCAAGAGTGCCAATGGTAAGAGCACCATTCATGGTGAATTTCATATTGCCAGTACCTGATGCCTCCAGCCCTGCCGTTGAAATCTGTTCAGACAGGTCGGCAGCTGGATACACCTTTTCACCGAGTTTAACATTATAATCGGCTAGGAAAACGACCTGCAGCAGGCCACGGCAAAGGGGATCTTCGTTAACCACTGAGGCAATTCCATTGATGAATCGTATCATTAACTTTGCCATCGCATACCCTGGAGCAGCTTTGCCTCCAAAGATCACCGTGCGGGGCACAAGCTCAGAGGTGTCGCCCGATCGGATACGCAGATATTGTCCAACCACCTGCAGAGCGTTCAGATGTTGACGCTTGTACTCGTGGATGCGCTTCACTTGCACATCAAAGAGAGTGGAAGGATCTACAAGCAAGCCTGTGGTCTCATGAATGTAATTGGCCAGGCGCTTTTTACAGCTTAGCTGGGCAAGCGCCCAACGATCTAGAAATGCATGATCCCGAGCCAGAGGTTCGAGCTCGCGCATCGCCTCTGGTCGGCTGGGCCAACCAGATCCAAGAACCTCCAACAACAGCGCATTAAGAGGTGGATTCGCTAGGGCAACCCAACGACGTGGGGTTACACCATTGGTGACATTGGTGAAGCGATCGGGGTAAAGCGAGGCAAAATCAGGCAAGAGGGAAGAACGCACCAAAGTGCTGTGTAATGCGGCCACCCCATTGATGTGGTGGGCGGCAATCGTAGCGAGGTGCGCCATCCGAACGGTGCGCTGGCCGTCTTCACCAATGATCGATACACGACGAAGAAGATCCAGATCACCGGGGTGGCGTAGTCGCACTTGCTGCAGAAAGCGGCTGTTGATCTCATAGATCAGCTCGAGATGGCGTGGAAGCAGATCGGCAAACATGGATAGGTCCCAACACTCCAATGCCTCTGGCAAGAGGGTGTGATTGGTGTAGGCAATAGTCCGATGTATCAGCTCCCATGCCTCATCCCAATCAAAGTTGTGTTCATCGAGCAGAAGCCGCATGAGTTCAGCCACAGCAATGGCTGGATGGGTGTCGTTGAGTTGAACGGCCCAGTGATTGGGAAGGGTGTGAATCGATAAGCCCCGAATCTTCAGATTACGGAGCATGTCTTGCAGAGAGCAACTGACGAAGAAAACTTGCTGCTTCAGCCGCAAACGTCGTCCAGCATCGGTTCCATCATTGGGGTAGAGAACCTTGGACAGAGTCTCACTCGCCACCTTCTGCTCTACCGCACCCTGAAAATTACCTGCATTGAAAGCATGGAAATCAAACGACTCACTGGCTTCCGCACGCCAGAGCCGTAGCCGATTGCAGGTGTTGACGCGATAGCCAAGAACGGGCACATCGTGCGGAATCCCAACCACCACCTCAGCGGGCTTCCACTCCACCCGAAGCCGTCCATCCTCCAGTCGCACCATCTCCGTATGACCACCAAAACCAACCTCACAAGCCTTGTCAGGCTGAACCATCTCCCACGGCCAACCACCCTTGAGCCATTTATCTGTAATCTCAACCTGGGAGCCGTGCTGAATCAGTTGATCAAAAATACCGTATTCGTAGCGGATTCCATAACCTGTTGCTGGGATCTCCAAGGTGGAGAGAGATTCCAGAAAACAGGCAGCCAATCGACCAAGGCCGCCATTTCCAAGCCCTGGCTCTTCCTCTAGATCAAGGACACGATCTAAACTTTCGATTCCAAACGATCGGAGGGCCTCATCTGCCGCGTCGCGAATGCCAAGCATGAGCAAATTGTTGCCAAGCTGGGGGCCAATCAGAAATTCAGCCGACAGATAGGCTACGAGCTTGCTTGACTGGGCATGTTGAGCATCCTTATTTGCCAGATGACGGGACATCAGCCGATCCCGCACGGCATAGCTGAGGGCAAAGTAGAAATCAAGCGGAGTGGCCTGATGGACTTGGCAACCTTGGGTAAAAAAAAGATGTTCCGTAATGCCTTGGATCAAATCCTCTGCACGAAGGCCTGTGCGTTCCGGATCATCGAAATAAGCCGCAGATGGCAGGGCATTGAGTGCAATGGTCATCTCAGGTTCTGGTAGATGATACTAATTCTGAAAAGGGATAGTTAAGGGAACACTAAGCCAAGGAAATAAACAATAAGTACTGAGAAAAATCATGAATTGAGCGCAGAAATCACAACAACGAAACGGCTGTCGGCATCAGCCATGACCTCCCCGGACATGGCTGAACACGCCTTGATGTATTAAGGGCGACAATTAATTGGGGCATTCAAAAGGCTTAACTCCGCCTTATCCAGCCGAATGGCGACCAAGACGAAGTTTGGAGCTGGTCCGGAATTGGTCATGGCCATCACGTTTTCTGCTGTCACAAAAAGTGAATCCAATGCCCTCGTCACCGGCGGATTGATCAACGTCAGCGGGCTTGGGGCCAATGCTGAAATTTCGGCCTACTCCACGGTTCACCGCTTCCTATACACAGTGGGTGGAGGTTCAGGCGGCATCGTGGTCACGGATCTGAGAGATCCGACCCTGCCGAAGGTGGTGGCCAAGGGCAATCCCGACCTCAACCCCGTTACCGGCAGCCCATTCCAGACGCTGCAGAGTGCGGCCGTGTTCGGCAACCTGCTGGCCGTGGCCGTTCAGAACACGGTCAAGACCGACCCGGGGTTTGTTGAATTCTTCGACATCAGCAATCCGGAGCTGCCGATGTCGATCAGCACCCTCACCGTGGGTGCCTTACCCGACATGGTGAAATTCAGCAGCGATGGTACAAAGCTGCTGGTTACGAACGAAGGCGAGCCCAACTCTTTATACACTATTGATCCCGAGGGTTCGATCTCGGTCGTCAACACCAGTGGATTCCTGGCCCCTACGCCGGTGGCACCGGCCCAGACGGATGTGCAGACCGTGGGCTTCGGGACCTGGGAGAACCGCCGCGCGGAGCTGATCAACAGGGGTGTCCGTATCGGCCAGCGCCTGGGGGTCACCACCACCGTGGCTCAGGACATTGAACCAGAGGCGATCGCCATCAGCGCCGATGGCACTACCGCCTGGGTATCGCTTCAGGAAAACAACGCCATCGCTGTACTCGATCTCAGCGGCGCCCAGCCAGTGATCAGCACCATCTTTTCCGCCGGCATCAAGGATTGGAGCCGCGGTGGTGCCAGTGCCACCAACACCAGCTTCACCCTCGAGTACGCCGCCGGGAGCGCCAATCAACCGGCCGGTGTGCAAGCCGGTGGCCTCTCAGGCCTCTGGTTCGACGGCACCGAGGTGGTGGCTGGCCAGGCCCTCGACATCTACTACGCCAACACCGATCGCGGCCCTAATGGCCAGTTGGTAGCTGGCAGACGCCAGTTTCTGGATCCCAATTTCCAGCCCACCATCTACAAACTGGGCGTCAACCGTGCCAGCGGTGCTGTAAGTGAGCTGGGCCGCATCGGCCTGAATCGCCCCGATGGATCCCCCCTCACAGGCCTGCCCCAGCTGCAGGGCAAGGACGACATCCCAATCGATTCGGCCAACAACCCCCTGACCTACGACGCTTTCGGCATCGACTCTGAAACCGTGTCGGTGCTGACGGTGACCATCAGCGACAGCGCCCGCAAAGTGTTTGCGGTGGGCGACGAGTACCGCGGCCAGATTGCCCTGTTTGATTTCACCACCGGCAACCTGATCCAGCGATACATCCCCTCAGGCCAGAAGGCTGAGTTGCAATCCCAACACGGCGCCGTGATCGGCGCTGAAACGATCGACAGCCTGCCCGCCATCTACGGCAGCAACCGCTGGAGCAACCGGGGCATCGAGGGCATGGCCTACAACCCCACCGATGGGCTGCTCTATGCCTTCATGCAGAGCCCCCTCGACAAGGACGCCAACGGTACCTCCGCCAGCCGCAGCAGCTCCGAGCTCACCCGCATCCTGGCCATTGATCCGGCAACCGGTATCCCGGTGAAGGAGCACCTCTACCTACTGAGCGGCCGCACCGGCCAGGACAAGATCGGCGATGTCACCTTTGATGCGGCCCGTGGCGTGTTCCTGGTGATGGAGCGCGACAGCAGCCGCAGCCTCACCGGTTTCAAGCATGTGTACGAGGTGGATCTGCGCGGCGCCACTAACACCCTGCCCTTCACCTTGGCCAGCGGCGGCAGCAGCTGGACCACCGTCCTGGGGGTGGATCTACCTGAGCTGTTGAGCAACACCCGCACCCTGGTTGACCACGACAGCAACACGGCGACAGCGGCGATCTACAGCACATCAAGCGCGGATCGACTGGCAGCAGCCGATATCCGGCTGGCCCACAAGCAGGAACTCTTCAACCTACCCTCGATCGGCGGTACCACCGCCTTCGACAAACCCGAAGGCCTCACCCTGCGCGACGATGGCGCTCTGGTGGTGTCCTTCGACAATGACTTCGGTACCGAAGGTGCCAATGGCAACGCTCTCACGGTGGTGAGCTTCGATGGCGCAGGCCTCGACAGCTCCGACCGGGATGTGGACGGCACCAACGGAAGCGGCAATCAGTACCGGCCGCTGGGCGGCCTGCCCGTGCAGGGTCTGACCATGCCCGACGGTATCGCCACCTACACCGATCCCCTTGGCCGGCGCTTTCTGCTGGCCGCCGGCGAGGGGGATTCGCGCGAGTACCGCCCCGATGTGGGTGATGTGTTCACAGATCTCACCCGGGCCGATGCCAGTACCAGCTCAGTGATCAACGGCACCGCCTTTCGGAACCATCCCGGTGTGGTGGCGTTGAACGCGGCCTACCAATCGGCCACCGGCATCTCCCGTACCCGCCTCAACCTGCTCAACGACACCGGCGACATCAACGGCGACGGCCTAATCGACAAGGCCTACACCATTGGCTCCCGCTCCCTGCGCATCTTTGACGATAAGGGCAACGTGGTGTTCGACTCCGGCAAGGCCCTGGAGGATCTGGCCAACACCATCAGCCAGCGGCCTGTGAACCGCGATGACGACAAGGGCACCGAGCCGGAGATGGTGGAGGTGGCGATCGTGGATGACCGCACCTATGCCTTTGTGGCGCTGGAGCGCACACCCAGCAGTGTGGTGGCCGTCTTCGACATCACCGATCCCTATGCGGTGACGCCCGCCGATCCGTATGTATTCCCCGGTGCAGATCGGGTGGAGGGTGTCACCTTCCTGCGCAACACCTCTGGCGACATAGCAGGCGTGGTGGCTTCCAGCGAGGGCAACGACCGGGTGTCGGTGACCACTGCCCTCCCAGGCTGTTACACCCTGCAGCTGCTGCACCTGGCCGATGGCGAGGCCGGTCTGCTGGCGGCCGACACCGCCCCCAACCTGGCGGCCCTGGTGGATGCCTTCGACGGCAGCGTGCCCAATACCCTGATCCTGGCCGGTGGCGACAACTTCATACCCGGTCCCTTCCTCAACGGTGGCACCGACATCAGCGTGCGGGACGAGCTGAACGCCACGACCGGGTCCACCATCACCGGAAACCAGCCGATCGCGGCGGTAGACATCGCCATCCACAACCTGATCGGCGTGGAGGCCTCCACCATCGGCAACCACGAGTTCGACCTGGGCACCAGGGTGTATCGCGACGCCATCAACCCAGCCAGCGGCTGGGTTGGTGCCCAGTTCCCCTACCTATCGGCCAACCTCGATTTCAGCGGCGATGCCGACATCAGCGGCCGCTTCACCAACACGGTGGGCACGGGCCTGGAGGAGGCCAGCAGCCTCAAGGGTCGCCTCGTGCCTTCGGCCGTAGTGACCAAAGGGGGCCAGAAGATTGGCCTTGTGGGTGCCACCACCCAGATCCTTGAACAGATCAGCTCCACCGGAGGTGTGGAGGTGAAGGGCTTCGCCGGCGACGGCAGTGAAACCAACGACATGGCCCTGCTGGCCTCCCAGCTGCAGCCGGTGATCGACGACCTCACCGCCCAGGGGGTGAACAAGATCGTGCTGATGGCCCACCTCCAGCAACTGCAGTACGAGCAACAGCTCGCGCCGTTGCTGAGGGGGGTGGACATCATTCTGGCCGGTGGGTCCAATACCCGGCTTGGCGATGACAACGATGTGCCGGCCACGTTCAACGGCCATTCCGCAAATTTCGCGGGCCCCTACCCGATCGTGACCAATGGCGCGGATGGCGGCACCACGTTGATCGTGAACACCGACAACGAATACACCTACCTGGGCCGGCTGGTGGTGGATTTCAACGAAGCCGGCGAGATCGTGCTCGGCAGCCTCGATACGGGCATCAACGGGGCCTATGCCGCCACCGATGCCGCCGTGGCGGCCGCCTGGAATGTGGCCGAGGCCGACCTGGCCACCACCGCCTTCGCCGCCGGAACCAAGGGGGCCAATGTGGCCCTGCTCACCGGAGCAGTGCAGGACGTGATCGAGGCCAAGGACAGCCAGGTGTGGGGCCACACCAGCGTGTATCTGGAAGGCGAGCGGGCGTTTATTCGCAACCAGGAAACCAACCTGGGCAACATCACCGCCGACGCCAACCTGGCCTATGCCCGCCTCGTTGATCCCACCGTGGTGGCGTCGCTCAAGAACGGCGGCGGCATCCGCGCCCAGATCGGCTCGGCCGATGTGGTGAGCGGCGACAAGCTCCCCCCGGCTGCCAATCCGGCCGCCGGCAAGCCGGAAGGAGCCGTGTCGACCCTCGACATCGAGAACTCACTGCGCTTCAACAACGGCCTCTCGCTCGTGACGCTCACCGCCGCCCAGTTCCGCCAGGTGGTGGAGCACAGCCTGGTGGGTGCCGGCAACAGCGCGGGTCGCTTCCCCCAGATCGGCGGCTTCTCCCTCAGCTACGACCTCACCCGCCCGGAAGGCAGCCGGGTGGTAACGATGGCCATCGAAAACGACGCAGGCCTCAGCACTGATGTGATCGTGCGCAACGGGGTGCTGGTGGGAGACCCGGCCCGCAGCTTCCGCATGGTGACCCTCAACTTCCTGGCTGGTGGCGGAGACAACTATCCCTTCCCCAGCTTCAGTGGGCTCAACCGGGTGGATCTGCAGCAGGCCACCAGCTCAGGATCCGCCACCTTCTCTCCGGATGGAACCGAGCAGGATGCCCTGGCGGAGTATCTGCTGGCCACCACGAGCCAGGCTGCTCCCTATTCCCAGGCGGATACCCCTCCAGCCCTCGACCAGCGTCTGCAAAACCTGGCCCAGCGTGTCGACACGGTGGTGGATTCAGCCACCCTGTCCTTGAGTGCTCTCTCAGCCGACAAGGCCGAGGGCAACATCGGCTCCACCCCCTTCACCTTTGCGATCCAGCGCGATGGCGATCCCTCCGCTGTCCTGACTGTGGCCTGGGCCGTCACCCCCTCTGGCCCCAACCCCGCCGATGCTCTCGATTTTGCTGGTTCTGCCTTCCCCTCTGGTGTCGCCACCTTGGCGGCAGGGCAAACCAGCCAGCAGATCACCCTCAATGTGGTGGGCGATGGCTCCTTCGAGGCCGATGAAACCTTCACCCTCAGCCTCTCCAATCCGCTCGGGGGATCCCTTCTTCCAGGCGCCGCCACGGCCAACGGCCGCATTCAGAACGACGACGTTCTCTCTGCACCGACCTACACCATCAGCAAGAGTGCTGATGCCATCGATGAGGGCGGCATCCTCGCTTTCGGGGTCAGCACAGCCAATGTCCCTGCCGGCACTCCCATCTACTGGAGCTTCAGTGGATCCGGCATCACCTCCGATGACTTCACCGATGGCCTGCTCGATGGATCCAGCGTTCTCGGCACCGATGGACGCGTTGCCTTCTCCAAGGCCATCGCCGCCGATGCCATCAACGATCCCAATGAAACCCTCGAACTCCTTTTCTTCAGTGATGCAGCCCGCACCCAGCAGGTCGGTGCCACCCAGAATGTCCTCCTCAGGCAACCCACCCTCGGCCTGGTCACGGACGCCAGTGACATCCTGATCGGCACCAACGCAGATGAAACCCTCAAGGGCGTTCCCATCGGCTCCACGCTCCGCGGTCAGGGCTCTCTCGATCGGCTCACCGGTGGGGGAGGCATCGACCTGTTTGTGCTGGGGGATGCCACAGCTCGCTTCTATGACGATGGCACCCCGGGTCTTGGCAGCGCCGATCTGGCGCTGATCACCGATTTCACTCCCGGTGATCGCATCCAGCTCCACGGCCTGGCTACCGATTACCGCCTCATCAGCGGACGCTACGCCGGCGTGGCAGGTGTGCGCATCGACGCCCTTTCGC
>Ga0208598_1000285_pt1 | contig 14846 bp, 23 predicted proteins | sample LakMenEpi22Jun12_FD_150726 | JGI IMG/M metagenome (GOLD analysis project Ga0208598, IMG submission 150726) | Freshwater microbial communities from Lake Mendota, WI - 22JUN2012 deep hole epilimnion (SPAdes) | ecosystem: Environmental > Aquatic > Freshwater > Lake > Epilimnion/Euphotic zone ... | reverse complement strand
TTGCACCGGCCCCCGCCGCATCCGCATTGATATATCCATTGGTAATACTTGGATTACCAATGGATAAGACTGTCAATGGTTCCACATGGGGGCGCAGTTTGTTCCCAACGGGGGCGCAGTTCGTCCCAGAGGTGGGAACAGTTCGTCCCAAAGGTGGGAACAGTTGTTGCCGACGGTTGGAACAGTTCGTCCCAACGGTTGGAACAGTGCTGTTCCCAACGGGGGCGCAGTTGGCGACCATGTAAACCGACCGCCGACCCTGCCCGCCGCCCCGGACGAGCACCAAAATGCCCTCGGCAAGAAGCTCATTCAGCCCCCGATGCACCGAGGATGTTCCTACGCCCATTTGCCGGGCGATCTCACGGACGCTGACCCGAACCTCGCACGTCGCGAAGTCGCCCCTGTAGAACGCCCAGAGGGCCATCCGAAGCCCCTGGGCTCCGATCCGGCAGAACGCCCCGCTTTCCCACAGAGCCCCCCAGCGGCGACGCATCTCGCCCTTCGGGTCGGCTTGGTTCCCGGTCTTTTTCTTCCCGCGTGCCATCAGAACTTGCTCCAGTCCTGGGCCTTCGGGGCGTGGGCCGCGAACTCGGGGATCTCGGCGGCAGCGGCGGCATCCTCGAACCGCTGGTACTTCCCGTAGAACCAGAGCTGCACGTCGGCCATCTGGCCTTGGCGTAGCTTCTTGCACTTCCACTCGACCAGCAGTTCGCCGTCGGCTCCGACCTCCCCGGTGCGGTGCCCGAAGAGGAAGTTGTCGCAGTCGTAGTCGATCTGGTTGGAGCCTTTGCCGATGTTGCCGATCTCGGTGTTCGCGTCGCAGCCCTTCGCGATGTTCGTGACCAGCAGCGTTGCCATGTTCCGGGTCGTGGTCAGTTCGCGGAGCTTGAGCAAGCACTCATTGATCTCGCCGGTCTTGTCTTGAAAGTGCCGATTCGCCCGGATGAGTTGGAGGTAGTCCACGATCAACAGGGCGGGCTTATCCTTGTTGATGCACTGCTCGATCTTGTCCATGAGCAGCGGAGCCTCAACCAACTTGAGCCGATCGCCGACCTTGTTCGACAGATCGACCGCGAGCTTGCGGGCGTTGCCTTGCTTGTGAATCACGTCTTGCAGGGTGAGCGAGTTTTCCCGCCCGCCGAACGTGGTGATCGCCCTGGCCCCGAGGGCGGCCCGCGTCATCTCCCCGAGGCACCAGACCGCGATCATGCCTGGGTTCTGCTCCAGGCAGTCGATCGCCAACTGCATCGCGAGGGCCGACTTCCCGACGCCGGGGGCCGCCGCGACGGCGGTCATCTGCCCGAGAGGCAACCCGCCATCGAAGAGCTTGTCGATCGAGGCGATGCCCGTCGGGATCGCGGGCGTCTCTTCCTGTTTGATCCACGCCTCAATCGCATCGACCAGCGTCGGCGTCTTCGTCTCTTCGCTGGCATCCGCCACCGGCACCGCTTCCTCGGCTTGCCCGAGGATCGGCAGCCGGGGCCGCTTCCACGCGTTGGCGATCTGACGCGGGCAGTCTTCGAGATCGTCGCCCCGGAGCCCGACGCGACGCATCCGCTCCATGATGGTCGAGATCGTTTCCTGCACGCCCCAGCCGCGAGCCGCCATATCACAGGCGACCGTGAACATCGTCTGCCGTCGGCCGGCGGGGAGCGTGAATCCTTCTTCGAGGAACCGCCTCGTGAGGTCGCTCATGCTCTTGGGCTGCACGACCACGCTCTGCGATGCCGTCTTGCGGAACCGATCGAGCGAGTAGATCCGGGTCGCATCGCAGTCCGAGAGCACCGCGAGCGGACGTTGCTCGTGCTTCCAGTTCACGAAGCCCGGCAGTCGCATGATCCGGGGCCAATCGCAGATGGACGAGTCGCTGCCGAGGGCCGAAGCGATCGCCTTCATCCGCTCGTGCCACGCGTTCGCGTCGGTCATCGGCTCATCGAGCCGCCACCACGCATGAACCCCGCCGCCGCTTTCGAGGATCGCGGTCGGCCAAGGCAGCCCGGCCGCCTTGATGCGGGCGTAGGCGTCTTCGAGGATCACGCCACCGTCGAAGTCGGCGAACAGGCACCGGGCCAGGGCGACGCCCTCGGCCTGACTCTGCCCCTTCGCCTTCCTCGGGTTGGCTCCGAAGTACGCGTGAACGCGTAGCTGCTCGGTGTTCAGCCCGTGCAGCCACTCCACGATGTCGGGGAGCTCGGCAAGCGTAGACCACCGCCGGCCCGCCGACGGCGGGAGCGGGCGAAACTCGATCACATCTTCGGGCTCGAAGATGCAGCCGAGAAAATCAATGCACTGGTCGAGAGCGTCCATGCTCATCTACTCCCTTGTTTGCTGCCGCCGCGTAGACCAATCGCTACCCGAGGATCGGCGTCGCCGTTGTCCGCGTAGGCAATGGTTCCGTTGAACCAGAGCGACAGCCGCTCGGCGTCACGGCCTCGCGAATGTGCGACCCCGATCCGATGCTGCACCATCACTGATTCGAGGTCGTTCTTCGGCGGTTCGCACGGCCAAATGAACACGAACCGCGACATCACCGCGAAGCCGTTCGGTGTATCCCAGACGCATCGCGTGTAGTCCATCGCTTGCGACACGACACGGCCGACCTTGGTCGCCGACTTCTTGCACTCGATTCCAACGATGCCCCACCGCCACCCGTGCTCTATCAATGCCCGCGTCGGCTGGAGCAGCACGTCGATTCGCGGGCGACCGCTGGCGACGGTGTCGAGCCTGGGGTGCAGCATCCATCCGTTCACTTCCTGCATGACGAGCCAGTGTGCCGGGTTGACGATCGCAAGCAGCGACGCCACGGCGTCAGGCTCGGTGGCGTACTCGCCGCATGTCAGAACTTGTTCGCGAGACATCCCTGCCTCCTTTCCATTCCGCCCCGCCGCGTCGAAGCGGCGTCGTGCCTATCACGGGGGCGGCGTCGATCAGACTGCGGCGGAACGCTTCCGCCTCATGCCCTTGTGGTAGATGAGCGAGATCGCGTCGTAGGTCGCCATCGACCGGCCGTAAGACGAACTGTCTCGATCCCTGCCGAGCTTTAGATTGGCGTCGGCAGCCCGTATGACGCTGCTGACCGACTTCTTGGATAGCCGAGAAACAAGACGGTCACGATCGAACGGCGAGTTCTTTTTTATGAACCAGCACATGCCGTCGATCATGTCGCCAGCCAGAGAGCCGCTCTCTCCAGGCCAAGCCTCAGTGATGATCCCAAGGGCATTCAGCAGCCCTTCGCCTCCGACGCGGACGTATGACCGCTCTAATGCCTTGACGGCCTTGATGTATGGGTAGTGGCTTCCCTCGTCTCGCAGTGAGAGCTTGAGGCCGGCTTCCCTGACAACTTCAGAAATGCGGATTGTCTGCGCATCCCCCTCAGTTAACTGAGCCCGAAATAAAGCGCACGCCGACACGTTAGTACGCTCGCGATTCTTCAGCCGAAACACCCGCGCCTCGTGCTCTTGGCCGTCAGACTGAAAAACATCGCACGGCACCATAGCAATCCCGAGCTTGCGGGCAGCAGTGAGCCGCTGCATCCCGTCCACAACCCAGTGGGTTCCGTCTCGTCTCTGCCCGACAGTGAGCGACCCGAAGGCATCTTGGTCGAGGTTCTTCGCGATTCTGTTTACGCGTGCTGGAACGAGAGTCCGCTGGTAAGCGTCAGAGATATTGAGTTCATCAACGCCGATCTTCCGGTTCTCTGTCTTGAGCAGCCGCATCGCGGCCTCCTTTCATTGAAATCCATCACTCTTCGTCGAACGTCAACAAGACGCCGACTCATGCCAAATCAAAAAACCTCTTCGATTCCACAAAACCGCACGAGCGACTTGTCCACCGTGTAGAAGCGACAAGTCCGCTTCTGGATCGGGTCGTGCATCTCTTCGATACCCCACTTGTCACGCGTCCATCCGTACACGACCGCCGCGTGCTGCCGCGTTTGATCCTCGATCACATACATGAGCACGGCACGATCCGCTTTAGCGTCTTCCTTGTAGACCTCGTCCACGATGACCGTCGGGTATCGGTAGTCACTGCGGCACGTCCACGACAGATTCGTTCGCACCTTGTGTTCAATGCGGGCTTGAATCATCAAGTCGCCATCGTCCGCGTACTGACGCCGCAGCGAAGCGTCGGGCCGCACCACTTCCGGCGGAAGCCAGACTTGCACGCCACGAGCCCGAGCTTTCGCCGCGAACTCGTTCACGGCGTCGCGGCTTTCGTCCAAGTCGCGAATGAAGCTGCTGTCATCTTTCATTCATCACCTCAAACCAGTGCCGGTGTCCTCGGCGTCTTCGTCCTCAACTGCGACCAATCGCAGTACGCCTGCTCGAAAAGTGCGGGCGACCGATGCCCCAGGTGCAGCCGTCCGCTGCCCGCCTGCTCCATCTCGCAGTGAGTCGCCCCCGAGCGTCTCAGCCACTTCGAGGTGCCGCCGATGCCGAGATCGTCTAGCAACTCCCGCATCAGCCGGCACGCTTGCCGCTTACCGCAGGCCCACCCGAGGATCGTGCCGTCGGGCGACTTCGCGAGCATCGCGTCGATCGCGTCCAGGCAAGCTGGCGTGAGCACCCGCGTGATCGGCTCGCCCGTCTTCGCCTGCGTCCACGCGAGCGAGTCGCCGTCGATGTGCTCGCGGCGGAACCCGAACAGATCGCCCATGCGGGCTCCGCATTCGTAGCCCAGCAGCACCCACGCTCTCAGGAACGCCCCGCGATCCGCCCCGCTGCGGAGCCGGCGACCGTCGTGCTTTCGCGTCGCATCGACCAGCGTCTTCAGTTGTGGCACCGTCCACGCTTTTGTGGGCTTCCGCCGGGCTCGCAGTTTGCCGATCCCGCGAGGGGCTTCCTCGACCCTGCCCGAGTGGTACGCGTGGCACCAGACCGAGAGCAGGATCGTCCGCTCGTTGCGGGCGGTGATGCCGCTGACTTGCTCCAGGCGGCGCGCGAGGTAGCGGTTCAACTTGTCGCTGCCGATGGTGCCGGCCCGCGCCGCGATGGCACGAACGTGACGCCCGTAGGGTGGCGAGACGTTGCGGCCCGCGAGGTAGTGCTCGGCGAGTTCTGTGAAGGTGGTCATCGCGTCTCCTCCGCGAGCAGTCGCTTGTCGAGGTGTTCGTTCACATCACGCAACGCCCGGCAGAGCGTGTGCAGCCGGCGGTTCTCCTCGCGGAGCCGGTCGTTCTCAGCCTCCAGCGACTCGGCGAGCTGCCGCAGATCGCGGGAAGGTCGGGGACGGAAGATGGAGAGGAGCCAGTTCATGCCACGGCCTCCGCGTCGAAGAGGGTCGCCTCGGTCTTCCGCCCCTTCGCCGCTTCTTCCAAGTTCGTGACAGCCTGCCGGTAGTAGGCGGGCTTGAGCTCCACGCCGATCGCCTTGCGACCGTTGAGCACCGCCCCGTATGCCTCACTCCCGACGCCCATGAAAGGCGTGAGCACCGTCTCGCCGGGCAGGCTCCGCAGTTGCACGATCCGCTCGATCACGTCGAGTTGCAGCGGGTGCATGTGCCGCTCGTCATCGTCCTCGCGGGCCTGCTTGTAGGGCAGCGTCCGCTCCAATCGGATGTCATCCCAGAATGCCGACGCGTACTGCCGCCAGATCCAGTGTGAGTAGCGGTTCTCGATCTGCTTGCCCTTGTGCCCGCGATAGGTGAGCAACTCGGCCGGGATCTCACGCTCGCCCGCGTACTCCAGCAGCCCGTTCGGGTTCGCGACCGGCACCGGGTTCTCCCCGTCCTTGCGGAAGAGCAACAGGCAATCCGCAGATGCCACGTCGCACAGGCTCGCGTCGGTCACGACTTGCTTGTGGGCGAGTCCCTTCGCCATCGTGCGGTTGCGGACACCGAGCGGCTCCTTCCAAATGAAGTGACGGCACCAGAACCGCCAGCCGAGCGACTCGTGCAGGCGGATGATCTCACCGGGAAAATCCACAAGCCCGCCGGGCGAGGTCTTCCTCGGGATGTCCATGCAATGCACCGCCGACAACCGGCCCGGCATCGTCACGCGATGTATCTCGCCGACCACGAACGCGTAGTGGTCGAAGAACTCTTGGTGACTACGGCAGTTCGAGAGGTCACGCTCGGAACTGGAGTAGTGGTACAGGCATCCCGCACCATCCGCCGCGAACGGCGGCGAGTAGATCGAGAGATGCACCGACTCGTCGGGAATGCTCTGAAGCACCTCGCAGCAGTCGCCGTTGTAGATCGCGTAGTCGTCGGTGATTACTTGCTCGCTGACAGCCATTTCGGAATCCTTTCACTATGGGGAAACGTCCTGCGGTGATCGACGGCCAGGGCGTTGCCCATGTGCCGAACGAGTGACTCAAACATCCGATCGGCGGCATTCGCCTTGCGTCGCAGATTCGCGAGCACGCCGACCTCGCCCTCGGTGGCGATGACATGCACATCCACGGGCTGCGTCTGTCCGAACCGCCAGCACCGACGCACGGCTTGGTAGTACTGCTCCCACGAGTGGGAAGCGAACGTCACGACGTTGTGGCAGTGCTGCCAGTTCAACCCGAAACAACCGATCTTCGGCTTGGTCACGAGCCGCTTCAGTTGCCCCGCTTGAAACGCGAGTAGGAGCTCTTCTTTCTCGTCTTCGCTCTGCGACCCACTCACTTGCCGGCAGTCGGGGATGATCCGCTCCAGAAGATCCCCCTCGTCATTCAGATGGCACCACACGACCGACGATCCAGAGTGCGATGCCACGAGCCCGGCCGCAGCCTCGCAGCGGTCTTCGAGCGTGATTCGTCGCTCTTCGCGTTGCTCTTGCAAGGTGTCAGCCGGCAGGGAGAACAGCATCCCGGCCCGCGTCTTGCTGCTATGCACGACGTGCTCGTGCTCGCGGAGCGGCGGCAGCACGAGTTTCCCGTCATCGAAGCCCAGGTCGGAGGGCTTGCGGCACGCCCGAGCCCACGAGCAGACCCACCGCCAGAACGGCTCCTCTGCGTGACCGCGAAAGCGGTAGCTCTTGCGACCCCAGCCGAGGTAGTCCTTGATGACATCCTCCTTGAAGAACCGCGAGAGCATGTCTTGATAGCCGAGATATCCGAGGGCTTCGCTGGACGTGCCGAGCTCGTGGTAGTCGTTCGGTGCGGCGGTCGCGGTGCAGAGCAGGCGGTACGGGATCAGCCGCATGAACTCAGTGACGAGAGCCTTGGTCGAGCCGTCGAAGTTCTTGAGGATGCTCGACTCGTCGCAGACCATGCCGCCGTAGTCGCCCTGGTCGAAGTTGTGCAGCCGCTCGTAGTTCGTCACCACGATGCCCGCCTCGGGCTTGCCGCCCGTTGACCGCACCGCCTCGATTCCAAACCGCTTCGCCTCTTCGACGGTCTGGTAGCTGACCGCGAGAGGGGTGGCGATCAGCACGGGCTTGCCGGTCTGCTGGCGGATGTTCTCGGCCCACACCAACTGCATCGGGGTCTTGCCCATGCCGCAGTCGGCGAAGATCGCCGAGCGACCCTTGCGACAAGCCCACTCGATCAGATGTCGCTGGTAGTCGAAGAGCCATCCCGGCAGGAAGTCGGGCGTGAACCCGTGGTCGCCGTCGAGTTGCTGCTTCGTTTCGAGAAACGCTGTGTATCGGTCAGATGCTGCAATCATGGTCAGTCCCCCCTCCACCGCTTCGGCGGCAAGTACCGTTCACCCTCCGGGTTCTCTACCTTCCACGCCTCGAACTTGATCGCCGCCAGCTCACGCAACGCGGCAGCGGCCTCGGGCACCAGCGTCACGTAGTCGAAGTCCCCTCGCTGCCGCTTCTCCGCTTCGATCGCGACGAGGCGATCGGCGAGCGACTTCAGCCGCAGGATCGGGGCGGTGCCGGGGTTGACGCTGGTCATGCGAGATCCTCTTCGCGAGCCATCTGCTCAAGCAGCGGCAACGCTGCCTCCGCCAGCACGCGGAACGAAAGCCGCTCCTCCGATGGCGTGTCCTCGTCTTGGGTCAACGCTCGCCGGATGACGGCGGCGACGGCTGCGGCGTTGTGGCTCGATGCGGTCATGGCTTCCTTTCCTTGGGGTGTATTTGCCGCGTAACGTGCGGCGGTCGGTCGAGTCACCGCGTAACAAGGGAGGAAACCGCAGCCTCGACTGCACTGATACGACGCCTCTGGAGTGCGATGGCGGCGGATGTGGCATCGCAGCCACTAGGGCAACCGCGTGCCGCTGAATCAGAACGGGATGTCGTCACCCGGCAGGCGATCCGCAGGCGGCGGCTTCGGCGTCGCCTTAATCGCGGGCGGCTTCGCGGCGACGTTGAGCGGCACGTACCGCTTCACGACCGCCGAGGTCTTCCCCGCCTTCGACGTGTAGTGGCTGATCTCCACCACGAGCGTCTGCCCCTCGATGTCGCTCGGCTTGAGCGAGAGGCGACCATCGACCGGCTTGATGCCCAGGGCGTCGGCGAGGTTCGCGGCCCGCCACCCGAGGTGATGCGGGATATCGTCGAAGACGAACTTGTAGTCGCCCTCGACCGTCGCGAGCCGCAGCTTGAGGCACTTCCCATCCGGGTTGGTCTCGTGCCGCTTGTACTCGTTCGTGCCTTCCTCGCACAGTTTCACGAACATCTCGTGCCGCCCGGCGGGGACAATCGCCCGCTCGCGGGTCACGGTCTCGGTCGGCTCTTCGTCAATCATGAAATCCATCTCTCACGTCCTTTCCGTAGGGGTGTCGTTCCGTTCGTTCACTCAGTCGCAGCGGGCTCGCCCGCCGTGGTCTCGATAGCGGCGAGCCGCTCGTTGATCTGGTCGGTCAGCCTCGACCACTCGTCGCCGGTCAACTGCCCGGCAGCCACGTACCCGTCGATGGCTCGGGTCGCCTTGCGGAGATCCGCGTCGGTGGTCGCCTTGGCGATGAAGGCGGCGGCCTGCGTCGCCTTCTCACTGGGCGGCGTCGCGACCGGCGTGCCGCCCGCGAGCCACTCGGCGAGCCGTCTGCCGGTCTCGACCGTAATGGGCTTGGGATCGCCCGAGAACACGCCTGTACGATCCTTGCTGACCGTGGCGAAGTGCCCGTCATGCACGAGGTCGAGCACAACGTCGAACTCGAACTCGACCCCTTGCCGCGTTTCGGCAGCCATGCCGAGCTTCACCACCCGCTTGCGTCCACCTTCATCGACCTGGGCGGTCTCGGTTTTCGCCCGCGCCGTGGCGATGATGTGAGCCTTCGACCGCAGCATCGCGTCGATGAAAGCCCGGTGTCGCGGGGTGATCTCGGAATATGCTGACCACGTATTACCCTTGAACTTCGCCCTCGCGATCTCGTCCACGAGCTCAAGGCATCCGCCCTTTCCGTTCCATTCGTGGGTGATGCTGTCCACGATGATGATGTCGTAGCCTGCTTCCTCGCAGGCGGTGATGCACTCGATGTACCGCTCGGGCGTAAACGGCGGGCTGAGATCCACAACGTCGAACTCATGAAGTTCGTCGTACATATCGCTCGACCCCTGTTCGGTGTCGATCACGACTGTGCGACCGCCGATCCCCTTCGCGAGCGTCAACCCTCCCCAGGTCTTGCCGCTGCCGCTTGGCCCGGGCAACAGGAGCCGCAACTTCGTAGCCGAGCGGCGGGCTTTGCGAATCTGAACCATCTGTCGAGTCCCTTTCGTTTCTGTCGTTTCCGTTCTGAAAAAGCCGCTTCCCCGTCCTAGGTCGGCGGCCCGATCCCTTCCTGGGCGTCGCCGGTTCCACCGGCTCTCCTGTGTTCAGTTCGCGATCGGCTCCAGCTCTTCGAGGTACATCAAGAGCCGCCCCTCGGCGGTATCGACGAGGTACGCCCCGTCCTGCGGAGCGGCGACCACGCCCGGCTGGTAGCCACCGCCGAAGGCTTTCGGGCACCGCACGCGGTCACCCGGCTTCGGGCGGTACACGGTGCCGTAGAAATCAGCGACAGCGGCTTCGGCGGCGGCAGCTTCGCGGTAGTGAGCGTCCATGTCGTGAGTCCCTTCGAGGTGTGGTACTGGTCATCCGTCCATCGGTGAGGGGGCGTATCCTACCCCCCTCGGTTGCATCGTCAAGCGAGTTTTGCTCTTCGCGGTTTCGTCGGGGAAATAAGGGGTTTTCGTTCGTGCCGTATGGTCTATCGGTAGGTAGGCTATGGTCTAGCGGTAGTTTCGTCAACCGGAAAAGAAAAGCCCTAGTTCGCAAGACTTTTCCTGTTCGAGCCGCCTTTGCGGATGTTGTCTTTTGCCCACAACGGCTGAAGGTTCGTGTAGTGGCAAGCCACCTTGAGCTCTCGCGTGAAGTCAAAGTCAAAGCCGCTCAGGTGCTTGATGTGGTCGATGTGCCATCCATCAGCCGCATAGTTGCTCCACGTCATGCCGGGCAGCATTTGCGACTCAATGTGCCGCACGAGTTCTTCGGCATCGCACCCAAGAAAACACTCCAGTAGCGTAGCGGCTCCGTTTGCGGCGTATCCGATGCGTCGAATGTGCATCTGGAGCCGCGACCGAATGTTGCCGTAGACGCGTCGCTGTAGGCGAAGCCTTTCGTGGCCCGCGCCTTTGTCATCGATTCCTGGCAAGAGGATTTTTCTTCGAGCGGTCATCGTGTTGCCCTCATCCAGCCATGCCAGCCGCGAAGATTCGCAGCAGCATGATTGCGACTTCAATCCAGAATCCCGTGTTCATGGTGCCCTCCTTGGCGTGTGAAGAATCAAAAAGTGCCACCCGTTTCGGAACTGGACGCCGGGCCGGGTGGCCCCACCGTGTGCGGCTGTCAAAAAACATCTTGGTGACGAAGTGCGGAACGAAGCCCAAGGAAATAGGCGACAAGAAACATTTCGCCTCCCTTGCAGTGCTCGTGAATAAGATCCATTTCTGGCAAGTTCGCCGGCAGTTCGCTGGCCCACAGGGCAGAGCAGATCGCCCACTCTTCTGCGAGCCATCCGCTGTGCGGTGCATTGTTCAGCAACTTCTGAAGGTCATCCGCTGCTTTGGAAAAGTCGATTCCATCATCCCGCTGATGGGCCTTAATGATTTTCAACGCTTCCAAAAACACCTTTCGCTTTGCGGTAACCTTGTTTTTTGTGTTAGCCATGACGTTGGTTCCTTTCAGCACCTAGCATAATAGCCCGCCGGCCCTGGTGCCGGCGGGCGGGGTGGTTGGTCAGAGGCTCGTGAACAATCCGGTCGCGTCGCAGAAGTCAGCCTGGAGCGTGTCGCAGTAGACGTTCTCGCTCGTGGCGATGACGGTGTACTTGGTGCCCCAGAGGCGACCGTACTCGACCGTGTAGGTATCGCTCGGGGTGAGCCGCACCGTGACCATGTTGATGCCGTCCTTGATCCAGCCCGCCTTGGCGGGCAGCTTGAACCGAACGCCCGACTCAATCGCGGCGAAGCACTTGGCTCCGGTCATCGCGGCGAACCGACCGCCACCGAGTTGATCGAGGATCGTGTTTGCGACTTGCATGTTGTTGGTCATCGTCCGGTCTCCCTTGCGTTCGTCTCCGCGAGTCTCATTTGCTCGCGTCTGGAGGTACTATAGGCTATCGGTAGATGGGTTGCAAGGGGGTGAGAAAAGATTTTTTTAGGGGCGTTTTTCGCGGGGAAAACGCTACTTCCGCCGCTTGGCCGCTTTTTTCCGCCGGGCGGCGGGCCGCTTGGCGAGATGCTTCTTTCCCGTCGCCCTGGTCGTGAGGGTGTCGCGGACGTGGGCGGCGGATCGCTTCGCCACCAGCCGAAGCCGTTTGCCCATCATCCGGCTTTCGAGCTTGCCCTCGCGGCAGAGCACCCGCACCCAGCCATCGGTGCAGCCGATGAACTCGACCGCCTCCGAGACCGTGAGGTAATCCACGCCGTCGATGTTGTACGCCATGCTGACCATGCCCAAATGGTACGTAGAAATAGTTGGGAGTCAAACTGTCCTCATCGCCCCGCCCGCAGAATCCGCACGACCGGCGCGGGGATCGAGTCTCCCCGGCCGGCTGGCGGATACTGTGGATTAGGCAATGTTCGACTGGAGGCGGCTCCCGTCGAATCGTTGTATAGTGGACTGCTGTCCACGTATCCGATGAGCGAGGGAGTCGATGGAACCGATCACGCTGGCAGAGCTCTTCGAGCGGTACGGAGACCTACGGAATCTCGACACCAAGACGATGCAGCTCTACGCGATGCTGCTCGACCGCCTGCGTGCGTTCTTGGGGCACGAGCCCACCACGGCCGACTTCGATGACCTTACGATCAGCCGCTACTTGAGGCATCGAGCCACGCACCTCTACCGTGGGCAGCCGATCCGGCCGGCATCGGTGCAGAAGGACAAGGTGATGATCGCCGCCGTGTGGAACCTCGCCGCCCGCAAGCGATGGGTCGCCGAGTTCCCCGAGCTCCCCCGCATCAAAGTCGCCAAGAGCATCCCGACCGGGCGGGCCTACACCGCCGAGGACGTTGCGACACTCATCCGCCGGGCTCGCCGCCGAATCGGCACGACCGGCGGGCAGCCTTCCGCGTGGTGGTGGAGCACGCTGATCTACATGGCGTACTGCACGGGCGAGCGGGCGACCGCGTTGATGTCGCTCCGCTGGGGGGAACTCGACACTGCCCGCCGCCGGGTCATTTTTCTAGGCGCGACCCGGAAAGGATCGACCCGCGACATCGAGCGAGACTTCACCGCCGACCTCGCCGGATTCCTCGAAGCCCGACGCCGCCGGCCCGAGGATCTCGTCTGGCCGTGGGATCGGCATCGCGGGAGCCTCTGGACGAGCCTCAAACTGCTCTGCCGGCTGGCGGGGGTGCGGTATAGGGGCTTCCATGGGCTGCGGCGTACACGGGCTTCCTACGCAGCCCTAGCGGGCGGTACGGCTGCCGCCACCCAGGTGCTCGATCATTCCGACCCCAGGCTCCAAGAGCGGTACGTAGACCCCCAGATATGCCCCAGTGAGCAGAGCGGGGTCGAGGTCATGCCGTCGCTGCGGCTGGACGAGCCGCCCGCCGGGCAGGAGGAGCCGCCAGCCGAGCCGGCGGCGTAGCAGATGTTCACGTATCCCCCGGTATCCGCCGGGGGTAGGCTTTGATTCCTTGAAGGAGGGTTCGATGAAACTGAAGGTGTGGCAGATCGTGCTCGCGGTGTTCCTCGGTGTCGCCGGGATCGGCTTCGTCCTCCAGGCGACCGGGCTCGCTCCGAAGCCAAACGGCAAGCCGAGCGGGGCGATGTACATCGGCGGCATCGCCGCCATCGACATGGCAAACTCGGGGGCAGAGAAGCCCACCGCCGAGCGGGTCGATGCGTTGGCTCGTGCGGCAGCGACGAAGAGCAACGTCGCCAGCGATGATCGCAGCCGGTTCGTCCGCGACTTCGAGTTCGGATTCTGGAAAGGCTGGAAGACGGCAACGCGGTGACGCTATCGCTTCCGCCGGGCGGCTCGCTTCGGCTTCGTGGCTCGTGGCCTGCCCTCGGTCTCGCTCCGCACATAGGCGGCAGCACTGGCTCGGCTCACAACCCAGTTACGACCGACCTTGATCCCGGCAACGTGATTCCGCTTGATGAGCCCTCGCATCCATCGCTCGGTCACGTCAGCGAGCCGGGCAGCCTCGGGGACAGTGATCCAATCATCGGGCTTTTTCGACGGGAGCATATTCGCCTTTCTGGTAGAGACGGTCTTCGATCTCGCGGAGTTGCTGGCACAAGTATTCCATATCGCCGACGTGCCCCCAGTTCTCGCGGCCCGTGGTCGAGCGGCGTTCCTTGATCGCCATCGCGATCGACTCCGCGAGCCCGAGGGCTTCGAGGTATCGCGAGCGGTAGGTGTGGCTGGCTTCAGTGTTCATCGTAGTCTTCCTCGGGGTTGAGCCCGGCGGCGAGGTTGCCGCCGGGCGGATGGTGGTCAGGCGGTGACGGTCGCGGTGATCTGGACGAACCCGCGAGCCGCATAGAACTCAACGTCGGCGGCGTCGGTGCCGTCAACCCGGACGATGTGTCCGGCGGCGTTCTCGGCGAAGTAGCTGCCGATCATCGAGCGATTGGTCATGCGATACAGGCAGTTCGCCGCGTTCTTGGCGTTGTCTTCGATGCGGTACTCGCCGAGGCCCAGATTGATCGCATACGGCACGCACTCGACAACCCGACGGGCTTTCTGGCGGGCATGATACTCGCGATCGCTGTCGGCCCGCTGGGCTTCGGCGACGATCGCCGACTGATGACGAACCGCCTTCGAGCCGTGGTTGCGAACCTTGCTCGCACAGATCACGCCCCAGCACTGAACGTCACCGTGACAGCCATCAGCATCGACCGGCATGACCGCGACGCGACGCTTCGGGCAGTTCGCGCCGCAGTGCTCGCACTTGCCCTCTTCAGCCATTCCCATGATCTTGAATCCGCTCATCGTTCGTTCCCTTGTCTCTCGTGGTCGTGAGCCCGGCGGCACCGTGCCGCCGGGCGGGACTTGCCTCAGATCACTGTGACCTTGTGGCGGAAGATGCGGTGCAGGTTGTCGAGAGCCAGCGAGTCGAACTCGCCGTTGAGCATCAGGCAATCCCAGCGGATGACAGCCGCGACGGTCTCGACCGTCGCGGCAACCGAGCCAAAACTCTTGAGCCCGTATCCGAAGAGGATGGCGGTGTCGATGCCCGAGAGGTCGGCGTTGCTCTTGGCGATCTCGGCGGCGTTCTTGAACTCGGCGTTGGTCATTTTCGTGTCTCCCGTTCTTCGTGTCTCGCGGGTCTCACTCGCCCGCGTCATGCCCCTAGTATACCGCTATCGGAATACTAGACAAGGGGGCTTGAGAAGATTTTCCGAAAACCGCGTTTTCCCCGAGGAAACCGGGGGTAGGTACATCCGGCGTACCTGCCCGGCACAGCGAGGAGGCGGCGGGGAAAGGGAGAAAACCCGCCGCCTCAACTCGCTGGCCCGGTCTAGTCGGTCG
>Ga0208598_1000282_pt1 | contig 14965 bp, 23 predicted proteins | sample LakMenEpi22Jun12_FD_150726 | JGI IMG/M metagenome (GOLD analysis project Ga0208598, IMG submission 150726) | Freshwater microbial communities from Lake Mendota, WI - 22JUN2012 deep hole epilimnion (SPAdes) | ecosystem: Environmental > Aquatic > Freshwater > Lake > Epilimnion/Euphotic zone ... | reverse complement strand
AACGCGGCCTACGCCGCTGTTCAACTTCGGTATGCAGACGCAACGAGAGGATGGGTTTTCACATGAGTACGCTCACTCAATTTACTGGCGGCGGCGATTCGATACTCGGGGAAGTCGTCGAGTTTAACGCGCGAACCAAAGGGTTTAGCTTTACTGACGGTACTCGCGAATACATGCAGACCGGCGTTATCAAAGAGTACTCCTCTGCGTACGCGCCTCTTGTTGCATCAAATACGCTGTGTGGAATCAGCGTGCCTACTGATCCCCTCCATAAGGATTGGTCGTTCTTGTCGTACTCAAACTACTGGAACCAAACTTCTAGTCATGCTGGCGCCAAATTTTTTCAGCTAGGAACAGATCAAGCAAGCGGACTTCCGTACAAGCATATATGCCTAATTGGCAGCAACTACGCAGGCGCAGGTTCTACTTGGTTCAAGCATAAGTACGGCGTCAACTTTGCAAACACCGTGACCGCCCAGCAGGACGACGACGGTGGCGGAGTTCATTCAGTTCATTTGTTCAATAACCGGCTCGTGTTTAGTGGCTACCGCTCCTCAATGGATACTGACGCCAACGGCTTCAGTATGTTTTGGTCGACGGGCGCTAATAGCCCTACACAAAATGCTACTCGTAACTATCAGACTACATGGAACTGGGGCTACACGCCGATCCCAGCGGAAAATCAGACTACTGCGCTTTTGTGGACTATTTATGAGTACGCCAGAAGCGGGTGGAGCGCTAACGCCTTTAAGACCACAGACGGCGTTAACTTTACGTCGCTAAATATCACTTCAGATCTACGTTATCCGGGTCGGTTTACTTGGTCTACTGTGGGTAACTGTTGGATTATGGTGACATGGGACGGCCGTATCATGACGTCTGCTGACGGACAGACGTGGACTCAACGGACTGTTCCGGTTGGTATGCCGACCTCTATAGGCCATTCTATGTTGTTTGGCTCTTCGGGGTATCGCTTCTGCGTAGATCATCCGACCCAAGGCACCATTATTTGTCTCGATAGTAACGATACAACTAGTCTGTACTTCCTTAAGACTACAGACGGTATCAACTACACCCTCTTAAACGCAGCGAGTGCAAACCCCCACCTGCGTAATTATTTTTGGGGTGCATCTGGCTATCAGCCGCGCCTTATGCGGGATGGCGATACGTTGATTATGTACAACGTATCAACTACTAACGGTGACACTGCAGGTTCTACCATTGCCACCTCTACGGACTTTGGTCAGACCTGGACGCTTCACCCATTAATTTTCAACAACAACCCGCCAAGCAATACGTTGCAGACTGCCGGTGGTATTTACTTAAACTTTATGGGGTTAGAGAAGTTTGATTCTAAGTGGTACGGAATTTTCATGGCTCGCAACCAATACGGCACTGTTGGTACAAAAGCCTATGAATTAACAAACCGTGGTGGTTATTTCTCAGGCACGCCAACCCATATTGGCGTAACTCAGGGCCTTTCGTTTGCAACCGGCAGCAGTTTGTCGCCCTATGTTCGGATTAAGTGAGGATTAGACAATGTCAGAAGAGTTTATCTTTATTCCTCAGGTCGAGCCAAAAATCGTCACTAAGCTGGCGTTCCGCTATCGACTGACCGACGAGGAGTTTGTCGGGATCATCGATGCGGCGCAGACCAGCGTGCCGGTGCGAGCATGGTTTGAGACGTTCAACATGGTTTCGCAGATTAACCTCGCCGACAAGCGAACTGCTGACGGACTTGACGCTTTGGTTGCGCTAGGACTGTTGGAAGAGGAGCGAGTCAAGGAGATTATTGAGGCCCCCATCCAGCCGGAAGAACGCCCCTAATTTCTACCACGGCTACCTGCCGTGGTAATATTTAGGGCAGGAAAGATCACTTAGGAAGAACCTATGGCCGACGCTACGGTAACAATTGATGGTAAGCAGTATGAGCTGGACAAGATCTCAAACGAGGTCAAAGAGCTAATGTCCCTGCACGCTCAGGCTCAGGAGATGATGGTTGCTGCTCGCCGCCAAGCGGTTATCCATGAAGTTTCGGTAGTTAATTTGGCTAATCTAATTAAAGTTCGGGTGGAGGCTGAATCCGATGGCAGTAAGCCAGCTGAGCCACTTTCAGGCCATGTCGTCGAATAACGGGCACGATTTCGACGACCGCTATTGGGAGGTGGCCTCCCGGTTAGCCGTCCACGAAGCTATGTGCGAGGAACGATCGAAGAACATCGACGATCGTCTCGTTAAGATCGAGTCCGGTATTGAGAAGATTAACCAATGGGGAATCCTGATTGGGTTCACACTGATCTGTAGCATGGCGGGAATCCTCGTTACCTTGCTACTCAAGTGAGGTACGTATGGCCTATTTTAAGCTCGACCGGTTTAGCGGCATCGCACCGGGAGTCTCACCTAGACTTCTAGCAGACCAGTTTGGCCAGACGGCCGAGAACATTGATTTTGAGTCCGGGCGACTGACCCCGACAACTAACGACGTAGACGTATTCACGCTTCAGAGCGGTCTGCGACGGTCCATCTATTTCTACCGCGATACTAACTGGCTTGAGTGGAACCAGGATGGCGTTAAGGCCGTACCCGGTCCAATCCCTGGTGACACGCTGGCTCGCCTGTATTTTACCGGTGACGACTACCCGCGTATCGGTACCGTTAATACGATGATTGCTGGGTCGTCTGGATACCCGGCCAACAGTTATCGGTTAGGCGTTCCTGCCCCGGCAACTGCTCCGTCGATTACAAAGACGGGCACCCCTGACGAAGACCAGACGCCAGACGATGTCTCGTACGTCTATACCTTTGTAACCGCTTTTGGCGAGGAAGGTCCGCCTAGCCCTGCTACGGCTCCGATCGAGCGTACTGATACCGAAACCGTGACTATCACGATGCCGGTCAATCAGATCCCTAGCGGCAACTACAACTTTGGTGCAGGGTCGGTTAAGCGTATCTACCGTTCTAACACCGGTTCTACCAACACGGCTTTCCAGTTCTTGGCAGAAGTAGGACTTACGACCACTACCTATGCAGACACGACCCCGTCGGCAGGTTTGGGTGAAGTTATTCCGAGCGAGACCTGGATTGGCCCACCGGACGACAACACCAGCCTGTATCCAGATGGCCCTATGAAGGGCCTGATAGCCGTGGCCAACGGTGTGTTTGCAGGGTTCACCGGTAAACGGTTATGTCTCAGTGAACCGTTTTTACCGCACGCTTGGCCAATCGACTACAGAATTACCCTCGAAGAAAACATCGTAGCCATTGGAGCCGTGGCCAACGGCATCGTAGCCCTGACCAATGGCACCCCGTACTTTGTCACTGGCACCGATCCGAGCGCCATGACCGCTGTCCGTGTTGACCTGCCACAGGCCTGTGTCAACGTAAACAGCGTGGTCGATATGGGCAGCTATCTTCTGTACGCCGGGCCGGACGGCTTGGTAGCGGTCTCTGGCGGCGAGGGACGGGTAGTGACGCAGGGGTTGGTTAGCGCCAGCCAGTGGAACGCCAGCTTCAATCCTACGGGCTACCGAGCCTTCCGCCACGAGAACACTTACGTGGCGTTCTGGACTGAGGGCGGCGTGCACAAGGGTTTTTGCTTTGACCCTCGGGCCGAAGAGGCCGCGTTGTCGACGCTTACCACTGAGGCAGAGGTGCGCGGTGGTTACATGAATCCGAAGGATGGCGAGCTGTATCTGATCGTCGCCAACAAGATTCGTAAGTACCGGGGCGGTACGACCAAGCGCACGCTAACCTGGAAGTCAAAACAGGTGGTTATGCCGAAGCCGCTCAGCATGAGCTGGGTCTCGGTCCACGCACAGGCGTATCCGGTGACTGTTAAGGTTTGGGGCGACGGGGTATTGTTTGCCGAGTACGGTCTGTCGTACGCCAGTGGCGTATACACCCAGACCGTTACTGTGCCAAACGGCGCAACGACAGGATCATTACGTGAGCCTGTGATGCGTCTTCCACCGAAGGTGGCCCAGGTGTGGGAAGTACAGGTTTCTGGCGCGGTTGAGATCGACGAGGTCTGCCTTGCTCAGAGCATGGATGAGATCGCCAGCACATGACGAAAGCTCGTACAGTCAAAGCAACGACGGTACCTGGTATTTCGAGCATACCGTCGAGCATTACGCCGGAGCTCCGTCGTTATTTAGAAAGCTTAGCTGAAGCGGTTGAGATTCGTCTTGGCCGTCGCGGTGACGAGCGTGATCGAGCGATTACACTTCGAGAACTGTTGGATTCCGGTCTGGCCGTTGAGCTAGGTAAGAATCCATATGTGATTGGGCCCCCTCCTCCACCACCGCCTCCGCCACCTCCGCCGAGTGCTACGCCTACCGCACCGACGAACTTTACCGCGACTGGCGGCTACTCGTTAATTACGTGTTTTTGGGATTACCCAAATTACGCTTATCACGGCCTGACCGAAATCTGGCGACACGACCAGGACATCATAGGCGACGCTCAGTTAGTTGGCGTCAGCTCAGGCATTTCGTTTGTTGACCCGGTTGGTGAAGGCGCGAGCTTTTATTATTGGGCGCGACACGTAAACGAGTTCGGTGTCGCCGGTCCGTATAACTCTATCAACGGTACGTTGGCCGAGACCGCGCTTGATGTTGAAGAGTTGCTAGACGTATTGACTGGTGCAATTACTGAGTCGCAGCTGTACGCAGATCTTAGGACTCGAATTGATCTGATTGACGCGAGTGCTGCGGTTACTAATTCTGTTGCTTGGCGTGTTGCGCAAGAGGCTGCAGCTCGTGCGGCTGCTATTTCAAACGAAGCGTCTACGCGAGCTGCGGCGTTGATTGCTGAAGCTGAGGCTCGTGGAACTGCGATTACCAATGAGGCTACTTTACGCACCCAGGCGGACGATGCATTAGCTCAGCAGATAACTACATTGTCTGCTACAGCCGCCGGAACGTATGCAACGATTGCTGCGCTACAAGCTGAGCAGACTGCTAGAGCCGATGGGGATAGTGCACAGGCGTCAGCTAGAGAGACTCTTGCTGCTCAATTGCGCGGTAACTATACCGGCACAGATGTAACGCAGCTTTCAGCTGGGCTGGTCTTTAGCGAAAGGCAGGCTCGTGTATCGGCTGATGGGGCGCTGTCTAGCCGTACTGATGCTTTAGAGTCTACGGTTAACAATCCTTCGACTGGCGTAGTTGCTACTGCAAACGCAGTAACTAATCTTGAAACGCGTGTTTCAAACGCTGAAGGAGTTAACTCGACCCAAAGCTCCTCCATAACTACGCTGCAGAATACGATTAATGATCCGACAACCGGGCTTGCTACCAAGGCTACGGCGTCAGCGCTTACTGCGCTTGCGAATCGAGTTACGGCTACGGAAAACACTAACGATTCTCAGAGCGGGGCAATTACTTTACTTGAGAACACGGTCAATAGCCCCACGACTGGGCTCGCGACTAAGGCGTCTTCTTCAGCACTTAACGCGCTTGATAGTCGGGTTACATCTACTGAGAACACAAACTCGGCTCAGGCATCTGCAATTAGTGCGTTGGAGAGCACCGTTAACAACCCTACAACGGGTGTTAATGCTAGTGCGACAAATATATCTAATCTGACTACTCGTGTGACTACGGCTGAAGGGACCATTAGTTCCCAAGCCAGCACGATTAACACCCTATCGACTACTGTCGGTAATAACACATCGGCGATACAAACAAACGCTTCGACTATCAACGGAATTCAAGCTAAGTATACCGTCAAGATTGACAACAACGGTCATGTGTCAGGCTTTGGTCTTATCTCTGAGCCTAACAACGGCTCTGTAGTATCTTCGTTCATCGTTAACGTTGACCGGTTTGCTATTGCATCACCTGGGCAGACGACAATTATTCCGTTCATTGTTCAGGCTACTCCGACAACGATTAACGGTGTGTCGGTGCCTGCTGGCGTCTACATGAACGACGCTTACATTCGTAACGGCACGATTACTAACGCTAAGATTGGTAACGCGGCAATTGATGACGCGAAGATTGCGAGCCTTAGCGCCGATAAGATTACGGCTGGTTCGATTGATGCGGCTAGACTGACTATTGATAACGTTACGCTTGATACGTACTACGATGGAAGTATTGGTCGTAATCGGTTGCAGATTAGAGATCTTGGAGTTACTACCGCTAAGATCGGTACTGCAGCTATTACTAGCGCCAAGATTGGTAACGCTGAAGTCGGCACGCTAAAAATTGCCGGAAACGCAATTACTCTTCCTGAGACATACGCTTCAGCAGACGTGTATGTGACTACTGGTGTGTATGAGTCTGGCGGTAGTTATACGTACGTTGGCCCAGGTAATGGCGACTATGTGTATGTAGACGATCCGTTCTACGACTATTTTTATGTCGGGGCCGGTAATGGAGACTACATAATTAGTGGTGGCGGTACGTTAACTGGTGGTCATTTGGCCATTGAAACGCCTCAGATTGACGTCGGCGTTGACTCAACGGCTGGTGTGCAGATTGTGTTTTACGCGTTCTGCGATGGAAGCGCAGTGAATGACGGTGGCCAGCTGCTTTACATGCAGGTGAATAAGTACGCTAACGGCTCGTGGTCTGGGTATCAGACTGTAGCTACCAGTAGAGTTGGTGCAAGAACTACTGGCGGTGACACACAGAGCGTGTTTTCTATTGCTATGGCGCACACCGCTGTGAATTTGCAAAACGTTAGAGTGCGTGTGATTGTTGGATCTCAAGCGGTTCACTTGCCACTTGGTACTAATAGCCAGCCAACTTACCTTCGTAACATTACGCTTTCTATTCTTGGTGCAAAACGATGATTACTTTTGCATTCGACGTAACCGGTAAGTGTATTTGCTCGGTTAATAAAGCAGTGGAAGCTAGTTTCTTTTCAGATGCTGCTTACGTTGTTCAGATGCCAGTTAACACTGATGTTAATTCGGTTTGGTACGACGTTGAAAACGGGCGGGTAGGATTCAAGAAACCGTTGCAAGTAACTGTTAGTACTAACCGTGTTAGTGGTTTGCCAGCCGGTAGCAAAGTAGCTGTTGATGGTGAACTACTAGACGTAGAAGGTGAGTCTATTGAGTTTGAAGTGGACTACCCACAACTGTTGAAGGTAGTTGTTTTTAATCTTAAGCATTTGGATACGGTTGTAGAGGTGCCTTGTGAAGTACAAGGTTAAACAGAGCTACGCTGCTTTAAGGCGTGATAGTTATCCTGACGTAAGGGATCAGCTTGACGCACTGTGGAAGGGCGGAGAGGCCCTTGAAGAGATGCGTCGTAAGGTGTTGGAAGTTAAAGAAAAGTATCCGAAGCCGGTTACGGGAGACGGAAATGCACCAGGGTAAACAGTGCCGCTTAAACGCCCCAACTAAGCCTATTAAGATGGAAAAGAAAAAACCGTCTAAGGGGTATTCTGCCCCTAAGAAGAAAAGTTAAAATCCCTTCCCAGCTACTTGGAGGGGTTCAGCATGCCAGTTTCCAAGCGTATTGAAGATGGTATCCCGAAGCAGTTTAAGCTTGCCGGGCACACTATCTGTATAGCTAATATACCTGCTAAAAAATGGAAGCACGGCAAAGACTGTGTGGGCATGTGGATGCCCGACCAGTACCGGATAGAAATTATAGGTACGTTAAAAGGTACCAATAGGCAGCAGGTATTTTTGCACGAAGCTGTGCACGCTATTCTTGACGTGGCTGGATACTACGAACTATCGGAAGACGAGGCCCTGGTGGATAGGGTGTCTCATCTTTTGCAGCAGATGCTGACTACTATGGAGTAAAGTTGCGAGGGTCTTTACCCTGCAACCATGACAGATACCAGCTAGCTTTGTTTGCTTCTTGCACAGTGTCGTCTTTTTCCCCATGGCGCCATAAGTATTTCATGACGTTGCCTTTGCAGTAACCACGAAATTCTTCCGGCGTTAAGCTAGCTCGCATTGCGTCAATGCATTCGATGTCGCCACGTTTATAGTGGGACGGGTTGACTGCATCTTTAGTCATTTGTATTTTCCTTTTGTCGGATAGCAGTAGCAAAGAACTTGGCTTCGTTGCTCCATGTTATACGGTCACATACTTGAGCACACGCCTCCCGCTCGGCTGCGGCAACGAGGGCGGCGAATCGTTCGATGTTTTCGTCACTACCAATAAAAGAGTGCTGAGGTTTGTAGTTAAATGTGTCCTGCACCTCTACATCGAATCTCGCTTCTTGCGCCATTCGGATGATGTCGTCGCGGGTCATTGCAGTTCACCCGCTTTCCATAGCAAATAGTCGTATTGTTTTATTCCACGGTTAACAGCAGTAGCCATGTAGTACTGTCTAACGCCCCATTTTTCTACTAAGTCTTTGTATTTGACACGTTCCAGGTTGGCACGGGCATGTTTCTTTCGTTCGACAAGCACTTTGTATTGCTCGAACGTAAGTTTAGGGTTGAATCGAGAGAGCCTGGTGTAAGGCTGTTCTATGCGTCTAGTCATAACTTAAAGCAATCCTTAGTTCTGAGATTTCACTTTCTAAAGATCTAATTCTAGATTTAAGTTCTAGGGTTTGATTCTTTAAGTCTTGGATTAGTGTTTCTTGGCTAGCAATAGTCTGAGCTTGGCTAGTTGCTAGTTGTGCTTGGACAGAGGCCAGATTATCAGCTCTGTCTACCGCTTCTCGTAGCACAGCAAGCTTTGTTTTTTCGTGGATGGCGCCAAAGTGCGATTCGTCAGTCATTGGCTTGCTCCAATTAAGTAACCAAACCAAAGCCCAACGCAAACCCCAAATAGTATGAGGGCTATTTCTGTAGCTGTTTTTTCTGAGTGGTAACTACGGTATGCAGCTATTTCTTTTTCTAATCTGGATATTTCCCGTTCTAGACGGTTTTTATTGCTTTCCATACTTCGCTTATCTCTTTTTTAAGGCGAGCGTTAGTAGCCAGTGTTTCCATTTCCCTGGCTATTGTTTCGGTCAACTGGTTCATTAGCTTAGAGTTCTGGTCTTTAAGACGTTCAGACTCTGCTTTGGATACCTTTAATGAATGCTTTAAGTCAGCTATTACTTCTCTTAGCTGGCTTACAGATGCTGGTCCTTTGAGAATCTCTTCTCTCCAGGAGTCGGGCGGACTTTCGTTATCGATAGTCATATAGCCTCTATGCATGTCTTGTTGTGTATCCATTTGGATACATCTGCAAACTGTACGGCTTTGTTTAAGAAGTCTTGTTTTGGTATGTACTCTGACCAGGTTTTATCAGTAAGAACAACGGCTAACTTTTCACAGCCAATGACAACAGCTACGGGCTGGTTGAGGTCGTGTAGTCTATTTAGCCAATGGATCTGTTGTGGGCTGAGACTGGTACGTATTGGGCTGGTGTCTCGTTTGGGAAATGCTTTTACGTACTTGTATTCTACGAATAGAGTACTTACAGGTCCGGCGTAAAAAGCGTCAGGTACTCCGCCCGCAAACGTATCATGGATCTTCCACCGGAAAACCTCCGATGGAAGATCCACATGTACAGCTCGTATGAAGCCGTGTTCGTTCACTGATTAGTCAACGATCCGACCGGTATGTTGTCCATAAACGGACTTGGCATACTCGTAGTCTTCTTCGGTGGCCCAACCTACAAAGTCAGCTTCCAGATTCATGAACTGGGCACCGGCTTTGTTAGTGACGGAGACGGACTTAAGTTTCCAAAGACCCGAGAAACGGTTACCGCCTTTCAAACCAATGACCGAATTCCAGTTACGCGAGATGCGCATCTTCGAACTCGAGAAGTCCATGATCACTGGCGTACGGTCAAGTTCACCTGTTTCCGGGTTCTTGATCAAAAGCACATGTGAATGGGTATCAGTGATGGTGTAGTCCTGCGGCTTGTCTTGGGACTTGATGGCTTCTTGAGCTTCGGCCAACGAGTTGAATGATCCAAGGATGCCGCCGCCTGAATCGCGGTTACGCCATACAACGAACTCGTTGCGGAACAACAAGTTGATTACGTACAGCTCTTCGCCATAGTTCTGGCCAGTCAAGGAGTTTAAGAAGTGACCAGGCTCAGCACCTTGAATGTATTTGGAGTTGTACTTGTCCACCTCGTCAGACATCTTTTGAAGAAGCTTGACGCGAGGGATAGTTACGTTTTGGCCGACATTCTCGTTACCAAGGCCAGTGCCTTGCATAACGTGGGCAGGAACGTTGGACGATACAAGAGCGATTGCATTAGACATGTTTAGGTATATTCCTATGTTTAGAGTGAACGAAAATTGATCTTACGGATTGTCCTTGGTGAAAGGCCGGGGACTCCTTCCCCGAGTTTCAACAGCTCTTTATAAGCCGTTGAGCTTACCCGTCTTTGGATCAAGCTAAAGTCACGGGTAGAAATAACGTGATTGTACAAAGCGTCCCAATCTTCTACTTCCGGTACCGTGTCTTCATTGATGGATACCGAGTAATCGCCATTCGCAGTGCGAGACAATCCCTCAGCGTCCATTTTCTTTAAAAGCGCCAGGTCGATTTCGTCCTGAGCGGTTTTCAAATCTTTCAGCCGGTTGTTCAGCTGTTCGGTTTCGCGCTTGATTTCGGCGCGACGTTCTATAAGGTCGTTGATGCTTACGGTCATGCTATTTTCCTTGCTGGAGTGAGTTGATTAAGAATCTGTAATAGGTCGTCCATACGTTCAAGTTTGGTTTGTAGTTTGGTATATACATCAGGTTCCCACGTATTGTCTGCTGCAATGTGGATGATTTCTGTTTTTTGGGTTTGGCCAGCACGGTAGATCCGGCGGTTGAACTGCTGATAGTGTTCAGCGTTGTACGTTGGCGACGCCCAGATGACTGTTGTTGCAGTGGTTAGCGTCAAACCGTGGCCTGCTGACTGCGGGTGGGCAAATACGACTTTGAGCTGACCAGCCTGCATCCGATCGACGATGTCCTTACGCTTATTGGCAGGCGTGTCGCCGTCGATAACACCGTATTCAAGGCCCATTTCTTGAGCAAGACGAACAAGATGTTCACGTTCGTGTCGCCAGTTGAACGCTACTAACGAGTGTTTGCGCTCGGATACCAGCTGCATTACAAGTTCGTAACGTTCGGAGTGTATCCCACAGGCTACACCGTCTTCGGTATAGACAGCGCCGGTGCATAACTGCAGAAGCTTCTTGACGCGTGCGCCTGCGTTGATGGCGTTGATGGTTTCTTTACCGGTGTAAAGAACGGAGTCGGCAGCCAAGAGCTCGTACTGTTTCATGATGTCAGGTGTCAGTTGTACACACATTGTGTGTACAGACTGTTCTGGCATGTCGATGCAATCTTCTAGCTGGTAACGGATGTTGATGTCTTTAATAGACGCTGCAACGATTTCCTGGGCGTTGGGCTTGTCTACCCACTCGTTGGCAAAGCCGTTGAACCGTGAAGTACAGACAGCTGATCGGAAGCCGTAGAAACGTTTACCGAGCCGTTCACCGTCGTCCACGATTAGTGTTGGATGCCAGATGTCCAGGATTGTGTTGCTGTTTGGAGTACCAGACATGGCGATGCGGTACTTAAACTTGGCAGCTAGCTTAAGCACTGCTTTGCTACGCTGACTGTCTTTGTTTTTGAATGCCGTGAATTCGTCGATGCAAATGGTGTCGAATCCTTGGAGTAGCTTTTCGTTCTTAGCTATCCACTTTACTGCATCGTGGTTGGTAATAACGATGTCAGCTTTGGACTTGAACGCGGCTTCGCGGTTTTTAGCGTAAGCAACGATGTAGGTCAGCTTGGGTTGGAACTTCTTAATGTCGTCTCCCCATGAGGCAGAGAGAATCGACAAAGGCGCAAGTACGAGCATGCGTCCTTCTTTCCGCTGAGCATAAGCGTCGATGACGCTGCGGGTTTTACCAGTTCCTGGGTCGGAAGTGATAAGTGCTCGGGGAGTTTTTAGAAGGAAATTAGTAGTTTTAACTTGGTGATCAAAAGGTTTAAGCATTGATTAGTTCTCAGTAAAGATCAGATACTAACTCGAGTTTTGTCAATGTTCAACAAAGAATACAGGTTTTTCACTGTGCCAACAGTACGCACAGTCGCCACATGAGGCGGCTTTGCCCAATTGTTCAGGGCATACGACTCCGGTAGCTTGTTGCAAAGAAGCAACAACTTGTGACCGGAACTCGATGTTTGGGTCATCTGAAAACCGTACACGCCAACGGTCTGGGAAGGTAACGTTTAAGTTACCTATTAGTTGTCCAACTGGGGTGTTGTGCCGATGATGTGTATACCCAAACACTCGTAGTCCAGGTAGGACTAGCAGCATAGTCATCCAGAAGCGGACGTAATCTACAGAGTAGAAATCGCCAAGTACGTGCAAACGGACAACGAATCCTTGTTCGTGGCGCTTTGACAGTTGCAAGAGGTCCGTGGTCAGTGCTTCTTCGAAATGAGGGTGGGTGTGGTCATATCTGTGAGCAAACGGCATGTTGTTGCCGTAACAGTTGGTCCATTGCTCACAGGTAGATGGGCAAGAAGCTCGTTCTTCAAGCGTCAGGGAAAAAATCGGGAGCCCCTTCCACATTCCTTTGCGGACGGAGCCCCCTAGCTTTTTGTTAGCTTTGCCGGATTTCAGCATTGTTAGCGTCGGTTCCTTGACGCTTTTTCTGAACCGGGTTCTTGATAACGGTATAGCTATTTGAGTTTGAAGTAGAGGTTTCATTTTGTTCTCGTAACTTTTTAAGAAGTAAGATTATTTCTAGAGCTGTTACCAGCTTCAAGAAAAGGGACATGAGTCCTCCTTAGGTTACGACGAGCTTTTAATGCTCACAAAAAAACCCCTCACTAGGAGGGGTTTAAGTCGTAGCCCTAAGGTAGTAGGCTATGAAAATTTGTTTAAGTTGCGCGGGTGGGTGTCTTTTTGCAGTTGTTTGAACTCTTGTTCGGTGACCGCATGTGTTTTAAATCTAACTTCATGTTCCGTTAAAGGAACAAGGTGTATGAGCGGGGACCCCGCAAAAAACCTATATTGCTGTTCAGCTTTTGGAGCTAGTGCGTTAGCGTGTATGGCGTGGTTGCTAGTAAAGTCCAATATGCCTGGTAAAAAATGCAATTGGGCATGGCTGTCTGCTAACGACCAAGTAGCTGGTAAAAACAAAAACTTTGTTTTTCTGTTTTCAGCTAAGTGCCATGGGCAGTTAATTTTAAAATGTATCTTGTCTGTAAATCCACCTTGGTATTGGTAAGAAGGATGTGTGTGCATAGTTGCCCAAGTTTCGTTACTTGCAAACTTGTACTTGTACTGTCCGTTACTTGCGGTATGGACAATTAGGTCAGACCACAAAGGAACTACCCATGACTCTTTATACAAAGATAAAAAACCGGAGCACTGCTTTGACGTTGGAACTTGTTCAGTTATGCCAGAAATAGATACTGGACAAGTTGGAGTTAAGTCTTGCCACCAGCTGGGGGTAAGTTTGATTGCTCTTCGGATTGAATAAGCGTCTGCCATAATTTTACTGTCGATAAAACAATCAACAGTAACTTTAGGTTTTTTGAAAAAGAATAGCATTTGTGCTCCGGTTTTTAGTGCTGTTACTTTACCCCCCAAGTACATTCAGGGTGTTCACCTTTGCCATAGGGACACCATCGGCAAGCGTCTTTACTAGGCGTTGGGGTGAAGTCTTCACAGGTCGTCATTCCTATTGCTCGGCTGTGGAAGCCTGGCGCAAATTGCATGGCTTCTTGACGCGTAAAGCCGCGTAAAGTTGACTCGCCTTTGTCTAGGTACCAGAGCTCGGTCCGAACGTACTGGAGCTGCGGGTACCGGAAGAATGTTGCAATTGCATAAAGCAAACACTGTTGAGCGTGCGGAATTTCGTTGCCAAACTTCTTGCCGGTTTTAAAGTCGATGACTCTTGCGCTGGTGTCGTCCTGGTGGACTAAGGCATCTAGTTTAATCCGTGCCCAAGTCTGCGGGACCATCCAGCCTACAGGTTCCCATTCGATGCTGAAGCCCCATTCGCCTTCGAGTTCTACTTTGGCGTCCGCAAAAAGCGTACGTAACTCGTGGAACTCGTCTTCGAACTTTTCAAGCTCAGCTGGGAGTTCGCCTATTTCGCCTTTGACAAACTCTTCGGCCAGCTTGTGGATTGCTGTGCCTCGGTCTGCCGCAGGACTCGGCGGCTCAGGGATCTTCTTAACACGTTGAATGTAGGTCCGGTAAGGACACTCTTCAAAGGTCTTAAGCGCCGAATAGGACCAGGTGGGGACAGGACCGAACTTCTCAGGTTTAAGTAAACCATCTTCAGAGTCCGGCCTAGTACTCTGCGTAAGTTTAATCACTATTACTGACTCAGTTGGAATTGACCTTGTCAGTATAGCTAATGTTTGTATTTTGCAACAGTCGTTGGTCTGTCCCATCAAAGTAGATGTTGATGAGACGTTGACGCTCGAGGTCGTCAATGTTCCAAGTAACTGTTACGCCGCTAATAAGGTTGCTGTCGCGGCTGGCATTAGGCGCTCGTTTACGAGACGTTTCTATGCCATTGCGGCTCATCTGCTTTGTGAACTCACGTTGGGACAAACGGTTACTTGACTCGGTTTGTACGTGATACACAGTACGGAGATGCTCCATCGGGATGATGTCGTACTTCTCCTTAGCATTAGCAATCCAGCTTTTAACAAATCGTTGCGCCGTAGCAACTTCGTTCATGTTCTGAACGTTAGCTGTGTTGATGTCCAGGATGTCGCTAAAAAACAACAGATTGCCGCGTTTAATAGCTTCCGAGAACTCTTCCATAAGTGACATAGAAACGTGTCGCATGTGGTTCTTAGCCTGGTTGTCGATGCAGGTGTGAACCATACGCTCGTTAACTACAAAGCTGTGCAAGATAGATCCGAAGGTAAACAGTTCGTCTTCTAACTTGTCTAGGTTCTTAAGTAGCTCAGGGTGCGCTTCTTCTAACCTGAATTCCTGGCGTGGCGGAATGTTGTACCGACGATCGCCGTTTTCTATCTTTACCGCGTCGTTGCGGTTAGTGAG
>Ga0208598_1000277_pt1 | contig 15065 bp, 11 predicted proteins | sample LakMenEpi22Jun12_FD_150726 | JGI IMG/M metagenome (GOLD analysis project Ga0208598, IMG submission 150726) | Freshwater microbial communities from Lake Mendota, WI - 22JUN2012 deep hole epilimnion (SPAdes) | ecosystem: Environmental > Aquatic > Freshwater > Lake > Epilimnion/Euphotic zone ... | reverse complement strand
ATCGCGATCGAGGTTGGTCAGCGCTTCGCCATCCGCGAGGGCGGCCGCACCGTTGGTGCCGGCTCCATCACGAAGATCACCGAGTAACCGATGGCCAAGGCAGAGAACCGACCAACGCTGCAGCTCGCATGCACGGAGTGCAAGGAGCGGACGTATACAACGCGCAAGAACAAGCGCAATGATCCGAACCGCCTTGAGCTCAACAAGTACTGCCCGCGATGTCGCGTGCAGCGCTTGCATCGCGAGACGAAGTAGTTAGGGGTTTATCAGTTAGGGGCGTAGCTCAATTGGTAGAGTACCGGTCTCCAAAACCGGTTGTTGTCGGTTCGAGTCCGGCCGCCCCTGCCAGCCTCTCGGCGAGAGCCGCAGAGGGCGACATGAGAGAAGTAAGGAGCAGAGAAGCGTGAAGTCAATCAGGAAGTTCCTGGCCGAAGCGTTCTCCGAACTGCGCAAGGTTGCGTGGCCGAACGCGCAGCAGGTGCGCGTGTTGACGGTGCTCGTCTTTGCCGCGTCCATCTTCGTCGGCTTCTACATCGCCTTCTGGGACCTTCTCTTCACTGAGCTTTTGAAGCTCATCAACCCCGCCTGATCAGCCTACGAGCGAGGAGTAGAACGTGAGCGAAACCGCTGACATCACGACAGAGAAGAGCGCACCAACGGTCAAGCGACACTGGTACGCCATTCACACCTACTCAGGATTTGAGAACAAGGTGAAGGCGAACCTAGAGCACCGTATTGAATCCATGGACATGAAGGACCGCATCTTCCAGGTGGTTGTCCCCATGGAAGACGAGATCCAGATCCGCGGCGGTGTGCGCACGACCGTTCAGAAGAAGATCTATCCGGGCTACGTGCTCGTGGACATGTACATGGAGCCAGAGAGCTGGTACGTGGTGCGCAACACGCCAGGCGTCACGAGCTTCGTCGGCGGATCCGCCATCCCAGGGATGAAGGCCGACCCCGTCCCCCTGACCGAGACAGAGGTGAAGCAGATCCTGCGACAGCTCGGTGTTGGCCAGGCGCCAACCGTCAAGGTGGCGTTCGTCAAGGGTCAGTCAGTCCGCGTCACCGATGGACCATTCTCAGACTTCGTTGGCACGGTTGAAGAGATCGATGCCGAGCGAAGCAAGGTGAAGGTCCTGGTATCAATCTTCGGCCGTGAGACGCCGGTCGAGCTCGACCTGCTTCAGGTCGCAAAGCTGTAACGAGAGAGCAGGAGGAGCGAGAACATGGCACAGAAGATTCGCGCAACCGTCACGTTGCAGCTGCCAGCAGGCGGCGCAACCCCCGCGCCGCCAGTCGGTACGGCACTCGGGCCCCACGGCATCAACATCGTGGAGTTCACGAAGTCGTATAACGAGAAGACGGCTGATCGCAAGGGCGAGGTCATCCCAGCGGTGATCACGATCTTTGAAGATCGCTCATTCACCTTCATTCTCAAGACGCCACCGGCTGCGGACATGATCCGCAAGGCGGCTGGAATTGAGAAGGGTGCTGGCGACCATAAGGCCGGCAGCGCAGGGAAGATCACCAAGGCGCAGGTCTTGGACATCGCCCAGAAGAAGATGGTCGACCTGAATGCCACAAGCATTGAGGCCGCCTGTTCAATGATCGAGGGGTCCGCCCGTTCAATGGGAGTAGAGGTCGTCGCCTGACGATCGCCGCAACCCCGCGGTGAAGGGGGAGGCCGAAGGCGGCCGATAAGGAGGAAGCAAGATGGCAAAGCACGGAAAGCGTTATCTCGAAGCGGCAAAGTTGGTTGACCCAGAGAAGCAGTACGCCCCTCTTGAGGCGGCCGCCCTGGTGAAGAAGACCGCGAACACCAAGTTTGATCAGACGGTTGAGGTGCACATTCGCCTCGGCGTTGACCCGCGTCAATCAGAAGAGGCGGTCCGAGGCACGGTTGGCCTGCCGCACGGCACCGGTAAGCGCGTGCGCATCGCCGTCTTCGCCCAAGGCGAGAAGGCGCTTGAGGCCACGAAGGCTGGCGCCGATGAGGTTGGCGCTGCCGACCTTGTTGCCAAGGTTGATGGTGGTTGGCTTGACTTCGATGTTGCCATCGCCACTCCAGACATGATGGGCCAGGTCGGCAAGCTCGGAAAGGTGCTTGGCCGCAAGGGCTTGATGCCGAACCCAAAGGCGGGGACGATCACCATGGATCTCGAGCGCACGATCGGTGAGCTGAAGTCCGGACGTGTGGAGTTCAAGCTGGATAAGTCGGCGATCATCCACCTCGGCTTCGCCAAGGCGAGCTTCAGCGAGGAGCAGATCGTGGGCAACCTCGGCGCACTCCTTGAAGCGATCAACCGCGCCAAGCCAACCGGTCTCAAGGGGACCTACATCAAAGGCGTGAGCATCTCCGCAAGCATGGGGCCTGGCATCGCCGTTGACGTGCCTGCCCTCCTGGCTGCGGCGAGCTAGCGTCTAGCGGGAGCCCTCGCTTCGGGGTAGACTCCCAATCCGCGCCGATCCGGTTGATCGGCACGAAACAGAGCGCCCTGGTGGAGACGCCAGGGAGATGAAATACGACGATTCGCCGAAGAGAGCGTGTGATCCTGGCCTTGCGGTCAGGAACCTAAGTCGCTCCACAGGCAGTTGAGTGATCAGCTGAGGGTGGGGTGGGCACGCAGAGGCAGGGTTCCTAGCGCGTGGAGCGCGGCCCCCTGTGACGCGGACCGTTGCAGGGGTGCCAGCAGCACCCGCCGAGGCGCACCGGCATGTGCGCCCAAGCTAGGAGGAACCGTGCCAACGCAGAAAAAGCGCGACACGATCGACACGCTCCGAACGGAGTTGTCGGGCAGCCGCGGGCTGATCCTCTCGTCCTACCGTGGGTTGACGGTCTCGGAATTCGCCGCGATCCGTACAACGCTGCGGGCGCAGGGGATCACGTATCGAGTGGTGAAGAACCGTTTGATGCGCGTCGCTGCGAACGAGCTCGGCAACACGACGCTTCCGGACCTTCTCAAGGGTCCAACGGCGATCGCGTTCGGCTCTGGTGACGAGGCGGTCCTTGCGAAGACGGTACTGGGCGCCTTGAAGGCGTATCCGGCCGTTGAGGTTCGGGGAGCGGTGCTGGGTGAGGCGATCCTCAACCTTTCGCAGCTCACTGCGCTCTCAAAGCTCCCGACCCGCGAAGTGCTCCTCGCCAAGGTGGCGGGCGCCTTCCAGGCTCCAGTCCAGAAGGTCGCGTTCCTGTTCGCAGCCCCACTCCAGAAGGCGGGCTACGCACTGGGCGCATACAAGAGCAAGCGCGAGGCCGAGGCGGCCTAATCCAGCCCGCATGGGCGTGAATAAAACCATTGATCAGCCTCATGGCTGAAGAAGGAGAGAGAAATGTCGAAGCTCACTACTGACCAGTTGCTCGAGGCCGTCAGCGAGATGACCGTGCTTGAGCTTTCCGAGTTCGTCAAGGCGTTCGAGGAGAAGTTCGGCGTTAGCGCCGCGGCTCCAGTTGCGGTGGCGGCAGCCCCTGCGGCTGGTGGTGGTGGTGGCGACGCTGCCGCTGCAGGCGGGGATACCGTCAGCGCCATCCTTTCGGACGTTGGCGCCAACAAGATCCAGGTGATCAAGGTGGTCCGCGAGCTCACCGGTCTCGGCCTCAAGGAGGCGAAGGACCTGGTGGACGCAGCCCCGAAGGCCATCAAGGAAGGGATCGCCAAGTCCGAGGGGGAGAAGATCGTTGCCGCCCTCGCCGAGGCGGGCGCAAAGGTCGAGCTCAAGTAGTCTCGATTCTGTAACAATCGCTGCTGGAGCCCCTCTCACCCCGCCAGTAGGCGGGTGGGGAGGGGCTTCCGCTTCCCCCTCCGCTTCCCCTTCCGCTTGCCAAGTGATGGGGAACTAGGCTAGGCTCACCCTTCGCTCGATCGCGACCATATTGCCGAAGGAGCTGCCGCATGCCTTCTCGCACCAACCGCGCTGGCTCGACCGGTAACCGAAAGTTCTACTCACGTATTCCAGAGATCCTCGAGATCCCAAACCTTATTGATCTTCAGACCACATCATTCGCCGCATTTGTCGGCCCTGAGTGGATCCCTGGCGCGACACCGCTGCCAAAGGGGACAAAGACATTCCTCGCTGAACTGCTTGAGGAGATCAGCCCAATCCGCGACTTCACTGGCAAGCGCATGGAGCTTGCCTTCCTTGATTACGAGTTCAAGGATCCGAAGGTGAACGAAGAGGATGCGCGTACAAAGGACGCAACCTACGCGCGACCACTCATGGTCACCGCTGAACTAAAGATCCTTGAGACGGGTGAGATTCGCAGCCAGCAGATCTACATGGGCGACTTCCCATGGATGACGAGCCAGGGAACATTCATCATCAATGGAGCGGAGCGCGTTGTTGTATCGCAGCTCGTTCGTTCACCAGGAGTCTTCTACACCGACACCGTCGATCCAGTTTCGGGTCGTGCGCTCTGGTCGGCGAAGGTCATTCCAAATCGCGGCGCGTGGTTGGAGTTTGAGACGAGCGGCAAGGATCAACTTTACGTGAAGGTAGACCGGAAGCGAAAGCTTCCCGCCACCTCGCTCTTGCGTGCGGTCGGCTACGAAACGAACGACGAGATTGCGGGCCTCTTCTCGCGCATGCCGAGCAACCCGGAGCATCCATATGTTGCCAACACGCTGGAGAAGGACACGACCGCAACTCGTAGCGAAGCGCTCGTTGAAGTCTACAAGCGACTGCGACCAGGCGATCCACCCACCGGCGACAATGCCCGCTCGCTCGTTGAGAATCTCTTCTTCAATGCACGACGATACGACCTTGGTCGCGTCGGTCGCTACAAGTTCACGCAGCGACTCAAGGAGACCGCTGGTCTCATGAACCTTGAGCTGCCAGGCGATGCAACTCGCACACTGACGCGCGAAGATCTCGCCGCGATTGTTGGTCACCTGATCATTGCGAACGAGGGCGGCGCACATCGAGACGTCACCGACCACCTTGGCAACCGCCGCGTACGCGCCAACGGCGAACTGATCCAGAACGCCTTCCGCGTCGGCCTGCTGCGCATGGAGCGCGTCATCAAGGAGCGCATGACCATTCAAGAAGACGACAAGGCGACGCCGAGCGCGCTCGTCAACGTGCGTCCAGTGGTTGCGGCCATGAAGGAATTCTTCGGCGGTTCACAGTTGAGCCAGTTCATGGATCAGACGAACCCACTCGCCGAGCTCACCAGCAAGCGCCGCCTCTCCGCGCTCGGCCCAGGCGGCCTCTCGCGCGAGCGCGCCGGCTTCGACGTCCGCGACGTCCACCACAGCCACTACGGCCGAATCTGCCCAATTGAGACACCGGAAGGTCCGAACATTGGACTGATCGGATCGCTGGCGACCTTCGGTCGCGTCAACGACCTCGGCTTCATTGAGACGCCCTATCGCCGCGTGAAGGAGGGTCGCGTCACTAATGACGTGGTCTACCTCCCAGCGGACGAAGAGGAGCGCTTCGCGATCGCCCAGGCGAACGCCGAACTCGACGAGAACTCGCACCTCGTTGGCGAGCGCATCTACTGCCGCAAGGGCGAAGGCTTTGAGTTGGTTGAGCCGTCCAAGGTTGAGTTCATGGACGTCTCGCCGAAGCAGGTCGTCTCCGTGGCGACCGCGCTCATCCCGTTCCTTGAGCATGACGACGCCAACCGCGCACTCATGGGATCGAACATGATGCGGCAGGCGGTGCCGCTGATCTCGCCGAACGCTCCTGTGGTCGGCACTGGCGTTGAGGGTCGCGCGGCGCGTGACTCCGGCCAGGTGGTGATCGCCCGTCGAGCAGGCGTGGTGACATCGGTTGCCGCCGACCTGATCGTTGTCGAGCCTGATGAGGCATCGAACAAGAAGGATATGGACCGCTACGTCCTGCTGAAGTTTGTCCGATCCAACCAGGGGACCTGCCTCAACCACCGCCCATCCGTAGAGGTTGGTGACCGCGTGACTCCGGGCCAGGTGATTGCAGACTCCATGTCCACCGATCAGGGCGAGCTTGCGCTCGGTCAGAACGTGGTCGTGGCCTACATGTCATGGGAGGGCTACAACTACGAAGACGCCATCATCATCAGTGAGCGACTCGTTCGCGAAGATGTCTTCACCTCCATTCACATTGAGAAGCATGAGACCGAGGCGCGCGAGACGAAGCTCGGTCCAGAAGAGATCACTCGCGACATTGCCAACGTTCCAGAAGAGCTGCTCGCCAGCCTCGACGAGAAGGGTGTGATCCACGTTGGCGCGGCGGTGCGCCCAGGCGACATCCTCGTAGGAAAGATCACACCGAAGGGCGAGACCGAAGTGACGGCGGAAGAGCGACTCCTCCGCGCGATCTTCGGCGAGAAGGCGCGCGAGGTGAAGGATTCATCGCTGCGACTTCCACACGGCGAGCGCGGCACAGTGGTGGAGGTGCGCGAGTTCCTTCGCGAAGACGCGGATCTCTCCGCGGGCGTCAACCAGTTGGTGCGCGTCTCTGTGGCACAGAAGCGCAAGATCTCTGTTGGTGACAAGATGGCCGGCCGTCACGGCAACAAGGGTGTTGTCTCACGCATCCTCCCAGTTGAGGACATGCCATTCCTCCCAGACGGAACCCCTGTTGACATCATCCTCAATCCGCTCGGTGTGCCGAGCCGCATGAACATCGGCCAGCTGCTTGAGACGCACCTCGGCTGGGCGCTTGCAAAGCAGGGCCTGAAGGGCGCCACGCCAGTCTTTGACGGCGCGACCGAAGAGAAGATCATCGCCGAACTTGAAGCGGCCGGCCTCCCAGCCGACGGCAAGATCACGCTACGCGACGGGAAGAGCGGTAAGGAGTTCGACCGACCGATCACCGTTGGCGTGACCTACATGTTGAAGCTGCACCACTTGGTAGAGGACAAGATCCACGCGCGCTCAACCGGGCCATACAGCCTCATCACCCAGCAGCCGCTCGGTGGAAAGGCGCAGTTCGGCGGACAGCGATTCGGCGAGATGGAGGTCTGGGCGTTGCAGGCGTACGGCGCCGCAAACATTCTCCAGGAGATCCTCACCGTCAAGTCAGACGACGTGGTTGGACGCGTGCAGGCGTACGAGGCGATCGTCAAGGGCGAGCGCATCCAGGCGCCAGGCGTGCCGGAGTCGTTCAAGGTGCTCGTCAAGGAGCTCCAGAGCCTCGGCATCAACGTGGAGATCCTCAACGCCGAGGACGAGCAGATCGAGCTCCTCGAGGATCCAGGTGGATATGCAACGCCAAATCTTGGCATCAATCTGTCGGGCTTTGAGTCCGGCGCAGATTTCTAAGTAGCGGAACACAGGAAAGGAGCGAGCAATGTTGGAAGTCAACAATTTTGACGCGATCCGTGTTGCGCTAGCGAGCCCTGAGCAGATCCGTGGCTGGTCAAAGGGCGAGGTCACCAAGCCTGAGACGATCAACTACCGCACGCTGAAGCCAGAGAAGGACGGCCTCTTCGACGAGCGCATCTTCGGGCCAACGCGCGACTGGGAGTGCTACTGCGGAAAGTACAAGCGCATCCGCTACAAGGGGATCATCTGCGACAAGTGTGGCGTTGAGGTCACACGATCCAAGGTCCGCCGTGAGCGCATGGGCCACATCCAGTTGGCGAGCCCGGTCTCGCACATCTGGTACTTCAAGGGGACGCCGAGCCGCCTCGCGACGCTGCTCGAGATCTCACCGCGCAATCTGGAGAAGGTCCTCTACTTCGCGCAGTACATCGTCACCAGTGTTGACGAAGTGGCACGCAAGGAGGCCCTCAAGGGTCTCGATGACGAGCTCGCAGGACGTGGCGGCGGCGCCACTGCAGAGGAAGAGAGCGAGATCAATGCGCGCCTGAAGCGACAACTTACTGAGTTGGATCGCGAGATTCGCGCACGACTCGAGCAGGTGGAGTCAGACCGCGCCGAGAAGGCCCAGGGGATGGGTGAAGCGGCGCAGGTGACGGAGAAGGCAATCAACGACCTTGGCGAAGCGGCTGCCGACGGCGCCATCATCTTTGAGCCAACTGCAGAAGTCATCGTTGCCGACCGTGCCCTCGGCGGCAAGGATGGAAAGGCGCGGCTACGCGCCGTCCTCACCCAGGCGTCACTCGACGCAGAAGAGGCCTTCACGAATCAGAAGGAGCAGATCAATAAGGAGGGCGAGCAGAAGCGCGCCGACCTGAAGGCGCTCGCCGAAGGCGAGATTGCTGGGCTCCGCGCGAACGCGAAGACCTCGGCGCAGAGCCGCAAGGAAGAGATCGCGAAGGAGAAGAAGGCGCTGCTCAGCCTGAAGCCATATCAACTCCTTCCTGAAATTGGCCGCGACGACGAACTCGACAGCTTCCGTACGCTTGACGCGAAGTTCGGCAGCGAGCGCCCACGCGGTGCACGCATCTTCCGCGCTGGCATGGGCGCCGAAGCGGTTCGCGAACTGATTGAGCAGATCGACCTGGACAAGGAGTCGAAGGAGCTCGCCGTTGAGGTGCGCAACACCGCCGGCATGCGCCGCAAGAAGGCGATCAAGCGCCTCCGTCTGATTGAGGCGTTCCGCCGATCCGGCGCGCGCCCTGAGTGGATGATCCTCTCCGTCCTCCCGGTGATCCCACCAGACCTGCGCCCAATGGTGCAGCTCGACGGTGGACGCTTCGCCACGTCGGACCTCAATGACCTGTATCGACGCGTCATCAACCGCAACAACCGCCTCAAGCGCCTCATCGAACTTGGCGCGCCAGAGATCATCGTGCGCAACGAGAAGCGCATGCTCCAGGAGGCGGTGGACGCCCTGATTGATAACGGTCGACGTGGACGTGCCATCTCCGGTACCGGCAACCACCGCCTGAAGTCGCTCAGCGACATGCTCAAGGGGAAGCAGGGTCGCTTCCGCCAGAACCTGCTCGGCAAGCGCGTTGACTATTCTGGCCGCTCCGTAATCGTGGTTGGCCCAGAGCTCAAACTGCACGAGTGCGGTATCCCGAAGAAGATGGCGCTTGAACTCTTTAAGCCATTCGTGATGCGACAACTCGTTGAGTTGGGCCACGCGCACAACATCAAGAGCGCGAAGCGCCTCACCGAGCGCGCAACAGACGCCGTTTGGGATGTGCTCGCCGACGTGATCCAGGATCACCCGGTTCTGCTCAACCGCGCGCCAACCCTGCACCGACTCGGCATCCAGGCGTTCATGCCAGTGCTCGTGGAAGGCTCCGCCATCCGCATTCACCCGCTCGTCTGCACCGCGTTTAACGCAGACTTCGACGGCGACCAGATGGCGGTGCACGTGCCGCTCTCCGAGGCCGCGCAGCAGGAGGCGCGCGAGCTGATGCTCTCCGCCAACAACCTGCTCTCTCCTGCAGACGGCACGCCGATCGTGACGCCAACGCAGGACATGGTGCTCGGCTGCTTCTACCTGACGCAGGAGCGCGCGCTCGAGTCAGGCGAAAAGCGCCGCCGCTTCTCGGATGAGACGGAGGCCCTGCTCGCCTACGAACTCGGACAGGTGAAGCTGCACGCCCCAATTGATGTCACCGCTCGCGTCTGGGACGAAGCGGCAGACGCCATTGTTGAACAGCGCGTTGAGACCACGATCGGTCGCGTCAAGTTCAACCAGATCCTTCCAGACCGTCTCCGCTTCGTGAACCAGGAGATGGCGCGCGCCGACCTGCGCAAGCTGATCAGCCGCTCCTTTGAACTCCTCGGCAAGGGCGAGACCGCACTCCTCGCAGACGGCATCAAGCGCGTCGGGTTTGAGGCGGCGACCCGTGGCGGTATGACGATCTCTGTCTTTGATATTGCGATGGCGAAGGGGAAGAAGGCGATCATTGCTGAGGCGGACAAGGATGTCGCCAAGGTAGATGGCCAGTACACGCAGGGTCTCATCACTGAAGAAGAGCGCTACAAGAACGTGATTCGACTCTGGCAGAAGGCGACCGGCGAGATCGGCACCGCCATGATGGACGAGTTGAACGCGAAGGTCGGTGGCGTTGATCCGCAGTTCCACCCACTCCTCATGATGACGAACTCTGGTGCACGCGGAAACAAGGGAAACATTGGCCAGCTTGGCGCGATGCGCGGGCTCATGGCCGATCCTTCTGGCCGCATCATTGACGTGCCCGTGAAGTCAAACTTCCGTGAGGGGATGACGGTTCTCGAGTACTTCATCTCCACGCACGGCGCGCGCAAGGGTTTGGCTGACACCGCGCTTCGAACGGCAGACTCCGGCTACCTCACGCGACGTCTCGTTGACGTTGCACAGGACGTGATCGTACGCATTGCAGATTGCGGCACCCTTGAGGCCACAGAGATTACGCTTGCAGATACGGCGGAAGTCATCGGAAGCGAGTGGCCAATCAGCGACGACCATCAGGATATGCCAGAGCTGCGCGCCGCGTTTGCGCGTCGCATGGTCGGTCGCCTTGCCGCTGCAGATTTGAAGGCTGGAAGTGAAAAGATTGATCGCGGCACCGAGTTGACCGATGCGCTCGCGGCAGCGATTGCAGCGAGTGGCGCGCAGTCAGTTGCTGTTCGCTCACCACTCAGCTGCGTTGCCCCTGCGGGCGTCTGCCAGTCCTGCTACGGCCGCAACCTTGCAACGGGCGAGATCATTGCCCTCGGTGAATCCGTAGGCATCATGGCGGCGCAGTCGATCGGCGAGCCTGGTACGCAGCTCACGATGCGAACGTTCCATACCGGCGGTGTCGCTGGCGTGGACATCACCGCAGGTTTGCCGCGCGTTGAAGAGCTCTTCGAGGCACGCAAGCCGAAGGGGAAGGCAGAGATCAGCCGCATTGATGGCGTGGTCGAAGTCATTCGAAGCGAAGCGGGAACCGTCGTTGAGGTTACGCATCGTGAAGTTTATGAAGTTGAACTTGACCTTCCAATCGACGCATCTGTCACCGCGCGTGAAGGCGATCTGCTTGAGGCGGGTCAGCTCATCGGTACCTCGGCAACGCAGGGCGACCTCACCGCCTCGGTGAAGGGGATGCTCGTGAAGTCGAAGGACGGCCTTGTGATCCGCGCCGAAGATGTGGTCCCAGCCTCCAAGTATCCAATTCCGCACAACGCAAAGCTGCTCGTCAAGAGCGGAGACAAGGTCCGTGCCGGTGACCCGCTCACCGACGGCCCGCTCGACCCACAGGAGTTGCTGGAGGTCCGCGGCCGAGCCGAGGTCCAGAACTACCTGGTCAAGGAGGTCCAGAAGGTCTACCGAAGCCAGGGTGTAACAATCTCAGACAAGCACATTGAGATCATCGTCCGCCAGCTCTTGCGCAAGGTGCGGGTGGATAACCCAGGCGACACGCGCCTCCTCCCAACGGAGCTTGCCGACCGCCTCGAGTTCGAGCGTGAGAACGCTCGAGTCTTGGCCGAGGGTGGCGAGCCAGCAACCGCGCAGCCACAGCTCCTCGGTGTAACAAAGGCCTCCCTCAACACCGAAAGCTTCCTCGCCGCCGCCTCCTTCCAGGAGACCACGCGCGTGCTCACCGAGGCGGCGATCACGGGGGCACGAGACCGCCTGGTCGGCCTCAAGGAGAACGTCATCATCGGGAAGCTCATCCCTGCCGGGACAGGTGCACCTGACGCCGTCGCCAAGCGCAAGGCGGAGGAGAAGCTCCGAGCCGCCGCCGCCCTCGCAGGCGGGGAGCTCCCAGCCGACTTCGGTCAGGACGACTTCAACGTCTTCCTCCAGACCGAGGATGCCGCCGGCCCACAGGACGACGTCTCCCAGCTGGTCGCCCTCCTCACGGAGGAGAAGCCAGCCCCAGAAGGGGAGGAGTTCAACCCACTCGCCGCCGACGCGGCAGCCGCCAAGGAGGCGGACGGGGGGTCAAAGGAGTAACGAGCCGATCGGCCGCTGAGCACGGTGCTTTGACACCCTGAGCACGAGGCTGCTACGCTCCACCGTCCGTGCCACTGTGGCTCTGCCACCAGGGGCAATCAGCAGGAAGCCAGAAGAGATAAGGAGCGCGCGCGAACTGTGCCTACGATCAATCAGCTCGTTCGAAAGGGACGCAAGGCCAAGGTCAGCAAGGTCAAGGCGTCCGCGTTCCGAAAGAACTGGAACGGCATTAAGCAGCGACAAGAGGTCGCTGAGGGCGCCCCTATGAAGCGTGGCGTCTGCCTGATTGTGCGCACCATGACCCCAAAGAAGCCGAACTCCGCGCTGCGAAAGATTGCGCGCGTGAAGTTGACGAACCAGATGGAAGTCACCGCCTACATCCCTGGCATCGGCCACAACCTTCAGGAGCACAGCGTGGTCCTTGTCCGCGGTGGACGCGTGAAGGACCTTCCGTCGGTGAAGTATCACATCGTGCGCGGCGCCCTTGATGCGTCGGGCGTGAAGGATCGCATGCAGAGTCGCTCGAAGTACGGCGCAAAGTCCGCCGTTGAAGCGAAGAAGAAGTAAGCGATGCCACGTCGTACAACGGTCCCACGAAAGCTCAAGTACGAAGTTGTACCGGCGAATAAGACGATCGACCGCTTCGTTGTGAAGGTCATGCTTAGCGGCAAGCGCGGCTTGGCCGAGCGCATCCTCCGCGAGACGCTTGAGCGCATCGAGACGCAGGCGAACAAGCCGGGCCTTGAGGTTCTTGACCTTGCGCTTCGGAATGCAACTCCACTGATTGAAGTGAAGCCCCGCCGTGTTGGTGGCGCCACGTACCAAGTGCCAGTAGAGATTCGCGGCGAGCGCCGCCTCAGCCTCGGTGTGCGCTGGCTCGTCCAGGCGGCACGCAAGCGTTCAGGGAAGAGCATGGTCGACAAGCTCGCCGCTGAATTCATGGATGCATCCAACAATCTTGGTGCCGCAGTGAAGCGCCGCGAAGAGACCCACAAGATGGCGGAGGCGAACAAGGCCTTCAGCCACTTCAGGTTCTAGGAGGCAGCTGAGATGGCACGAACAACTCCACTTGAGCGAACCCGAAACATCGGGATCATCGCGCACATTGACGCCGGCAAGACCACCGTCACCGAGCGCATCCTCTTCTACACAAAGAAGATCCACAAGATCGGCGAAGTGCACGAAGGTGCTGCGACGATGGACTGGATGGAGCAGGAGCAGGAGCGCGGCATCACCATTACCGCCGCGGCAACAACCTGCGCCTGGAAGGACCACACGATCAACATCATCGATACGCCCGGGCACGTGGACTTCACCGTTGAGGTGGAGCGCTCCCTGCGCGTCCTCGATGGCGCCGTGGTGATCTTCGACGGTGTTGCTGGCGTGGAGCCACAGTCTGAGACCGTCTGGCGCCAGGCCGACCGCCACGCCGTCCCTCGCTTCTGCTTCATCAACAAGTTGGACCGCACCGGTGCCGACTTCTGGCGCTGCTTCGACATGATCAAGGATCGACTCGGCGCAAACGCCGTACCGCTCCAGTTGCCGATCGGCATGGAAGACAAGTTCGAAGGCGTGATTGACCTCATCGCCATGGAAGAGATCGTCTATCTCGACGACAAGGGGGAGAAGAGCGAGCGACGTCCGATCCGCGCGGAGCTGAAGGCCGAGGCCGACAAGTGGCACGCCTTCCTGCTCGATCAGGCGGCGGGGCAGACCGACAAGCTCACGGAAATCTACTTGGAGACGGGGACACTGACGGAAGAGCAGGTCCGCGAAGGCGTTCGCGCTGGCACCCTCAACTACAAGTTTGTTCCCGTGCTTACAGGTTCCGCCCTCAAGAACAAGGGCGTGCAGCCCATGTTGGATGCGGTCGTTGAGTATCTCCCGAGCCCGCTCGACGTTCCTGGCGTGAAGGGGACGAACCCACGTGACATCACCGATGAACTTTCGCGACCGGTAGAAGATGAGGCCCCATTCGCAGCACTCGCCTTCAAGATTGCTGCCGACCCATTCGTTGGAAAGCTCGGATTCTTCCGCGTCTACTCTGGCGTCTTGAAGGCTGGTTCATACGTCCTTAACCCTGCGAAGGGGAAGAAGGAGCGCATCGGCCGCCTGATCCGCCTACACGCAAACCATCGTGAAGAGATCGACGAAGTTCGCACCGGCGATATCGCCGCCGCGATCGGCCTGAAGGACACCTTCACGGGGGACACCCTCTGCGACCCTGAGCACCCAATCGTCCTCGAGTCGATGACCTTCCCAGATCCAGTCATTGAGCTCAGCGTTGAGCCGAAGACCAAGGCCGACCAGGAGAAGATGGGTGTTGCGCTGCAGCGCCTTGCAGAAGAGGATCCAACCTTCCGCGTGCACACCGACCAGGAGTCGGGCCAGACACGCATCGCCGGCATGGGCGAGCTCCACTTGGACATCATCGTCGACCGCATGGTGCGCGAGTTCAACGTGGCGGCGAATATCGGCCGCCCGTCGGTTTCCTATCGCGAGACGATCCGAAAGCGCGCGAACGGCGAAGGCCGCTTTGTCCGCCAGTCCGGCGGTAAGGGCCAGTACGGCCACGCGGTGATCGTCGCCGAGCCAGGCGAGAAGGGGAGCGGCTACGTCTTCGTCGACAAGATTGTCGGTGGTTCCGTTCCACGCGAGTTTATTAAGCCAATCGGGGAAGGTGCCCGCGAGGCGCTCCAGACGGGCATCTATGCGGGCTTCCCAGGCGTTGACGTCACCGTCACCCTGGTCGACGGCTCGTACCACGACGTGGACTCGTCGGAAATGGCATTCAAGATCGCTGGCTCCATGGCCCTGAAGGACGCCTTTGCGAAGGCGGATCCGTGCGTGCTTGAGCCCGTGATGGGGGTCGAAGTGACGATGCCTGAGCAGTTCATGGGCGACGTCATGGGTGACCTCAATAGCCGCCGCGGTCAGGTGCTCGGTATGGAGAATCGCGGCACCACCCAGGTCGTCAAGGCCAACGTCCCGCTCGCGACGATGTTCGGGTACGCTACCGATCTTCGATCGATGACCCAGGGACGAGCAGCCTTCTCCATGGAGCTCTCCCACTACGCCGAGGTTCCTTCGCACATTGCGCAGGAGCTCGTGGCGAAGAACAAGTCCGCGGCGCAGGCATAGCGGCGTCGCCCTGTCGGTTGGTTGTAGAAAAGCAGTAGAGAAGAAGGAAGGAGTTCGAGATGGCAAAGGGGAAGTTTGAGCGGTCGAAGCCGCACGTTAACATCGGTACGATCGGGCACATTGACCACGGCAAGACGAGCCTGACCGCCGCG
>Ga0208598_1000269_pt1 | contig 15300 bp, 13 predicted proteins | sample LakMenEpi22Jun12_FD_150726 | JGI IMG/M metagenome (GOLD analysis project Ga0208598, IMG submission 150726) | Freshwater microbial communities from Lake Mendota, WI - 22JUN2012 deep hole epilimnion (SPAdes) | ecosystem: Environmental > Aquatic > Freshwater > Lake > Epilimnion/Euphotic zone ... | reverse complement strand
CCGCCACCGACGCGCATAAACATTGCAAGCATCGCTGCACCGAAACCAAAGCCTTCAAGAACTGCTGGTGCGTTTTCGCGGTAGATAATCACAACAAGTGATGCACCGATTAGGCCCAAACCAACAGTTGTCATACCAACGACGCCACCTGTACGAAATGCGATCTGTACCGCCTTTTCGCCATCCTTGTTACGGGCAGCATCTGCAACGCGAACATTTGCGCGCACTGCAAGCCACATACCGTTGTATCCAACCAATGCAGAAAATGCTGCACCCAGTAAGAAGAAGATTGAGCGGCCGATGCGAATTTCAGCATCACCAGGAAGTGCGAACAAAAGGAAAAATACGATTACAACAAAGAATGACAATGTGCGGAACTGGCGAGCTAAGAACGCAGCTGCACCTTCCTGAATCGCTTCGGCAATTTCGCGCATCTTTGGCGTGCCATCGCTAGCTGCCAAAACTTGGGCGCGTAGGCCGTAGGCGATTGCGAGCGCGGCTAGGGAAATTCCTAGAACGACATAGACCAGGGTTAAGTTGGATCCAGTAACAGTGACCGGTGATACGGTGCTCAAAGCACGCATAGGTTCTCCTCCGTTGGAGTTAGAAGCGCCCAGTGGAGGCGCAAGACTGGTGAAGTGTAAGTCAGGAAGCCCCGTTTAGGGCAAATTACACTTATCTATTACGCGTTAGGACGGGCTTGGATCCCAAGGCCATAACCAGGGCCAGGACCGCTGGAACCAGCATCGCCCAGCGAAGGCCGATGGCATCACCCAGGAAGCCCAGGGTTGGCGGGCCGACCAGGAAGCCGAAGTATGCGATGCCTGAAACCATGGCGACGCCTTCAGATGGGGCGAACTGGCCTTCAAATCTGGTCTTGGCAATTTCGCCAGCTTGGCTAAACAACATTGGAATCACGATTGATAATCCGATTCCAGCTGCAAGCCAACCGAAGATAACTCCGCCGATTCCACCAACTAATAATCCGCCACCTAAACCAATACCTGCGATTAATCCGCCACCAACAATTAAGTTCATTGGGCCGTACTTGCTCGCAGCGCGATCGCCAAATAAACGACCGATCACCATTGCTGCAGAGAAACAAATGTATGGCAAGGTAGAAATAAATGGAGTTGCATCAAAGGTATCGCGAGCAAGGATTGCGCCCCAGTCACCAGCAGAGCCTTCGCCAATTGCTGCACATGTTCCGAGCAAACCAACAATTAAGAAGATCTTTGGTTTCTTAATTTCCTTCTTACCTTCAACAGCATGCTTATCTAAATCTGCCGGCAGGAACATTGAGCGAACAGAAAAGTTTGCAAGAAGAATTAGAATTGAGAGAGTTACACATTGGGCCATAATTGAAATCTTTTGCTGTGCGAAGATGCCGCCAATTACACCACCAGCTAGTGCGCCCATGGAAAAAGTGGCATGGAAGGTACTCATGTATCGCTTATCTGCTTCATGCTCTAAAACAATGGCGTGCGAATTCATGGCAACATCTTGTGTAGATAAACATGCGCCAAAGACAATGAAGGTTAAACAAAGAGCGGCATAGTTTAAAACTGGTCCAACTAACAACAGCGAAAGCCCTAATGCATATGTTGCATAATAAGTAACTGGTGCGCTACCGCGCTTAGCTGATTGCCTGCCAGAAAAACCCAACCCAATTAATACGCCAACTGCGATACATAACAACGCCACACCTAATGCGCTGTTTGAGATATCTAATTGTTTTTTGAAGTCAGGAACACGTGCGTAAAAAGCACCAACTGTTGCTCCATTGATAACGAAGGCGGTGGTAATTGCTATGCGGGCACGCGAATACTGGCGTAATTGGCTCATTTCGGGAGTTTACTGACATATTCCCACGTTGCCCATAGGCTTATCGCATGGCTAATTTTCCAAAGGATTTCATCTGGGGTGCTGCAACATCTTCATATCAAATTGAAGGTGCAGCCAATGTTGATGGACGTGGTCCATCGATTTGGGACACATTTTGTAAAACTCCGGGCAAGGTAGCAAAGGGTGACACCGGTGATGTGGCTAATGATCACTATCACCGTTACCCAGGAGATATTGCAATCATGAAAGAGCTTGGCCTGCAGGGATACCGTTTTTCTTTTGCTTGGTCACGTATGTTTCCAAAGGGTGATGGCGTCCGCGAAGAACGTGGTTTTGATTTTTACGATCGCTTAATTGATGGCTTGCTTGAAGCCGGTATTGAACCGTTAGCAACTTTGTATCACTGGGATTTGCCACAAGCTTTGCAAGATAAAGGTGGTTGGGTAAACCGCGATATCGTCAATTACTTTGCGGATTATTCAACGGCGGTTGTAGAACGTTTTGGCGATCGTGTTAAGAAGTTTTCACCGATCAATGAACCATGGGTGGTTGCGTGGTTAGGTCATGGAATCGGAATCCATGCACCAGGAATCTTGGATCGTCGCGCATCCTTTGCTGCGGCTCACCACACAGTGCTTACACATGCGGCATCGACTAATGCGATGCGTGCAGTACGCAACGACATTTTGACTGGACCTGTTTTGAATCAAGCTAACCATGTTCCAGATGACATCAACGATCCTGCCCAAGCTCATGCGGCAGCAATTGGAGATGCGCATCAAAACCGTTTCTGGATGGATGCGATTATGTATGGCACCTATCCACAAATTTTGATTGATTCGTATGGTGATGAGCTGACATCAGTCATCAGAGATGGTGATTTGCAAGCAGCTATGGTTAAAAATGATTTCATCGGCATCAATTACTACTTTGATAACCGCATCGGTAAATCATTGGGTGGAAAGCCTGAATGGCACTCTATTTCAGGGCTTTTTGATTTAGATATTGATGAAACACCTAAGGGCCCACTGACCGATATGGGTTGGCCGCTAACACCTGGTGGACTTGAAAATCTGCTGGTGCGTTGGCACAAAGAGCATGGCGACAAATTGCCACCGTTGTTTATTACTGAAAATGGTGTTGCCTACGATGAAGGTCCAGATGCTTCTGGTCGTGTTGCAGATCAACGTCGTATCGATTACTTACAAACACATTTGAAAGCTGTTTCTAATGCGATTGCACAAGGCTCACCGGTTAAGGGTTATTACCAATGGTCGTTAATGGATAACTTCGAATGGGCACTTGGTTATGACAAGCGCTTTGGAATTGTCCATGTTGATTTTGAAACGCAAAAGCGAATCATTAAAGACTCTGGTTATTGGTACCGCGATCAGATTAAAAACAACGGGCAGGCTATTTAACGCTGCCCGCAAGAAGTCCGCGGACGAAGTAACGCTGCAATGAGAAGAAGACAATTAGCGGAATCGCAATTGTGATGAAGGCGCCCGCAGATAGCTGCGTATAACCAGAACCGTATTGACCTACTAGTGATGCCAACTTGCTGTTAATTGGTGCGACTTCTTCGGTACCTGATGCAAATGTAAGTGCAACCAGCAAGTCATTCCATACCCACAAGAACTGGAAGATTGCAATTGATGCGATTCCAGGAATTGATAGCGGCAAAACGATGCGGCGGAAAATAGTGAAATGGTTTGCGCCATCAACGTGGGCAGCTTCCATTAAATCCCTAGGCAAGTTAGAAATAAAGTTGTGCAATAAATAGATTGCTAGTGGAAGCGCGAACATTGTGTGAGGCAACCAAATACCTGCGAAATCTCCGGCGATACCTAGCGCTGGGAAGATCTGCACTGAACCAATGTGTGCGCCGCCTGTGAATAGCAAAAGCAATGGCACTAATGACATCTGTAAAGGCACGATTTGTAGCGCGAAAATAGAGAAAAATAGGAAGTTGCTGCCGCGGAAGCGAATCCACGCCAAGGCGTAGGCGGCCATAGTTGCGATAACAATCGGGAAGATCGTTGCAGGCAAAGTGATCACAATTGAGTTGATGAAGTAAGGAAGTACACCAGTACTTAGCGATGCAGTTCCATCACCCAAGAAGACACCTTTGTAGTTTTCAAGAGTGAAGTCAGGGTTGAGCAGTGATGTCCACCAAGCTTCATTCAAAATCTTTTCGTTGGTCTTGAAAGAGGTAACCAGTAAACCAAGGGTCGGTACAGTCCAAATAATGGTTATAACCCAAACAACTGTCGTTGCGATCTTGCTTGAGAAAATCTTGCGACCAGGATTGTGCTCTGCGAGTTTTTTACTCAATTGTGTGCACGCTCCTTTCGCAATGATTGAATGTTGTAAACCAGAATTGGTGTCACCAAGATGAAGAGAACAACGGCTAGGGCTGAGCCCTTACCTTGATCAAATTGAACAAAGGTCTGTGAATACATCTCGTTTGCAAGCACGTTGGTGCTGAAGTTTCCACCGGTCATCGTGCGAACGATGTCGAAAACCTTTAAAGCGCCAACAACACCGGTTGCAAGGACCACAATGAAAGTTCCCTTAACCATTGGAAAAGTGATGTTGCGGAATAAACGCCAGCCGTGTGCGCCATCTAGCGCTGATGCTTCGACGATATCTGAAGGCACGCCTTTGATTGCCGCAGACAAGATCACCATTCCGAATCCCATTTGGGTCCAGACATAGATAATCATTAACAAGAATGTATTGAGCGGCTTTGAAAGCATCCAGTCACTTGGTGTCATTCCAAAGAATTCAACAACTGAACTGAGTAAACCAATTTGAACATCGCCTGGTTCGTTGAATTCGTAGACGAACTTGAAGATGATTGATGCGCCTACAAATGAGATTGCCATAGGCATGAAAAGCAGCGATTTTGGGATGGACTCGTGCTTAATGCGATCCAGCATGATCGCAAGTAATAGACCAAGGGCTGCAGTAAACAGAGGAACAACCAGGATCCACAAAATTGTGTTGACCATAATTACTTTGATGTATGGATCTTCAAGCATCCATTGGTAATTGCCCAAACCAATAAATTCATTTGAATCTGGGTTCATAAAGCTAAAGAGAATTGTTCGTATACCTGGAATTACAAGTCCAGCAAGAAGTAAAACAAGAGCGGGTCCTAAAAGAATTACTAAAGCGATGGGACGAGCTTTTTTACCATTTGCACGACCGGCAATTGCGAAGATAACTGCAAGCACCACAAAGAAAGCACCGATTGCTGTAAAGACAGAAGTGAACTTAGGAATGTTGTCAGTTAGAAACTGTGACATTTTCTACCTTCACCTTTCTGCTTACTTGAATTGTTTGGAAGTGTAAGTGCGGAGGAGGCCACCCGTAAAGGTGACCTCCTCCGTTATTACTTAGTTGCGCTTATTAGCTCTTAGGCCATGAAGCGTCGATTGCCTTTACAACATCAGCAATTGACTTGCCTTCACCGAACCATGCAGTGAATTCACGCCACATTGAACCTGCACCGACAGCAGCTGGCATTAAGTCAGATGCGTCGAATCCAAATGTTGACTTTGGATTTGCTAGGTATGTAGCAGCAAGCTTGTCTACCTGGTTCTTGTAAGCAGCTAGTGGAACACCGCTGTTTGCAGAGATCCAGTTATCAAGCTGTACACGTGATGTAGCAAATGTTGCTGATGATAGGTAAGCCTGTACTGCCTGTACTTCTGGACGTGATGAGAAAGCTGCTGTGAACTCTCCACCACCAACAACAGGAACAGTTACCTTTGAATTTGTAGCTGGTAGGTAGAACGCAAATGCATCACCTGTTGGTGAGATTGTTGCGCCTGATTCAGCAATGATGTTTCCGTAGAAAGAAGCCTGCTGAAGCATCATGCAACCCTTACCGCCGGGAATATCCTTACCTGCATCCTGGAATGTTGTTGTTGCAATTCCCTTAACGTTACCGACCCACTTTGGATTCTGCATCCATGATGCAACCTTCTCCATTGATGAAACGATGCGTGGGTCTGAGAACTTAATCTTGTGGCTTACCCAGTTGTTGTAAACAGTTGAACCATGATCGCGTAGAACAATCTGCTCTACCCAGTCAGTTGCAGGCCATCCTGTTGCTCCACCAGAACCTAGACCACCGCAGAATGCTGTCTTGCCATCTGCTGCCATCTTGTCTGCAAGTGCAATCATTTGATCCCATGTTGTAGGAACTGTGTAACCAGCTGCCTTAAATTGCTTTGGTGAGTACCAAACAAGTGACTTCATGTTTGATCCGAATGGTGCAGCATAGAACTTACCCTTTACGGTTCCGTATGCCTTCCATGACTTAGACCAGAACTTGTCAACGTTTGCTACAACAGCGCGTGGAGCTGTCTTTACTTTGCCTGTTTCAACAAGCTTTGCAAGAAGTCCTGGCTGTGGGATGAAAGCTAGATCTGGAGCGTTGTTACCCTTTACGCGAACTGGTAGCAATGCTTCGAACTGGTTTGATCCTTCGATCTTGATCTTTACACCTGTGCATGTTGTGAAATCTTTCCATGCTGACTGAAGTGTTGTTAATTCTGGTTCAAGAATTGAAGTAAAGATTGTTACTGTCTTGCCCTTTAGTCCCTTGTAGCCTGTGAATGGATCACAGTTAACTGCAGCTGATGCTGAAGTTGTTGTTACAAGTGAAGCTACAAGAGAAAGAGCAGCTGCAGCAGTTACTGCAAGAAGACCTTTTCTTTTCATTTTTATCCTTAAGGGGTCAGCGGTCCGGGTTCCATCTGAAACCCGCGTCCCGTGGTGGGGCAATTCTCGTATTAGCCCTTGTCAGGGGCAAGGTAGAGGGCATGTAAAAGGTATGTATTACTACAACGATTTGGTAACTCAGGCACAGCCTGAGCGTGGGATAGCCTGACCATGTGAACCTCTTGGATGCCAACTCGGTTGTCTCAACGCTGGGCTTAATTGGCGTCCTTGGAATCATTTTTATGGAGACCGGCCTGCTTATTGGTTTGGTTTTCCCGGGCGGCGAAGTTGTTTTCTTAGCCGGTATCGCAGCATCTGGATCGGGTGCTGCAGCATTGGGGGACGCGAAGCTTTCAACACCGCTTTTGTTTACCTTGGCACCAATTGCAGCCATTGTCGGTGGCGAAGTTGGTTATTGGTTTGGAAAAAAGTTTGGCCGGCCATTTTTTGATCGACCAGAAAGTCGCTTCTTTAATCAGAAGATGGTTCATAAGGTTGAAAAGTATTTGGCCACATACGGACCACGTAAGGCTCTGGTTTTTGGTCGCTTTATTCCATTTGTACGAACACTGATTAATCCAACATGTGGCATTGCTAATTTAGACCGCAAAACTTTTTCAACTTGGAACGCAATCGGCGCAATTATTTGGACGCAAAGCGCTATGGGAATCGGTTACTTCTTGGGCGATGTGTTTGAAGAAAATGGAAATTACTTTATTATCGGAATTGTTGCCTTAATTGTTGTTGGAACATCAATTCCACTGGTTCGTGAGATCTTTAAAGAGTGGCAATCAAAACGTTATAGACCTAAATCAGATAACTGATAAGCAGCGCGGTATTCATACCCTGCTTCTTTAATTTTTGGTTCTGCGCCGCGTTCCACAATTACTGCAACACCAACAACAATTGCACCCGCTTCAACAAGTGCTTCAACCGCGGTTAGAACTGACCCGCCAGTTGTTGATGTATCTTCAACTGCTAACACGCGCTTGCCCTTTACATCTGGGCCTTCGATACGGCGTTGTAAACCATGAGCTTTTTCTGCTTTACGCACTACAAAGGAATCAATTTTCTTTCCTTGACTTGCGGCAACGTGCATCATCGCGGTTGCAACTGGGTCGGCACCTAGTGTTAATCCGCCAACTGCTTCGTAATCAAGATCTTTAGTTAGCTCCAACATCACTTGGCCAACCAGTGGAGCAGCCACTGAATCAAGCGTCACGCGGCGCAGATCTACGTAGTAATCAGCTTCTTTACCGCTAGAGAGAATGACCTTGCCGTGTACGACTGCTTTAGTCAGGATCTGTTCTCTTAGAGTTTCGCGTGAATTCATAGGGAAACTGTACCGCGGGTGAAATACGGGTTTACCCTCATCGCATGAACTCTCAGAACCTAGAAATCTCGCGGTTATTCCACCGCTTTGGTTTTGGGCCGCGCCCTGGTGAATATGCGCAAGCTTTAACAGATGGTGTTGAAGCAACCCGAACAAAGTTGTTAACGGTTCCAGCTGTTGATGCAGGATTAGCAAAAGTTGTTGAACCAGAGATTACTGATTTAGGTCCACGACCTAAGCCAAATACAAAAGAAGTTGTTCCTTTCGCAATCGCAATGCGTTATCAAACACAGCAAATGCTTGTGTGGTGGCTAGATCGCATGGCATTGGCCGATAACGGTTTAACCGAGAAGATGACTTGGTTCTGGCACGGTCACTGGGCAACATCAGTTGATAAATTGAATTATCCGCTACCGATGTTTAAGCAGAATAAAACTTTACGCACTTACTGCCTTGGAAATTTCAAAGATATGACTCGGGCCATGGTTAATGATGGTGCGTTGCAGTTTTGGTTGGATGGACAGGATAGTACGGTCAAAGCACCTAATGAAAACTTAGGTCGCGAATTAATGGAGCTATTTACTTTAGGTGTCGGTCGCTACACTGAAGATGATGTTAAAAGTATTTCTCGGGTCTTAACTGGTTATCAAGTTGTTCGCAGCAATGGAAATGTCACAATAAATCAAAACCGTCGTGACAAAAATCCAGTTACTTTGCTTGGAACTACGGCGGTCTTTACCGGTGAATCTTTGGCAGATTTCTTAGTTGCGCGCGATGACAGCGCTCAATTCATTGCTGAACGTTTGTGGTACCGATTTATGTCAAGCACAGAAGATATGCCGACGAACTTTGTTGCAAAGAGCGCATTTAATAATCGTGAAATTTCTGCAGCGGTTACTGCGATGGCTCGCGATGCTGCAATGCGCGATGAAAAGTATGCGATGGTTAAATCACCTGTTGAATGGTTCATCTCGGCTTGCCGCGCTTTGGAATTAACACCATCTGCTTTAAAGACACCTGCACAGATGATTAACTTCTTAGAAAAGCTTGGCCAGGTACCGTTTTCACCGCCAAATGTGGGCGGTTGGCCCGCTGGTGAAGCCTGGTTATCGTCAGCAACTGCGCAGTATCGACTCTCTTTTGCAACATGGTTAGTTAAGCAAAGTGATCTACGAGTTTTGAAATCGCTAACACCTGCTCAACGCATGATCCAGAGTGCGGATTGGTTAGGTGTTCCTGAATGGAGTCCACGAACAAAAGCTGCTTTGCGTGGCGCCCAAGCAGATCCAGCACAATTTGCCTTGTTGGCATTGTGTAGTCCTGAATACATAGTGAGTGCATAGGAGACAACCATGGATACCGTCACTCGTAGAAAGTTTTTAAAGCTGACTTCTGGCGCCGTTGCAGTTGGTGCTGCAGCTCCGCTACTTAGCATTGATCAAATTGCGCAAGCTGCTATCGATCGTCCACTACCTGCAAATACTCCAATTCTTGTAGTTGTAACTTTGTATGGTGGTAATGATGGTTTAAATACTGTTGTTCCATATACAGATCCGATTTATTACTCTTTACGCCCCGAGATTTCATACTCTGCCGACAAGGTATTGCCACTTGATGCAGAACTTGCATTAAATCCTGCGATGAAGGGTTTAAAGAGTTTGTGGGATCAAAAGAAGGTTGCAATTGTTCGCGGTGTTGGTTATCCAAATCCTGATCGTTCGCACTTTTCATCAATGGCAAAGTGGCAAACCGCATCACCTGCAAAGCACATCAACACTGGCTGGCTAGGTCGCTGGGTTGATACACAAAGTTCTGATCCCATGCTTGCAATCTCTTTAGGTTCTGTTTTGCCTCCGATGCTGGCTGGTGCCAAGCGCAGCGGTTCTGCATTGCCGCTAGGCGGATTAGTTATTCCCAAGGGAGCTTTCGCTAATCAATGCATGCAGCTTTCAAAGACTTCAAATAAGGATTCAAAGTTGATGGCAGCTGCTGCAACTTCAATGCGCAATTTGTTTAGCGTTTCAACCAATGTGCAGCCGGTACTAAGAGCACCCGCACCTGTTGATCCAGATCTGCCAACAACTAATGGTGGAAACGCTGGCGGAGATAGCAATTTGGCCCAACAGCTAGATGTGGTTGCAAAGTTGATTGCTGCAGGTTCACCAACAAAGGTGTGGTCAGTTTCTTTAGGTGGCTTTGATACCCACGCTAATGAAGCAAACGCACAAGCAGAACTGCTTGGCGTTGTTTCTGATTCTTTGACACGTTTTATGGGTCAGTTGAAGACAACCACGCGTAGCAATGATGTAACGATCATGATTTATAGCGAATTTGGTCGACGCGTTGTAGGTAATGGTTCACAGGGAACAGATCACGGCACATCAGGACCAATGTTTTTGATTGGAAATTCAGTCAAGGGTGGTTTCTACGGCGAACAGCCATCACTAAAGAATTTGTATAAGGATGATTTAGCGGTGACTACAGATTTCCGTGATGTCTATGCAACGGTTATTGAAAAGATTTTGAAATCTCCGGTAGAACCAACCCTGGGTAAATGGTCGGGCCGAATTAACTTCTTGTAATTACTTATCTTCTTTGTAAATAATTACTTCGCTCTTGCGTCGGGTAGCCAAACCTTTTGGTGGGTTTTGTTCTAACAACGCATTTACTTCGATTCGAAGTTGAGCAACTTCTACTGCCATGTTGGCCATCGCAGATTCCAGTTCGATAATTCGCTTGATACCGGCGTGATTGATTCCTTCACCAACTAGCTTTTGAACTGCGCGCAGCAATGCAATGTCGCGCAGTGAATAACGACGGTTGCGTCCTTCAGTGCGAGATGGTGAGACTAAACCTAACTTGTCGTATTGACGCAGCGTTTGCGGATGCATTCCTGAAATTTCAGCGGCAACTGAGATAACATAAACACCTGCATCATCATCTGGTTGGTTCTTGTCTACATCGCTCATATTTTTGCCTTATTAACAAAATCGACGCGAACATCTTCGGTAGCTGTTTCTTCTGCAAATTTCTTTAAGGCCTCTAGTGCTTTCCCATCAACACGTTGTGGCACTTGGACTTCTACCGTGACCAATAAGTCACCCGTTGTACTGCCTTTAGTCACCCCGCGGCCCTTTACGCGCAAAGTGCGACCCGTTGGTGTTCCGGGTGCAATACGAACAGTTACATCATCACCAGACAACGTCGGAACTTTAATGTCAGCGCCAAGAGCAGCTTCGGTAAATGTAACGGGCAAAGTAAGCGTTAAGTTTTCACCTTTTCGCCCAAAGATTGGATGCGGCTTTACATGCAGTTGAATAAACAAATCTCCTGGTCCTGCTTCACCCGGTGATCCTTTACCTTTCATGCGAATCTTTGCGCCATCGTTAACACCTGCTGGCACGCGCGCAGAAATGTTTTGTGACTGACCACGATCCATTCCTAAACGCAGTTCAAGGGTTGTTCCAAATACTGATTCGCGGAAAGAAATTGCTGCCTCTGTTTGTAGATCTTGTCCTTTACGTGGACCGCGACGACCGCCGGCTGCACCAAACAGATTTGCGAAAATATCTTGTGGGTTTCCAGAACCAAAGATGTCTCCGAAATCTCCGCCGCCTTGTGGGGCACGGAAACCACCTTTTGCAAATAAAGAACGTGCTTCATCGTATTCAGCACGCTTTTTTGGATCAGACAAGATTTCGTATGCTTCAGAAACTGCCTTGAACTGTTCTTCTTTTGCAACATCACCCTTTGTTTTATCAGGGTGTAAATCACGCGCCATTGCACGGTATTTCTTTTTAATTTCATCGGCAGGTGCCTTCTTATCTACGCCAAGGACTTTGTAAAAATCCTTTTCATATAGATCTTTGGCGGCCATTGAATTTACGCTCCTGTTGCTGGATCTGTTACAGCTACACGTGCAGGACGCAAAATGCGCTCTTTGTACTTGTAACCAGGTTGCAAAATCTTAGATGCGGTTGCAACAGCAACTTCTGCTGATTCATCATGCATCAGAGCTTCGTGGATCTGGGGATCAAAGGCTTCGCCTTCGGTGCCGTACTTTTCTAGGCCAATACGTGAAGTTATTGAATTTAGCTGGTCTGCCACCGCTTTAAAGCCGCCGGTTAGCTCGCCATGTTGTTCTGCGCGATCAACATCATCCAACAGGGCAAGTAGTTCGGTCAGAACCGCGCCCACTGCACTTTCATGTGCAACTGCGCGATCGCGTTCTACACGCTTTCGGTAATTTGCATACTCGGCTTGTAGGCGTTGTAAGTCTGCAGTAAGTGTTGCAACCGGGTCAGTTTCCTGACCCGGCTCAACCACTACATCTTCTACAACTTCTTCAGTTGTATGTTCGCTCACTTACTGTCTTCCTCGATGACTTCAGCATCTTCAACACCGTCTTCTGCTGGTGCTGCTTCTCCTTCAGCTGCACCGGCTGCGTACAACGCTGCACCTAATGCTTGGCTAACAGTTGCAACCTTTTCAGTTGCAGATTTGATCATCTCGTAGTTTGAACCACCAAGTGCGGTCTTAAGTTCTGCAAGAGCTGCTTCAGTCTCTGTCTTCTTTTCAGCTGCTTCACCTTGTGACAATTTCTCTTCGTTGTCCTTGATGAACTTTTCAGTTGAATACAGAAGTGAATCTCCGGCGTTGCGGATCTCTGCTTCTTCCTTGCGCTGACGATCTTCTTCAGCGTGTGATTCAGCATCGGCCATCATGCGCTCGATTTCTTCCTTAGATAATGCAGATCCACCAGTGATGGTCATGCTCTGCTCTTTGCCTGTTCCAAGATCCTTTGCAGATACATGAACGATTCCGTTTGCATCAATATCAAAGGTAACTTCAATTTGTGGAACTCCACGTGGTGCAGGTGGAAGACCTGTTAGTTCAAACATTCCAAGCTTCTTGTTGTAAGCAGCCATTTCGCGCTCACCTTGGTATGCCTGAATCTGCACAGCTGGCTGATTGTCATCAGCAGTTGTAAATACTTCGCTGCGCTTTGTAGGAATAGTTGTGTTTCGCTCGATCAAACGTGTCATCACGCCACCCTTGGTTTCGATACCAAGTGAGAGCGGAGTAACGTCTAGGAGCAATACATCCTTAACTTCACCCTTTAAAACACCAGCTTGAAGCGATGCTCCAACTGCAACAACCTCGTCAGGGTTAACACCCTTGTTTGGCTCCTTGCCGCCAGTAAGTTCTTTTACTAGTTCAACAACTGCAGGCATACGAGTTGATCCACCAACTAGTACGACTGAATGAATCTTTGCAATTGGAATTCCAGCATCCTTTAGAACTGCTTGGAAAGGCTTCTTGCAACGCTCTAGCAGAGAAGAAGTTAACTGCTGGAACTGTGCGCGTGTAATTGTTTCATCCATGAACAGTGGATTCTTTTCAGCATCTACTGTGATGTATGGCAAATTAACTGATGCAGATTGTGATGACGATAATTCGATCTTTGCTTTTTCAGCAGCTTCACGAACACGTTGCATCGCCATCTTGTCTTTAGTTAAATCAATTCCATTTGCAGCACCAAAGGTTTGTACTAGGTGATCAACAAGTGCTTGATCCCAGTCATCTCCACCAAGGTTGTTATCGCCGTTAGTTGCCTTAACTTCAACAACACCATCGCCGATTTCTAGAAGTGAAACGTCAAATGTTCCACCACCAAGGTCAAATACCAGAATCGTTTGTTCCTTGTCAGCCTTATCAAGACCATATGCGAGCGCTGCGGCAGTTGGCTCGTTGATGATACGAAGAACATTTAGACCTGCGATTTCGCCAGCTTCTTTAGTTGCTTGACGTTGGGCGTCATTGAAGTAAGCAGGAACAGTAATAACTGCATCCGTAACTGTTTCGCCCAAATATGCTTCTGCATCGCGCTTTAGCTTTTGCAAAACGCGTGCTGAAATTTCTTGTGATGTGTACTTTTTGCCATCGATATCGATAGTCCAGTTAGTACCCATGTGACGCTTTACGGAACGGATTGTGCGTTCAACGTTTGTCACTGATTGACGCTTGGCAACCTCACCAACAAGGACTTCGCCGTTTTTAGCAAAAGCCACGATCGATGGGGTTGTACGTGCGCCTTCCGCGTTGGCGATAACTGTTGGCTCGCCACCTTCAAGAACGGATACGCAGCTGTTAGTTGTACCGAGGTCGATTCCGACTGCTCTAGCCATTGTGTGTGCTCCTTTTGTCCCTCTCGAGCCTGATTTAGGGTCGAGGATTGCTGAACCTGAGTCGATCATACCCAAAAGGTTGAGTCGTCGCGACTCAGGTTTCACTTAAGGGAACCACACGATTAAAGAACTTATTCCCGAAGACGTTTTCTTGGCCTGGAACCTCGGACTTATTTACCTATTCAACACTTCGGACATCCTTCCCCTGCTGGCTAGCCTTACCCCATGAACCTCACGCTCGCCGCGATCTCGTATGGCATCACCGTTGTTGCCCTAGTCCTTTTAGCTGTTCGCACCAAGAAGCTAATTGGGATCTATCAGAAGGGTCAACCAGATTCAACGCGTGGCAAGGACAAGGCGCAACGTTTCAAGATGGCCTTTGGCGAGATCTTTGGTCACACAAAGATGTTTAACTTTTCAGTAGTTGGATTAGCGCACTGGTTTGTCATGGTCGGTTTCTTTGTTTTGTTTGGAACTTTGGTTACCGCATATGGGCAATTGATTGATCCACGTTTTGCGCTGCCATTCATTGGACATTTCTGGGTTTATGAATACATCACCGAATTAATTGCGTGGGCAACAGGTATCGGAATTGTTGCGCTGATTGGAATTCGTCAAGTCACCTTGCGCAGAAATAAGCGTTCACGTTTTGCAGGCTCTGGCAACGGTAAGGCGTATTACGTCGAAGCCACGATTTTGCTGATTGTGTTCTGCGTGATCGCGCTGCGCGGACTTGAAGGTGCGTTATCTGATTACACATCATGGAACCGCCACTTCATTACAACCTGGTTTATCGCTGCGATGTTTAAGTCAATGACTCTTGGTCAACTTGAATCATGGGTCCAGATCGTTGCGACAATCAAGATTGTTGGTTCGATGGCCTGGTTTATTGTCATTGCATCAAACCTGACGATGGGTATCGCTTGGCACCGTTTCTTGGCACCATTTAACATTTTCTTCCGTCGTAACGCTGATGGAAAATCTTCACTTGGCGCACTTCCAGTAATGATGTCGCACGGTAAAGAAATTGATTTTGAAGATCCAAAGGAAGATGATGTCTTTGGTCTTGGAACACGCGCAGACATTTCTTGGAAGGGTCTGTTGGACATGTCCACATGTACCGAATGTGGACGTTGCCAATCCCAGTGCCCTGCCTGGCACACCGAAAAACCATTGTCACCAAAGCTTTTGATCATGGCT
>Ga0208598_1000262_pt1 | contig 15655 bp, 17 predicted proteins | sample LakMenEpi22Jun12_FD_150726 | JGI IMG/M metagenome (GOLD analysis project Ga0208598, IMG submission 150726) | Freshwater microbial communities from Lake Mendota, WI - 22JUN2012 deep hole epilimnion (SPAdes) | ecosystem: Environmental > Aquatic > Freshwater > Lake > Epilimnion/Euphotic zone ... | reverse complement strand
GCTATTTAAAATCTGAAAACATGTGCAGCCAGCGTCACCGGTTGTGTGACAAAACTTTAATGGCTATCTGCTCATCATTTTATACGAATCGCTTTTACGATCGCTGTTTCTATTTTACCGTGTCGTTTGTAAATGATCGTTACTTTTTTAGAAGCATGCGCTAATTCAGCTTTAAACGCGTCGAGCTTGCCCGATAAGATCTTATTGACAGCTACGATCTCATCACCAACCTCTAAGCCGGCGTCTTGAGCTGGAGAGTTCGAAGCCACAAAGCCAACCTTGATCAATCCGTCGATCAGGTATAGTTCCATGCCTATGTAGGCGTAGTCAAACTCGTCATAAAAAAAGCGATTGGGCTTCAAATGTATCTCTGCGGCCGGGTAATTGAGTACGGTGTTGAATCGACGCAACAGATCATTGCCGATCAGTCCGGCCCAATGTGGATAGTTAGTTACATTATAGCTGTCATCAAAAATGGTAATAGGAATTTTTTTAAACCGATAGGGCCCAATGCGAAGACTTTTTAATAACGTGAGGCGGAGCTCTATTTGTCCGCCAATACCCTCACCCGAGGTGACCCAGCTTTTTCGAGTGGGATCTAACACGCCGGCCTCTTTGGCAAAGCGCTCCGAAAAAAGCATGTTGAGGCCGGCTCCTATATCGATGAGCAGAGGGTAGCTTTTGGCTTGCAACTCCTGAATTAAAAAGGGATGAGCAGGTAGTTTATTGATCGAGGGTCTCAGTAAAGTCCCTTTACGGGGATACGGGTAGAGGCCGGGTGCGAACCACTCTATATACTGCTTTTCGTAATCTATGCTAACAATGTAGCGGCTAAGCAAGGCATATCCGATCACCCCGTCAATGCGTACTCCATAAATGGAAGTAAGCACGCTGTAATCGTTGATGTAAAAATTAAGTGAGTCGGTACGAAGCGAGCCGATGGTTAATGATTGGTTACGAAGCTGCGGAACTTCTCGAATGCCGGCTATACCCCGTATGAGCAGTCCGTCAAATGTGGGCCGAAGACCCAAATAGTGGGCCGTGGCCGAATCAAGCGAGATGCCACTGCTTCCTGTGTCAAAAATAAATTGCAGCGTGTCGCTAAATGGAGCCAGTTGCGCTTGAATAATTACAACGCCTCCGGTGACCTGTAAAAAAGGAGTACGGGTGAGTGGGGTAGGCTGCGCGGTTAAACGAAGGGCAAACAAGAGCAGCGGCAGGGTCAATGCCCGGCAAATGTTGTATTGGGATGCCGCCCTTTTCATGTATTAAAATTACAACTATAGAGCTTATCAGACTTATTCGTTTGTTTGTTTAAGGTTTAATAAAAAATCACGAGTATCTTTATTGGCAAAAGGATTTCTGTACTTACAATCATCCCATTGGATGCTAATTTAAAGATATTGCTCGTTCATTGCTCTTATCGATTTTACGGAGGAGAGGATAAGGTTTTTTTTCAGGAGCGAGATGCCCTTCGTAGCCAATTGGGGGCCGATTCGGTATTCGAGTATCATGTTTCTAATTCGCATGCCACTAGTTGGAAAATATTGTTTCATATTCTTTTTCCGTTCTACCACTCCTTTCGCATTCGTCGTTTGATTCGACAGAATGGCATTACACTGGTACATGTCCATAACTTTTTTCCGCTTCTTACTTTTTCTGTTTTTAAATCCGCGAAGCGGGCAGGTGCAGTTGTTGTGCACACGTTGCATAATTATCGCTGGTGGTGCGCTGGAGCAGAACTGTATAGAAAAGACTATGGGGTCTGTGAATTGTGTGTACATACTGGGCACTCTTTGCATGCAATTCGGTATGGATGTTACCGAAACTCCAGGTGGCAATCTATGTTTGCGGTTCTGATACTTTCATTGGCCAGAAAAAGAACCATGTTTCATTATATTGACTACTTTATTGTGCTTTCTTCTTTTCAGCAATGTTGGGTGACTAGTCAGGGTATTCCTAGTCATAAAGTTATTCTTAAGCCCAACTGGGTAGAATATTGCGAGCCAGTATCTGTAGAACATAGAAGAGGCTTTGTTTTTGTCGGCCGTCTCGAACCTTCAAAGGGTGTTGAATCGTTGTTAAAATGTTGGGTGGATAATGCTATATCCGTACCACTTATACTGATTGGATCGGGGTCGTTAGAGCAAATGCTAAGAGAAAAGTATAATCTATATCCGCATATTCATTTCATGGGCGCTTGTTCTCAGCAGGAGACCCTTACTTTAATTGGACGCTCCAAGTACTTGATACACTCATCTCTTTGGTACGAAACCTTTGGGTTAACCCTTGTAGAGGCAATGCAGCAGGGAGTACCTGTAATAGGTTATGCTATTGGCACCCGCCTCGAGTTAATAGAGGATGGAGTAAATGGGTTTTTATGCCAGCCGAACACGTTGGCTCAAACTATTGAAAAAGCTCTTTCTTTTTGCGGATATGATCAGCTTTCTGCCAATGCAATTAAGTCGGCTCATCAATTTACAAGGGAGTCGCTTGCTTTAAAACAGGTTCAATTTTATCGCACTTGGGTACAGCGAAAATATTCGCCTATTCATCAATAGCTTTCACCGATTTTCAGTGGATAGAGAGTCTATTGTCATCACCCGCTGCATGTCTTTTTGTAATGAATCAATGGCCGCTACAGTTTGTTTTACCTGAATATGGGGCAAATTACTTTGATCCATCAGAATTTTTATGGCTTCGAGATTTTGCCAATGATAATTGATCTGCGCCTCCTTAAAACGAAACACATATAATTTTTCGCTCGTAAAGGCCAGCAGGCCGAGGCTGGTGAGTCCGATCAGAATTAATAGAGTCTTTTTCATGGTGTGGTTTATAGTTTGGTTTTTAGTTGTTGTTTCAGATTATTGACTTCTTTTAGCAAAACCATCATTTCTTGTCCTTGCTTGGCCAGTGACTTGCTGAGCTCCTGTATGGTCTTTTGTTGCGTTTTGATGGCCTCGATGAGCAAGCCCGATGTTTCTCCGTAATTGATGCCGTAGTAGCCGTTTCGTTCATTTTGAAAGACTAACTCTGGTGCAACTCGCAGTACTTCTTGGGCGATCATCCCCATCATTCTTTTTGGCATCGTGCTGTCTTTCCAGTTATAGGTTACCCCACGCATGGACATTACCTTTTCGAGGGCCTCTGGGATGGTTTCTATATTTTTTTTTAGCCGTATGTCAGAAGTAGCAGTAGTAAGAGTGCCATCACTTGTAAGGTTCAGTGGTCTGTCATACCCATTAGTGGCGACATTAGCAAACCTTGCATTTCTGGCGTAAAGATCACCATTGGCGTAAAGATCACCATTGATCTGAAGTCTGTAGTTCCCATTATCGGTCAGAGTGCCTCCTCCGGTAAATGTAGGGTTAAGATGAAGTTCACCGGTGGGGCTAATGTAGACCTGTGGGGCGGATGTTTTTATGTTATTGGTCGTGCCATTTAAAATAAGTCCTCCTTCTCTGTCTCCATCGGTTCCTATCGATCCGCCGATGTTGTTCGAGCTAGAACTTTTTACGCCAAAGGTGAGCTGCGATTTTCTATCATTGCCGCCTCGAGCAGTCATTGAAACATCCAGATCTGCATTGTTGGGTTCGTTGATACTTAGTTTTTCTCCTGGACTTGCTGTACCGATGCCAAGTCTTGCGCTACCGTTATTCCAAAACAGGTTGTTACTGCCAGCTTGCGAAGAGCCACTGGTCCAGTAGGTGACTTGTCCGTTAGCGCCTGTTCCCGTACTAGATAACGAGGTTACCCAGCCAAGCGTAGCCACATTGGTTGCTAAACTGGTTACTCTTAAAAGTTGGTTGGCAGACGGTAGCGTCGAGGGTAGTATCATTGTGTAGGCATCTGTTCCGCTTGCAGCCCTTAGGCCTACGTTTCCGTTTGCGGGATTGACCGGATCGAAAATCCGGATCTCCTTTTGGGTACTGGCTCTCGTCGTTTGCCCTAGCAGTTGCAAGTGAGAAAAACCTGCTGGCCCCAAAAGGGAGACCAGCAGGAAAAACAAAAACGAGAAGTTGATTTTGGTATACATCGTTTTTTTATTGGTTGATGACACTCCAGTTGCAGCTGCCTGTAAATGGAGCAGAGAAATAAATGGTGAATCCTACTCCGCTTGATCTTGCCACGTAATAAGAGGGGATAGGCATATCGGCTCCGGTTCCTTCGAGCGTAACATTGATAGCATCGTTTCCATCGATTGAGGTTTCGCTAATGGATAGTGATTCTGTATTTGTGGCAGTGCCCAATCCTCTGGCCTTTACAAAAGCGCTGCTCCAAGTGGGAGCTGCTCCTGGCCCATTTGATTGCAAGATCTGTCCTACTGTACCTCCTGATCCATTGAGTTGCAAGGGGCTGCTGCCTGTCAAATTCAGTGTTCCCGAAATGGTACCTCCGTTATTGGCGGTAAAGAGTCCGTTAACGGTCAGGGGGCCACCTACGGTAACACCGGTTGTGCTTGCCAGCAATCCTGCGCTAACAAGTGATGCATAACTTGCTTTTGAAAGCTGTCCGTTGTTATCGGCAATTACCACACCTTCATTCGCCGTTGAAGAAGCCGTTCCCGTTGCACCGGCCAATGCGTTTACACTTACGTCTCCTGATGCTGCTATGGTCATGCGGGTGCTGTTGTTGGTCTTAAACACCAGTGGTTGTCCATCTAGGGTTCCTAAAAAAGTTGAGGAACTTGTTCCGGCGTTACCTGTCAATGACCAACCAGATGCATCGGGTGAGTTCCAGGTCAAGCTCACAGCCCCACCACTGATACTAGATACGGTCAGCACTTGGTTGGCAGTAGGCGCTGCGGCTGGCATACTTAGCGTATACGTGGCTGTTCCGGGCGCTGCCTTTAATCCAACATAACCACTTCCTGAGGCCGGATTGACCAAGCGAAGTTCCTTTTGAATGTTGGGAGATTGGGCCATGGCATTAAAGCCCATTCCTGTTACCAGTAGCAGCGTGGCTGCTAGCATTTTGTTTTGTTTCATGTTTGTTTGTATGGTTTTGAGTTAAAGACTTTTTAAGTCGGTTATTCTGCTATTACCCAGGTCACATACCCGTTAAATGGAGCGGTAAAATGAACTCTGATCTTGTTGTTGATTACATCTCTAACGATGTAATAGCTTGGAATAGGGTTGGGGGTGGCACTGGCCTCTAGCACCACAGAAATGCCATCGTCATTATCTAGTCCGGTTACATTTATCTCGTAGAGTTCAGCACTGATCAGTAGTGCGCTTCGGTTTTTTGATTTGATGGTGCTGATCTGTCTTGGATTCATCCAGACCGGTGTGGCGCCGGCGCCCTGCGATACGAGGATATCTCCTGCATTGCCGCTGTTGCCCCCCAAGAGCAGGGGAGTGGTATTGCCTGCAAGCGATATGTTATTTTGTACAAGAAGGCCGGCTGTGGCTGTCAGCAGTTGCTGAAAGGTTTTCTCTCCATTGATTGTTTGTGGAGTGCTTAGGTCCACAAAATTTTTGATCGATGATCCGGTACCGCCGTTTGCGATAGCGAGTATACCGCCTAGTGTTACATGACCACTTGTTGGAGAAGCGGGCGTGAGTCCGGTAGTGCCACCACTAAGACTTATGACAGCTGCATTTTGTGCAACATTGTCGGCTGTAAGGGCCGCTCCTGCATAGGGTACAATACCAAAAGGGGTGGTACCGATATCTATCCATTCGTTTTGATAATTCCAGTTGATGACATTGATGACGGGCTCTATAGCTACTCGTAAGCGAACCAAATAATTCAGGCTGCGCCAGGGTATATCCAATATGCTATTGAAGGTGCCTCCTTGCCTTGTTCCTTTTCCGACAGCAACTTGAAAGATGCCTGCCTCGTTGGTTCGCGTTACATGTTCTTCTGAAAACACAGGGGTGTTGGGAGAGGTCGCCGCGATGATATCGACCCGAACATAAATGCGCCTGTCTTTGGCGGGGTTATTGTCTCTGTCTTTTGCAATGGCCTCAATGTTAATTCCTGGTTGCTGTGCCTGTGCGGTACCAAGGGCGGCCACTACGATCAGCAGCAACAGCAGCGTATGAAGTGTATGTCTTTTCACGATCAATTGACTTTTATAAAGGGAATGACTTGATATATGGAAGCACCTTCGATCTTTAAGAAATAGTTGCCGGACGCCAGCATTCCCAAAAAAAGACTGTACCCTGCATGTAGTTGGCTATTAGTTATTGCACGTTGCATCACCAGTCGCCCTGCCGCATCAAATACGCGTAGTTGAAAGTTGGGGTTGTCTAATAGAAGAGTTGTGCTCTGCAGGCGAGTGTAGTTCATCGCCGGGTTGGGAAATAGTTTTATCTCTGGCTTACTGTTGACTGGCCCGTTAGAGCAATCCAGTACAAACAATTTGTTCCCTACAATGCCATAAAAAGTTGAAAGACCTGTTATTACCTGCAAACAAGCAGTATTCTTATAGATGCTTGTTGCATAGCTGACAATTTTTGTATTGTCGGTAGTGCGGTCCACTGCGCTTACGTTAAAAAAGAGTCTTGATTGGCCTTGCATGAGGGCAGGCCAAGCGATCAGTAGGATAATGCTATATAAAAAATGATTTTTCAAGGTCTTGTAGAGAAGTAAAGCGTGTTGAGAATATTGTTTTTTGTGTATTCTAAAATGCTGTGATCTTTTTCTAGCAGGGTCACCTGGTACGAATCGATTTGCCTGTTAGTTGAGGTTACATTCAGTACGATCAGCGAGGGTTGATCCGAGATTGTATAGGTGCCTTCGATGCCATCGGAGTCTCTGTAATTACGAGTGACTCTTGTAAGCCGAAACGAAAAGGTCGATACACTGTTATAGATATATTGCTGTTGACCCACGGTCTTTTTTTCGAGGTACCAGACCTTATCGGTCAGTTTATCCTCTGCTGTTTTATACGTGGTTTCTTTTTGGCACCCACCCAGTAGTGTTGCCGCCAGGATATATATTGTTATGCTATGCTTTCTCATTTTGTTGTCTTGGTCATATCGACAGTGATAATATGCGGCAAGCTACCCTCAGGTGGTAAGGCGTTCAATGACGCATATCAACGATGCGATGATTTTTGTGATTATCTTTAGGAATGAGTATTACAAACTATCAGCAGTCTTTTGAGCGATTGGTATCTATCATGGATGAGCTACGCGAAAAATGTCCTTGGGATCGAAAGCAAACCATCGAGTCGCTCCGCTCGTTAACGATAGAGGAGACCTATGAATTAGCCGATGCTATCACCGACGGTGATTATGCCTTGCTTAAAGAAGAGCTGGGTGATCTTTTGCTTCATATTATTTTCTATGCAAAAATTGGGGCCGAGCAAAAGCAATTCGAACTAAACGATGTGATCGAGGGTATTTGCAATAAGCTTATTCATCGTCATCCTCATATTTACGGCGATGTGGTCGTGCAGGGAGAAGAAGACGTAAAACGAAATTGGGAGCAGCTTAAGCTTAAAGAGGGAAAGACCTCTGTTTTACAGGGCGTTCCCCGGTCGCTGCCTGCTACCATTAAGGCATTGCGTTTGCAAGAAAAGGCAAAACAGGTGGGATTCGAGTGGGATCATCGCGAGCAGGTCTGGGAGAAAGTGCAAGAAGAATTAGGGGAGCTAAAGGAAGCCATCGACCAGAGTAGTGGCGATAGTCATCAAGAAAAAATAGAGGAGGAGTTTGGCGATCTGATTTTTTCGCTGATCAATTATGCGCGTTTTTTAAAGATCGATCCTGAAAATGCGCTGGAGCGCACCAATAAAAAATTCATCAATCGCTTTGTTCGCATGGAGCAGGAGGCCAAACAGGCTGGTAAATCGCTTTCGGACATGACCCTTTCCGAAATGGATGCCATCTGGAACCGGATCAAACAAACAACAGCCTCGGGATCGCAGTAAAAGGCCTACCTTTGCGGTGCCGAAAATGAAGGGGATCGCTCCATGAAAAACATCAGGAATTTTTGCATCATAGCCCATATCGATCACGGTAAGTCTACCTTGGCAGACCGACTGCTTCAGTCTACCAATACCATCAGTGAGCGCGATATGATGGACCAGGTGCTCGACGACATGGACCTTGAGCGCGAAAAGGGCATAACTATCAAAAGCCATGCGATCCAGATCAATTATCGCCATAGCGACAAGGCCGATTACATTCTTAATTTGATCGACACCCCCGGGCACGTCGACTTTAGCTACGAGGTGAGCCGGGCACTGGCCGCCTGTGAGGGTTGCCTGCTTTTGGTAGATGCTACACAGGGAATTCAAGCTCAGACAATCAGTAACTTATACCTCGCAATTGAAAATAATTTAGAGATCATTCCCGTCATCAATAAGATCGATATGGACGGGGCCATGATAGAAGAGGTAGAAGACCAGATAGTGGATCTGATCGGGTGCAAGCGCGAAGAGATCTTACACGCCAGCGGCAGAACCGGTCTGGGTGTAGAAAAGGTACTCGATGCCATCGTGGAGCGTATTCCCGCACCCAAAGGCAATCCCGATGCCCCGTTGCAGGCCCTGATCTTTGACTCGGTATTCAACTCGTTCAGAGGGATCATTGTATACTACCGGATTATGAATGGTAGCATTAAAAAGGGCGACAAGGTAAAGTTCGTCTCTACCGGACAAGAGTATCATGCCGATGAGGTAGGTATCTTAAAACTTAAGATGACCGAAAAAAATCAGGTCTCTACCGGCGATGTGGGTTATATCATTACCGGAATAAAAAATGCCAAAGAGGTCAAAGTAGGTGATACCATCACGCTGGCCACTAATCCCAATCCTGAACAGATCAAAGGTTTTGAAGAAGTAAAGCCCATGGTCTTTGCCGGTATCTTTCCGGTCAATACCGACGAGTTCGAAGAGCTCAGGGATTGTATGGACAAGCTGCAGCTCAACGATGCATCGCTGACCTTCGAACTAGAGACATCACAGGCTCTCGGCTTTGGTTTTCGCTGCGGATTTTTGGGAATGCTCCACATGGAGATCATCCAGGAGCGCCTCGAAAGAGAGTTCAACCAAACCGTTATTACCACCGTTCCCAACGTAAGCTTCATTGCCACTACGACCAAAGAAGAAACAGTGATCGTCAATAATCCGACTGAGTTTCCAGACCCGGTCAAGACCGATCACATCGACGAACCCTTTATTAAGGCACAGATCATCACAAAGCCCGATTACATCGGCAATATCATGACGCTTTGCTTGGGCAAGCGCGGTACTTTGATCAATCAAAGCTATCTCACGCCTACCAGGGTAGAGTTGATCTTTGAAATGCCACTCACCGAGATCGTTTTTGATTTTTACGATAAGCTCAAATCGCAGACCAGAGGATATGCCTCGTTCGATTATCATCCCATAGGGTACAGAGAGAGTGATATCGTTAAAATGGATATTATGCTCAATGGTGATAAGGTAGATGCGCTCTCTGCGCTTATTCACCGCAGCCGTGCCCAGGAGTTTGGCAGAAAGCTCTGCGAAAAATTAAAAGAACTGCTGCCTCGTCAGCAGTTTCAGATCGCCATTCAGGCTGCCATTGGTGCCAAGGTGGTCGCTCGCGAAAATATCTCGGCCATGCGAAAGGATGTGACCGCCAAATGTTATGGGGGTGATATTAGCCGAAAGCGCAAACTGCTCGAAAAGCAAAAAGAAGGTAAGAAGCGTATGCGCCAGATCGGTAACGTAGAAGTGCCGCAAGAGGCTTTTTTGGCTGTACTCAAATTGGATGAGTAGGTAAAAGATCTATCCTTTTCCTTTTACTGGTTGTTTTGTCGGCAATTTCGACGGCGGCTTAGGCTTGTCGAACAGCGGTTGTTCCCTGGGGGCCTGTCCATCTTGGAGCTGGAGGGTAAATACCTTGTTGATGTGAAGCCATTTTCCGTTCGTCCATTTATAACCTTCCTGATCGCCATCAGGAATGTAGGTGTACTTGCTATCGGGGTCGTTGTTTTCAGAGATCAGATGATCTACCAAGATCATATCAAGATCGGCAACATAATCCATCAATACCTGGGCTCCTTTTTTAAATTCAATAGAGAGGCGGTGTCGGGCAGGGGCGGGTACACTGTCTTTTTCGTAGCTGAAAAAAGGACCTCCAAAAACGGGCTCGCCTTTGCTATTGAACTGGAGCACCTCTAGCCACTTGATATTGCTTCTTGCGTTATTGGGATCGAATCCAAAAAGCGTGTAATAATCTTTATTCTGGTGGCGCGTCTTGATGATATTGTAGTAGATGGCACCGATCCACTGGCTGGCCGAGCGAAGCGAATCTTCAGGACGATCGGTAAACTCAGAGACATCACGCAACGGAAAAAGAGATAGCGACCCGTTATCTGTCTTTCGTTGAATGGCCCCTCTCTGCCTGCAATAGTAGTCATCGAATTGGAGGTTCCAGGTAATGATCCTGAAGCTCGAGTCGGGGGCATAGCGGCAAGAGATCCCTTTGACAGAATCAAAGGCAAACCAAAATGAGTTTGGAATACGCAGTGCCCGCACCAGTGTTTTGGTAAATATGCTATCTGATATCATCCGGTCCTCTGGCAGGCTATCGGTAATCAGGTACTCGGCATATTGCTTGAGCGTATCTTCTTTTGCCAGCAGCGACTGCAGGTCTTGTGAAAGCACTTTAGCAGAGTGGGCCCTCAGTTGAGCAAACGACGAAAAAGATCCGATCGGAAGCCAAACCAATGACGCCGTCAGCAGCAATAGGCGTACAGTAAAAAAGCTAAGCAGTTTCATTTTCATTGAGACCGGCCAGCTGCAGGGTGGTTTGTACCAACGTCTGCCAGCTGAGCTTATTTTTTTGTTCTTTAATTCCTTCTGTAAAATGGGAACCTCCTAACTCGTAAAAACGCAAAATAGTATCCGCTATTGCCCTACTATTGGGTTCGCAGACCAGACCCGCCTTTCCATCCGGCACTGCATCGGGCAGTCCGCCGACATGCGTTACGATCATGGGTCTTTCAAAGTGATAGGCCAGCGGCGTAACCCCGCTTTGGGTAGCATGGCGATAAGGTTGCACGACTACATCGGCTGCACAAAGGTAATTGGGTACGTCGCGATCGGCTATAAAATGAGTATGACAATACACTCGTTCGGTGAGCTGCAGTCGCTCGATCTGATCGAGGTAGGGTTGTTCGTTTTCGTAGTATTCGCCGGCGATCAGCAATTTTATGTTTTGTTTTTCCAGTCGCTCATCGGCCAAGGCCTCGAGCAGTAGGTCGAGTCCCTTATATTTTCTAATAAATCCAAAGAATAAAATGAGTTTATCCGAGAGGTCGATTTCAAGTTTTTTGCGGGCGGCCTCCATCGAAATCGCTTCTCCGAAATGATCGTAAAGCGGATGAGATATTTGTTGAAAGGGTTTGTTCTTTTCAAAACTTCTTAGGTCTTGACTGACCTGATTGCTCATCGTTACGAACGAATCGCAATAGCGCAAAAAGTAGCGGGTAAAAAGCTTGTCACCGGGTCTTTTCTCATGGGGTACGATATTGTCGGCAATACAAACAATACGGCTGTGACCATTTTTTTTAATAAAAGATAAGATCGTTCCCAGTGCAGGGCCCATTAGGGGCAGCCAAAACCGCACCACGACCAGATCGGGTCGAAGTGACTTTATCTTTTTGCCAATGCGTATCCAATTGAGTGGGTTAATGGAGTTGATCGCGCTGTGAATACGAAGCCCTTTTGGTGCAGGTTCGTTTGAGTACTGCGATTTTCCGGGAAACAAAAAAGACGGGTATTGCAAAGAGAATGACCAAATCTCGCAATCGTGACCAGCTTGCCCATAGGCTTGAGCCAATCGGTGATTAAAACTGACTATTCCACCTCCCCGCAGGGGATGTGCAGGCCCTATGATCACGACCTTTGCCATTATAAGCCGATTTGTGTTTCGATCAGATATTGGTTTCGCCCCGGGGCATTACGGGCGATCAGTTCGGCCAGATAGCCGGCTAAAAAAAGTTGCATACCCAGTATCAAAAAGGTCAGGGCAAAAAAGAAGGCAGGGCGGTTGGTCAAGGCGAATTCTGTATAAAGAATTTTACCAGCTACCAAGTATAGCGCCATGGTAAGACCAGCCAAAAAGCAGACCGATCCCCAAAGACCAAAAAAGTGCATCGGACGTTTTGAGAACCTTCCAACGAAAGTGATCGAGAGCAGATCCAAGAATCCATTTACAAACCGGTCCCAGCCAAACTTGGAATATCCGTGCTTGCGGGGTCGATGCTCCACTACTTTTTCTCCGATCTTCTTAAAGCCGGCCCATTTGGCCAATACCGGTATATAGCGATGCATCTCGCCGTACACCTCTATGCTCTTTACGACCTGTCTTCTGTAGGCCTTTAGCCCACAATTAAAATCGTGCAAGGCAATACCGGATACCTTTCGGGTCACGGCGTTAAAGAATTTCGAAGGAATATTTTTGGTCAGGGTGTTGTCGTAGCGCACTTTTTTCCATCCGCTGACCAGATCGAGTTTTTCAGTTAGCAGTTTTTCGCGAAGGGCAGGGATCTCTTCTGGTGAGTCTTGCAGATCGGCGTCCATCGTAATGATCACCTCGCCCCGCGCCTGAGTAAAGGCAACCTGTAAGGCAGCCGACTTACCATAGTTGCGTTGAAATTTTATGCCGCAAATACAGGGATTTTGTTTGCGCAACGACTCGATCACTTGCCATGAATCGTCGGTGCTGCCATCATCCACAAAAATAATTTCGTACTCGAATCCGTTTCGATGCATTACATCTGCGATCCATTGGCTGAGTTCGGGGAGCGACTCGGCCTCATTGAGCAGGGGTATTACGATAGAAAGGTGCATCAGCGCTTTCTTAGGGTTTGTAAAAAGGAGCCAACAGCCGTGGTTATTGCTCCGTACATCAAATATCCGAAAATCGAGCGGGAAACCACCATGGTGGCAAAACCCTCTCGAAACAAATTAACGTCTCTTTCTATTTCGGAAGGGGTTCTGTTATTGGCTTTGAGCATCTCTTCTCTAAGGGCTGCTGCAGCCTGCTGAGCCGTTTCGGGATGCAGGGAGTTGAATAAGTAGGTGAAAAGAACCATCAGTAAAGTGACCACCACGAAGCAATTGAAACCCGTCGAAAAATTTCCACCAAATCCTTTTGTGGGCGATCCGTGCAGTAGCAAGGTGGTCACTATACCGGCGGCATAGATTCCGTAGGCGATCAACTGCGCCGTGGTAGCATCAGGTATCGTTTGGTAATAGCCCGCCATGAGGGCTCCGATCATCAAACCCGAACTGATGAGTCCTATTAATGCAGGATGAGGTTTCATCTCAGGCAAGCGTAAGCAAATTTTTAGTGAAGATCCCAATCACTTTTCCTTGCAGCTTCTTTCCGATAAAAGGAGAATTGCTTGAGCGAGATCTAAGTGTTTCCGGCGTAACGGTCCATTGGGCCGACGGATCGAACAGGGTTAGGCACGCAGATTGTCCTTCTTCTATGGTGGCTGCGGGTAGTCCAAATATCTTTCTTGGATTTACGGCCAGTAGTTCTATCGTTTTTTCTGCAGATAATTCCTCTACACAGGTGCGCAGGGCTGCATAGGCCGTCTCTAGCCCGATCATGCCGTGTTGTGCATATTCGAATTCAATGACCTTGCTGTCTTTTTCGTGGGGCAGGTGATGGGTGGCCAAACAGTCGATAACTCCTGCACGAACTGCTTTTCGAAGGGCTTCGCGATCGCTCTTGGTTCTGAGTGGAGGGTTGACCTTTAGGTTAGTGTTGTAGTCGGTCAGGTCTTCTTCGCAAAAGAAAAGATGATAGGGAGTTACAGAGCAAGTAATGCCTTGTGCTTCTTTTTTAGCATGAGTGAGTTGTTCAACAGAACCTGCGGTCGAGATGGCTGTCAGGTGCAATTTTGATGCGGCATAGCTATTGAGTGCAATGTCGCGGCTAACGATCAGCTCTTCGGCAATGGCGGGTTTTCCGGGCAGCCCCAGTTGTGTCGATAAGATACCCTCATTGATCAGTCCTTGTGGGTTGATGCTTTTGTCGTCGGGTACTTGTATGAGTACACCATCAAATGCCTTGATGTATTGCAGGGCTTTGATCAACAGCCCCGATGATTGAATACAGTTGATGCCATCAGAGAAGGCGATGGCCCCGTTACTTTTCATGTCATACATCTCGGCTAGCTCCTTGCCTTCGGTGTTGCGCGTAACGGCACCGATGGGGTGAATATTTACCGGGAGGCTATGCGATTTATGCAAGACATATTCTACCGACGCTTTATTGTGAATGGCAGGCGACGTATTGGGCATGATCATTACATCTGTAAACCCACCCGCTGCGGCAGCGGCAGCACCGGTTGCTAACGTTTCTTTGTGCTCATAGCCTGGGTCTGCGAAATGAGCAAAACAATCGACCCATCCTGGCGAAACATGTAGCCCTGCAATGCTAATTTCTTGGTCAGCTTTTTCAGAAATCTTTTTGGAAATAGTGGTCAGGATCCCGTTATCGATAAGAAGGTCTACGGCTTGCCCGTTGAACGGAGAGGCAGGGTCAACGATCCTGGCTTGCTTAATGAGGAGCTTCATTAAGAGACGAAGGTAATGCTTTGCAGCCGTTTCAAAAAATTGTCAAAATAGCCCTACCTTTGCCCTCCCCGCGAAGGAACCTTCGCTTGTTCGGGACGTAGCGCAGCCCGGTAGCGCACTTGCATGGGGTGCAAGGGGTCGCTAGTTCGAATCTAGTCGTCCCGACCAAACCAGTTAGCCCTGACAATTGTCAGGGCTTTTTTTTGCTACCTTGCCCTGGTGAGACCATTCCTTCTTTTTTTAATGATGTTCACGATCGGGTGGGGGCCAACGCGGGTGATGGGCCAGCAAAAAAAGGCTAAGTCCATAGCCGGCTTGGATATCAAGTCTGCCATGCTGGTTCGTAATTCCATGGATTACCACCAGGCACTTGTAAGGCGCGATTACAAGCTGATCAAGCTTCGTACATCTAACTATCTTAGTTACGGTCACAGTAATGGCTGGATCGAATCCCAGGCAGACCAGCTTCGCAATCTTGAGACCGGCTATCTCATCTATCATAGCTATCAGGAAGATAGCATGATGATATCGTACCGTTATGATGATCTTTCAGACTATGCATTTGATTCGACTCAAAACAAGATTTTTCCTCAGCTTCAACTCGATTTCATCGCTACCATTGATGTTAGCCTGCAAGGAAAGCGAAATACCTATCGCCTAAGGGTAACTGAAGTGTGGTCGCCTATCCCTCGTGGGGGCAAGGGCTACCACCTTATTTGTAGAAAGGCTACAAAGCTGTGAGCATTTTCGCTTACTGAGCAAGTCATGATCCGCCCGCTCGCTGTAACCGGTCATTAATGGCGCGTCCTATACCTTGATCCGGCAACCGTTCGCAAATGATCTGACGATACCCTTTGCGATCTATTTCGTGCAAACATTGATATAAGCGCTGTGCCGCTTCTTCTAGATGGCCTGACTCGCTAAGCAGGTACTGATGCTCGGATGGCAATGCCGCATATTTTTTATTGAATAGCAAAAAGGCCTTGCCCTCTGCATCCATTGCATATGATTCGGGATGCTCACAAAGTATCGTGGGTGTCCTGGGGGCATAGTGTTTTGCGGTCATGCCCGGGGCCACTTGCTTTTCTCCTGCTTCATTTTTTACGACAATGGGTC
>Ga0208598_1000261_pt1 | contig 15809 bp, 12 predicted proteins | sample LakMenEpi22Jun12_FD_150726 | JGI IMG/M metagenome (GOLD analysis project Ga0208598, IMG submission 150726) | Freshwater microbial communities from Lake Mendota, WI - 22JUN2012 deep hole epilimnion (SPAdes) | ecosystem: Environmental > Aquatic > Freshwater > Lake > Epilimnion/Euphotic zone ... | reverse complement strand
AGTGAAAAATTAAAAAAAACTTTGTTATAATATGCTATTTATTATTTTAAGTGTAATGGTAACAATGATATGTTTAGATATTGTATGGTTAACTATAAATAGTAAATATCATTCTAAATTATTTGAATCTATTCAACAATCACCTTTACAAATAAAAATTATTCCAACTATTTTAGTTTATATTTGGATGGTAGGTGCTGTTACCTATTTTGGAGTTTTATCTAGTAAAACATCTAACGAGGCAATATTGCATGGTGGATATATAGGATTAGCCATGTATGGTTTATATGACTTGACTAATTTAGCTACATTTAAAAAATGGACCTATGAAATGTCACTAAAAGATATGACATGGGGGACACTATTGTGCGCGATATCATCACGTATTGGTTTTTATTTTAAATAATATTTGGTTTTATTATGAGTAGAAAACAATGTTTTGATCAAAAATGTATAAATTGTATTAAATCTATTGTTAAACAACAATTATCCGAATGCATGGATATATCCATGTGTATTAATAATGATATGGTTATAAATGGTGATTTAACTGTAAATGGAAATGTATATTATGAAACAATAGATGTATCAAATATATGTGTAGGCGATTTATCTTTAGGGGCAATATATTTAGGAAGTGATTGTAGAAATTTTGGTTATGGTAACGATGGGCAAGTTTTAGTATCTCGCGGAGGATTACCAAATGAATGGATAGATATAAATTTAGTAAATGGTATTAGAGGTGCAACAGGTGCAACTGGGATTAAAGGTGATACTGGCGTAAAAGGTGACACTGGATTAAAAGGAGATACAGGAATACAAGGGCCAACCGAAATCACAGGAAGTACAGGAATTACGGGAGGAATTGTATTTAATACAGCTCAAACAACTATACGATATGGTGTGCATCAAAATACAACAGTTGGTAACAATATTACAGAAAATATATATTATGGACATATATACAGTAATACTGAATATTCTTTACAAATATCATTATATGATAACACAACCCCAATAGATAACATTATACATATACATGCAAAATATACTGATCATTGTACCTATTATATGAAAACGGGAAGAACAGATCATACTGTTAATTGGTTTACGATTGGATATTAAACCATGTATGCTGACAAATTATACATTTTAGTTTACCTTGATTTTATTTATAAAATAAAATTGAGATAAATAAAATACCATTAATCATATATAATGGATTCATTCTTGTCCACCCACCAATCAACTTCCACCGAATACACAAACACGCGTATTGGAAGTACGCAACATAACGTTTATGGTGGGAAATATAACATTCCAACAGATAAACGCGACGAATTCTTTAAAGTATACTACAAACATGTTTTTGAACAAGGACACTCTGAATACTTAACTGAAACCCAATTAGATGTCGGCCCAATTGGAATTGATATTGATTTTAGATATAAAAATCCTCAACGTGCCTACAAACCCAACGATATTTTGGAATTCATTGACTTGGCAGTGCAGCAACTTAATAACGTCTATACTATCACACAAAACTTTCCAATTTATGTTTTTGAAAAACCAGAAATTAACGTCATAGCTGCTGACAAAATTAAAGATGGTATCCATATTATTCTAGGGGTAAATATGGATAAAACCTCAAAAGAATTATTTAGGAAGAAAATTTTGGATAATATGAATTCTACTTGGAAACATTTAGAAGAACATTTGACCAACACTTGGGATTCCGTGTTGGATTCTGGAGTTTTCAAAGGATCTCTCCCATGGCAGTTGTATGGCTCTACCAAGCCTGGATATCCTCCTTATAAACTTACAAAAATTTACACTTGTCAGAAAGATGAAGATTCTGAATATGTATTGCATGCAAGTAGTATTGAAAAGTTTGACATGAAACGCGAAATTTCTAAACTATCTATTCAAAATACCAATTACGAAACTCCTGTCATAAAAGAAGCATTCAAACCAGAATATGACCAAGTCAAAAATGTTCCTCGTAAAAAGTTGCGAGTTGTATCAACTGATAGTACTAATTTTACGGATATTGTATGTCCTACCACACTAGACCGAGCAGTAAATAGTTTGCTATCCAACAAAAATATTGCAGATCATAAGTTGCACGAAATTCATGCCTACACCATGATTTTGCCTGCCAAATATTATTCAGAGTATAGCGAATGGATGAAAGTTGGTTGGGCCTTGAGAAATACTGATTTCCGCCTCTTTGTTACTTGGATTAAATTTAGTAGTCTATCTCCTAAATTCTGCTTCTCTGATGTTCAAAAATATTTTGGAATGTGGTGCAGTTGGTCTAAACCAAATAATGAATTGACTGACCGTTCCATCATGTTTTGGGCACGCAATGAAAGTTACGAACAATATGAAAAAGTCAAAGTACAAAGTGTTTCCATGTATATTGATGCAATTTTGAAAGAAGCGGTGTGCACTGAATTTGATCTTGCAAAAATCTTGCATTTGTGGTACAAAGATGTCTTTGTATGTGTAAGTATTACCAATAAATGCTGGTATGAATATTCTGATCAGAGATGGCAATCTACTGATGCTGGTACGAAACTTCGTAATTATCTCAGTGAATTCAATGGTATTTACGGATTATTCAAAAATAAGTTGATGGAAATGAATAATGCACTTGGAGAAATGGCCGATGGTGATGAACAAAAAGATATGATGCAAAAACGTCAAAAGAAGATTTGTCATATCATGATTGATCTTAAAAAGACGGATAAGAAGAATAATATTATGCGCGAATCATGCGATCTATTTTACATTAAAGATTTCTTGAACTTGCTAGATACAAAAACATCGGTGTTGTGCTTTACCAATGGTGTCATTGATTTTAATACGAAATCATTTCGTCCAGGGTTGCCAGACGATTATACCTCTATTTCTACTGAAATTCCTTATGTACCGATAGATCAGTGTAATCCAAAACATGTTCAAGAAATTAACGAATTCATGCAGCAGATCTTTCCTGAACCTGAATTGTGTAATTATATGTGGGACCATGCTGCATCCGCGACGATTGGTAAAAATAAAAACCAAACGTTTCACATGTACAAAGGTGATGGTTGTAACGGAAAATCCAAATTTGTAGAACTCATGTCTAAATCATTTGGTAAATACAAAGGAACTTGCCCCATTACTTTGATTACTCAAAAGCGAACAAGTATCGGTAGTACATCTTCCGAAATTGTACAGCTTATGGGCAAGCGATATGTGGTGATGCAAGAACCGAATGAAGATGATGAATTCAATGAAGGTATTTTGAAAGAAATAACGGGCGATGACCCTATTCAAGGTCGCGCTCTCTATCAAAATACAGTTACCTTTTATCCTAACTTCATCCTTGTGATGTGCACCAACTATGATCTTAAAATCAAGGGTAAAAATCACGGTATTTGGCGGAGAATTCGTAAAGCAGATTTCAAAACATTGTTTACGGTGAATCCAGTAAAAACTGATGTAAATAAGCCATATCAATTCAAGTTGGACAAAGAAATTGATAAAAAGTTTGAAGAATGGAAAACGGTGTTTATGAGTATGCTTATTGAACGTGCATTTGTAACGGAAGGAAATGTAAAGGATTGTTCTATTGTTATAGAAACATCCGAGAAATATCGTATGGACCAGGATCATTTTGCAGGGTTTATTAATGACCGTATTATGGTAGATCCATCTGGTTCGGTAAAAGAATTGGAATTGTATGAAACATTTAAAGATTGGTGGAAATTGTTGCATGGTCAGGGATTGCCGAAAGGGAAACTTCTGTTTGACTACATTAATCAGAAATTTGGTAGAAAAACAGGGAGGTCATGGAAGGGAATTTCTATTATCAAAGAACAAGAATCGGAAGATGAAATGCATGAATTGGGATAATAAATTAATAGACATGATTTACGATTATTTTTTTGTCATTTAAAAATTATTTAATGCATAAATCTAAACAGTTTTGTATATAATATCAAGTTATTGTATGGCTTTTTTAGGAGAACCTATGGATGTTTCAGAACCTGATTCATATGAATATAAACTTTTAAAAATGATAGAACTATTAGAAGGGTCAGAAACAATGTTACCTATAAAATTTGGTCCAAGTTCAGATGGAACAATACAAATTATTAATTTACCTGCGATAGAAGAATATATTGCTCAACAAGCAGACGAAGAATTACAACAAACATTAGTTGGCATATTAAAAGATATTCAATCTGAAATGGAAATTTTAAATGGTATTCGTCCCAGCCCGTATGATGTTATTTTGTATTTAAATTTACATGGTGTATTTAAACCTGATACTGTATTGGGAGAAGATGAATGTTTAGACGATGGGTTAACACTATGTTCAAGAAGTGGAATAAAAAAAGGGTATAGTGTAACTGATTTAGATTGGGACAATAAAAATGTTACGTTGTTAACATCTACTTGTATTGGAGTTAAACACATATTACACCCTGAAATTTTGTCTGGTCAAGTTAAAAAACTTATAGACGACCAATATGAAGAAACACGCATGTTAGATGTTAAAAAGTTACAATCATCATTACGGGCTTTAAAACAAAAATATATACGTGAATATGACCCAACTCCAGATATTGAATCAAAAAGATATACTCGTGAATCCTGGGTTAATTTTACACATGATGTTGGGTGGGGAATTTCTAAAAATAAATGGTTAAATAAAATTTTACAAAAAGATATGGTAAAATTTAAATGGCCAATACAAATTATTAGAGATGAAAAACAAAAAATCCCAATGACTATTTTTGATGATATTATACTAAACGAAGGTAAATCGCATATGGATTTAAGAGGTCAACATCTGCCATATATTACATTAACTAAACTTATTTATTATTTATTAGCAATGGGTTATATAAATATATTAATTATAGATTCTTCGTGTGGAGATGAGACACTTTACAAAGGACGATATATAAGAAGGCTTGCCAGATGGCAAAAAAAAGCAGGATTATTTGATGGAGGTAAACGAAAAAGAACAAAAAGAAATAAAAAAAGAAGAAATCAAAAAACTAAAAGGAAATAATTTAAAAGTCATTTTATTTTTTCAAGACGAAAATCTTGTAAAAATAAATTCTTTATCATTTTGGGCTTATGCAATTTAGAGTTATTATATTTTTTATGAACGGAATTTATATCGTCTTGATTTACGTTTAAGTCTACGTTGTTGTCTTGTTTTTTTACCGCCTAGTAAATGTGGAGGTATATCTATATTCATATTAATTGCAGTTTTTTTTATAATTTCCCAATCTGATACACCTAAAAACTCATTTATTTTATTAAACATATGTCTCGCTTTTGCATGTGGTTGATGTAATAATGTGGAAGATGGTTTTTCCGCAGGTGAAGTTGAAACCCGCAGTAATTGTGTTGGTAAACGGTCTGTATTCTCGTGTAGTCTAATTTGTTCTTGAATATAATCATGTAAACCTCCATTTTTTAAACGAAGAGATGCAGATTTTAAGGCTCCCCTGTGGTCTGCAACTGCTACACAAACTATATCATGATCGTCTTTAAGTCTATCGGATGCATAATGTAACATAAATCCATTCTTATAAACTGCCGAAAGAACTATATCTTCATTATCTTTAAGTGTATCAGATGCATACATTAACGCAAACGCACTGTTGGAAATTGCTACACGAACTATATCCATATTGTTTTTGAGTCTATCAGATGCATGTGCTAATGCCTGTCCATTTTGTTCAATTGCGGCACGAACTATATCTTCATTATCTTTAAGTGTTTCAGATGCATATCTTAAATTCATACCATCACCTGCAACTAGAGTACGTATTACATCCATATCAGCGCGAATATCTTCAGGTGCAAAACGTAACATAGTTTCACCGCGAATTATTCGTTCTATCCATCGGTCTTTTTCTTTTGACATATATTTATACAATATTTTTCCTATTTAATTGTCATAAAAATCAACCACTTTTTTGTTAATTTTTATTTTTTCAGGACGAAAATCTTGTAAAAATAAACCATCCAATGATCGTACGCGTGATAAAGCAACATACATTTGACCGCATGCAAATATCGTTTGTCCTGCGTCAATTAGTGCTTTGTCCATAGTAGCTCCTTGGGATTTATGAATAGTAATAGCCCAGGCATAAATCAATGGTAATTGTTCAATTCCAATTCCTGGAATTTTTTCGCTTTTCCATAACTGCGGAGTGATTAATACATCGCCACATTCAAATCTAACAATCGGATTTTTATTTGTAAACCCAATTATAATTCCTTGACTTCCATTACAAACAGGAATTGTATGCATATTCACAATGCACATGACAACAGTTCCAATTTTTAATGCAAGAGTAGGTTCGCATCGCACGTGATTATATAAATAGGAAACTTCATAATCTATTTGATCATCTGTAAATTTTTTACGAGACCGTTTTTCATTTTCAGTCATTACCAAATCTAATTTGCGTTCTTTCGTAAAAATATATTCCTCACCTTCCAATTTAGAATAATGAAACGTGTTTATATAGTCTGCTTTGTCGCGTGTAGATACTAATTGTGTGATATTGGGCGGAGGTTCAATGCCGACGCGTGTCATTATTGTTTTAAATGATGATTTGGTTATTTTTCCTTTTCTAATTTCCGACAAAATGGTTTGAAACGTTTCATCATTTTGTCGGAAATTTTTAATTAATTGTACAATATCAAAAGTAGATTTCCATATGGGACTTTCAAAACAATAATCGGCATTTACGGGTGGTAATTGATAAAAATCTCCGCAAAACAGTAGCTGTATTCCACCAAATGGTAAACTACAACCGCGAATGTTTTGTCCAATTTCGTTTAATTTTTCAAATAATTCTAATGCCATCATACTCACTTCATCTACAATCAATACATTTACTGCTAACCACCTTTTTTTTGCATGTTCTTTAATTGATTTATTTCCTAATCCAATACCTGCCCAAGAATGAAGTGTTGTTGCATTACAGTTTAATAGAATAGCTGCACAACCAGTCATTGCACACACTTGAATATTCATTTCATTTTCCAATGCATGCCGATAGACGTTTTGTATCCATTTTGATTTCCCAGTTCCGCCAGGTCCAGTTAAAAACACGTTTTTACCTTGCAAATATAGATCAAATGCGAATTGTTGTTCATGTGAAAATTCCATTTATCATAAAAAAATAAATATATTTTAATCAATTTTAAATATGCAAGTTATAAAATGCTCTAAACCATTCTTCCGTCTTTGATGGAGTATCCTGATATGCATCAAATAAATAAATATACACTGCGTTATAAAATGGAGAATATTTAATTGTTTGAAACCACACTTCAAATGATAAAGTGTGAGGTATATATCTATGTGCTAAATATTCATCAAACATAATATCCATGGCATTTGCCTTATTTATTCCTGTAAAATCGGTAACGTCATAATGTCGGTTTAATCCAATTTTTCCATTTTCAACTATATTTCCAAAATAGTCAATAAAATAATTTCTCCAAAATTCTGGATCCTCCATTTAACATTCTATACGTAAAAAAAATAATTCAAATTTAATTAAAAAAAAGCAAAAGGAGAGTGGGAGAGGGATTCTTACCTGGGAGTTGTAGCCGATTTAGACGAAGAGTTGCCGAGCAAGTTCCTGTTCCGCGTACGACTTGTTGAATCGCTTTTTCTTCTTTTCTGGAGCAAATGGCAGTGTAGTCGGAGTCGGCTGAGCTGGCGTAGTCGGAATAATCTGGGTGAAGAAGTTGGTGATGGTATCGCCGATGAAGCTGGAAGGCATATCGGGCACATGTGCGGCCGCCATGGAAATGTCGGTCGGCGCCCACATTTCTTCCAATTCGCTCCAAACATATGCCGACCAATCGTCGCGATTGACACAGTAGATTTCACAACCAGTGTAGATGATGTGCGAAATTGCATCGGGCGAGTTTGGATTGTATCCACCAGACTTGTTAAGTCCAATGGTCACAAATCCGCCGTTTGCAGGCACGGAGACTTGCTGGAACTGCAAAATTCCTAGAGCCGAAGCAGTCATTTCACTTGCAAAATGTACGAAACAGTAGAATGCTCCAATGGGAGTTTCTACCATATCAATACGTTCAATCTGCGATCCAGTCCATGTCTTGACAGCGAGTGCGAGAGCATGGATAGAGACGTTGCCAGATGGGCGAGCGAATACGGAGGTAGACATGTTGGTTTGCTGTGAAGCTATGAGATTGTAATATTGTAAAAATGATTTCAATTTTTTTTAAATGACAATGCAAATTATAATAATAATGAGAAGAATGACCAATCGTAAAAACATTGTACACAAAGTATTTCAATTATTTATTCAATTTTTATTTTAAAGATTAATATAAGTATGTTTAGATATATTTTTATTCTTTTTTTACTGTACATGTTTTTGAAATTCCAGATAGATAAAATACAAAATAAAAAATATACATCTAACAACGACTATATAGATTTAATAAATAAATATAAAATGTAATGAATTATTATGTCAATTGTAGAATTATATTCTCTTGAAAAGAAATTTGGAGAAAAAAGAGATCAATATGTTTCATTAATGAATTCTATCAATTATTCATGTTTAGGGAAAGAAAAGGCAAGTAAAGAATGTTTAAAAGCTGCAAGATTAAATGCTCAAATGCAAACTTATTTGGTTCAAATGTCTAATTTGGTTGTTAAATATCCGAGAGATAGTAATGTAAATAAACAACATTTGGCATTATTACGTGTATCAGATAGTTTAGAAAAAGATATGGAAGAATTAGTTTCAAATAATGCTTTAAATATTGATTCGGAAATGCAAAAAAATATGTATGAATCTCAAGCATTTTTATATGGATTTGTTTCTATTATAATTTTAGGGTTTGTTATTTACCAGTATAAAAAAATATAACTGTATAGTAAATGACACAAAATATGACAAATCCACAATACGAATCCTATACAGATAATCTTCGCACTCTTGTAGAAGGAAAACAATATTCGGGTAAAAATGTATTGACTAAAGATGGAAAAATGGGATATATAACAGATACAGGTATTATTAAACAATATTCTTCGCCTAAAAGTTTAACTGTTTTAAATGGATGCACAACTAGTTATGAACAATTAAATGCAGAATGGGATAAATTAGGATTTCCAATTGGATCTGCAATGATAGATGGTCAAACATGTGGCAATGAAACTAAATATATACAAAGTAAACCTCCAAGTAATAATTTTGATTGGAAATATTATATAGCTGCAAATCCAGATTTAAATTTGACAACTGAACAACAAGCAATTGATCATTGGAAAAATACAGGAATACAACAAGGATTATTGCCGAATGAAAACATTTTATCTGAAATGTCAAATGTAGGAAAAATAGGATATGTAGATGTAAATACTACATTACATACAGTTCCTGCAAATGCTTATACATATACTGGAAATTATAAATTATTTAAAAATATTAATGTGACAGGTGCAAATATGACAGATTGTAGTCGTAAGATTCCACCTGTCAAATATGGTGACCAAGTATTTATGAGATTTAATGATAAGTATGCAAAAATGAATAATACTTCGTTATTAGAATTTGGATCGGACCGTACCAAGTTTTTTCTACGTCCACTTGGAACAAATGCAAACTCCATGACAGGAAAAGCTATTAAATATGGCGACCAAATATCTATTGCAGTATCATCTAACAATTGGATAGATACTATATGTGGATTATGGGGATGTAAAGTGGCGTATATTAATCCGAATACATATCTCGTAGGATTTGGTCCTGGAGGAGAAAAGGGGGGAAGTATTTTTACTATTACACCTGCAGTTGGGTCTCCGTATACGGTAGGTACCGAATTAAAATATAACGATTCATTCATATTAACTTCAGTTATTACAGGTTCTTCTACTTTACGACAAGATCAATTTTTGAGACCTGGAGAACATATAACAAGTGAAAATGGAAATTATGTATTTACGTATCAAATGGATGGAAATATATGTTTATATGATTCAAATGATGGGGCTCTTATTTGGACATCGGATAAACCACATAAACCTAAAAAATTACTTATGCAAACAGATGGAAATTTAGTTGCTTTTGATGTAAACGGAAGACCGCAATGGTCATCTAATTCTCGTCAAAGATTTAAAACAGGAACCAGTATTAACTGTAAATTGAGTGTAGAAAATGATAGAAATGTTGTTATTTCAAGATCATCTGGTGCAAAGATATGGGAAACAAATACTAAAATTATTCTAACCGAAGATGATGGCAATATGTATAAAATAGGATATGTAAATAATAAAAATCTCAAATTTGGTTCTTCAGCTGATAGTGTTGGAAAATGTGAATTTACATTCCAAGATTCATCCCATCCACAAAATTACGATTTATCATGCGATGTAAATTTGTTAACTACCGAATGTACTGCAGATAATTCTTGTGCAGGTTATATTCATTCTGCCAAAGATAATACATGGCAAAAAATACCGAATAATGCTACACCTGATTTATATAAAATAACCGATAGTTCTCCCAGTATTTTTGTTAAAGAAATGAATGTAGATATGAATGATAAATCGTGTTTGTCAGGTAAAAGTAAATTTATTAATTCTAATGAATATAGTCATTATCCAAAAGGAAATGATTTTAGTATGAATAGTGATCAATGTAATCTTCAAACTGCTGGTATTGCATTCCCTATAGACAACCAAAATTATAATCAAATGAATAATCAATACATAACACAAAATACAGAGATGATGAATAAATATCCAAGAAATGAATTTAATATACAGCAAAATAATGAATTATATAGACAAATGCAATCAAAAACAAATGAATATGCAACACTTTTAAATACAATTAAAAGTGAAAAAAATAACAATGTAATTACATATCAACAAATGAATGAAGATTTACATGGAATTGAAAATACAAATAAATCAAATGCATTGTTATGGGGACTTTCATCTATTGTTTTAATTGGTATTGTCATTACCGTCCGTAACGGTATAAAATATTAAATTGAATTAAATTGTTAAACTTATCCAAAAATAAAAATGGCTTCTTTTACTCGCGCACACGTTTTGAAACAAAACCAACTAGAATATATGCCTGCACTGTATACCACATTTACTATAGTATATATTCAAAATTCGGATTATGCTTATCGCATGGGAGAAGAAACTGGAAGCAATTATTTTATACTGGATGAACATGGACACATCTACGGGCAAATTCACGGATATTTGGATTTGAAAGATCAAATTAGATTATTTGATCTAGAATCTCAGCTAAATAGTAATGATGAATTACGAAATTCATTATTACTGTTACCTAGATATAGTGTTGTCAAAGTCGGCGAATTTGAAGTAAGAAAAATTGTAATTTATGGAAAGTATACTCTTAAATTCAAACTTTGTGGAATTCCAAGATTATTTAATTTATACATGATAGATGATCAAACCAAATACTTGGAAAATATCAAACTATAATTTATCCGTTGCACTGTCTAATTATTTTTTAAAAAAATTGAAATCGTTTTCACAATATTACAATCTCATACAACTTACACTCGCTTACAATGTCTTGCCCTACCGAAATCATTGATGTCGCTGCGCCGATTGAAGATGACGAGTATGATGATTACTACGAGCCTGAAATCAAGATTGGAAACGTAAAGCCATACCAATCCAATCATTTCACTTCGGCACGTCGGTATTCCAAGGGAGCAGCAAACGACATTAAAAAGCGAGCACGAGCTATGGAGTTGGCCATGTGCAACGGTCTCGGTGTTGAACCCGCTTACCATTTCACACGCCGAGAAACAGCTGCAAAGCTGCGCGGAAGCAAGGCTTACCATGCAAAGCGCCAAGTATTGTGTGCAGTTCAGTCCGAACGACATGCGCGCATTGCTTACAACGAGAACTACCTCCAGCAAACATGCGACATCAACGACAAGCTACCCACCAAGTCCCGCCGCCTTGCAGCTACTGACCATCCTTGCAACCCGCTTATTCCAGGCTCAGTTTTCCCCAAGAAGATCAACCTCCCACGCAAGACTTTCCGCGACGCTCTCGTCTGGTAAAACATCGGTCTTCAACTAAACACAGGTAAGTATACACATTTTGCTTTTTTTTTATTCTGTATAGTTAATTGTTTTTTTTTCTTCTTCTTTTTCATTCTCCCCGCCTGTAGTTGGATCATAGGTTAATAATGATGTTTCTGCTGCAGCAAGTTCTTCGTGATCCTTTTCATCGGGTGTAGTTCCTCCGTCTATATCTTTCCAAGATGGTTGCGGACTATCTACTACTGGTGGATCAGGTGTAACTTTATAAGGAGGAGATGCATTTTCAGTATAAATAGGTGTAGTTCCTAATTCATAAGGTGGAGCAATTAAATCAGCTGGACTATATCCCATTTCTAATAATTCTTTGTATAATTCTTTCCTGGACCATTCTGGAGTTGTTTTTACTTTTTCATACACAGCCATAAAATCTTTTTCTTGTTGTGGCGTAGGATGAATAAACAGTAATTGTAATAATGTCTCTGATTTTAACTCTTGATCTCCCGATGTGGTTTGCAACAATTCTATAAATTGTTTTAAATTTTCTAGTTTGACAGGTTCGGATAATGTATCCCAAACTGGATTTGAAAAATAAAAGTGTTTATATGCCAATTGATACACTTCAATATCTTTATCTGTTGGATGTTTAAATATGGAATGTAGTAAATCTTTATCTGGCGCAGAAGGAATTAATTCAGTAATAATATGATGTACTGTTGGTTTTATTTCTTTATGGTACATGGTTTTAAATTGTAACGAATTCAGACCATTTATTTTCCACAAATGTCTATCCAAACAAATATTTTCCCATTTATATAATTCTATTTTAGATTGTTTATAATCTGCATCCGTCGTTTTTTTAATATCATTCTTTGTTTCCAACTCTTTTGCTGGTTTGCCTTCTGATTTATCGGGACGATAGACGTAATCCGTTGCATTACTGACGTGAATACGAAAAGCCAATGCATCGTCTTCCCCTCCCCATCCGTAAAAATAATTGGGGAATCCGTTAATTTTCTCAAAGGTTTCTTTTGAAAATTGTATGACACGACCAAACGGAGGATTATATTTTGTATCTTGTACCAAATTTCCTAAATGAAGAATTTTATATTTGTCACAATTGCCATAATATTTATTTACAATATTGGCAGGCATAATAATATCTACATCGTGGAAAATGACAGTTTCAATATCGGTAAAATGTTCGGTTGCATATAAATATCCAGCATTCAATAGGGCTCCGCGATTAAATTTCTGACCATCATTAGATTGTTCAACCACCAAAATGCGCAATGATGGATGTTGCGAATAATGTTCTACAAATTGGTCTAATTGTTGTTTTCTATTTTGGTCACCCTCATCGCGATAAGGAACAATGACTAATGTAGTATTTAATTCACATTCTTCTGTATGAACTACATTTTCTTTGAATAACGGGAAATTATGTTTTATTGTATATTCATTTCTTAATGCTTCCAATTCTGGTAAATGGGTAGATTCGTCAATTAGGCGAACATTAGGTTGAGCCAATCGGTTAGAAATACCATTAAAAATATCGGCGACGTAATCAAAAATAAAAGATTCATTAAAATATTTATTAAAAAAGTCTTGACCATTTCTGGCAATTTGTTCGCAAACGTCTTGATGTTGTAAACACCATTCAATCGTTTCTTCAAAATTAGAAAAATCGGATTTTATGGTAACACAATGAAAGTGTTTGGCATTGACTGTATCTTTATTTTTAGAAGTAATGTATTCAGTATTCAAGAACGGTTCAAACCATAACTTGAATGGAGATTCAATGTTAATAATACAACAACCATATTTGAATAAATTGCCAAACCGATAAGCTGCTGAGTTTCCTTGTACATTGAACATGAATTTACACAATACTTGTTTGGACATGGGGACTTTGGCATCGTCTTCAATAAATCTAGAAGGAACAAATGTAAGTGCTGCAATTTCACTCTTAGACTCAATACCCGTCTTATTTTTAACATTTGCTTTTACACGAGTTGTTTTGATACGCTCCGTAATACGTGTAATTTTTACATTCATATGTTCTTTATGCGCAAATGCTTCATTATTACATAATTGTTCCAATTTAATACGAGGATTCGTAATTTCATCTACACCACATCCAGTAGATTGACCTCGCCACACAAATTTTAATTCGCGATCTTTCCATGGAGGTAAAGCGGCAATATCTATTTTCTCCGAATCATTTTTACAGCGAACACGGTCATGTTTATCGGTATGTGTATTAGAATACGTTGCAAACATTTTATTTTGGTATAATAAATCTAAATCATCACCCGTTGGAATTGGAATGTCTGCATATTTATCATGTGTGCATTGTGATAAAATGGGGATAAATTGTTTTTCAAAATAATCGGGAGATAACGGTGTATCTCCGTAAATATCTACGAATGGTTCTTTCCATTCTTTTTGTAAATGAGGAAAATCCTTACGATTAAGTATAAAAACACAATCATGTACGACTCGGTGATTACACACATTGACGAATAAATCGTACATTTCGGATAAATATGCATCTGTAGGATTCATGTCAACTAATTCTGTGCGTATTAAACAATTGGTGGCATGCCAATAAATGGGGTTTTTGTGTTTCTTTTTTCTCGGCATTGCATTTAAAAATTCTTCCAATGCATCTTTATTTTCTAGAACAGATACGTATTGTTCTCCTTTCTTTACGTATAGTAATTCTGCAAAGCTATTGATATATTCGGTATTGTACATGAGCATAAAATTGACAACTTTGTTATTTTTAATTCTTACAAAAATTCCAGTTTTCAAATGATCAAAAATATAATTTACTGTTGTTTGAATTGGATACGATTCTTCTGAAAGTCTGTTTGCATCGTATATATTCAAATTGAATTTATTTTTACAGTAGGTTGTAATATATTTTTTGGGATTAATTTGGGTAGACGTAAGTAATAATTCTTGTCTAAGTTTTTTATTAAAAATACAAGGAAATAAAGTATAATCTAATATAGATTTGGAATACGATATAGTTTGCCGATTGATAATTCTATTTGCATTCCGATGAAGCATGTAATCAAATTGGGAACAAGGATCCAATTTGGCAGTAGATACATATAATGAATTTTGTTGAAAATCGTGAATGAGTTTGCCAACCAATGTGAATCCTTGTTCTGAAATAACAGTGTCAAACGATGTTTTAATCGGTGTCCATCCCATGTACGCCAATTGTTGAATATTATCGGTTGTAACTAATCTCATTTGGATATTCATGGTTGCAATTTCTTGCATGAACAATTTAAATGAATAGGGAACATTAATGGTGCTGTAAGATTTATTATATTTGGGAATGGATTGGATACCGTTTTCGTCAATCGTTAACGGTCCATCTATAGAAGGACTGTAATGAGTGTTCGTATTATTTACAATAGAAATAAATCCAGTTACATTATCAATGGTTAACCGATATGGTTTTCGCGAATGAGTTACAGTATCAATGTATGTCCCATCTCCGCGAATCATCATGGATTCGGTTTCAAACATGTTCATTCCATTTGCCAAAACACCATCCCGTTCCATTTCACCAATTCTTAATCCACCTTCTTTGGCTCTGCCTTGAACTGGTTGACGAGTTAATCCAGTCATTGGACCACGTTCTCTGAAATTGATTTTATCTTTTACCATGTGTT
>Ga0208598_1000260_pt1 | contig 15859 bp, 13 predicted proteins | sample LakMenEpi22Jun12_FD_150726 | JGI IMG/M metagenome (GOLD analysis project Ga0208598, IMG submission 150726) | Freshwater microbial communities from Lake Mendota, WI - 22JUN2012 deep hole epilimnion (SPAdes) | ecosystem: Environmental > Aquatic > Freshwater > Lake > Epilimnion/Euphotic zone ... | reverse complement strand
GACTTAACTGCAACCCGAGCAACTGTCACTCAAATCGCAGCCGATCACTCTGCTCCAGATGTACTGATTCTGGCCCATGGCGTTATGAGCGAAAAGATGTCAAAAACTTTGCGAACCACAGATGAAGAATGGCGCAGAGTTGTAGCGATCAATCTTGATTCAGTTTTTATTCTGGTCAATGGATTAGTTCCATCCATGGCAGATGCCCGTAAGGGTCGAGTAATTATTTACTCTGCATGTCTTGGAAGAATGTCAGGACCTGGAAATGCAGGAGGGCTAGCACCTTATCGAATTAGCAAAGCAGGAGTTAATGCAATGGTTAGAAACTTTGCACATGAAACTGGTTTAGGTGCGCGCGGACTGTTGGTAGATGCAGTGTGTCCAAACCATTCACGAACAGATATGGGCGGAGAAGATGCGCCGCGAAGTGCTGAAGAAGGTGCGGCCTGTGCACTGTGGCTGGCAACTCGTGAGTTTAATGCTGGCGATGTAACTGGAGTTTTGTGGGAAGACAACCAGATTGTTGAGTGGTAAAGCTAGCTTTAAATTCTAAAGATCAGTTGGAATTGCGCGCAACGCAGCAATAAGAGTTGCACCAGCAAGTGCTGCTAAAGGTCCTGCAACAAACCACAAGTGAGCTTCTACTTGATAAGAAACAACGCCGAGTGCGATTAAGTTAGCAAATACTGCAGCTGACCTACCGAAGTACTTGCCTCGTCGATACCCAATAGCCGCTGCTGCTAATCCCGCTGATCCAAGCAGTGCAAAAAGCAAAACTCCAAGGAGCGGCAGAATCTCAACATTGTCGTGAGTAAATGTCATCACGATGAGCCATAACGCCAAGCCTGCTATGACCGCCGCCTCAACAAAGAGTAGGGATGCCACTAGTGCGCGAGCTTTGGCTGCTTTGGCAGGATCTTGAGTCATAGGGATAAGGCTAACTCAAAGGAACTCACAATGCTGTTCTCGCACGATGGAATTCATGACTCCCAAACACATTTGTCCTCCCCTTCCTATTTCTACGAGCAACTGCGGCGTGAAATTTTAATTGCGGCAAGAACTCACAAACCTCTCGCCCTGGTCAAAATACTTTTTAGCAATCCCGAATCCGATCAGGTGCAGGCTCGTGACGTTTTGCACTTTGCTTATGAACTAACACAATTAACTCGACAAGAGGAATGTGTGGGTCGACTAGGAATAAACGAAGTCGTAATAATTGTTAGAGATGGAAAATCTCATGCAGAAAAGTTAGTCCAGCGCTTGCTGCAGGCAACATCACTTACGGTCGATCACACATTACAAATCAAGCTCTTTCTTGTGCTTGCTGAAGAAAACGAAGGCTCACTTTCACTTTTGGCCAGACTCGATCGTGCTGAGGTTTGCAGTATCCACAGCGCAGGTTAATTTGTCGGTCGCAGCTCTACCTTTTCCGCATGGAACTAGATATCGATGTGACCTTTGGACCACTTGCTCCTTTGATGAGAGATTCAACAATTGAAGAGGTTTGGATTAATTCACCAGAGCGCATCTTTATTGCCCGCAATGGTCGAAGTGAATTAACAAATCTCTTGCTGACATCCGATGAGGTACGCAATATCGTGGAGCGGGCATTGATGTGGAGCGGGCGCAGGTTGGATTTGTCTCATCCATTTGTTGATGCGCGATTGCCTGACGGCAGTCGATTGCATGTTGTTATTCCAGAAATAACCGCTGCACATTGGGCGGTCAATATCCGCAAACACCTTATGAAAAACCTTTCCGTCAGCGATCTAGTGGATCGATCAGTCATGAGCAAGGAGATCGGCACCGCTTTAGTTTTAAGCGTGCAAGCCGGGCTAAATATTTTGGTGTGTGGCGGAACTCAAGCTGGAAAAACTACTGTCCTAAATGCATTAGCCAGTGCAGTGCCTCGCAGTGAGCGAGTCATCACGATTGAAGAGGTTTTTGAACTTACTCCCCAGTTGCCGGATGTTATTCAGATGCAAACAAGAAGCTCTAATCTGCAAGGAGAAGGAGAAATTCCGCTTCGTCGATTAATCAAAGAGTCCTTACGAATGCGCCCTACAAGAATAATTGTCGGTGAAGTTCGAGAAGCTGAAGCTTTAGATCTCTTGATTGCATTAAATTCCGGTTTACCTGGAATGGGTACGCTTCATGCAAACTCACCAAGAGATGCAATCATTAAGTTACAGACACTGCCACTGCTGGCTGGTGAAAACATTTCACACAAATTCATAGCTCCAACCGTTGCTTCAGCCATAGATCTGATTGTTCATGCGACTCTTGACGTATCTGGCGCTCGACGGATTAATGAAGTTGCTGCAGTGACCGGACGATACGAAAATGATCGCGCCGAGATTGAGACACTCTGGAAATGGGATGGTCATCAATACATTCGTGGGGTTGGTTCGCTACCTCATCCTGAAAAGTTTGAAATTATTGGTGCGCCTTTAACCACTTGGTGGCATGCATGAGACTTTCACTTCGTATAGGCATATCAGCATCAGTTGCTACAGCCGTTGTGTTGTTAATGACTCAATCAATAGTTATCGCAACTGCTTTTGGAACCTTGGCCGCAGGGATTGCCTTCATAACAGTTAAAGCAAAAAGTTCATTAAATGAGGCAGCTTTGGTTGCAGCATGGCCTGAAGTAATTGATCACTTAATGTCTGGAATCCAATCAGGACTTTCTTTATCCGAATCTTTAGCAGGGTTAGCCACCCGAGGTCCAGAGATTCTTCGGCCCTCGTTTCTGCGATTTAAGGCAACCTTGTTTAGTAGCGGAGATTTGGGCGAAGCAATTCAAGATCTGAAATCTACTTTTTCGCACCACGGTAGTGATCAGATTTTTGAAGCGCTTTTGATTGCAAAGAGTCTGGGCGGTAGCGAGCTATTGCAGATTCTGCGCACATTAGGGGATTTTCTTCGTCAAGATTTAGCACTACGACGTGAGATCGATGTTAAACATGGCTGGATTAAAAACTCTGCCCACATTTCGGCAGCAGCTCCCTGGATTCTTTTGCTACTTCTATCAACACAACCAAGTACCGCAATCGCGTATTCGACTCCAATGGGTGCATTAGTGCTAATTGTTGGGTTAGTAATGACCGCTGTTGCTTATCTTTGGATGAATTATCTTGGTCGTCTACCCCAAACACCACGAGTGTTTGTTGGAGGTTCACGTTGATTGCCACATTATTTGTCACCGCCTTGCTCGTGATTCCTGCAGCTGCTTTGATCCTTGTGGGAGATCATCGAGATCCGCTAGCCGAAGCCAAGAACTTTTCTCGTAAAAGCGCCCGTACCAGTTCTGACACAACACAACTTCGAATCAGATTAGAGGAATTAGGTAAAGCTACTGATTTGGATTATGAACAATTTCGAATCAAGCAGTATGGATACTCTGCCGGTTCTGGCGCTATCGCATTTGCTTTAATAACGACCCTGTCCGCTAATTTAATTCTTTCGATTTTGGCAACTGTTCTTGCAGGAGCAAGTGTTTATCTATTGTTTGATCGCCAACTTACCCAGGATGTGAAGAAAAGACGCGAGCTTATAGAGGCTGAGTTTCCGGCGATTGTTGAACTACTTACTCTTGCTATAGCCGCTGGGGAGACTCCGTTAAGTGCCATGTTGCGAATTGCAAACAGTGCAGATGGGGCACTTGCTAAAGAGTTTCAAATTGTTGTTGCTGGTGTGCGTTCCGGGCAACCATTACATGAGAGTTTGGATGCAATGGGCCGGCGCGTTAAATCAGTAATGATTCGTCGTTTCGTTGATGCGCTAGTTACGGCTACCTTGCGGGGAGCACCTCTTGTAGAAGTTCTCTCGCGTCACGCAGTTGAAGCTCGAGGCAATCAGCGCAATCGAATCATGGGGGCGGCTGGTAAGGCTGAAATTTCAATGATGATTCCAGTTGTCTTCCTTATCCTGCCGATCTCCATTCTCTTTGCATTGTGGCCATCACTAACTAATCTGAACATGTTTGCAGCTTAAGCAGCGCTTTCCTCGCGTTCACCCTTTGCAACATTGAGCTCAATTAGTTCGCCTTGCTCATTGCGTGCAGCAACCTCTTTTAAAGAAGGTCGTCCTGCTTTGCGCTTCTTGGCGATGATGCGACCATCTTCAAATAGTTCGCCGCCCCACACACCTGCTGGCTCTTGGCGCGATAACGCGCCTTCTAAGCACTGTGCACGCACCGGACATCCGCCGCAGAGCGACTTGGCCTCTTGTACTTGCATCTCATCCTCAGAAAAGTAGAGCTCAGGATCTGCTGTGTGGCATGGCAAATTAAATGATGACCCGTCGCTGTAAGTGCCCGTTACGGCATCCAAACCGATCTTCTCATCTGCCCAGCCTGGTACTAGTAGTTCGCTGAAGAGAACGCTCATGTTCTCACCTCTTCTTTCTGTTAGTTCTTGCTTCTGTCTCTTGTGGTTGTCGTTGGTTTTCTGGAGTGAAGTTTGTTTGGGAAAACAAAAAGGGCTCCGAATCCTTTTGGATTCGAGGCCCTTGGCTTCTAGTTCTAAATCGAATTATTCGATTGAACCACCATTGGCCTCGTATCCGGCATAAAAAGCTGCGTAAAACGCTGGCTTTGTTGCATGCCAAGTAGAAGGCTTATTGGTTGTATGAGCAGAAGGAATCACAGCAGAACGCAAAGCGTTTGCTGATACGAATGATGCGTTAGACATATTCGTTCCCTTCCATCATCTTCAACTCCGCCATGAAGTTGAAGCCCTAAGGATAAAGCATGGGTTGAGGTACTGGCAAGGTAATTAATTCCCCGCATAAATGAGCGTAAATAGGGTATTTGAGAAGAGATAGAACTAGTTAGCCAGGCCTGCTTCAGCCAGGAATCGTGAGGCTTTGCCGCGATAGCTCAGGCGAAGATCTGATTTTGCACGGGTGATGCCGACATAGAACAAGCGGCGTTCTTCATCTATTGATGCTTGATCACCTGTGGTGCTGTTGTTTTCAAGGGGCAGGATTCCATCGCTTACGCCCATCAAGAAAACACGTTCCCATTCCAGTCCCTTTGCTGCATGCAGAGTCGCAAGAGTTGTGACCGGCATTGTTGGTGGATTGTTTTGCTGAACTCGATCTTCAACTTCGCGTAGGTAGGTTCGTAAATTCTTTGGAGTAAATCCGCTATCACTATCTAATTCGCGAGCTAAGTGAAGCAGTGCTGCGATTCCATCAATTGCTCCCCCAGATAAAAATGGTTGAGCAAGGGTGCGCAGTTCATCTAACCAAATAACACCTTCAGTAGGAATAACCGATGCGGTACGAACTTGCTTTAGGAATTCGCGGACTTCTTTGCGTTCGAAGAATCTTTCCGTGTTGCGAACTTGGTACGGCAGGTTTGCCGCGTTCATTGCTTTTTCTAAACCGTTTAATTGGTTATTGGTACGTGCCAAAACTGCAATTTCTTGTGCAGGTGTTCCTTCAGAGATCAGCTTGTTTATGTCTTTAACGATGCCGGCGATTTCAGCTGATTCATCGTTGTAAGCACTAATCGTTGGCTTGCTGCCGTGATCATTGATTGCAACTAGTTCACTGCCCATGGCACCTTTTCGCAGAATGCTATTTGCGGTGAAGATGATTTCTGGAGTTGACCGGTAGCCAGTAGTTAGGCGCACAACTTCAGCCTCTGGAAAGCGTTGCGTAAAGGAGTTTAAGAAAACAGGTGTTGCCCCGGCAAATGAATAAATGGTCTGAGCTGGATCGCCAACAACACACAGCTCTTGTCTAGAACCTAGCCAGGCGTTGATTAAACGTTGCTGCAGCGGAGAAATATCCTGATATTCATCAACAGTAAAGAATCGGTACTGATCCTGAACACGTTCGCGAACTTCTCGCTCTTCTTCAATCATCGCAGTTGTCAGCAGTAATACATCTTCAAAGTCGATGGCACGTTCTTGGTGTTTCACACTCTCATAGGCGGTGTAGACCTTGGCCAGTTGTTCTGGATTAATGCGCGGCTTAACGGTGCGTTTTTGTGATTCGCTTAAGTAATCCGAAGGTGCGACCTGTGAAACCTTGGCCCATTCGATCTCGGTTGCGATATCGCGCAGTAGATCTCGGGATGTAATTGATAGTTCGCCCTGTAACTGTGCGCGTTTAATCGCTTCGGTCAAAAATCCGCTCTTGGTTGTGAGCAAATCTGGTGTTCGGCCACCAAAAACCTGGGGCCAGAAGAAGGTTAATTGCTTCAGCGCAGCTGCGTGGATTGTGCGAGCAGCAACTGATGGAACGCCTAATGAACGCAATCGTGTGCGCATTTCTCCAGCAGCACGGGCAGTAAAAGTCAGGGCTAAAACTTTGTGTGGATCCATGGTTCCGATCGCTGCGGCATATGCAATGCGGTGTGTGATTGCGCGGGTCTTACCTGTTCCAGCTCCTGCAATTACACAGACCGGGCCACGTGTAGCAAGTGCTACTGCGCGTTGTTCATTATCTAGCGCTTCTAAAATCTCTTCTGCGCGTGGGTTTCCTACGGTCTCCACGATTCACCACCGCGCAATTGGTCCCGTGTATATCCATCAACGCGTGTGTACCAAGCTTGAATCATTCGACGTGCAACTGACATTGTTGGTGGCAACAAGATTTCATTGTCAGCAACAGCTTTTTTCATTTCATCACGGGAAAACCAGCGTACTTCAGTAATTTCAGTGCCATCGGGACGGGCTTCTTCTGGGCGATGTGTAATGGCTTCAAAGGCAATCATGATCGATGCTGGAAATGGCCACGGCTGAGACGTTAAGTATTTAATCTCCGATGCATACACACCCGCTTCTTCAAAGACTTCGCGGGATACGCATTCTTCAAAAGATTCTCCGGTTTCAACAAAACCTGCAAATGTTGAAAAACGTTTGGCAGGCCAAACAGGTTGATGACCTAACAGGATTCGATCATCTTTATCTTTGACTAGAACAATCACTGCAGGATCTGTTCGCGGATGATGTTGTGTTGAATCCTCAGGACAGACTCGAACGCTTCCACCAAGATCGCTCTTAGTCAGCGCGCCGCAACGCGCACAATGTGTATGGGTTTTATGCCAGTTTGCTAAACCAACTGCGTGCATGGCAAGTGCTAATTCATCAGCATCTAAAGTGCCACCGAGTTCGCGCAAAGATTTAAAGCCTTCGTACTTTCGCTTTTCAAACTCTTCAGTGCCATCATCTTCTGGTTTGTTGATCCAAGTTGTGTGCCAAGCAAAGTAGGCCTGATTGTCATCGCGGCCGATTCCTAAGAAGAAACGATCACCTTGGACAAAAACATCACTTAGCGCTGAAACTGCAGCTGCATCAATAAAGGTTAATGAATCATCTGCTGCGCTTAAACGGGCATCAACCAAGTGAATGATCTGAGCGGTTTGCCATAACTGGGCTAACTTGGCCGCATCTGTGCGCAATTCGCTTTCGCGATTGATAGGCGAGAGCGAAGCCGGGATGGATTCAGGGTTGCGCGCGCTCATAGGGGTGAACGCTACTAGCCTTGGGCAATGCGCGTAACCTCATGGAATTTGCTGCACGGAATGGCTATTCCGCCCACCAATGACTTTGCTGCCGACCAGCAAAAGCTGGGTGAAGCGATTCAAACTGTTGGCGCTGATGTCATTGGAATTCAAGAGGTTGATGAGGGTTTGGCAAGGTCAGGCGTTGTTTCGCAGGCCAGATTGGTTGCAGAAGCAATGAGAACTACTCATTGGGCATTTGCTCCGGTGATTATTGGCGAGCCAGGATCTAAATGGCGAACGCTAGATTCACTTGACCTAAAAATCGTTAATGAAGAAAATTTGGCAGCCAACCAAAGCTCACACACTGAAGGTAGTTATGGAATTGGATTGGTATCCAAGGTTCCGGTTAAGCATTGGGATCGTTTGGAATTAGGTAACTCTCCCTTTGGGATGCCACTCGTTATTCCTGCCGAAAACAAAAAGGGTAAACAATCTGTGCGGTTCATTTATGTTGCCGATGAGCCGCGAGTTGCACTGGCTGCCACACTAGACAATGGCTGGACAGTAATTAATACACATCTTTCATTTGTTCCATTTGTAAATTATCGTCAATTGAGAAAAATCAAGAAGTGGGCAGCTCGCTTGTCCGCGCAGTATGGAACGCAAGTTTTAATTATCGGTGATATGAATCTGCCCAAGGGTCTGCCCGCGGTTGGTTCAAGGTGGAATTCTTTAGTTGAGCAAAATTCTTACCCATCATGGGGCGGCAAAGTTCAGTTTGATTACATCTTGAGCGATACCTTGAATCCCGATCAATATGAAGTTTTGCCGACAGTCATTACTGGTATGAGTGATCACCTACCGGTTCGAGTCGATATCCAAACTCAAAGCTAAATTAATCTCTAGGAACTAACTAGCCCTCTTCAACTGAAGTAATCAGCGCAATCAAGGCAGCTTCATCTAACAAATCTGATGGTTTATCCGTGACTCCGGTTGGAACATAATGGAAGGCTGCAGAGATCTTTGAAATATCACAGCCAGATAATTTGGCCCACGCTAAGCGATACATAGCTAATTGAACCTGGGCAGATTTTCCAAGTGGCTTAGAACCAGTCTTCCAATCCACCACCTGGAAGCCATCTCCAGATGCATAAATGGCGTCAATTCGACCTCGAATCAATACGCCAGCGATAGTGGTTTCAAAGGGAACTTCAACTCGTGCTGGTGTGCGATTAGCGAATTCGCTCTTGAGCCAAGCGGTCTTTAGATCTTCTAGCTTTGAATCATCATCTAGTGGATCCAAGTAATCCAAGTATTCATCACCAAATAATGTGGCGGCATCGGTGAATTGGCGTTCAACCCACAAGTGGAAAGCGGTTCCGCGACGTGAATATTGATCTTGTCCGCGCGGCATTGGACGGCGAATATTGAGCGCGAGCTCTTGTGGATTTTCATGCAAAGCAACCAAGGTTGAGGTTGATAATCGAGTAGGCAAAGGTACGTGTAAAACATCAGATGCACGGTTGCGTTGTTCTGTAATCAAACTGTGCGCATCCATAATCCAAGAATTAACTTCTGGATCTTTCGAATCAATCAATGGATGAACATCGGATGCATTAACTAATTCCATCGCTGCGTCGAACTGCGCGCGTTTATCCCCTAGGTAATCTCGTGGCCAAACGGCTGTCTGTGGATTTTCAAGGGTTGGGTTCTCGGCATCATCTTCAGGTGCTGCCACATCAGAAATTAGGCGACCGCCGTTAGCACTTGCTGCTCCTGCAATTAGCGTAAAGATATTTGAGGGAGAAACTGAGTTTGCGCCATCTCGCCACCATGAAGTTGTGCAGATTAGATGTGTGCGAGCACGAGTAACAGCAACATAGGCAAGGCGCATTTCTTCTCGCATCTTGATTTGATCCACGCATTGACGGGCAAACTCTTTAATCGCCTTGGAAGCATCGCTGTTCTTAGTAATGCCATCTAAAGAAAAATATGGAAGCTCGTGTGCATCTCCGCGCAGGGCAAAGGGAACATGCTTTTCATTCTTTAACCAGTTATCTGGGTCAGAGCGATTTACTCCGGGGAAGGTTCCTTCAGATAAACCAGGGACGGCAACTACATCCCATTCCGCGCCCTTTGCCATGTGAACGGTAAGGATTTGGACCACATCTGTGCGTACTTCAGGGGCTCCAACCTTTAGGCCGCCTTCTTCATCCGATGCGACATCTAGCCAATCCAAAAATGCTGAAACCGATCCGCCGCTGCGTTCAAACTTTGCTGCTTCATCCAAGAAGCGATCTAAGTGACGACGTCCGCTCTGTGAACCTTCGCGCAAAGTAATTTCTGATTCAAGGGTTAAGTAGTTTTCAATTTCAGTTACTAAGTCGGTGATCTGCCCACCTGCGCGAGCACGCAAACGACGCAGATCCTGTGCAAATGTCACAAGGCGCTGATATCCAAGATCGCTGAATCCGCTCTTTTTGGCAGAGGCAATCTCATCAAGTGCGTCAATGATGGATCCTGCGAACTGATCATCTGCTTCTAATTGATCAGGGTTACCGGCTGCAATCTTTTTAATGAAACTCTTGGAATCTGCATGCATCGCTTTAGCGCGTTCACGGCTAAATGCTCCGAGTGCTGCAATATCTCGCGGGCCTAAATTGATACGAGCTCCAGTTAAGTGGCGCATTAATGAGGAACCAGCATCAGGATCGGTGATGATCTTCATCAAAGTAACAACATCTGCAACCTCTGGAATATGAATCAAACCTCCAATGCCAATAACTTCTACCGGCAAACCGTGTTCGCGCAATGCGTTTTCGATAGAAGTAATTTGACTGCGCTTTCGCACCAAGACTGCAAAAGATTTGTTACTTTCGGGGTTCCACAACGCCTTGAAGTATTCGGCGATTGCTTGTGATTCTGTTTCTACAGTTTCATAAATACCGTAGGCAAGCTCACCCGCACCTGCACCATCACGAGCTTCTAGTTCTACAACTTGCTGACCACCTGCAGCTTTTATTTCAGCGCTGATGGTGTTTGCTGCAGCCAAGATGATTGCATCATTACGGAAAGTTGTTGGCAGCGAGAACTGTGCATCCCCAGTTTGTCCTTGTGCCTTAGGAAAGTATTTGTGGAAGGAAGCCATGGTGCCGGCAGAAGCTCCGCGCCAGGTATAAATAGCCTGCGATGGGTCTCCCACCGCCATTACTGGGTGGCCAGTTTCTTGGACAGAATTTCCGTATAACGAAGACAACATACGCACCTGAGATTGCGAAGTATCTTGATATTCATCCAATAGGACAATCTTGTACTTACCGCGTTCTAAGGTGCCCACATCTTCAAAGTTTTGAGCGATATCTGCCGCTAATGACATCTGATCATCAAATGATAATTCACCTGCAGCCTTGCGGCGCTCCATAAAGGCTTCGACCATGGGTAGCAATGAATTACGTTGACGCATCGCACGTGCAACTGCGCGGGTATCTTCGTTAGTGCTACCAGCAAGTGACTGTAACTGCGCAAGCATCTCGTTGCCAATAACTTCGATGTCTGCAGCCTTTACTTGATGCTCTAACATGAACTTAGAAAGTCCCAACAAATCCTTGATCACAGTACTGACCGCGCTGTCATTACGGTATGAATCATCAGACCAGTTGCGCACAACATCAGATGCGATCTGCCAAATTGCAGCTTCGCCCAATGGTTCGGCATCGGCATCGATTCCGTAACGGATTGCATGCTCGCTTAACAACTTACCGGCATATGAATGATACGTAGTCACTGCGGTGCTATTGGATGTGATGTGTTTGAATTCTGGCAATTGTGACAATTGGCGCAAGCGCTTTCGAATACGAACTGATAATTCACCGGCCGCTTTACGAGTAAAGGTTAGACCCAAGATCTGGTCAGGTGTGGCATAACCGTTGGCAACTAAGTACAAAACACGGTTGCTCATAGTTTCAGTCTTGCCAGAACCAGCACCTGCAATAACAACAGCTGGTTCTAGGCCGCTACTGATGATCGCTGATTGATGCTTGGTAATCGGTTTGATCTGTGAACCAAACTTTGGATGCGCCTGAAGCTTGGCGATGATTTCTTCGGGTGTGTACTTAGGCGTCAATCGATCAATGTTTTCGTTAATTGTCATTGCTCGATCACCGCCCTACCATCACTTTGAACTGGGCAGGATTTCCTTACTGGGCAGCCTTTACAGCGCTTATTGACGGTGGCAAAGAAGGTTGCAGCGCCCATGCCTTCACCGATTGTTTCAATGGTTGCCTTGGTTTCTTCTAAATCAATTGAATGCTGCGGCCGGATAGATGCGCCGGCGCTGCTTGTTCCTAAGTACACCAGTTCAGCACCTGAACTCTTGGTTCCATCGGTAAAGCCACCTTCGGCAACACCTAATTGATAGCTAGCAAGCTGCAGATTTTTCTTGGCTTCTTCTTTGCTAATTGCAGTATTGCCAGTTTTGAAATCAATAATGAAGAGTGATCCATCAGCTTCAACTTCAAGACGATCCACGGTTCCGATAATTCGAGCACGACCTAGCTTTACATCAAAGCGAATTTCAGCACCCTTAATTTCGCGCTTAGTCTCTTTGTGGTATTCGGCAAACTTTTCAAGCATTATGACCGCTGATTCAAGATGTGATGCACTGACCCAGCCACTTTCTGGATCAATCAATTTCCAGGAACTTCGTAGCGAATGAATTAACTGTTCACGGGTCGTTCCTGACTCTTGCACCATCTTTGCCGCAAAAGCGTGAATTGCAGAACCTAAAACCTGTGCGGTGCTATCGCCATCTGATCCGCCATTGTTTTGCAGGAACCACTTAACGCCACATTCGACAAAACTTTCCGCACCCGATGGCGAAACAACAACTTCCTTATCGGCATCGATAACCGGTGCATCGGTACTTAATGGAACTGAACCAATCCAACTATCTGGGTTAGCTAAATGAATTCCTTCGGTACTCATTGCCTTGAGCAACGCTGCAGCTTCCTTTGCCTTTGGTCCAGCTAACTGAGCGCGAAGTTCGGCCGTCAAAGCTGGGGCAGTAATCGGTCGTGGAACATCGGTGATGACATGTTCATCCTCATCATCGGTCTTATTGACCATAACTTCGATAGCTTCAAAAAACTGTGATGGTTCCTCATCCTCGCGCTGGACTGCGGTGACAAAAAGTGATTGTTTCGCACGGGTTAGAGCCACATGGAACAAGCGTTGCTCATCCTGCATTAAGCCATTTGCCGCGATTACATCTAGTTGATCACGTGGAATATCAGGGTTGCGCTTGCGTTCTACTAAACGTTCAGCACCTAGCAAGGAAGAACGCTGCTTCAGGTTTGGCCAGGTTCCTTCTTGTAAACCTGCGATTGCAACTATTTCCCACTGGCGACCTTTTGCACTGTGTACCGTCAGGATTTCTACGAAATCTGGGCGGATGCCTTTGGCGGTGATGACATCGCCTGCGATCTCTTCTTGCGCAACTTCATTAATAAATGCTGCCGGGCCTGACAATGGAAAGCGCTCCGAATAACGCGCAGCAGAATCAAACAACTGCATCATCGCATCAAGATCTCGATCAGCAGCAGCTCCACGGATTCCGGGTCGCAACGCTTGGTTGCGCCATGCGTTTGCTAACTTCTGCCCATCACTTGTTATTGCGTTGTCCCAAATAAACCACAAGAGATCATCGGCTAACGCGCTTTTGTTGCGCGCTATGGCTTTTGCACCCTTAAGCAATTCATGAACTCGCACAACGCTGTCTGCACCTTCAACAAATAACTGTCCGTCAAGAATTGCATCTAGCAATAATTGGGTTCCGGAACGTTCATCGCCTTCAGGACGCGCAGTAATCATGGCTCTGCGCATGCGGCGAAGCGAAATTGAATCAGCGCCACCAAATTCAGAAAGCAGCAAACGCTCTGCTGTATCTAAATTAAGTGGCTGGGCACCAATTGCAACCCGTGCCAATAGCAAAAATGGAGTGACTGCAGGATTACCAGCTAATGCCTGAAGTTCAGAAGCAACTGGAATACCAACTTGTGAAAATGCCCGGCGCAAAGCAGATGCTTGAACTCCTGGTGTGCGCAAAACAACTGCCATGTCGCTATATGAAATACCTTGACGCAAATGTGCGCTGCGGAATTGATGGGCGATAAAGGCTGCTTCTTCGGCCGTACTTCTAAAGCGATGGACCCCTACAAAGCCTTGATTTTCATTGGCTTCGTAGCGCTTGCGAGTAACTGGCGACCCACGGAAACTCTGAACATATTCATGCCCGACTGCAAAGACCGCCTTTGCATTGCGATACACATGAGAAAGAACAATCTCATTCGCGCGATACGGGTCAAGAGCTGCGGCTAAACCATCAGGATCTGCTCCGCGGAATCGTCCAACGGCGCTATCAGCATCTGCGCAGATGACTAGATCGTTGCCAGCAAGCAGTGCCAGAAGTTCACGCTGGGCTGGATCACTTTCCTGGAATTCATCAACCATGATCGTTGTAAATCGATTGCGCAATTGATCTAGCAAGTCTGGGTTGTTACGCAAGTGAATTGATGCACGCGAAACTAGTTCGGATGGATCGATACGTAGTTTGGCATCTTGGGCGCTGATTTCGCGCATGATCATCGAATTTGAATACCGCTTCCAGAATGCAGCGGCTGCTTGCCAATACTTTTCGCCCTCTTGCGTTCCAAGTTTTGCTAATTCATCGGCATCAATACCGCGTTCAGATGCACGTAATATCAAATCGCGAAGTTCGCGCGCAAAACCATTTGTTGTTAGTGCTTTATGTAAATCTTCTGGCCATTCCTTGTATCCATCCTGGATATCACCTTGCAGTAATTCACGGATATAACTTTCTTGTTCTGGACCACTGAGCAAAATCGGATCAGGATCTGACTTTGCTTTCATCTTTAAAATCGAAAAAGCTAAAGAATGGAATGTGCGCGCTAACGGTTCAAACATGGTCTTAGTCGTGCGCAACGCAATTGCATCGCGTAATTCAGATGCTCGTTCGCGACCATAGGTAAGAAGCAAAATTGAATCTGGGTTTTGCCCTTCTTCAATACGAGCCAATGCGGCTTCAACTAAAACAGTTGTCTTTCCCGTACCTGGTCCGCCTTGAACAACAATCGGTGATCCGCGATGTGCAACAACGGCCAACTGTTCGGCATCCAGTGCAACAGGGGCAGCCTTAAGTACCTGTCGCACAAGGCTGAACGGCTGCTTACTCACAGTGAGCATCTTGCCCGAATGCCCCGACAAATCCCTGGCTTTTCGCCTGTGGCGCTTGTTAAGTACCCGTTTTGCCGAGTATTCAACTGAGAACCTACTTTTTCAGATTCTAGAAAGTTGAACCAAGATTTGCAGCTTTGAAATTCTTGCCTTGCATTGTTAACGCAAGACCTGCTTCGCTTAGTGAAATTGATTTAACTCGCATGCCTTGTGGTGGGCTAAGTGTTCGAACGCTCTTACTCTTAATCTGGTCTTTAATCTCTGCAGGTAATGAATCTGCTGGAATCTCGTTTCCAAATAGCGAAACCCCTTGCAGCTCGAAGTAAATTTGATTATCTGAATACTTGGGAACAAGAATTGCTGTGCCAAGACCGCCCGAACCAACTGAAACTTGTAGGGTATTTCCTACTATCTGCGCATCGCTGAAATCTGTTAATTGCAGAATTGTGGCAGCAGGAATAGTTGCTGTGACATCCAAAGAACCAATCACATTTGGCGTGGACTTTGAAATATCGTTGGCATCAATTGCGAGCGATGGTTTAAAGGTTGAATTCTTTAGTTGATATTGGCCCACGTCGATATGGACCGATTTAATCGAGTCATTCACGATGTTTCCAGGAATTTCAAACAAAGGTATAGAAGCTGTTACATCCGATGCCCTAGGCATAACTTCATAGACCCTTGTGGTGATTCGAGATGAGATGGAACTTTCAATTGTGATCGCACTGATAGCAATAACTACAACAAACGCTACTGGTACTACTCGGTTCTTCTTCATTAACTCGAACTCCCCTTGATTATCGATGGTGCAGTGTATGCGAAGAATCTGCGAATAACTTAGAGATGTACTTAAGATAAGAAAAAACCCCGCACCTAATTATCAGTGCGGGGCTTTCTCTGTGAACTACCTGTTAATTTACGTTGAGGTTTGCCTTCTTCGCACGAGAAGTAGCACGTGCTCGCTCGTCTCCGTTGAGAACAACCTTGCGGATACGAACAACCGCAGGTGTTACTTCAACGCATTCATCTTCGCGACAGAATTCAAGCGCACCTTCCATGTTGAGCTTCTTAGGCGGAATCAAACGTTCTGATTCATCAGTACCTGAAGCACGCATGTTTGTTAGCTTCTTTTCGCGAACACAGTTA
>Ga0208598_1000251_pt1 | contig 16192 bp, 26 predicted proteins | sample LakMenEpi22Jun12_FD_150726 | JGI IMG/M metagenome (GOLD analysis project Ga0208598, IMG submission 150726) | Freshwater microbial communities from Lake Mendota, WI - 22JUN2012 deep hole epilimnion (SPAdes) | ecosystem: Environmental > Aquatic > Freshwater > Lake > Epilimnion/Euphotic zone ... | reverse complement strand
GTTTAACGCGTCTTTTCCTTTTGAGTATGGAAGTACCAACGTGAGCGGTGAAGTCTTGGGAGAGGTGCTAAAAATGACCGCAACAAGCGATTTTAAAATTCCAGTCGTAACGAATACAATAACCAACACCGAAACCAAGACAATTGTCCAAAAACCGAAAGGAATTTACTTAGGTGCTGGGGTTAATTCATTGATCCAGCCGAGCGCGTCGGTTAGCTATCTAGATAACAAATACATTTTTCAATATCAGTTCCAGCCTTTGCAAAAAATACATACACTTGGTGTAAGTAAAAAGTTATTCTAAAGGTTTATAAAAGTTCCCAATTTGTAAACTTAGAGGTTGTTATTCGGTAAAAATCCGAATTGCATGTTACCTTTTTGCATAAATCCGTAACAAAAATCGACAATATTTGGGACTAACCGTCGACATTTTGGCGACATTTGGCACCGTATAAATGCATGAATTTTTACTAATTGTAGCAGATTCGCCCTATTTAGGTTTTACGATTTCTTTAAGCTGATCCCAAACGCTTTGCGCATTATCGCCCCAATACATTTCACATTTACCGTCCTTAATTGGTGAATTAATAAAAAATGATTGCATATAATCGCTAGGCTTTGCAGTAAAGCGATAACAACTTTCTTTGTGGGGACAATTTGTCCCTGGGCACATGGTTATGTCAGGACTCATTATTGTATGTATTTAGGCGTTTAATTGCACTTTTGTCCGACTTATACGGCATTGCATATAAAAATAGCCGTTAATGCGTAGTATATCTTACATTATTTACCTTTTTGTAAACTCTAGTTTACTTTAAAGACAAATCTTTATCAATAATGCCGTGAGCAATCCAATACCAACCAGCGTTGGCGTCATTCTTAAAAGTCTTTTTTTCGTCATAAAATTGAGCAAATGATTTGTAATCGTCGCCAAACGTGTATTGGCTACTTTTGTATTTTGACCGTCCTTTTTTTACCAGCAATCCATCGGCAAACAGAATATAAAATTCGTTTTCGTCGACCGCCTGGTTAAACTCCAAGTATTGCATCCACCAATCTACTGGTTTTCGGTTTTCGTCTAGCACCTTAGATGCTATGCCGTAGCCAAACGGATTTATTATTTGGTCCTCATTCATGCTGCAAGTTAAAAGCATAAAAATTAAGACTAAAACAAAAGATTGCGTTTTGTTAAAAGTATTTTTAGAAATTGTTTGGAATCATAGAAATAAGTAATAATTTCGGGTATACATTTAACAAACATACCTATGGGAAAACTATTTAACGATTCAGAAATGTACCTCGACCAAGAGGTGCTATTCTTTTACGAGGGCGAAGAGTATTGCTGGACTGGCCATTACGAGATTAAGCAATGCGGCGAAGAGTCCGACTGGGATTATTGCGGCGACTCTGAGATTGAGGTTGAAATTGAGACAACCAAGTCAATAACAAAGTTTAATGAAGATACCAACGGCTGGGACGAGGTAACGCCTACCAACTCTCTTATTTACGAATTAGTAATAAATATTGAACGCAACCTTTAAACAACAAACACCTATGAAAGAATTGATTTTAATCCAAGCGGAGTTAAAGGCTCCCAAAAACCAGTATAATTCCTTTGGGAAATATAAGTACCGTTCCGTCGAGGATATTTTGGAAGCGGTCAAGCCATTGCTTTTAAAATACGAATGCACGTTAATAATTGAGGACGAGGTTAAAGAGGTTGGCGGCATTGTTTTTATTGAGGCAACCGCTAGCATACAAAAAGAAGGCGAGGGCAGAATGGAAGGCCGAGCGGTAACGGCCCAGGCTGGCATCGACATTAACCGCAAAGGTATGGACGTGGCCCAGTCGTTTGGATCGTCGTCTAGTTACGCTAGAAAGTATGCGCTTAACGGTTTGTTTTTAATTGACGACACAAAGGACCCTGACTCGACAAACGACCACGCGCCAAAGGTTGCAGCGGTTGTAAAGCCAAAGCCGACCGACGAGCAATTTGCTTTTATAGTTAAATACCTTAACGGAACGGAGGCCCAGCAAAAGCAAGCTAAAGAGGCAATAACGAAATACGAATTTACACAGGATCAAAAAGACACTTTAGACGGATTAATATAATGGCAAACTTATACGAAATAACAAGGGAGGCTCAAGAATTAGCCTTTCTTTTGGAAACCGACGAGCTGACTCCTGAGCTGGAGCAAATGCTAGTAATTAACCAGGAACAACTCCAGGCAAAGGCTGGAAACTATGCCAAGGTAATCGCAAATATCCAAAGCGATAGCGACGCAATCGACCAAGAAATTAAGAGGCTTAAGGCAATGAAAGAAAGCAAGGACCGAGCCATTACAAGGCTTAAGGACGCAGTAAGGGAGGCAATGCTGGTAAGTACAATCGACAAGATAGAAAGTCCTTTATTCAAACTTTCATTGCGTCGTAGCGAGTCGGTCGAGGTAGACATTGTGGAGGCATTACCTAGCCAATTTGTGAACATTAAAAACGTGGTAACCGCTGACAAGGTAGCAATTAAAGAAGCCATTAAGCGCGGCGAAAATATTACTGGCGCGAGAATAATCGAAAACTTTAACCTCCAAATCAAATGAGAAACTATCTGTATTTAGGCAAATTTATCCAACGCCCAGGGGACCTGGCGCCCAGGGGCGTGGCCTCCACCTACAATGAAGAGAAATTACCTTTTAACGAAACATTCGAAAGATTATGGAACTTGATGAAGTCATGATTAAAATTAAAGCGCTTTACTTAGAAGGTTTAACGCGCAAGAAAATTGCAAAGCTTGTCGGACTAGATCAACAAAAAGTTGGGTATTTGCTTTATACTAAAATGAGGTTGCACGAGCTTTACCCTCGAAAGTTGATGGACGAAAATATTTTCCAAATCCTTACGGACCACCAAATTAGTAGGATTTTAACTTTGGCAACTTATGGCTATGATTGCCGAGAAATAGCAGAGGATCAAAACTTGGAATTTCGAAAGGTTAAAAAGTTGCTAGACGTTGCAGAATCAAAAAACATGATTGAGAAAAAAGTATAAATTCTTTTTTATTACTAAGATTCTTTTAATATTTGTTAAACATTTAAACAAACACCAATGAAAAAAGCAGTTAAAGTAATCGGAAAAATCATTTACACGGTCTTGGCTTTGTCGCCAATCTTTGCGCTGGGTTATATGCTCGGCTTAAAATTATCCTAAACACCTAAAACCAAATCCCTATGGAAACGATTAAAATTAAAACCACGCATTTTGTAGAAACCGAGTTTAATTTACCTAAGTACTTTAAAATTGCTCACCACTACCAAATGATTTTGGACGACAAAAATTACTTGTTTGTCAAGTCTAGGCTAGAAAATACATTACTTATTTATCCTGAAATTTCAATTCATCCAATTAGCTATTCGGCTGGGCGATGGTACGACGAAACGATTAAACAGGAATTAATTCCAATTAGCGAGCAAGAATTTAAGGACGAGTTTACAAAAGCAAGTGTTGAACTATTAAACTATTTGAATTGATGAAAAGCACAGACTCTCAAAACGCGCTGATCAAGGGATGGCTTTTAAACGGCTATTCCATAACGCAGCTGGAGGCAATTACCCAGTTTGGATGTCTTAGGCTGGCGGCTAGGATTGCTAACCTTAGAGATAAGGGTTTTAATGTAGAAACCGACATGGTTACGCTAGAAAATGGAAAACGAGTTGCTCGTTATTTTGTAAAAAAATGAGAGGACGCAATTTAACAGAATACGAAAAAGAGTTAATCTTTAAGGCCTGGCAAGACCGCAAGCAAATTAAAGTCATTGCGCAAGAAATGGGCCTTTCATACGGTTGCATTTATTTTCAACTAAAGAAGCGCTCGCTAGTTGGTTAAATCGAAAAGATTTATATTTGTGTATTGAATGGAACATTTGAGAGGTCGGAGCCTTAAATGTTTCATAGGTGAAATTCACCCAAGGCCCATCGACTCCGACACGATAGGGCCTTTTTTATTTTATGCAAGGGAAAAAATCATTTGTATTGTACACGGACCAAAGAGAAGTCTTTGAAGAGCTTACCGACGAGCAAGCTGGCAAGTTAATTAAGCATATTTTTGGCTATGTTAACGACGAAAATCCCGAGACAGACGACAAGTTTATACGCCTGGCTTTTCTACCAATTAAGACCCAGCTTAAAAGGGACCTAAAGATTTGGGACGAAAAAAAGTACCTACGATCAGAGGCTGGTAAAAAGGGAGGCCTAGCAAAAGCTAGCAATGCTAGAAATGACCTAGCAAATCCTAGCAATGCTACAAATTCTCTAGCAAACCTAGCTGTTAATGTAAATGGTAATGTTAATGTAAATGATAATGTTAATGTAAATGGTAATGTAAATAAACAAATAAGCGCTGGCGCTCTTTTTTCTTTGGAGGATGTCTTTAATGATTTTAAAAAAGAAAAGCCTTTAAAGCGTCCCTACTTTGAAAGAATGGCAGAGGTACATTCGACGGATTCAGATACCATTGAAAGATTGTTTAAAAAATGGGCGGTTTTAAAAGAGGGCGAAAATATGACAATCGCCAAAGCCGAAAATAGTTTTAATCTTTACATTGGCAATAATTTAAAAACCAATTACAAGCCAGCGGAAAAGTCAAAAAGCAGAAATGTTTTTGCGGATATGTACGACGAATTAATGAGAGAAAAAGAAAAAAATAACCAACCAAACCAATGAAAGAGATAATTTTAAAACATTTACAAAAAATGGAGTTTGTTTGTGGTCTAAAACAATTTAAAGATTACAACCAAGACGAAGCAACGGAATTACTTGGATGCCTTTTGGATTTATTTTTAAAATATGGCTGGATGAACGAGGCAAGAGTTGATTACATTTTGCAAGCTGGAATGAGGGGCCAATACGGCGATTTTTACCACGTTAACGAAAAGACGGTAAGCGTTTGGATTAATCAATATTATGCGCACCACCAAAGCCAAATCGTACAGGAGGTGCAAGCTTTAAATAACAAAGAAAAGGAGCCAACAAACGAAGAGATTGCGTACTGGATTGAGGTTGGAAAGCAAACCTTTCGAGACAATTACCAAGAGGCCAAAGAAACTGGACATTGCAAGCACCTTGCTGACTGGGGAATGTACTGGTTTAATAAGTTTCAAGAGAAAGGAATTTTAAAACCTTGGGATTTTAACGTGCAAGAAATAGAAAGCGACGTGCGTAAGGAATTGCGGTTGACAACCAGGTACGTTGAAGAGTCGACAGTTGGCGCTAAAACCAAGAATAAGATTTGGAAATTGTTTATTTTACAGGCAATTAAGGACGGAAAAAACTTGGATCAGCTAGTATGAGACATGGCTCTTTGTTTAGCGGAATAGGAGGTTTTGATTTAGCCTCTGAATGGATGGGATGGGAAAACGTATTCCATTGCGAATGGAATGAATTTGGACAAAAAGTTTTAAAATATTATTGGCCTGAAGCAATAACTTACAATGATATCACCAAAACAGATTTCTCTATTCACCGAGGAACAATTGACATTCTTACGGGTGGATTCCCATGCCAACCATACTCAACCGCTGGAAAGCGACTTGGAAAACAGGACGAGCGCCATTTATGGCCCGAAATGCTTAGAGCAATTAGAGAAATTCAACCGAGCTACGTCGTGGGCGAAAACGTTCGCGGCCTTGTTAATTGGAATGGAGGATTGGTTTTCGACGAAGTGCAAGCTGACTTGGAAGCTCAAGGCTACGAAGTCACACCGTTTTTACTTCCTGCTGCAAGCGTCGGCGCACCACATATTCGACAAAGAATTTGGTTTATTGCCTACAATGATTCCAACTCCAACTTGTATGGATTCAACCAATGCGACTGCAACAATGAAGTCAACACAAGTAAAGGAAGGATCAATGCATTCAGTAACATTAACAAGAGCTATGGCAATGGGAATGCTACCAACTCCAATGTCATCGGATTGCGGAAACAAAGTGACAGGATTGGAAAATCAAGACTCACTAACAAAAAGAGCAAGGGAAATAACTGGCAAAACTTCCCAACTGTCGCCCCAATTTGTGATGGAGATGATGGGATTTCCGACAGATTGGACGGAATTACCTTTTCTAAATGGAGACAAGAATCAATCAAAGCAGGAGGAAACGCAGTTGTCCCACAGGTAGTTTATCAAATATTTAAAACAATAAATCAATACAATCAATTAAAAAACCAATTAACATTATGAGCAAGATTTACGGCGGAAACGCAAAGATTATTCAAACCAAGTTTGGCGAAATGACAAAGATTAGCCAAAGCCGTAGCGACTTAGAAAAGCTATTGGCATACTTAAACGCAAACGATTCAGAATGGGTAAACCTGGTATTAAAGGAAAAGCAAGAAAAGGTTGAAGGTAAGCCAACGCATTACTTGGAGGTAGACGATTGGAAGCCAGTACAAGTGGCAAACAAAAATGAGGGCAATTTTAAGCCGACAGAGAAACGCATTGTCGAAAACGATAACTTACCTTTCTAAATGAAAAAGAATGATTTGTACGCAATCTTTGTGGCGTTGGTAGGGATTACCCTACTGGCGCTCCTAAAGGTTTCTAGCTTGTTGCTTTTTATGGTTGCCTTGGCTTTGTGGACCTTGGCTTGGTCTTGGATTTATACCAAATGTAAATGATCCAGTTTAAATTAAACGAAAAACCGCTAAGCGTTAACGAAGCGTGGCAAGGCAAACGCTTTAAGACCGAAGCATATAAGCATTACGAGCGCACGATTTCATTTATGTTGCCAAAAGCCGAAATTGACCCTAAAGAAATGTTGAGGATTGAGTTTTTTTTCGGCTTTAGCAACAAGGCCAGCGATCTAGACAATCCAGTTAAGTTGCTTATTGATATTGCGCAAAAGAAATACGGCTTTAACGATAAAAACGTTTTTGAGTTGAACGTTCGTAAATGCCTGGTAAAAAAAGGCGAGGAGTTTATACACATGGGCATTTATAAATTAGTCCCGTTTTAAACAAAAATCACCTTTATTAATTGTATTATTATCGGAATCTTATATTTGCCTAAAGATTAAAACGATGAGCATTTACGAGGGTTTATTTATACGAAAAGCACGCAAAGCCGCTGGCTACACCCAGGAGCAATTGGCCGAAAAAATCGGATTGTCCTTGGCACCAATTAACCAGGTCGAAAACGGCTGGGAGTCTATAAGCTTAAACAGACTTAGACAGATTTGCGAGGCAATTGGCTTGGAGGTTGTAATTAGACGAAAAGATGGCTAAAGGTTACCCGATTTCTAAGCCTGATTATTCGCTTGAGATTAGGTACCGACTAAGGGACGGACAATGGTCGCCTTGGTCTAATAAAGGCAAAGGTAAATTTGAAACAATCGAATTGGTACAAAGACAGATTAGAACGCTGGCAGCATCTTACCAAGGCCGAGAAAAAGAGGTGCGCTTTGAATGGAACGGAAATCTTTGCAGTTTTACAGGCGAGCCAACTGGCCAAACAATCATATTAATGTAGTTATTTTGGGTTTGTTGATGTTAAAAGGCTTGGGTTATGCCCAAGCTTTTTTTTAAAATTTAAAAAGATATGAAAATAAACAATTTAGGATTTTGGGAGACAACGGACGCAACTGGGCACATTCACGATCTAAGCATTGCCGCGGCTTTGTCCAATTATTTAGCAGAAAAACAAGCCAAGACAGTTGTAGACTTTGGATGTGGTATGGGTGACTATGCCAAAGCTTTTAAAGCTGACGGCTATAAGGTGGAGGCATACGACGGCAACCCTAATACCGAAACGCTAAGCAATGGGATTGGCAAGGTACTAGACTTGTCTAAGCCTTTTTATTTGCGCAAAATGTTTGACGTTGTTTTGTCGCTGGAAGTTGGAGAACATATACCAGCGGAATTTGAGCAGCAATTTATTAACAACATTTGTAAGCACGCCAAAAAGCATTTGATTATAAGCTGGGCAGTATTAGGTCAAGGTGGAGACGGACACGTTAATTGTGCAAATAACGACTACATCATTGGGCAAATTGTAGATCGAGGATTTAAGCACAATGCAAAGGATTCACAAACGATTAGAAACGCCGCAACAAATGCGTCGTGGTTTAAAAAAACAATTATGGTATTTGATAAAATATGAAAACTCAAAAAGTAAAAATTTCGGAAGTCAAAACTAATCCTAACAATCCAAGATTAATAAAGGATGACAAGTTTGAAAAGTTAGTTAAATCAATTAAAGAGTTTCCAAAAATGCTGGATATTAGACCTATTGTTGTTAACAAAGACATGATTGTGTTAGGTGGAAACATGAGGCTAAAGGCTTGCAAAGAAGCGGGTTTAAAAGAGGTTACAATTATTTTTGCGGATGACCTTACAGAGGAGGAGCAGAAGCAATTTATAATTAAAGACAACGTGGGGTTTGGTGAATGGGACTGGGATATGATTGCCAACGAGTGGGATGCGGAGCAGGTAGAAGAATGGGGTCTTGACATTCCAGAGTTCAGCATCAAGGAAGAAATAGAAGCAGAGGAAGATGACTATGAGATGCCTGATGAACTTCAAACAGATATTGTCCTTGGTGATTTGTTTGAGATAGGAGACCACCGTTTGCTTTGTGGGGATAGTACAGATAGTGATGCAGTAGAGAAATTAATGAATGGAGAAAAAGCAGACATGGTTTTTACTGATCCACCTTGGAATGTAAATTATGGAGCAGTAAAAGCTGGCAATCCTATGGGATACAAGCCAAGAACAATTATGAATGATAGTATGTCCACTGCTGATTTTAAAGATTTTATGGGATCTTCATTTGCAATGATGGCAATGCATTCAAAAAAAGGATGTCCAACCTATGTTGTAATGTCAGCCCAAGAATGGGGAAATTTAATGTTGGCTTTGCATGATAATAATTATCATTGGAGCAGCACAATAATTTGGAACAAATCACATCTTGTTATGTCTCGGAAAGATTATCATACAAAATATGAACCAATCTGGTATGGATGGCTAGATGGCGCTCCAAGACTATGTCAAGTAGAAGATAGAAAGCAGTCTGATGTTTGGGATGTAGATAGACCAACAAAAAGTGAATTACATCCAACTACTAAACCTATTGCATTAATTGATATTGCCTTAAAAAATAGCAGTAAAATAGGTAATTTAATATTTGAATTATTTACAGGATCAGGCTCAACAATGGTAGCAGCACACCAACTCAAGCGCAAGTGCTACGGTATGGAATTAGACCCAAAGTATTGCCAAGTCATTGTCGACAGGATGCGTAAATTAGACCCAGCTTTAGTCATTAAGAAAAACGGAGTAACTTTGTAATATGGCACGACCAAAATCACAAATCGACTGGATTGAAATGGGACGACTCGTCCAAGCTGGATGCACAGGCGTCCAATGTGCTGCCTATTTAGGCATTGACGAGGAGACATTTTACAACCGCTGCAAGGATGACCTCGCAATGGGTTTTACCGAGTTTTTGCGGCAAAATAGGAGCAAGGGCGATGCGTTGTTACTTGCAAAGCAATATGAGTCAGCTTTAAAGGATAAAGACCGTGGTATGCTTATATGGCTAGGTAAACAAAGACTTGGCCAGCGTGATAAGTTTGACCATGACCATACAACCAAAGGCGACAAGATAACGCCACCAATCGAGTGGATTCAATCCGAATCATAGACAAATACAAACCTTTATTTTTAGAGGTGCCTAAAACCCGTTATTTTTTAATGACTGGCGGTCGCGGTAGTGGTAAGTCTTGGACCCTCTCAATGTTCCTTTTAAATCTTACTTACCAGGATGGCCACGTTATTCTCTTTACTCGTTGGACTTTAACATCGGCTTTTATTTCGATTATTCCTGAATTCATCGATAAAATTGAGTTGATGAATAAATTGGACGATTTTGAAATAACACAGTCCGAAATCATAAACAATGCAACTGGATCAAAGATTTTATTTCGTGGAATTAAGACCAGCCAAGGGACCGCAACGGCTAACCTTAAATCAATCGCTGGCGTTACAACCTTTATTCTTGACGAGTCCGAGGAATTAATGGACGAGGATGTTTTTGACCGCATCGACTTATCAATTAGGGCAATTAACAAACCCAACCGCGTTATTTTAGTAATGAATCCATCTTATAAAAGCCATTGGATTTATGGCCGTTTTGTAAAGCCAACGCGCGACGATACTACCTACATTCATACAACTTACTTGGACAATGTTCAAAATTTAAGCCAGTCGTTTATTGACCAAGCAAAACGCGTTGAACAAGAAAATTCACATCGTTACGAGCATTTGTTTTTAGGCAAATGGCTAGACGATGCCGAGGGATTGCTTTGGAATCGACCAATAATTGAACGTGCAAGGGTAAGCGCAAAGCCTGAATTGTCGCGAATTGTGGTTGCCATTGATCCAGCAACAACGGCATCAATGAATAGCGACGAAACTGGTATAATTGTTTGCGGAACGGATGCCAACGGCAAGGGATATGTACTGGAAGACCTTAGCGGTAAATATTCACCAACTGAATGGGCAACCGTCTCATTGCAAGCGTTTAAAAATTGGAATGCCGATTGCATAGTTGCAGAAAAAAACCAAGGCGGCGACATGGTTGAAAGCGTTTTGCGGTCGCAAAATACGACCGCAAGAATTAAGCTTGTAACCGCAACAAAGGGCAAGTACGTTAGGGCCGAGCCAATTTATTCGCTTTATGAGCAGCACAAAATTTTCCACGTTGGCAGTTTTCCAATACTAGAAAACCAAATGGTTACTTTTGAACCTGACAAAGGCAAATCGCCTGACCGCGTCGATGCAATGGTTTGGGGATTTACTGAATTAATGGTTAGTGGCCAAGAATTTTGGCACGTTTAGAATATTGAATCATTTTTTTATTTTATTACCCTATTTTTACAAAAAAAGACAACGGAATGAATTACTTAGATAGAATAAAAACCGCGCTAGGTTTAAACCAAAAAGATTCGACCTATTTAAACGCGGTTTTCCCTTACTTGGGTAATAATGTTATTTGGACCGCACCAACAACGCAAAATTTTATCGAGAAAGGTCTTTATTTAAACTCTGACCTTTACGCCATTATAAACCTAATTATCAACAAGGTAAGCACGGCGCCAATTGTGGTCTATGAGGTAAAGGATCAAAAGGCTTTGAAATACTATAAAAGTATGTCGGGCAGCTTTGAGAATTCAGGTGCTAAATTTCAGGCTCAGCAATTTAAAGAAAGGGCATTGGAAGAGGTTAGCATTCCTGAGCTAGACCGACTATTTAAAAAGCCAAATGAGTTTCAAACTTGGGACAACCTTTTAAAAGAAATTGCCGCATTCCGTCTTATTACTGGCAACGCTTACATTTACGGCGCTAGACGTGGCGAGCAACCAAACGCGCCAATTATTGCGTTGTACTCTTTACCAGCGCAATTCATGGAAATTATTTCGGGCGGATTAAACCAACCGATTAAGGAATACCGATTGACGTACAACGGTTACGAGCGGATAAGCGCTAATAACGTAGGCCACCTAAAAAATATTAATTTAAGTTACACGGCTGGAACGGCTAACCACCTTTATGGCGCCTCACCTTTACGGTCAGCCGTCCGTGATCTAACCACGTCAAACGATGGAAAGCAAGCGCTTTTGTCTATGCTGCAAAACATGGGAGCGCGTGGCATACTTACAGGCGATGGAACGGTAAACATTACACGCGAACAAGCGCAAGGTCTGAAAGAGGATTATAAATCCAATTACCAGGGCGCCAACCGCGCTGGCGACGTAATTATAACGCCAGCCAAATTGTCTTGGGTGCAAATGGGAATGAATGCGGTTGATATGTCAATCATTGACACGCAAAAAGTAATTTTACGCTCGTTGTGCCGCGTTTACGGCGTCGATGCTAAGTTACTTGGAGACACAGAGGCAAGCACGTTTAACAATACTGAAACCGCTTACAAGGCGCTAATTAATAACGTTGTCCGTCCGTTGCATATTGAAATTAGGGACGTTCTTAACAATTGGCTTTTGGAATCATACGGTAATAAAAATCTATTTTTGGATTTCGATTACATGGCTTACCCTGAAATGCAGGACGACATGGATAAGCTCGTAAATCAATTGTCGGCGGCTTGGTGGTTAACTCCAAACGAAAAGCGCGCGGCAATGAACTACGGCGAATACGAGAACATTTTGATGGAGCAACCATTTATCCCACAAGGCTTAATGACTTTGGCCGAGTTCCAAGCCTCAGATGTTGACAACATAGACAATATGGGAGACTATGGCCCAGCCAACTAAAAAGGATTTAGCACTTGCAAAGCAATTGGACGCATTGCAAAGGCGTTACGAACGGCGATATGAAAAGCAAATATTTACCGCTCTTAAAAAGCAAATGCAACCGTATTTGGATGCAATTAAACAAGCTGACGGAAATATTAACCGCTTTGACTTAATAACGCCAGCGCCTTTGGCTGATACTTTAGAAAGCCTTTACGTTGTGGCTGGCACGGCATACGCCGAGGCTATGTATAACGCAATCCAACCACCAACAAAAGCAACTAAAGAAGCGTTACGCGCTGGATGGCGTGACTTTATGCGATTGTTTGCAGTTAGAAACTTGCCGCAAACGTTAATAAGCATTAACGAGACCAGCCAAAAGATAATCCGAGCCATTGTACTTGCTGGATTAAACGAGGGTCTTGGAGCCTTAGAAATAGCTACCAACATTCAACAAAGCATTTCTTTAATATTTAGAAATCGTGCTAAGTTAATTGCGCGTACCGAAATGGTCATAGCAACTAATAACGCGGCTATGCAATCGGCAGCAACCTCAGATTTTATGTACGAAAAGAAATGGATTCCAGCGACCGACACGCGCACGCGTCCTGACCATGCAGAAATGAGGGCAAAACCTTGGATTCCATTCGACCAAAATTTTATTGTTGGCGGTAATGATATGCGACAACCAGGCGACGGCTCCCAAGGTGCTGGAGCTGACCAAATATGTAATTGCAGATGCAAAGTTGTGTTTAGAATTATGCGAGACGCCGACGGCTTACCTATGCGTAAATGATTGCCTACGTTATTAACTTAGATAACCGCAAAGACAAATGGCGCGCGTCAATGCAAGAGTTGGCGCCGCATTTTAATTTGGAAAGGGTAAGCGCAATTAAACACGAATGGGGTTGGCTTGGATTATGGAAAACTTTTAAAAAGATTTTTCAAGAATGCGAGGGCGACGTTTTGATATTTGAAGACGATGCAACGTACCGAGGCTGGGCGACCAGTTTAGAAAATGCAATAAAGGATTTGCCAGCTGACTGGGATATGTTGATGTTGGGAGCCAATATAAAAGATTCAAGACTTGACCGCGTAACCAAGGGATTGGTCCGCACTTATGGATCGTGGACCACGCATGGAATTTTGTACTCGTATCGCTTTGCAAAGGAAATGGCCCAATTAAATTTAGACATACCAATTGACGAACACTTTAGGACAATAGTCCATCCAAAAGGTAATTCTTATATTTGCGTGCCTTTTTTGTCTTATCAGCGACCAAGCGAAAGCGACATTGAAGGCGTTCATAAAAATTATACAAGTATCTTTGAGGAAAGCGAGGCGAAAGCCTTGCATTTTATTAACCAATAATTTATTGGTTTGCATTTTTTTTTAACCTTTTTATTTTTACAAAAAAAGACGCAATGATTTACAAGAATTTAAGCGAGGGGATAATTGAAGACGTCGACGACGTTAAAGGAATCGTAACGGGATATTTTTCCGCGTTTAACAATATTGATTCCGACGGCGACGTTATCGTTTCAGGCGCTTACAAAAAGACAGTTGCCGAAAACGGACCGCAAGGCCGCAATCGAATCATGCACTTGCTCCAGCACAATCCTTTAATGCCATTGGCAAAGCCTATGGAATTAATGGAGGACGCTAAAGGCTTGCGTTTTACTTCAAAGATTACCGAAACCAGCTACGGCAAAGACGTAATAAAGCTTTACAAAGAGGGCGTTTTTAATGAGCATTCCGTAGGGTTTGAAATTGTAAAGAGCGACAATAAGGCTGGTTATCGAGAAATAAGAGAGATTAAACTTTGGGAGGGATCAACTGTTACCTGGGGAGCCAATCCAAGCACGCCAATTGAATCAATGAAAGGCTGGGATTTACCAAAAAGCGAGGAAATGATTGTTAAATTTGGCAACATTCTTAGAAAAGGAGACGTTACCGACGAAACAATGTTACAACTTGAAATTTGCTTAAAACAAATCGAAGAGCATTTAAAGGACTTGCAATTAAAATCAGTTTTGGCCGTGGAATCCGAGGAAACTCAATTCGTAATCGAGCAAGACCCGAGCTTAGCAATTGCCTTAGAATTTGAATATATACCTAAATTTAAAAAATTTATTTAAAACAAAATGGAAGCAATTAAATCACAATTAGATTCAGTACTTGCGAAATTGGAAGGCAACGAGGCGTTGATTTCCGACGTAAAGGCTATGAAAGAAGCTGGCGAAGAATTTAGAAAAAACCTTTCTGCTGAAACGACCAAGCTAAACGAAAAAGCTGACGCCCTACAGGCTCAACTTGACGGCGTAGATGCACGCACCCAGGCTAGCTTTTCCAAGTCTGCCAAAAGTTATTCTTTTTCTAGCGAACTAGAGAAAGCTTTTAACTCTGACGCATTCGGAAACTACAAAAGCGGAAACGCTAACAAAGTAAAGTTGGACCTTGAATTGAAAGGCTCTGACATGACAGTTGGAAACGCTTATACTGGCGAAGTTATCCCAGCGGACCGCGTTCCTGATCTAAAGTTTACACCAAACAGAAAAGTAAACGTTCGTCAATTGTTGCCAGTTGGACAGACTAGCTCTAACCTTATCCGTTTCGTGCGCGAGTCAGCATACGACAACGCTGCGGCTCCAACCGCGCAAGGTTCTGCAAAGCCTCAATCTGATTTCGATTTGACTGCGGTAGATCGTTCTATCAGAACAATCCCAACTTTCATGAGATTGACAAAAGAAATGTTGGACGATACTCCTGGTCTTATCGCCTACCTTTCAAGCCGTGCACCAAGCAAATTGTTAAACGTTGAAGATACGCAACTATTGTACGGAAGCGGAACAGGTCAAAACTTGCATGGTTTTGCAACTGACGGATCGGCTTGGACTACAGTTAAATTTGGTACGCTAATCAATAGATTTGACGTTTTGGCCTCTGCGGTTGTTCAAACTACTAAGAACGAATATGCGCCAAATGCAATTATGATTAACCCATCTGATTACTTGCAGTTGGTATCTACTAAGGAATCAACAGGAAGTTACATTTTGCCAACTTACGTTACTATGTCAGGCGGTCAAATGTTTATCCTTGGTGTTCCAGTTTACGCAATCAATGGCGTTGTTGCTGGTGATTTCTTTGTTGGTGACTTTGCACTTGGTTCCCAATTGTTCGTTCGTCAGGGCGTAACTCTTGAGTTTTTCGAGCAAGACGCGGACAATGTGACCAAGAACTTTGTGACTGTTCGAGTTGAGGAAAGAATTGCGCTTGCAGTTTACACCACTCAATCTATCGTTTACGGAACATTTGCAGCCGCTTTGGCTAACGGTTCCGCAGTTTAAGTAAATAGGTGTTTGTTTATAAAAAGGTCGCCAAATATTGGCGGCCTTTTTTTATTTATTTATAAATCAATACCTTTAAACGAAATCAAAACTAAAAAACATGAATATCGTTTTTTTTGTACACGCTTGGGCTGGCACTCATAACTCAGGTGCAGAGTGGACCGTTCAGCATTACGCCAAATATTTTCACGAAAAGGGATGCAGTATTGAAGTGATTTTACCCGAGGGCCAAATTTATCCTGACGGCGAAAAGTTTGCGTTTATAAAGTTTATAACTGGTTACTATTCAAACGACTTTTTTTTAGCCTTACAAAATGCAAGCGTAATATTTACGCACTTAGACAATACAGGCGTTGCAATTAATTGGTCAAGACAATTTAAAAAGCAATTGATTTTTTTAAGCCATAACGATTCAGATTATAGAAACGTAAGGTTTAAAGCGCAAAACATTCACGTTGTTTACAACAACAAGGCAAACGAAAAAAACGTACAAAACGGGCCTTATCCAAACGCGTCGATTGTTTGCAAGCCGCCAATTTTTCCCGAG
>Ga0208598_1000250_pt1 | contig 16199 bp, 17 predicted proteins | sample LakMenEpi22Jun12_FD_150726 | JGI IMG/M metagenome (GOLD analysis project Ga0208598, IMG submission 150726) | Freshwater microbial communities from Lake Mendota, WI - 22JUN2012 deep hole epilimnion (SPAdes) | ecosystem: Environmental > Aquatic > Freshwater > Lake > Epilimnion/Euphotic zone ... | reverse complement strand
CAGGGGCCAGCCACTGCTGATACTGGGCCCTCACAAGGTTTTCTGTTGCGCTGGGCCAGGTGGCTGTGGTGCGATAGAGCCGATAGATCGAGGTGTTCTGGCCTGCCACCAGGGTGCGATAGGTGTTCAGGGCGCTTTGCAGTTTGAGGATCGCCTGCACCACCGTGGTGCCCTCATCGTTGTGCAAACCAGCCTCATAGCTGGTGATGGCGGCTTGCAGCGAACGGCGGGAGGCATCCACATCGGCCCGGGCCGCATCCACCAGGATCTTGGAGGCCACAAAGCCGGCGTAGGCATCGGTTACCTCCCTGGTGATGGTGAGACGATCCAGCTCGCCCAGCGCCTGGGCCTGGCGTGTTTTTGCATCGGTGGCGTTGGCTTTGGCTTGACGAATGCCACCGTCAAACACCTTCCAGTCGAAGGTGAGACCCACAAAGGTGGTGTAGCCGGTGGTGCGGGTCAGGCTGCCGGGCAGGTTGTCGGTGAAGGATCCGCCCTGTTGGGTCAGGTTGTTTCGCTGCAGCTGGCCGGAGAGGGACAGGTCGGGCCACACCTTCAGCCGGATGGCCCGGGCGTCACGCATCAGGGCTTTGACCTCTAGGGCATTGGCGCGCAGTTCCTCGCGCTGAGCCAGGGCCTGCTGAATGGAATCCCCCCTGCTGAGCGGCCAGATCGGAATCACGCCCGCCTTTTCGGACGGCAGGGCCAGCGTGCCGGGTTGAAGGTTGAGGAGGCTGGCGAGGCATCCATGGCCTGGATGCTGTCCTTGTGGGCGTTCACCCGGGCGATCAGCAGGGAGACGGCCTGGGCTTCCAGCCGGCTGATTTCGCCAGCCGGACGTTGACTCTTATAGGCGCCGATATAAATGGCGATGGATTGATTGAACAGGTCGATCAGATCTTTCTCCCGCTCCAGATCCTCCTGCAGGGTTGTGTAGGCCGTTTGAATGGCAAGAATCAATTCCCGTGTGGTGAAGGTCAAACGATTGCGCAGCGCCTGGATCCGTGACTGTTGAGCGGACTGCCTGCTGTTGCGACTGGGATCGAAGAACGACCAGGACAAATCTGCATAGGGATTGGATCTGAATCCATTTTCAAACTTCAGGACTTCCGTTTCTTCGCTGCCCGGTGTCTTGGTTTTCAGGCTGGTGGAGCTCGTGCTGTAGCCCAGCACCCCAGGGTCGGAGGTCTTGAAGCTCAGGCTGGGCAGCCATTCGCGCTGGATGGCCACCCCATTCCATTGGGAGGCTTGGATGTCAGCGACCGTGGCTGCCAATTCAGGGCTGGTGGCCAGGCCCCTGGCGAGGGCGTCCGCCAGACTGATCCGCTCGGCTCCCTTCTGCAGCCCGTCGCGGTTTTCGCGATATTGCTCATAGATAAGATAAAGATTGGAGTTCTTGTTGATCGTGGAGAGCAGATTGCGCATGTCCGTGGGCAAGGGCGGTGCCTTCTCCCAGGTCTGGCTCTGGGCGGGCATGCTCGTGGTCAGCCCGGCGCCCAGCAACAGCAAGCCCAAGGCCCGAGCTACTTGCTTGTTTGCCAGCTTCCTGAATCCACACACATGCATGGCAGGCGTTTCAAAACCGCGCATAACTTACAGAAAATAGCTCGCAATCAGATCGGGTTGTGATCAAGCTCAGATGGCGACTGCGACGCCAGGCGACTCCGGGTTGGCGGCATGGGTTGTCAGCGTTCCTGCCAATTTCTTTTGGGCCGCTTCGATCAGGCCGCGGAAGAGGGGGTGGGGTTTGCCGGGCCGGGAGAGAAATTCCGGGTGAAATTGGCAGGCGGCGAAGAAGGGATGGTGGGGGAGCTCAATCAGTTCCACCAGTCGGCCATCCGGGGAGGTGCCGCCGATGGCATAGCCCGATTCCACGAACAGTCCCCGGTAGGCGTTGTTGAATTCGTAGCGATGGCGGTGGCGTTCGTAAACCACCTCCTCGGCATAGAGCTTCTGGGCCAGGGTGCCCGGTGCCAGGCGGCAGGGGTACACCCCCAGGCGCATGGTGCCCCCCAGATCCACCACGTCCTGTTGTTCGGGCAGCAGGGCAATCACGGGGTGGGGGGAGTCGGGATCGAGCTCGGCGCTAGTGGCGCCGGCCAGGCCCGCCTGGTTGCGGGCCCACTCGATCACGGCGCATTGCATCCCCAGGCAAAGGCCCAGGAACGGCACCCGCTGCTCCCGCGCCCACCGGATGGCGGCCACCTTCCCATCCACGCCCCGGTGGCCGAACCCACCCGGCACCACCACCGCATCCATGCCCTCCAGCAGCGCCGCCGCACCCTGCCCTTCGATCTGTTCCGCGCAGATCCAATGGAGATCCAGGGAGGCATCCTGCTCCAGGCAGGCATGGCGCAGGGCCTCCAGCACGGAGAGGTAGGCGTCGTTGAGCTGCACATACTTGCCCACCAAGGCCACCTTCACCGCCGGGCCGGGGTGGCGCAACTTGCGCACCAGTTCTTCCCAGCGGGCCATGTCGCTGTCGTGGTGGGGCATGCCGAGCACATCCAGCACCTGGCGGCAGAGGCCCTCCTGCTCCAGGGCCAGGGGCACGGCATAGATGCTGTCGGCATCGAGGGCGGGGATCACGGCCCGGGTGGGCACGCCGCAGAAGCCGCCGATCTTGGCCTTGAGGTCGTCGCTGAAGGGCCGGTCGCTGCGGCACACGAGCACATCGGGCTGGATGCCGATGGAGCGCAGTTCCTTCACCGAGTGTTGGGTGGGCTTGGTTTTGAGCTCTCCCGAGGTGCCGATGTAGGGCAGCAGGGTGACGTGCACATAGGCCACGTCATGGCGGCCGACATCCAGACGAAACTCCCGGATGGCCTCCAGGAAGGGCAGTGACTCGATGTCGCCCACGGTGCCGCCGATCTCCGTGATCACCACATCGGCGCCGCTGTTGGCCGCCACACGATGGATGCGTTCCCGGATTTCCCCGGTGATGTGGGGGATCACCTGCACGGTGCCTCCCTCGTAATCTCCCCGGCGCTCCTTGTTGATCACCGCCTGATAGATCGACCCGGTGGTGACGCTGTTGAGGCGTGACATGGCCGTGTCGGTGAAGCGCTCGTAGTGCCCCAGGTCCAGATCGGTCTCAGCGCCGTCCTGGGTGACGAACACCTCCCCGTGCTGGTAAGGACTCATGGTGCCCGGATCCACGTTGAGATAGGGATCGAGCTTCAGGATCGAAACGTTGTAGCCCCGGCTCTTGAGCAGGCGCCCCAGGCTGGCGGCCACGATCCCCTTGCCGATGCTCGAGACCACCCCGCCCGTCACGAAGACGAACTTCGTGCACAGGCTGCGGGCAGGGGGGGTCATGGCAACCGGGGCTGACAGTTCAATCTACCGGGACCCTAGGGCGGGCGGGCACTGGGCTCAGTCGAGGCTGCCGAGAAACTCCCGCATGCGCTGGTGCTGGCAGGGCTGCCGAAGTTTCACCAGGGCCTGGGCTTCGATCTGGCGCACCCGCTCCCGTGAGATGTGCAAGTGGGTGCCGATCTCGGTGAGGGTGCGGGGCTGGTCATCGTTCAGCCCAAACCGTTCCCGGAGCACCTGGGCTTCCCGCTCCGTCAGCTCTCCCAGAAGGTTTTCCATGGCTTCATGCAGGTGCTGGCGCATCAGGCTGCGCTCCGGTGAGTGGTGCACGTCCTCCAGCAGGTCCCCCAGTTCCGTGTCCAGATCGTTGCCTATGCGTCGCTCGAGCGACACGGTGTGGCTCTGCTGCTCCAGGGTTTGGCGCAGCACCGCTTCGCTCAGATCCACGGCAGCGGCCAGTTCGGACAGGGTGGCCGTGCGCCCCAGCTGCTGGGCCAGCTCCCGCTGGGCCTTGCGGATGCGGGACAGTTTCTCCGTCACATGGGACGGTATCCGGATCATGCGGCCCTGGCTGGCGATGCCCCGGGTGATGCCCTGGCGGATCCACCAATAGGCGAACGTGGAGAAGCGAAACCCGCGGGTGGGATCAAAGCGCTCCACCCCTCGCTCCAGCCCCAGGGTGCCCTCCTGCACCAGATCGAGCAGCTCCAGGCCGGGCTGCTGATATTTCTTGGCGACGGCCACCACGAGCCGCAGGTTGGCCTGGATCATCCGTTCCTTGGCCCGCCGCCCCTGGTGCAGGGTCTGGCGTAGGGCCGTCTCGCTGCAGCCGCTGGCGCGGGCCAAGGAGACCAGATCGGCTCCGGGTTTTTCCACCTCCGGATGCTGCTCCAGGATCCGCTCCCGCCGTTGCACGAGGCGGGCAAGCGTCAGCTCCTCCTCCTCTGAGAGCATGGCCACCCGGCCGATCTCCCTCAGGTATTGACGTACAAGATCCGTGGGGGCGGTTCTGGGCAAAGGCAGGCGCAGGCAACAACCCACCTACCATGGCGATAGAACGGCCTTGCTGTGGGATTCAGGCGATTTGCTTTGGGATTGCCGACCCCGCGAGTCGTGTGAATGTCCTCAGCTGTGCTCCTCCACCCAGGTGCTGGCCACATGCAGTTCCTTCAGCTGGCCGGGGGCCACGCCGGCCGGTGCCCGGGTGAGCAGGCACCGGGCCTGCTGGGTTTTGGGGAAGGCGATGGTGTCGCGGATCGACTCCTCCCCCGCCAGCAACATCACCATGCGATCGAGGCCGAAGGCGATGCCCCCATGGGGCGGGGCGCCCAGATCGAGGGCTTCCATCAGAAAACCGAACTGGGTCTCCGCCTCCTCCAGGGGTAGGCCGATGGTCTGGAGCACCTGGCGCTGGAGGGCTGAATCGTGAATGCGCAGGGAGCCTCCCCCCAGCTCCAGCCCATTGAGCACCAGGTCGTAGGCCTGGGCCCGGGCCGTGGGCAGCCGCTCCGCCCAGGCGGCCGGATCGCTCCCCAGATCCTCGCCATTGGGGGCACAGAAGGGATGGTGCAGGGCTTCGAGACGGTTTTCGTCGGCGTTGAACGCAAACATCGGGAAATCCACCACCCAGAGGAAGTTCCAGATGGCGTTGTCCCGGTCGGGAGGCACCAGGCCCAGCTCCCGGGCCAGAAACTGGCGCACCCGATCCAGGGCCTTGTTCACCGTGGCGGTGTCGCCGGCGCCGAAGAGCAGCAGGGTGCCGGGCTGGGCGCCTGTGCGCGCCAGCAGCTCCGCTTTCTTCTCGTCCGTGAGGTTGTCCTTGATGGCGCCGATGGAGTCGATCTCGCCCCCCTCCCGCACCCGGATGAAGGCCAGCCCGCCCGCACCTGCGGCCTGGGCTTCGCTGAACACATCTCCCCCGGGCTTGATGCGCACGTTGCTGATGGCGTCGTTGCCCCCCGGCACGGGCAGCACCTTCACCGCCCCGCCCGCGGCCACAGCCCCGCTGAACACCTTGAAGCCCATGTCGGCCACGAGGTCGCTGACGTTCACCAGCTCGAGGCCATAGCGGGTGTCGGGCCGGTCGGTGCCGTAGCGCTCCATGGCCTCCGCCCAGGTAAGGCGGGGAAAGGGGCGGGGCAGGTCGATCCCCTTCACGGTCTTCCAGATCGTGGCGATCAGCTGTTCATTGAGGGCGAGGATCTGCTCCTGGCTCAGGAAGCTCATCTCCATGTCCAGCTGGGTGAATTCCGGCTGGCGGTCGGCCCGCAGATCTTCGTCGCGGAAGCAGCGGGCGATCTGGTAGTAGCGCTCCAGGCCGCCCACCATCAACAGCTGTTTGAACAGCTGGGGCGACTGGGGCAGGGCAAACCACTCCCCACCAGACACCCGGCTCGGCACCAGGTAGTCGCGGGCGCCCTCGGGCGTGGAGCGGGTGAGCACGGGGGTTTCCACTTCAATGAAGCCCTCGTTCTCGAGGAAGCCCCGAATGGCCCGCACGGTGGTGTGCCGCAGGCGCAGGTTGCGGGCCATGCGCTCCCGGCGCAGATCGAGATAGCGGTGCTTGAGACGCAGCTCCTCCCGCACCGGCTCCTCGTCGTGCACCGACACCGGGAAGGGCAGGTTGGCCCGCAGGGGGTTGAGCACGGTGATGGTGGCCGCCAGCACCTCCACGGCGCCGGTTGCCAGCCGGGGGTTCACCGATTCCGCCGGCCGGTCCCGCACCGTGCCGCACACCTGGAGCACGGTTTCATTGCGCAGGTGGCTGGCGGTGGCGAAGGTGGAGGCCGCGGCGGCCTGGAGGCCGGGGTCATCGCTCACCACATTGGGATCCACCGTGATCTGCACGGTGCCGCTGCGGTCGCGCAGATCGATGAAGATCACCCCACCGTGGTCGCGGCGGCGGTCGACCCAGCCGTGGAGGGTGACGGTGCGTCCCCGATCCTCCTGGCGCAATGCCCCGCACCATTGGCGTTCCAAGCTTTCCCCCACCGTTTCGCTGTGCTCAAGGAACCCGGGTCTGCCCATGGGGAGGGGGGAGCAAAGGGATGAGTTTCCCATGGCGCTTCCCTGGGACCTGGGGTGCCTGCTCTAGGTTGTGGCGGATCGGATAGACACATGACCCGGACTTTCCCCCTCGTCACGGTGGGTGCCTTGGTCAGCAATCCCTCCGGCCAGGTTTTGATTGTGCGCACGACCAAATGGCGTGGCTTCTGGGGGGTCCCGGGGGGCAAGGTGGAGTGGGGCGAAACCCTGGAAGAGGCCCTGCGGCGGGAATTCCTGGAGGAGGTGGGCCTGGAACTCAGCGGCGTGGTGTTCGCCCTGCATCAGGAGGCCGTGGATGACCCCCAGTTTCACTGCCCTGCCCACTTCCTTTTGATGAATTACTTCGCCTGCAGCCAGCAGACCGCCATCACCCCCAACCACGAGATCGTGGAGTGGGCCTGGCTGCCGCCGGAGCAGGCTCTCACCTATCCCCTCAACACCTTCACCCGGACCCTGGTGCTGCAGGCCATGGAGCGGGACCTGCCCAGCGGCGTGAGGGCATGAGGGACTGCCCGCTGGTCTCGGTCATCACACCAGTGTTGCCGGCCCATTCGACCTGGTTGACCGATGCCTGGCACAGCTTGCAGCAGCAGGAATTCGGGCTTGAGCACCCATGGGAGTGGTTGGTGCAGAGGGATGGCCCGGAACCCCTCAAGGAGCCCCTTCCAGATGACGGCAGGATTCACCAGCACACGAACCCGGTGTCCTTTGGCCCAGCCCTGTCCCGTACCCTGGCCCTGGCACGGGCCCGCGGGCAGTTCGTCAAAGTGCTGGATGCGGATGATCTCCTGACCCCGGGGCAACTGGGCCGGGAGGTGGCCCTGTTTCAGAGCCATCCGGGGGTGGGCTGGATCACCAGTGCCGCCCTCGATCTGTTGCCCGATGGGACCTGGGCCGCCCCGGAGTGGCAACAGCCGGAGGGGGCCATACCCATTGGCTCGGTGGCCAGCTGGTGGCGCCAGCACGGCCGCCAGCCGCCTGTCCATCCCGCCAGCCTCTGCGTGCGCCGTGACCTGTTGCGGGCGCTTGGGGGGTGGATGGCCCTGCCCGCCTCGGAAGACACTGGCCTGCTGCTGGCTCTCAACGCCGTGGCCGAGGGTTGGCATCTTGGCCAGACGGGTCTGCTCTATCGCAAGTGGTCGCCCCAGCTGACCGCTTCGGCCCTGCTAGAGCCGAGCTCCTCCCATCGGGGGGATGCCTATGCCATAGCCGAGCAGCGGGCTGGGGCACTTGGGGCGTGGGGTGTGCGTTGGCCGGCGGCCCCCACAACCGCTCAGATCAGATAACCGCCGCTCACCTTGATGTTGGTGCCGGTGATGTAGCCGCTGGCCGGGTCGGCCAGAAACAGCACCGCCCGGGCCACCTCCTCGGCGGTGCCGAAGCGGCCGGCGGGGATGCGCTCCAGGGGCGGTTTGCGCTCGGAGTTGTCCAGGGTGCCGGGGGAGACCCCATTGACCGTGATGCCGTGTGGGGCCTCGGTGACGGCCAGGGTGCGGGTGAGCATGAGCACGCCGGTCTTGCCGATCTTGTAGGGCGTCAGGCCCGGCACGGCCCGCAGGGAATCCGCATCCACATCGATCAGGTTCACGATGCGTCCGAACCCCTGCTGGCGCATGGTGGGCAGGGCGGCCTGGCAGGCGTGGAAGGTGATGTGAAGGGTCTGCTCCACCGCCCAGTGCCATTCCGCCGCGGTGGTGGCGTCCAGGCGCTTCCAGAGGATGCCGCAGGCATTGTTCACCAGGATGTGCAGACCCCCCAGGGTGTGGGCAGCCTGCTGAAAGGCGGTTTCGGTGGCGGCGGCATCGCCCAGATCCGCCGAAAGTGCCAGGGCCCGGCGCCCCCTGCGCTCCACCTCCCCCACCACCTCCTCTGCGGCGTCGGCACTGGCGTTGTAGTGGATCACCAGGTCGGCCCCGGCCTCGGCGAGGGCCAGGGCGATGGTGCGGCCCGTGCGTTTGGCCGCACCGGTGACCAGGGCCACCTTTCCTTCCAGGGGAAGCTGGCTCATGGTCCCTCGATGGTTTCTGCCGCCATCAGGGCTTCCAGGATGTCGGGATGGTGGGTGCGGATGATGTCAGCACCGGCGAAGAGCACGTTGGAGGCAAACAGGATGCGGGCCAGCCGCTCCGGTTTGCGGGCGGCGTAAAGCAGGATCGGACAGCCCAGCACCCGTAGCCGATCCAGGTTCCAGAGCACGCTGTTCTGCAGCTGGATCTTGCCGAAGTCGTCGGTGGCGGGGTGAATGATGCCGAGATTGGGATCGATGATCACCTCCCGCACCCCGGCCGCCCGGGCCTGCTCCACCCGGGGGGCCAGGTGGTCGAGCAGGCCCTGCAACCGGTAGGGCACGGGGGTGGCGTCCCGCATGCGGTAGGCATCGCCATAGGGCATGTAGGTGAGCATCAGGGATGCCCCGGCCGCGGCGACGGCGGCCAGGGCGTCCGGGCTGATGTCGGCGCCGGTGAAGTTGATGGTGGTGGCCCCCGCTGCCAGGGCCACCTTCACGGTGTCCGAGCTCCAGGTGTCCACGGACACTGGGTAGCCCTCCTGGCGCAACCGGCGCAGGGGTGGCAGGAGCCGGCGCTGCTCCTCCGCGTCGTCGATCATGGGCGCGGTGGGCGTGATCGAACGCGCTCCCAGATCCAGGAAGCTGCAGCCATGGGCCTTGAGCCAGGCGGCCCGCTCGAGCATCTGGTCTTCGCCGGTCACCACGGAATCCTGCACCATGGATTCGGGGGAGAGGTTGATCACCCCGAGCAGGGAAGGGGCGCTGGGAAGGGTCATGGCGGGGGAGTCGGCAGAGGGGTTCAACGCGGAGAGCGCAGCCCAGGATCGGCCCGGTCGGCGGCATCCGCCTCCACGGCCTCCACCAGGCGGGGGAGGGCATCCGGCAGGACGCGGCTCACCTCATCCCAGGTGGGGGTGAGGGGGGTCTGACGATCCTCCTCCACGAAGCGGCGCCCTGCTTCAAAGAGGTTGGTGGCGAAAAAGTCCACGGCCTGCTGCTCCTGTCCCCGGTTGATCTGCAGGCCGTTGATGGCGGCATCGTGGGCATAGGAGTCCATCAGGTCGAGCACGATCCGCTGGTAGGCCGTCACCACGGTGCGCACCAGCCCCAGGTCCACCACCTGCCCCTGGCTGGCCAGCCCCCGGAACAGGCTGAGGGTGATGTCCCGGCTCATGCGGGCCAGGCCCCGATCGGGCTGGCTCTGGTGGAGATCGAACACCTGGTGCTTGTGGTCGTACCCCGAGGCGATGTCCACCTGGCAGAGCTGGCGGGTGGAGTGGTCGCGGAACACCTCCGTGAGCACGCCGATCTCCATGCCCCAGTCGGATGGCAGATGGAGGCGACGGGCCGCGCTGATCCGCATGGCGCATTCCCCCGCCAGGGGGTAGCGGAAGCTGTCCAAAAACTCTAGGTAGCGGGAGGGGGGCACACAGCGGCGCAGGGCCCGGATCAGGGGGGTAACGAAGAGCCGGGTCACTCGCCCATACATCACCTCACGGCTGATGCGGGGATAGAAGCCCTTGGCGAACGCATAGCCGCTCTCCTCGTGCACCACCGGAAACACCAGCCGGGCCAACATGCGCGGCTCGAAACTCACCACGTCGCAATCGTGGAGGGCCACCACCTCCGCCTCGCCCAGGGCCTGCACCAGGCCGAGGGCGAGCCAGATGTTGTGCCCTTTACCCCGATCCCTCGGCGCCAGGCCGGCCTGGTGCCACTCCTGCACCAGAGCCGTCACCCGGGGGCCGTCATTCCAGATCACCTGGTGGGGCTGGGGCAGGGTGGCAAAAAGGCGTTGGGCCCGTTGGTAGGCCTCCCCATCGGCCTGGTCGAGGCCCACCACGATGCTGCCCAGCCAGGGCATGGTGGCGAGGTGGTGCACCAAGGGGGCCAGGGCCGGCCCCTCCAGCTCGCTGGCGAGGCAGGGCAGCACGAGGGCCACGGGAGAGCTGCGGGCCTGCCGGGCCACCTCCGCCTCCAGATCCTCCCGGCTGCGGCTGCCTAGATCGTGGAGGGTGGTGATGATGCCGTTCTGGAAGAAGTCGCTCATGGGCCAGGCGGCTCCAGGGCTGTTTCCACGGCCTTCAACCAGGCCCTGGGGCCTCCGGCCACCACGGCCCGCTCCACCCTCCGGCGCCCGGCGGGTGCCGGGCGGAGGGGCAGGGGCGGCCGATCAGGGGGATGGAACACCAGGGCGATGTCGGCGCCCTCCAACAGGCTGCGGTCGTTTTCACTATCGCCGCAGGCCAAGCAACGGGCAGGCCAGGGCTGAAGGGCGGGCCAGGGCTCCAGCTGGCGGAGCGCCTCTCCCTTGTCGAACGGCGGCCCCACATGGAGGAGTTTTCCCCCCTGCACAGCCCGCAGCCCCCGCCGGCCCAGCTCCTCCTGCAACCCCATGAGCTGCTCCGGGCTGTCTTGCCAGAGAAGGGGCACGGAGGCCAGACGGGCCAGGGCCAGGCCTGCCAGCCGCTTGTCCAGTCCGGTGAGCTCCGTGATCGCCGCCAGGGAGAGCTCCTCCAGGAGGGTGAACCGCAGGTCGGCCTCCTGGCGCAGGCGCCGCAGCAGGGCCCCCAGGGCCGCCGGGGGCTTCCCCCGCACCAGGGCGCCGTAGCCCTCCTGCACCACGGCGGGGGGCTGGGGGGAAGGCCAGGCCTGCAAGGGCCAGCCGAGGCCGCAGCCGTTTTCAAACAGGAAGGGCTGGGGGTGGAGGGAGGCCCGGTTCTGCAGATCCACCATTTCGGCGAAGGTTTTGCTGGAGGCCAGCAGGGCAGGGATGCCCCGCTCACCAAGCTGTCGCAGGCAGTGGCCTAGCTCGGCCGTCTGCTCCGGCTCTTCCAGCAGGGTGTGATCCACATCACTCACCACCAGCCAGCGGGCGGTCATGGGGCCGTCTCCAGGGGCTGCACGGTGTGGCGATCGGCCACGGTGCTGGCCAGGTCGACCACGGTTTTCCCGGTGAGCGGGTCGATCCAGTGCGGGGCGATCTCCGCCAGGGGGAGCAGCACAAAGGCCCGCTCCCGGAAGCGGGGATGGGGCACCAGCAGGCTCGCGCTTTCGTGCTGCAGGGCGCCGTAGAGAATCAGATCCAGATCCAGGGTGCGGGCCCCCCAGCGCTCTAGGCGCACCCGGCCATAGCGGTGCTCAATGGCGTGCAGCTGCTCCAGCACGGCTTCGGGGGAGAGAACCACCTCCAGCAGGGCACAGCCGTTGAGGTAGTCGGGCTGGGCAGGCCCCACGGGGGCGGAGCGATACCAACGGGAGCGGGCCAGCACCCGGATCCCTGGCACCTCCTCCAGAGCGGCCAGGGCGCCCTCCAGGGTGGCCTGGCTGTCACCCAGGTTGCTGCCGAGGGCGATGGCCGCTGGCTGGGGTGGGGTCTGGGGAGTTGCCATGGCTGGATTCAGGGGCTGTCAGGCCTGGAGCGGGTCATGGCGACGGCGATGCGGCCATCGAAGCCGGGAATCGGCGCGGCCACCTTCACGAGCCGGGAGTGGGCCTGCCGCACCTGGGGGAAGGCGAGCACCCCATCGAGGATCAGGGTGTTGAGGCGCTCAATTGTGAGAACCCGAGAGGATTCCAGCAGGTGGGTCACCCGTGCCACCACGTCGGCGTAGTTCAGGGTCTGCTGCAGATCGTCGCTGTCGCCCGTGGGGCAGAGGTCGATCCAGAGCACCAGGTCGACCTCGAACCATTGGCCGAGGGTCTGTTCTTCCGGAAAGTAGCCCGTGTAGCCGTAGCTCCGGATGCCGAAGATCTGGATCGTGTCCCCAGGGTCGCTGGGGAGGTCGGTGAGAGGAAGTCGTGGGTCCATGTGGGCTGGATCGTACCGATCGGTCTGAGGGAGGGGATCAGCCCCTGCGGTAGAAGGGGCGCTTCACCACGGTGGCCGGCTGGCCCTGGCCCCGGATCTCCACGGCCAGCTCGGTGCCGGGCTTGGCCAGGGCGGTCGGAACGTAGGCCAGCGCGATCGCCTCCGACAGGGTGGGCGACCAGGTGCCACTTGTCACCTCCCCCACCACGGCGCCCCCGTGCAGCACGGGATAGCCGTGGCGGGCGATGGCTCGGCCCGCCAGTTTTAGCCCCACCAGGCGCCGATCCACCCCCTGGGCGGTCTGCGCCTCCAGGGCGGCGCGGCCGATGAAGGGGGCGGGCATCTCCAGGTGCACCAGCCAGCCGAGGGAGGCCTCCAGCGGGGTGGTGGCCGCATCCATGTCGTTGCCATAGAGATGCATGGCCGCCTCCAGCCGGAGCGTGTCGCGGGCCCCCAGGCCGCAGGGGGTCACGCCGCTGGCCAGCAGTTGGTTCCAGAGGGCCAGGCCCTGAGCCCGGCTCAACAGCAGCTCGAAGCCATCCTCCCCGGTGTAGCCGGTGCGCCCCACAAACACGGGGGCTCCCGCCACACCCTCCCCCTGGAGCGTGAGCTCCCGGTGGCCGAAGCGGGGCAGGGTGGCCAGGCTCTCGCCCGCCAGGGCCTCCAGACGGGCCGCGGCTTCCGGCCCCTGCAGGGCCAGCAGCACCCCATCCCCCTTGCGGTCGGTGATGGTGATGCCCCTGGGCTCCAGGTGCTGGCGGAGCCAGGCGGTGTCGTTGTCTGCGCAGGCTGCGTTGATCACCACCACCGCTTCGCCGCTGCCCCGGTCGTAGATGATCAGGTCGTCGAGGATGCCGCCGGCCTCGTTGAGCAACACGGTGTAACAGGCTTCCCCGGGACCGATGCGGTGCAGGTCGCTGGGCACCAGATGCTGGAGCGCTTCCTTCACCCCCTCCCCCGTGAGGGTGAGCACCCCCATGTGGGAGATGTCGAACACGCCGCAGTGCTGCCTCACGGCCGTGTGCTCCTGCACCAGACCGGCGAATTGCACGGCCATCTCCCAGCCCGCGAAGGGCACCATCCGGCCTCCGCTGCGGAGGGCTGCGGCATGGAGGGGGGTCTGCCGGAGGTCGGTGGCGTCAGCCATGGGTGGGGGTTGCGCAATGGCCGGGATCCTATGGAGGGGCTGGCCTGGAGTGGCTGCCCTTCCCAACTCGGAAGAAAGCCTGTGATTCGGCTCTCTTCACTTCTGAATGGCAGCGAACGTGACTAAGTTGAGCGGCCATTGCGTCCCTCCCAGGATGGGCAAGCGCCCCAACTGCCGCAGCTGCCGCCACTGTGCTCCCCCAAAGGGAGCGGAGATGGGCTGGTGCCAGCTGCGCCAGTTGCAGATCCATCCTGATCTTGTGGGGGATCTCTGGTGCCATCACTGGGCGGCCTGCCCTCCCCGTCTGCCCGTGCTGGGGCCTCCGGGAATGGAATCCCAAGACGACCGAACCCTGCTCGCCAGCCAACAGCTGACGTTGAGCGGCTTGCCCCAGGATCTGCCCACCCCCTGACTCGTGCTCCCCTTGGCAGGAGATGGCAAGAGCGTGGTTGGAAAGTATGACAAATTCCCCCCATACACCCCTTTGCAGCCTGGCCCACACTCCAATCGGGCCGGAAGGGTGTATGAAGAGCTTTATTCCTTTGAGTGGAGGTCCCCTGAGTTGGTAAGCACCCTTTCCACCCTTAATCCCATCGATCTGCTCGCGTCGCACCTGGAGTGCGAACACATCACTCTTCCCACCGGCTCCCGCGTGTTCAAACGGGGTTCAGCCGCCACGGCCATCTATGCCGTGAAACGGGGCATCGTGGAGCTCGTTGGGGTGAATGGAGAGAAAACGTGCTACCGCCCAGGGGAGTTGTTCAGCTTCCAGGACATCGTTTGGCGGGAGTCGTCCCATCACGGCGACGCCCTGGCTCGCACCCCAGTGGAGGTGCTGCGGCTGGAGCGGCTGAGCTTCCTCAACCTGATGCACCACCATCCCACCCTGGCCCTGCTGCTGATCGGTCAGCAGCACAGCCGCCTGAGGGAGCAGCGCTCCAGCGGTTCCTGCGTCTACTAGGAACCCAGAAGGAGCAGCAGGCTGCGCACCACCTTGGCGGCGAGCACGGTGCTCACCCCTGAGGGATCCAGCTGGGGGGCCAGCTCCACCACATCGGCTGCCACGAGCCGGTGGTGGCGCAGCTCCTCCACCAGGGCTGCGAAATGGCTCCACAGAAAGCCACCGGGCTCCGGGGTGCCGGTTCCGGGCAACACGCCGGGGTCGAACCAGTCGAGGTCCACGGTGAGGTAGAGGGGCTGGCCCCGGTGGGGCTTGAGGGCTTCGGCCATCCGTTCGATGGCCACCAGCCGGCCGCTCTGGCGCAGCTCCACGAATTCCGGGCGGGTGCCGCTGCGGATCGCGATCTGCAGCAGGGTGCGGCTGGGCAGCACCTCCAGGCAGCGGCGCATGGCGCAGGCATGGCTGTGGCGACTGCCCAGGTAGGTGTCGCGCAGATCGGCGTGGGCATCCAGCTGCACCAGCACCAGGTCGGGATGGCAGGTGGCAACCGCCGCCACGGCCCCGCTGCTGATGGAGTGCTCTCCGCCCAGCATCAGGGGGGCCAGATCCAGCTCCAGCACGGCTCGGGTGGCCTCCTCCACGGCGGCCACCACCGGCTTCGGATCGCCGAAGGGGATTGCCACGGCCCCCAGATCGGCGAAGGCCAGGTCTTCCAGATCGCGGTCGAGCTGGGGGCAGTAGGTTTCCAGGCCGCTGCTCACCTCCCGGATCGCGGCGGGCCCGAAGCGGGTGCCGGGCCGGAAGGAGGTGGTGCCGTCGTAGGGAACGCCGAAGATCCCCACGCGGCAGCCGGCCGGATCGCGGCGGCTGGCCAGGTAGATGGCCCCTTCGGTGTCGAATTGATCCGCGTTGAACGCTGCTGTATTGCCCATGGACCTAGTTTCTCAGCTCGCCAGGTCACGTTCGATGGCACTCAGCCATACATGGGAATGGCGCGGCCGATCACCACGTCGTAGCTGGTGTCCACCCCATTAGCGGCTCAGGCCCTTGCCGTAGCGCTCGCTGAAAGGACGACTGCTGCTCGGTGATCAGCTGGCCGGCCAGGCCTTGACGCACACGGCCGAACAGCTCATCGATTCAGCTAGGGGAGGGTGCATCTGAATGGGGCTGGGCTGGGTTGATCCGTGCTTGGGTCTCGCCCTAGGTGCTCCCCCGGCCCATCATGCCAGGGGCGGGGTTCCGATCAGGGCGGTGGGCTTGAACGAGACGATCAGGTCGTCGAAGTCCCGATCGCCTCCCCCGTAGAGGTCTTCGAATCCGAAGACGTTGTCTCCCAGCACCTGGAAGTGCTGGACCCCATCGGCATTGGCCTCGTTGAACGTAAAGAAGGTGTGCCGTGTCGTGCCGGCCTCCACCTCTGCCAGGGGGGCGAGTATGAAGGAGTCCGACACCGTGATGCTTCTGGAGGTTGTGCTGTTGTTGGAAGCGGAGAGTCTGGAGAGATCGCTGACCTGGTTGGCTCTGGCGGCCGCCTCGTAGCCCGGCTGGCCGGGCAGGATCGGCTCGCCGGTGACCGGGTCGGCCACCGCACCGCTGGCGTTGAGCACCCGGTAGAAGCTCACCTGTGAGTTGTAGGCGGATTCCCGGGCCAGTTCCAGCACACCGGCAACCTCGGCGCTGCCCAGACCGGTGAGGTCGAGGACAGCTGCCTGATGCTGCTGGCGGGCCACGAAGCCGGCCAGCGATGCTTCCTCCTCCTGAAGAGCCAGTTGGATGGAGAGGCCCGACCGCTGGGAGTGCAGCGTGGCCACGTCGCCAGCCGGGGAGGTGCTGACCTCCAGGGTGCCGATCCGGTTGGCCAACTGATCGAGGGTGGTGGAGCGGTTGGCGATGTCCCAGATCGTGAGGTCCGCAAACCTCCGTCCTTCTCGTCATTGATCGGACAACAGCCGATCAGCCCCACTGGCGGGAC
>Ga0208598_1000248_pt1 | contig 16255 bp, 15 predicted proteins | sample LakMenEpi22Jun12_FD_150726 | JGI IMG/M metagenome (GOLD analysis project Ga0208598, IMG submission 150726) | Freshwater microbial communities from Lake Mendota, WI - 22JUN2012 deep hole epilimnion (SPAdes) | ecosystem: Environmental > Aquatic > Freshwater > Lake > Epilimnion/Euphotic zone ... | reverse complement strand
TCGCCCCCACGCACCCTGAAAGAGCGTGTCGCCGCTGTAGAGAATCCCCGCCTCCTCGTCGTGCAGAGAGATGGAACCTTCGGTGTGTCCGGGCGTGTGCATCACGAGGAGGTTGATTGCGCCAGCACGAATGCGATCCCCCTCGGAGAGATCGCGTGTTGGGATCACGGCAGGGATTGGAAATGGTGCGGCCATCGGTCGAGGATCTTCTAGCCGGTGTCGATCGAGTGGATGCGATCCGATGGCGAGTTCGCGTGACTCATGCGCGCGCACATGCCCTACAAGCGCAGCGAGCTCCCCCATGTGATCCCAGTGGCCATGGGTCGCCAGCGCCAAGACGAGTTTCCAATCGCGTTCAGCAAGCGCTGCAACGAGCTCCGCAAGTGATGGAATGGCGGGATCAATCACGATCGCTTCACGTCGAGCGGGATCGCCGATCAGCGCAACATTCGTGCGGAGCGGCCCAGCTGGGAAGACGAGAAGTTCAGCGCTCATGCGTCACTCTCGCTTTCGCGCTGCCAGGTGCGTGGCGGCGGGGCTGATTGAGCGTGGATCAAGATCGCGCTTCAGGGTCTCCGCATCTGCCGCGGTGAGACGCAGAAGATCCGCAAGCGCGCGATGGGTAGCCGCTGCGAGGTCTGGGTGCACCGCGCGTTCTCCCCCTCCCCTGACCTTCGCTGGACGTTCGGTGAAGCCAACGCGCGCGCCACCGCGGCCGCCAAGCGATGCGGCGTACTGGAGGCCCCAGAGAAGTACCTCACGCGCCTCAATTGGATCTCCCGCTGATCCAACGAGTGCAAGGATCAGGCCACGATCACCAGGGAGATTCGCCGCAGCACGCCATGCATCTGGATCCGCGATCGGGTCAATCAGCAAACTCTCCGCAGGCAGTGCCCCCCACTCCGTGCCGCTGATCGGTCCGAGCGGTGCATCAACGCAGATCAGCATGCGATGCCTCCCCTCGCCCACTGCGAGCGCCGCAGCGAGCCGCGCAATTTGTGGTGCTCGATCAGCCTCCGACAGGGATAACGCGGTTGTGCGGATCGCAATGATCTCTGCCTCCGTCTGCAACGCCGCGGTCACGGCCGCGAGGATTTCAGGCGAGCCAGAGTCTTCAATGACGAGTGCTCCCTGGAGCCCAGCGGCACGTGCCGCTGCAAGCTCTTCAAGGCTCGTCGTGAAGAATGGGCCACCGAGCGCAGCGACCGATGCAATGCGACCCTCCTGTGTGGGTGAAAAGTCTGCGGGCGAAAGGAGGGTTGCAAACACGGCTAGAACGGGAGTGTGGTGCGCAGCAGCGCAAGCGAGTACCAGTTCATGAAGATCACCAGAAGAGCGAAGGCCACGATCAGGGTATAGAGCTGTTCGCGGCCGGCGCCGCGACTGATCACTCCCGCCCAACGGCTACGCATCGACTCCGCACGAGTTGGTGGCACCAGTACACCGAGCAGGAGTCCGAGTGCCAAACCGCCGAGATGCGCCGCGTTGTCGATCCCGCCGCCCGCAACATTCAGCCCAAGGCCGAAGACGAGATTGATCGCAATCAGTCCGCCAATCTGTGCGAGAGCGGCGCGCACGCCGCGCTCCACGAGTGGACGGTGTGCCCACTCCGCGCCGAGGGCGACACCGAAGAGGGCAAACACGCCACCTGATGCTCCGACCGATGGGATCAGCGGCGTCCAGATTGCACTCGCGAGCGATGCGCCAACGACGCCGAGCAGATACCAGAGGAGGAGGCGCTGCGTGCCGTAGAGGCGCTGCACCAGACGCGCGCCAAGGTCCATGGCGAAGAGGTTGAAGAGAAGATGGAGAGGACTACCGTGCACAAGCGCAACCGTCAGAAGGCGCCATGGCTCTGTACTCAAGAAGTCACCGTTCGCGCTGTCTACCTTGATCAGTGCGAGCGGCTCAAGGAGGCGCGGCAGCGCAAGAGCGGCAGCGGAGACTACTCCCGTGAATCCGACCATCAGCAGCGGAGTCACGCAATCCGCCACACCACCACGGGAGCGGGCAAACGCGAGTCGTGCCCGGACGCCGCTTCCTCCTGTCTCCTTAATCAACCAGCCGATTCGTGAAGCAACTTCGGCGCGCGCACGATCGTTCGGTGCGTCGCGTTCCGCGCGCTGATACTCGGCAAGAGCATCTTGCAGTCGACCAGCCGTGACGTGAAGTACGGCGAGGCGTCGACGCGCCACAAAGCGCACCTCCTGCTCTCCGCTCTGGCTGGCCCCCTGCAGGAGATCGCGAGCCTCATCATCGCGGCCGAGTCGCACCAGCGCCTCTGCGGCGCCAATGGATGCGCGCCCAGCAAGATTCAGATCGCCGCTCCCAGCGGCACGCCAGAAGCGCTCGAGCGCGGCCTCAGCATCCCCAGCGTCGAGCGCATCGGCGCCCGCATCAATCAGGCGACCGGCATCGTCGTGGCTGATCGGCCCACTTGTGCGCAGGAGTTCGTTGATGTCCACCCGCTGAGCGTATGCGATCGGCTAGGCCTTCGCCGACCCACCCTCATCCGATGCGAGAAGTCCAGCAAGGTATGCGTCAAATTCCGCGCTCTCCGCGCTAGGGCGCGCCACGAAGAGTGGCGGTGCAACCTCACGCAGTGACGTGGGAGTACCGGGCGCGCCGCTCGCGGCTGGTGCCACCACTCCGAGCTCCAGATCGGCGTCGCCAACAACGATCAGGTGCGCGCCACCGTAGGCCGACTCCTCTGTTACGCCCTGAACGAGCGTGACGTTTGCGGGATCAATCAAGAGGACCGCAGAGAAGCTCGTGAGATAGCGGAGGCCAAGTTGTGCGTCGCCGCGATCAAGTTCAATCCCGCGCGCTGCAGCGCCAACGGGAGTAGCAAGCGCGGCGTCACGCAGGAGGGCAACGTGACCAATGCCATCGCGGGCAAGCGACAGGGTCAGCTCCTCCCCAATCCGATCCGCGCCAATTCGGCCAATCATCTCCACCCGCTCGCCGCCACGGACGAGCGCGCGGGCAACGCGCACGCCAAGGCCACCCGCCTGGTGTGATCCGTCAGCGGCCAACTCTGCGATAGGACTGCCGATGATGGCGATCATCTATGACTCCCCCTTCACCGGCTCACTGCGCACCTCGACCGCAAATCCTGCATCGCGCAGCGGTGCTTCAATGGAGGCGGCGTCGCCAACGACCACGATGCGCTCTCGCTCCGCTGACAACTCCTCTGCCACCTGCGCCACCGCAGCAGCCGGGACCGACTCAACGGAGGACTGGAACTGATCCAACTCATCGGCGGCAAGGTCGTTCACAACAAGGGCGGTGACAGCCCCAGCCACAGCGGAGGCGGTGCCGAATCGAAGTGGGAACGTCCCGCGAAGATACTGTCGTGCGGCGGTGAGCTCTTCTTCCGTCGCTGGATCTGTGGCGAGTGACCCGAGCTGCGTGCGCGCCTCCACGAGCGCCGCGGCGGTCACCGAACTCTCCACCGCGGTGCGTGCGGTGAATGGCCCGCGACCGCGTCGGAACTCAAAACCTGCGGCGGCTCCATAGGTGTACCCCTTCTCCTCACGAAGCACACGGTTAAGTCGCGAACCAAAGAGTCCTCCGAGAATCTCAGAGTGGACGAGTGCCGCGTGGAAGAGCGGATCGAGGCGGGAGCGGCCGAGTCGTCCGATGCGCAGCTCCGACTGAACGGAGCCGGGTCGATCGAGGAGCAGCAGGTGCGGCGCACCACTGCGCTCGCTGCTGATCGGCGACGACGTATCAGCGGGCGGATGCGCCTTACCGCTGCCGCACGTCAACGCTGCTAGTGCACTCTCTTGCACGGTGCGGATTGCTGCTGCGGGGTCAAGTTCTCCAGCGATCACGATGGTTGGCCGCCCAGCGGAGAGGAGTTGCTGATGTCGCGCGAGCAGCGCCGTCCGATCTATGGCGGCGACGCTCTCTCGTGTGCCGCCAGCCGGTCGCGAGTACGCCGCCCCTTCGTCATAAATCGCGGCGATCAGTGCCTCACTTGCTCGAGCGCGCGGGCTCGCCTGAACCTGATCAATCGCGGCGAGACGGAGCGCCTTCACGCGTTCAATCTCACGCTCGGGGAGCCGCGGGGCGAGGGCTATCTCTGCAATCAACGGCAGGATTCCAGCCAGGCGGCCCGCAGGGAGTGTGGCGCCGACCACCAGGCTCTCCCACCCCGCCTCTGCCCCAATCTTTGCGCCGAGAAGTTCGCTCGCCTCCACCAACGCATCAGCATCATGGCGCTCTCCCCCTTCCGTGAGCAGACGAGCGAGTGCCGTGGTGATGCCCGATCCTTCACGCGATTCGGCAGAGGCTCCACTCGGGAGGATCAGCTGCACCGATGCGAGTGGGCGCGCTGGCATTGGGAGCACGATGATGCGCACACCGTTCGATGTCTCACCTTCGATCGCGCGCGGGAACCGATACGCGCGACCGCTGCCGGGTCCAGGACGCGCGGCGCTCATGACGCCTCCACCGGTTCGTACCAGAGGATCACCCGATCGTCAGCGAGGTACTGCTTCGCAACGCGCTGTACAGCAGCGGCGTCTACGCCTTGATAGATCGCTAGATCACGATTAATGCGCTCAGGGTCGCTGAGGAGGGTTGCGTACATCCCAATCTGATCGGCGATCGTCTCAGGATCTGAGCGCAGCGCCAACTCCTCCGACTCAATCAACGCGCGTGCGCGCTCCATCTCCGTTGGGGTGGGGCCGCGCTCGCCGAGACCGCGCAGCTCCTCAAGGAAGAGCGCTTCCAACGTGGTCGCATCCGATCCAGGTCGCAGGGTGGCGGAGCCGACAACCAGAGACGCGCCACCAACGAATGGCAAGACCGAAAGCCCCACATCTTGCGCCACCTGTTCTTGGCGCACGAGTCGCCGCGTCAGCCGACTCCCGCGACCACCAGCGAGGATCTGGCAGGCGATCTCAAGCGCGGGGAGGTCTGGGCTTGAAAGGATCGGCGCGCGATAGGCGAGATGGATGCGCGGATCAGGAACCTTCTCTTTCACAGTCTTGCGAATCTCACCACCTAGTGAAGTGGTAATCGTGAGGTCGGGGTGCGACGGGAGGGCGGGGTTCGCCGAAATGCCGCCGAAGAGCCGCTCCACCGCCGCAGCGATCTCTCCCTCGTCAATATCACCAACGACTGTCAGCACCGCATTATTTGGCGCGTACCAGGTGGCAAAGAAGTTGCGCACATCTTCAAGGCTCGCTGCGTCCAAATCCTCCATAGATCCGATCGTTGGGTGGTGATACGGATGGCCCTTTGGGTATGCGAGGGCAAAGAGTTCAAGGTATGCCGTCCCATACGGCTGGTTGTCGTAGCTGGAACGCTTCTCGTTCTTCACCACATCGCGCTGGTTATCAAGGTTTGCCTGATCGAGTGCCTCAAGAAGCGTTCCGAGGCGGTCCGCCTCCATCCAAAGGATCAGCTCCACCCACTCGGCCGGAACGGTGGCGAAGTAGTTGGTGCGATCGAGCCAAGTGGTGGCATTCGCACTCCCGCCAACCGACTCGATCAGCGAAAGATGCTCAGCCTTCGAAACGTTCGCTGAGCCTTGGAACATCAGGTGCTCAAAGAGATGCGCAAATCCAGTCCGACCCACCCGCTCATCTTTGGATCCAACGTGATACCAGAGGTTGACGGTGGCGGTTGGCGTAGTGCGATCAAGGACGGTGATAAGGCGTAGGCCGTTCGCAAGCTTCCGCTCTTTCAGCGGGATTGGGTGAGGTGCTGACATGCGCGTCGCCGCGGTTAGTTCAACGGAAGGAGCGAGAAGAGGAGTGCGCCAGCGAGTCCAACAGCCAACCCCTGTACTGCGATCACGAGCGCAGTTCGGCGATCGGCGGCGAGCGCGGCACTGTTTGTCACGCGGCTCATCTCACCAATCTTTCCGAGATTGAAGGTCCCTGCAAGTCCGTAGGCCATGCAGAAGCGACGCTGCGCCTGGATCCAACCGATCGCGGCGCCCGTCAGTGGAAGTGCGATCAGTAGTCGTGGGCCGAGGCCGCTCGGGGTGCCGAGCACAACGAGTGCGACCGCGAGCAGTAGCGTGGCGACGAAACCTGCGGCTGCCGCGCGCTTCCGACGCGTGATCTCCTCAGGTCCAATGTTGCAGGCCCCAGCGACGTACTCAAGTTGCATGCCTCTATCGTAGCCGCTCGCGCAACCCCCCGTTGCCGAGCGGTGCGATCGCCACGCTGGCGAGCGCGTTGCGCACGGCGAGTGATTCTGCAGCTGCCACCGCAGTCTCCATCGTGGTGAGACAGAGTACGCCCTCCTCGACCGCGGCGAGGCGAATCTCCAGCGCGTCACGCAAGACGCCACTCTCTGGCGAGGGCGTATTCACCACCGCCGCAATGGAACCCGATCGAATCAGTTCGGCGATCTCAGGAGCGCCGTCACGTCCACCGGCGCCGATCGGACTCGCCGCCGTCGCGTGAATGCCTAGCGCTGCCAGCGCCTCACGCGTCCCTGGGGTTGCGGCGATCGCATAGCCGGCCTCAATAAGTGGCTGCGCGAGCTGCGCCAGGAGCCCTTTGTCTCGGTTCGCAATACTGAGCAGGATCGTCCGTTGCGCGTCACGTGGCGGAGGCGGGAGGAGGTTTGCGGCGATCAGCGCCTTCCCGATCGCGTCGCGTGCGTTCACGCCAATCCCAATCACCTCGCCAGTGCTCTGCATGAAAGGCCCGAGCGTTGGATCAACGCCGCGCAGCTTTGCAGTGCTGAACGCAGGAGCCTTCACCGCAACTCCGTTCGGCGCGGAGGCCACCCCTGAGCGGTATCCAGCGCTCGCCAGCGTGTCGCCGAGTGCAATGTCCACTGCGAGCGGCACCATTGGGATCCCCGTCACCTTACTCATGAACGGGACGGTCCGACTCGCACGTGGGTTCACCTCAATCAGGTAAATCCCCTCCTCGCGCACGATGAACTGCGCGTTCACCAAACCGCGAACGCCAATCTCGCGCACCAGCCGCATGAAGATCTCCGCGACCTCCGCCTGGCGCGACGCAGAGATTCGCTGCGGCGGATAGACGGCGATCGAATCGCCCGAGTGCACACCAGCGAGCTCCACGTGCTCCAGGAGTCCTGGGATCAACACGGTCTCGCCGTCCGTCACGGCATCGATATCAATCTCGATCCCTTCCAAGAATCGGTCGATACGCAACGGACGAGTCGCGGCGATCTCGCCGATCCGCTCCAGTTGGCGAGTCAGGTCGTCTGGTGTGTACGCGAAGTCAATGGCGAGTCCGCCGATCACATACGACGGACGCACAATCACCGGATAGCCGATCCTCTCGGCGAGCGCGAGCGCATCGGCGCGACTGCGAGCGAGGCCCCCCTGCGGTTGCAGGATGCCGAGACGATCCAGGAGCGCGGCGAATCGGACGCGGTCTTCTGTCTCGTCAATCGCCTCAAGTGATGCGCCAAGGAGCGGTACGCCAGCGGCGGCGAGTGGCGCGGCAAGGTTGAGCGGCGTCTGACCGCCGAACTGCACAAATGCAGGGAGCGTCTCCACCCCCTCTGGTGACTCCGCGCGAATGATCTCCATGATTGATTCCGCATCAAGCGGCTCAAAGTAGAGGCGCGTGGAAGCGTCAAAGTCGGTGGAGACCGTCTCTGGGTTGCTGTTCACCATCACCGCGGACCAGCCGCGCTCGCGTAGCCGCTCAGCGGCGCGTACCGCACAGTAATCAAACTCAATCCCCTGTCCGATGCGCACCGGACCAGAGCCGATCACCAGCGCCGCTGGTCGCGTTACGGGCGGCGCCTCAGCGGGCGAGCCGGCCGCGGCGAAGGTGCTGTAGAAGTACGGCGTCACCGCCGCGAACTCAGCAGCACACGTATCCACCATTGCATATCCAGGAGTGAGGCCGAGCTGCGCGCGCCGCGTGGTGATGCGCGCCTCCTCCAGGCCTGAGATGCGGGCGAGATCCTCGTCACCGATTGCAGAGCGCTTCGCTGTGGCAAGCAGCGAGATCGAGGCGGGATCGGGCCCGATCAGCGTGCGACCCGCCTCGCGCACGCGGTGCTCAATGGAGATGAGTCGCGCAAACTCCGCAAGGAACCATCGCGTGATCCCTGTCGCTGCGTGAATCTCCTCTTCACTGACCCCGCGCCGCATTGCGGCGAGGAGACGCCAGAGTCGAGAGTCAGATGGTCGCAAGAACTCTTTCAGTCCAGCGCCGCCGCGCGCGGCGATCGCGGCAAGTTCGCCGTCCCATGACGCCTCCTCCGCGGTTGGCCCACTCCCCTTCTGCTCCATGGAGCGGAGCGCCTTATTGAGTGCAGCACCGAAGGTACGGTCAATCGCCATCACTTCGCCCGTCGCCTTCATCTGACTCCCGAGGAGACGATCCGCACCAGGGAACTTGTCAAACGGGAAGCGCGGCAACTTCACCACGATGTAGTCGAGCGCGGGTTCAAATGCCGCGACCGTTGTCCCCGTCACCGCGTTTGGGATCTCGCGCAGCGTGCGGCCGATGGCGATCTGCGCCGCCACGCGCGCGATCGGATACCCGGTTGCCTTGCTCGCGAGCGCCGAGCTGCGACTGACGCGCGGATTCACCTCAATCACCACGTAGTCGCGGTAGTCGGGTGAGAGTGCGAGCTGCACGTTGCAGCCACCCTCCACGCCGAGTGCGCGAATGATGTCGAGCGAGGCGCTGCGCAGCCGCTGGTGCACCGGATCTGGCAGCGTCTGTACTGGCGCGACGACGATGCTGTCGCCGGTGTGCACGCCGAGCGGGTCGACGTTCTCCATGGAGCAGACCGCAATGCAGGTCCCCTCCGCGTCGCGCATCACCTCGTACTCAATCTCCTGCCAGCCAACCAGGCAGCGCTCCACCATCACCTGGCCAATGGGGCTCGCGCGCAGGCCGCTGCGGACGCGCTCCCAGTACTCCTCCTCCGTCACCACGATCCCGCCGCCCGTCCCACCGAGCGTGAAGGCTGGGCGCACGATCGCAGGGAGTCCGATCTGCGCGAGTGCCGCCGTCGCCGCCGCGTCGCGCGCCGAGGGCGTCTCCCCTTCAACGATCGCGCTTGGTGCCGTTGGCTGTCCGATTCGATCACACATTGCCCGGAAGAGCTCCCGATCCTCCGCCGCCTTGATCGCCGTAAGCGGCGTGCCGAGGAGGCGAATCGGATGTCGCTCAAAGACGCCAGCATCTGAGAGCGCGACGGCAAGGTTAAGTGCCGTCTGTCCGCCGAGTCCCGCGAGCAGACCCTCTGGCTTTTCGAACGCAATGATGCGTTCGATCACCTCAACGGTGAGTGGCTCAAGGTAGACGGCATCGGCAACGGATGGGTCGGTCATGATCGTTGCAGGATTGGAGTTCACCAGAATGGTGCGGATCCCCTCGGCGCGAAGTGCGCGACACGCCTGCGTCCCTGCATAGTCAAACTCCGCCGCCTGCCCAATCACCACCGGACCCGATCCAATGATCAGGACGCTCTTCGGCTTCGGCAGTCGCTCGCCGCTCACTTCCGTGCCTCAATCGCTCGCGCAAAGCGATCAAAGACTGGCGTCGCATCCAGCGGCCCTGGCGAACCCTCTGGGTGATACTGCACCGTCTCAATGGGGAGACTTCTGTGCCGCAACCCTTCAACAGAGTTGTCGTTCAAGTTGATCTGGCTCACCTCAAATCCTGACGTTGGAGGGAGCGTCTCGCCGACAACCTCCACCTCGTGATTCTGCGCGGTGACGTAGACACTCCCGCTCGGCAGATCGCGCACCGGATGATTCGCTCCGTGATGCCCAACGGCGAGTCTGCGTGTGGATGCCCCCGCGGCGCGACCGATGATCTGATGACCGAGACAGATGCCGAGAAGTGGTGCGCCATTCTTGATCAGCGCGCGCGCTAGCGTGACGGGACCTTCAAGTCGGGCCGGGTCGCCCGGTCCTGGCGAGAGGACCACGCCGCTCGTGCCACCCTGCAGCACTTCCTCAATCGTTGCCGTATGCGGATGGACGCGGACGCGGAAGCCACGTGTGCGGAGCGCGCGCACGATATTCGCCTTCAGCCCAAAGTCGATCACTGCCACAAGGGGCTCACTCGCCTCTCCGTGCGTCTGCACGTTAGTTGGCGAAACCTGGCCAACGAAGTCTTGATCCTCCCAGCGCGGCAACGCACGCGTTGCGGCGATAGCCGCCTCCGCATCCGACTCCCACGGCGCAGAGATGCGGGCGCGCTGCGCCCCCGTCTCACGGAGACGTCGTGCAAGGCTGCGCGTCTCAACGCCAGCGATTGCGGGGACTCCGTGTTGGCGTAGCAGCGCGGCGATCTGCGCCGCGTCTTCCGTGATCGCTGCGGTGGCGTTCGCGACAATGAGGCCGCGCAGCCAGGGTCGCGACGATTGATCGTCCGCGACCAAACGCCCGTAGTTTCCAATCAAGGGATACGTCATCAGCACGACCTGACCCGCATAGCTCGGGTCGGTGCAGATCTCTTGGTAGCCCGTCTGACTCGTGTTGACCACAAGGTCGCCACCAGCGGCGATCGGTGCACCCCAGGCAACACCTGGGAAGACGCTCCCATCTTCAAGGGTGAGGAGTGCGGGGCCGTGATCGCCGATGCGCGCGTCAACAACAGAGGCCGACTCTGGGAGTGGGATAAGGGAGCGACGGTACGGTGCCAGCGTTCGACGTGGCGCGTCACTCATTCGTTCGCTCCTCTCCGGCCTCACGGGGCCATCTGCGATCTCTCAGGATCGTCTCGAAAGGACACCAGTCTCCTGGTGAGCCGGGTGGGATTCGAACCCACGACCTAGTGATTAAGAGTCACTTGCTCTACCGCTGAGCTACCGGCCCACGCGGAAGGATAGTGGAGGGCGGCGCTGGCCGCACGGGACGTAGCGCGGGGGGAGCTACTGCGCCCCTGGGATCGCTCCCGAAGCGGCCAACTGGTCGAGCAGCTGCGTGAGACGCACCGCAAGTGCGGCGTGACCAGCCGCGTTCGGGTGAAATGGAATGGCGCCATCTCGCCCCCACTGCCACGGCTCGTCCGCACAGATGCGGTGCCCTGCGAACGCATCGGCAAGATCGGCCACCTGCAAGCGCGGATCGGCCACCGCGGCGATCGCCTCCGCCACGCTGGCACCGATCGCTCCCCCCCACTCCTCAATCACGAGCAGGTCGGCATCAGAGAGTTCGTCGCCTGGGGCCCGCAGGCTCTCGCATGCATCAAGGCCAGGGGTGCCAGCGCTGGGAAGTGAATCGGCGTAGAGGACAACGATCACCAACGCGTTCGGCGCCCGGCGCAACACCTCCTGATAGAGACGGACCAGACTTCCCGTGAGTGCATCAACGCGCGGGGAGACGCGCGCAGCAACCTCAGCGCATCGCTCCGGAGACTCGAAGCGGCAGGCGGAGAAGACCTCACTGAACCCCGTGTCGTTTCCCCCAATAGCGAGCATCACCAGATCAGTCGCTTCGTTGAGCGCTTGCACCTGCACCGGCTCCCCTGCACGCATCCTGCGGTCAAGAAGGTCTGGAATCATGGCGCCGCTGCACGAAACGTGCGTGAGCGAAATGCGCACCGAAGATGGATCAAGAAGTCGCGGCCACGCTGGACCGCGCGCGCAGACGCTTGGTGCGCCAAGCAGGTTGAGCGAGCCGCGGTCGAACGGAGTGGCGGCAGATGCATAACTATCCCCAAGGACCACAAGATCGATCAGCGGCGCGCTCGCTTCAGCGCCACCAATGTGCAGGGGGGACGGAAGAGTTGCGTTTGCGGCGAGCCCTGGACCGCCGACCCCCGCAACGAAGGCAAGTGCGCCGCCAAGTAGTGCGCTGATCAGCAGTCGCGCGCTCATCCCTGTAGCAGTTCGTCCACTGCCCCACTCAGCGGGCGGAGGCCGTCAGTGATGCCACGTGCTAGCGCTTCAAGCCGACCATCCTCTTCTGCTGCGCGCAGTCTCTCTGCGGCGCGCGCCTCAACCGCCGCTGCAAGGTGCGCCGCAACTCGGCGTACGCGTCCCCCTCGCCCCGGACGGAGCGCAGCGGCATCCAAGGCGCGGAGCAACTCCGTGACGCCGCTCCCTTCGGTTGCTGACGTGAGCAACACCTCTGGCGCACCAGCGCCGAGCGCGAGTCCGGAGCGAAGACGCTCAACGGCGCGATCTGCACCGGGACGATCTCCCTTGTTCACGACCACGAGGTCGGCAGACTCGAGCAGCCCCGCCTTCATTGCCTGCACCTCGTCTCCACCCTCTGGCCCTTCAACCAACAGGACGAGATCGGCGAGTCGCACAATGCCAAGGTCGGCCTGGCCTGCACCAACCGTCTCAATAAAGAGGAGATCAAATCCTGCCGCCTCAATCAGTAGCGACGCGGCGGCGGCGGCGTGCGAGAGCGAACGACCGCTCCCCCGCGTTGCGATGGAGCGCATGAAGCGACCATCATCATCTGGTCTCTCCTCTACGCGCACGCGATCCCCGAGCAACGCGCCACCACTCACTGCCGACGAAGGATCAACCGCGAGGATCGCGACACGTCGCCCCTCCTCGCGCGCGCGATCCGCGAGTGCGCCAACGAGTGTGCTCTTCCCCGCACCTGGAGGACCGGTGACGCCGATCACACGCGCAGCGGGACCTGTGGCCGTTGCAAGCTGGACAAGCGCCTCTTGAATCAACGCATCGGCGCTCGCGCCTCCGCGCTCCACACTGCTGATCGCCTGCGCGAGCTCTCGCGCACTGCGCAGGGCTGCGCCGCGCGGGCTAGGGGCGTCGGACATTGGCGCGCAGGTACGTGGCGATCTCCGCAATAGTGCTCCCTGGGCCGAAGATCGCAGAGATGCCAGCCGCCTCGAGTCCAACGCGATCCTCTTCTGGAATGATTCCACCCGCGACCACCAGCACGTCGGCCGCCCCCGCCTCCCGGAGTCCAGCGACCACTTTCGGGAGGAGTGTGGCGTGTGCGCCAGAGAGGATCGAACAGCCGACCACATCCACATCCTCTTCAATGGCGGCGGCGATGATCGCCTCCGTGGTGCGCCGGATACCCGTGTAGATCACCTCAAACCCTTCGTCGCGCAAGCCGCGCGCGAGCACCTTCGCGCCGCGATCGTGGCCGTCGAGGCCAGGCTTTGCGATCAGGACTCGGATCGGTGCCGTTCGTTCAGTCATCTCCTCATCCTACCCCGCCTCCAAGCACCCTTGAGGCGGAAGGTCGGTAGAATGAGGGCGTACGGCGGCAGCACGCCGCTGAGAGTGGAGGCGAAGTTAGAGATGGCGGAGATCAAGCACACCACGGACGCATCGTTTGAGGCGGATGTCGCCAACTCACCACGACCAGTGATCGTGGACTTCTGGGCACCATGGTGTGGCCCATGCAAACTCGTCGCCCCGGAGCTCGAAAAGCTCGCCGCGCAGTACGACGGCGCGGTTGACATCGTGAAGGTCAACGTCGACGAGAACCCAAGCCTTCAGCGCGCCTTCAACATCATGTCCATCCCAACGATCGCCTTCTTTAAGGGGGCTGGCGCGCAGCCAGTTGGCGCCGTGGGCTTCCAGACCGCAGAGCAGCTTGAATCGCGATTCGGGCTCAAGGAGCTCGCCGCCAAGTAGCGCTGCGCTAGCGCAACGCGGACTCGTACCTCGCGAGGAGATCATCAATCTCCGCATTTGAAAGATCTGACGTCAGCAGTCCGCGCACCCGATCACTCTCGCTCGCAACCTGAAAGAGCACGATCACTTGGCGCTTATCACCGTTGAGCAGCGTCATGCGACTCCCCTCCCACGCGCCAACCTGCACTGACTCGATCCGGATGTCTTGTGTCTTTCGTCCGGTTGCTGCGCCGCGCTCAAAGGCGAATGCAAGCGCGTCGAGCGTCAGGCCCGCACCTTGATAGGTCACAACAGAGAAGCCAGTCAGGCCGTCTCGCTCATAAAGCGCGCCAGCGGAGCGCAGCTCGCGCACGCCAGATCCCCAGAGCGGGCCGAGACGCTTCTCCGAGCATTCACGCCCTGAGTCGACCTCGCTCGGCGTCTCAATGAATGCGGCGAGAGGGATCGTGGCTTCAAGCGCCACATCAAACCCTACGGCGCGCTGCACATCAATCGACGGATCACACGGGAGTGAGCCGTCAGGAGGAGTGCTCGGCGCACACGCCGTGACCAGTAGTGAGGCGAGGAGAAGCAGTGCAATCCGTGCATGCGCCATCAGTCAGCACCTCCATCAAACGCAACCGGCGACGGTCGGAAGAGGCTGCCACGTGCCGGACGCGTGACGCCAAACTCTTCTGCGAGGTGGTTGAGGACGCAGTCGGCCGCCTGTGCGAGCTCAGGATCACGACGCACGTTGTCCACGCACCAGGCCAGATAGCCAGGATCGCGTCGGCCAACCGCATCCACGGTGGCACCCGCGTATCGACCGAATGTGAATCGCACCGCGCGCGCCGCTTCAAGCGAGATGCGCGGGCGCGCCGCAACCTCTGGATCGACGCGACGGCGCACCGGTCCAGCCGGGGTCCCCACACGTGGCACGTTCACTTCGGGAGCCCGCCGAGTCGGCCACTCCGCCTCAGGTCGCCAGTTGACGCTGGTTGGTTCACTTGTCCGCGCATTGAACTGTGGCGGCTGCGTGAACTCCACGCGCCCCGTCACGGGCGCCTCCGGTCGATGGCCACCGCGCGGGGGCGGCGTCGTCGCCGGATCCTCAGAGACCCACGCCTCAGCGAGCAGCGCCTCTACGGCGGCATTGATCAGTGCCATCTCGCGCGTCGCCTTGCGCGCCCCAGCAGCGTCGTCAGAGAAGTTGTCCGGGTGATGTGTGCGGGCGAGGCTGCGCCGCGCAGATCGAATCTCCTCGGCGGACGCACCTGGCGCCAGGCCGAGCACTTCGTGCGGGCTCCTCGCCCCCCGCCTCACGTGGAACTCACGGCTACACACATCAGGAACTAAGTGTAGCCCGCTCCCCTACGATGGACCTATGAAGAACGTCATAAAGGCGGTGGAGATCTCGCGCCCACTCCTCTGGCTCAACACATCAATGCCGCTCCTCTGGGGCATCCTCGCCACGCGCGGCGCGGTGCAGCCGAGCGACCTCGTCCTCTTCGCCTTCTTCCTCTTCCCATATAACTACTTTCTCCACGCGCCGAACGACTACTTCGACTTTGAGACTGACGCGCGCAACCCGCGCAAAGGCGGCGTTGAGGGTGCGCTGACGCCGAAGCCGCTCCTCGCGCAGCACGCGATCATCAGCACGCTCCTCCTTCTCCCGTTCCTCGCCTTCACCGCCGTCCAGTTCCCGCCACTTACACTGGCCTCGCTCGGCCTTCTCCTCCTCCTCTCCGCTGCGTACAACGCACCACCCACGCGTTTGAAGGGGCGACCGATCCTCGATTCACTCACGAACGTGCTCTACGCCATCCCACTCCAGGTTGGCATTCATGCTGCCGGTGGCACTGACCTGATCGCGCCACAGGTGCTCGTCTTTGCCGCCTGGGGGATCGGCGCGCATGCACTCACCACCATCACGGATCGCGATGAGGATGCCGCCGCTGGCGTGCGCACGATTGCTGTCTTGCTTGGACGTCGCAATACGGCGCTCTTCTCCGCCGCCTGGTTCGCCCTCGTCGGTGCCGGTGCAGCGAGCCTTGCTGGTACACCACTCGCCGCCGCCCTCGCCCTCCCCTACCTTTCGCTCTCGCTGATCGGCCGCGACGCCACCGGCGAGGCAGGGCGACGCCTCTACAGACTCTTTTTAATCACGAACGTGCTGATCGGCGCGACAATCACGATGCTCGTGATGCTCCAGGTCCCGTTTGAGTCAGCGGTTGCCGCTGGTGCTACCGCAATCGTCGGCACGCTGATCGCACTCGGTGCATCTGTGGGTCGATCCGTACTCCGCGCACGTCAACGAGCGTGACCACCAAGAAGCGCGTCGTCATCGTCGGTGCCGGACTCGCTGGCCTCGCCAGTGCCATCCGTCTCGCCGCCGCCGGCGTCCAGGTCACCGTCATCGAGCGCGGTACGCGTCCCGGCGGCAAGATGGGGCGACGTGAGATCGGACAATACCGCTGGGATAGCGGCCCCACCATCTTCACCCTTCCCGAACTCTTCGATCAGCTCTGGTCCGCCGCTGGCGCAAGGCGCAGCGACGATCTGACCCTTCTCCCTGTTGAGCCAGCTTCGCGCACCTTCTTTGCAGACGGCAGTGTCTTGGAGACATCAAGCGATCTCACCAAGCTCGCCGCGAGCTTCGGCGCGCTCGATCCGCGTGATGCGGCCGGGATCCCCGCATTCATGCGCCGCGGCGAGAAGCTCT
>Ga0208598_1000241_pt1 | contig 16493 bp, 37 predicted proteins | sample LakMenEpi22Jun12_FD_150726 | JGI IMG/M metagenome (GOLD analysis project Ga0208598, IMG submission 150726) | Freshwater microbial communities from Lake Mendota, WI - 22JUN2012 deep hole epilimnion (SPAdes) | ecosystem: Environmental > Aquatic > Freshwater > Lake > Epilimnion/Euphotic zone ... | reverse complement strand
AGCCGTGGGCTGGTGGTTTCCCACCAGCCCGACAGACTCAGCCGAAGATTGCTCCTACTGCGTCAGCGAGTGCGCCTTGCGCCTTGCCTTCGTCAATAGTCAGTTCGTCGTTGCCTGCCATTGAGAGTGCGCTGGCGATAGAACCGTCACGGCTCACCACGACCAGCAACTCAACACGCCGACGCTCAGGGTGCTGAGACGGGGGGGTGTTGTCACCGTCTGCGACGGGCGAAGCCCAGCCAGCAGTAATAACGCCGTAGTAGTTTGCTGACTTGTCTGGGGTGACATTGTCCAGCAGGTCGTAGACATCTCCACCACACTGCTCCATGTCCTTTATCCAGATTGGGTGTCCGTCATGGAACGCCACGGGTGCTACCCGAGCCTTTGACGGGGTATTGGTTGGGTTGGTGTTGAGACAGTCCACGCCGAGCAGTGCGACGATTTCCGCCACGCTCAGGTCTGTCGTATTCGTGAGTGTATTCATTGTGTTGCCTTTCCTTGTTTTGTTGTGGGCGGGATTGCCCACTACTTAGATTGTACCACCGTGTTAGACATTTGTCAACTCGGCCAGCGAGAATCCACTACGAAGCCACCGACAGCAAGCGTCCTTGCCCATTCCGTTGCGACTCATCGGGTAGCAAGCCCGATTGCCGCCAATAGCAGGGACTAGCAGGGACGGCTACATCGCAGGAGAGGAACTGAGTGTGTGCCGCGGCACTTCTCTCGTACATCGCTGGTGATACAACGTGTGTCTGGTAATGCTATTCGTATGTTGTCAGTAACTTCGTAGTGGTTTCCCACTACTAATACTGTATCACATTCTAGTCGCTCTCGCAACCTTATTCTGAATTATTTTTGTGGGGTGGTGCCGACTACGACACTCTTACTCGGGTATCATTGCGAACCCCACACTTAGATTGTACCACATCAGGGGCATGATTCCAACCTTGTGCAAAGATTCTTTTGCTGGTGCCGGGCCCGGCAACAAACTCTGCCCCTGCCCCGAAAAAATGGTGTTCCTTCATGTTCGGATTTATTCTGTTGTGCTGGCGTTTCCCTTGGGGCCGGGTTCTGCCCCTGCGCGCGCCGGTGCGCTCGCGGCCCGAACATCTGTTCGCCGAACGCGTGTTCGGGTGGGGCTTTCGCCCCACCCTTTACGCGGTCAGACTCCGAGGAGTTGGAGAACCTTTCGGTCACTCTGCTCGGTCTTGCCCATGAGCGCGTTCATCATGTTGCGTTCTGCTCGGTTGTCCGAGTTTCCAACGACATGGTGGTTGTAAGTGTTGAACGCTTGAAGAACTCCAAGTGCTGAACCCTTCCACGGTGCGACGCGCACATCGTAGTTGTAAAGACTGACAATTTCTTCGCGCTTGTTCTCTGCGCGAGTCACTGCCGCTTTATTCTTATCGTCTGGCATGAGCGTCGGAATCGGCGCGAGTGCTTCAAGCACTTTCTGCCATTCTGCGTCGCTCACTTTGTGCTCGGACAGTTTCGTAATCTCTGCCATGATGTTGTCGGTCATCTTGTGAACGATGCCGAGCGCATCACGCGCTGACTGAATCCGCATTGCCGAGTTCTTGCTGTGGCGAGTCTTGAATTGACTCGTGTTCTCTTTCATCGCCATTGCGTGAGTGTTGTCGCACACTACGAAAGTGGAGACACTCTTGTAGGTGGTTGCCAACATTCCGTTGTGCGATGTCGTGGCGAGCAAGTGAGGACGGACGCTGAATCCTTCCAACACTTCTACCGACTCTGGCATTTCCAAAGAGACGAACGCGACTGCGCCGTTCTTCAAGATGCCTGCCGAGCCAAAGTTGATGTCATCATCAACGATGTTCGCCAAGTTCTGAACGAGCCATTCTGGATACTGGTGCGAGCAGTAATCTTTGCCGAAGATTTCCATCAGGTCGTTAGTGTCTGAGCGCAAGATTGCCTGACGCTCTACCTCTACGAACTTGATTGGGTTTCCGTTATCGTCCACGCCTGTGGCATCGTCAAGCGTTGCTGGAACGCGAACGAACACTGGCGCGCTGACTGCCGACCACGCGAAGAGCCGACGCAAGATGTCATCGGTCGGAATTGCGCCTTCGTAGTGGTTGGGCTCGGTGCCTTGTAGGTCGGCGCGGTAGTGCCACGCGTTGCCACGCTCGGCGGTGAACCCGACGAGGATGTTGGAGTTGAGCCACTCCATGGTTTCTTTGGACATTGTGTATTACCTTTCTGTGTTTGGTTGTTTGGGTTGGTATTGCTATTACTAAGTGTATCACATTGCTGTTGCTTTCGCAACCTTATCGGAAACTATTTTTGTAGTTCCCGCTACTGATACCACTGTATAGGCGAAACAATCAAAGCACAACCTATTTACAGAATTATTTATCCACAGGCTGTGGATAACTTTCGGCCCGGGCCCCCGTTGTTTATATACAAAGCGTTATGGGTTTTGCCCCTGCGCGAAAATATGGTGTTCCATGAATATTGGTTTTATTTGGGCAGCGGCCGTTCCCTTGGGGCCAGGGGGCCCGCCCAGGACAGAAAGGGAATAAGAACCTGGGCGGGCGCCACACCCGACGACTGGGACACAAGGAAGGAAAGACCCAGCCGCGTTGTCAAGTATGACAGTTATTTTATTTATGTCAAGCAGCCGCTACTCGCCACCCTCAAAGTTGAGGATTGCTTTGATGAGTTTCTCTGCTTCTTCTGGTGTGAACTCATCTGGCTGTTTGATAGCCGCGCGAGTCTGTTCGTGCTGAATGAAACTATCCACGTCCCACAGAATGTCTGCGGTACGGCGGAAGAGTTCTACGTCAACGCGACCCAACTTCTGGACGTACGAGACGTGCTCAGCCGGAGTTCCACTGATTCCTATTTCGTGGACTTTAATCCAGCCCGTAGGAGTGAGGTATTCCAGCCGCGCGTATGACTGGTCGTCGTACGCGTTGCGGGCGATGTAGACACGCCGCGCGTTCGTATTCGTCTTGCGCATCACTTCTGTGAAGTGCCACGTTTGATGGTGGTTCCACAGACTGATGAGTCTGTTGTCTTCTACGTACGTGACGCCACTATCTGTCGCATCGGACAGATAGACAACGTCTTCGTACTTGGTTCCGCGTTTTTCGGTGTATCCGTTTGTTTCGGTGTAGTTGTTCATGACCATACCTTCTTTACGCACGTAAGGACATTGAGTGTGACTCCGTCAAACAGCCAGCGCCACTCAGCACCGTCTTCGCCGCGCCAGTCAACAACACTGTCTTTCTCAACGTATTTTGCGATTGCTGAGAAGAAGTGGTCTTCTGAACCCGTCTTGTTGTCGTAGTAAATAGCGAACAGGTCACCATCGTCGTTGTACTCGGCTTCAAATCCAAGAGCGTCAATGATTTCCTGAAAGGTCTTGTATTTATTTGGGTAATCCGCTGGCATCCACGCGAACCACTTGGCAGGATGATGGTCCATGCCTTCTGGTCGTGGGCTGCGAGCATCAACTCCGTCGCCGCCGTACGAGCCGCCAGACTTCAAGTCGTCGCGGTCGTTGAGAGCGCACATTGCCTCGTAACACTTGACAAAGTGCTCTTTCTTGATTGTTATGTCATTGTTGGTTGTTTGAACAAAGTATCCCATTGTTTTCTCTTTCTATTGAGTTGGTGAGGCGGTTGCCTCATTACTTACATTGTATCACGTTGTTGGTTGGTTTGCAACTTCTGCTTCAAGGTGTAGGCGAATATCCAGCAGCAGGTCTGTCATCTCCGAGGAGGAGACAAGGTCTCTGCCGGAGATTTCCGACAGAGCCTCATCCACGAGTTTTCTTGCTGCTTCGTATTTGTCGCCAGTCATAGGCTCAGACATTAGTGCTTCCCGATGTCTAGAAAACCTGTTTCGTTGCCTTCTGGGTCAGACATTACGAGAGCGTCGGTCCCATCAGTGAACTCCAAAATGCATGTTGGTGTTTTTGAATAAAGCCAACCTGTTTCTTTGTTCTCTTCGTCCGTCAGTTCACGAACGTTCTTGATGGTCTTGCCGACAAGCGACTCAGCGTAATGAGTTTTGTTTATTACTGTGCTCATACCTTGATGCCTGTCACGAGTTCTTCTGGACGCGTATCAAGCGCGTAGCAGATACGGAAAAACGTATCCAGCGACGGAGAGAAGTGTCCATTCTCGATTCTGTTGATGGTCTTGCGGTCAATGCCTGCGCTCTTAGCCAAATCGCCCTGAGAGAGACCGATGGTCTCGCGCAGGCTCTTTACTCGGCTTGCAACTTCAAGCAGTGCCTTTTTGTTCATTGCGTTGTTCATTGTTTATCTTTCTTTCTGTGGGTGTTGTGCCACACTTACATTGTACCATGACCGAGTCAGGCTTGCAACCTTCCCGAAAAAATATGTTCGCGGATATTGTTGCCGTCTGACCCGGCCAAGGATTTTGCCTCTGGCCCGGAAATATGGTGTTCCAGAGAAATCGGATTTATTTTCGTAGCGCCGTTCCCTTGGGCTGGTTGTACAGCCGCAAGGGACAGGTGCCTAGCCGCGCTTCTTGAGGTAAGCCTCAATAGCGGACTTGATGACTGCGGACTTGCTGACCTTGTCCTCTTTGGAAACGGTCGCGATTTTGCGAGCCATGTCCTCGGAAAGACGGAAGGCGATAAGTGGGTACTTAGCCTTTGGGGTAGTTGCTGTCTTGGTCTTGCTCATTGCTTTCTTCTTTCTATGTGTGTTGGTATTACATCTCAATTATACATTGTGTCTAACGCATCTACAACCTCTGTGCGCGAGTTCACTCGCGCTTTGGGGTTAAGTGACGGTTATATGACGGTTAAGGGACGGTTAGATAGAAATGGTACAGGCTCAAACCCTTACTGGGTAAGGGTTTCCGGGCTTTTGTACCATATTTGCGGGTGACAATCTGTCACCTTGGGGGTGACAACCTGTCACCCCGGGGGTGACAACCTGTCACCCCCTAGTGACAATCTGTCACTACTTGTGGCGGCCGTCACATACTACATGTAGTGGGGTGACAACCTGTCACCCCCTACATCTAGAGAGGCTAGACGCCAAGAAGTTCGGCTACTGCCTCGCTTCTCTTCTCTCTGTAGACATCCGAATACTCGGTTCGCCAGTCGCTCTGCTGGTCCAAGGCTTCGTCTATGTCATCTTTGTCAAAGAGTTTCGCAAGTTTCTTTGGCATCTGTGGCTCTTCGCCCTCTTCGTATGTCATCTCGCCGTTACGGAATACGGAACAGCCGACAAAGGCGTCTCCTTCTTCCGTGTAAACAAGTGAGAACACGAGCGTTGGGAACTGCTTGGAAATCTGTCTGATGAGACCTTCGGCAGGCGACCACGCACTCTCAAAGTATGCGCCGATGTATTTGGCATCATCGTTTACTTTGTCGTTCTTGGTGACAAACGAGGTCCAGTCAAATTGGCAAGCACCCCACTTGGTTCCCCAATTGGCGTTACACCACGAGTACCAGTCTCTGTGACCGTACTTCTTGATGTTCTCTTGCTGTTTGTCTTCTAGTTGCTTCTGCTCTTGCTCGTCACTGAACCAGCCAGATGTCGTGTTGGTGAGTTCTTCTGGGCAAGGGAAGAGGTGGTTGAGACCGGTAGTTTCTTTGGTCTCGCCAGTCTCTTCGTCTTTGTGGGTTGTCTTGGTGGCGTCAACGAGCCTTCGCAGTTCGCTGACCTCACCGTGTACTTCTAATTCGTTATAGCACCAGTTTGGCATTTCTTATTCCCTTTCATTGAGTTGGTTATTGCTTACACTTACATTGTAGCACAATAATCAGCCATCTCCAACCTCTCCACGACAGTATTCCCGAGGAGAAGGCATTTCTTCGACAGTTCCGTTCATTTGTGCGTTTGTATATTGCTCTGAGTAGGCACCGCGGTCTGCGTCGGACATCACATTGTCCCACGCATTCCAGTCGGCGTCATCCCAGTTTTGTGTCTCGATGCGTACCGGCGGGGCAAGAAACCAAGTTCCGCTTTCAGCATCACAGTAGACAATGCTCATTGTTTGTTCCTTTCGTTTATTTTGATGTCAATCGCTATTACTGCCGCCAACAAAGCGAACAGCGTGATGACCACGATGATGTCAATCATTCGTGACCCCACGATGCTTCGCCGTGTTTTGTTTTGTTGTAGCACTCAGTGTGGTAGTTGCCGTAGTTGTAGATGTTTCCTTTTACGGACTCAACACGAACTTCGGTGTCTAGGTAAATCTGTTTTCCACACTCGTCGCACTCAAAGCCTGAGCACTCAGCGCAACCCCAGCCGTCATCGACTGGAATACGGTTCACGAACAGGCCGTTGCCGCTACCAAACGCCGTTGAGCGTTGGCAGTAGACACATGGGTCAATAGTCGTTATCACAGCATCCCCAATTCCTTGAGGTCGTTGTTTACTTGCTCTTGAACCCAGACGCGGTTGGCTTCAGATGCCGCGTAATAGGCGACTGCCTGCTTGGTTTGGGTCTGCTTGAGTTGCTCGCCGTAGCCAGCCTTCTCAAGCAGTCCCCAAACTTCGTCTAAGCACTCGCCGTCATTCGCCTCGTCTCCGTGGCGCGTAAGGGCTGTGATGATGTCGTTGATAAGGGTTGGGTAATCGGTTGTGTTGGTCATACTTAGAGTGTATCACACCATTTGCCGTTTGACAACCTTATTCGGCATCAAGTGGCTGAATATTCCACTTGGTACACCAGTGGTCGTAGCAACCATCGCACAGATAAGTGTTGTCCTGGTAAATACGCTTAGTGTTGTTCTCGCCGGAGCCAACCGGTGCCAAGTTCCAGTCGTCAATCATGACAACATCGCACTCGGAACAGATTCGCTGTTTTGTTTTTGTCATCTCAATCACCACGAACTCTGGTAGGTAAACTCCCACTCATCAGGCATCTTGAGGATGTCTGTAAGCATGGAGATACTTCTCTTTAGTTCCTCAAAGTAATACTCGTCGTAGTCCTGAGAGCCGAAGAAACAGCCAGCAGAAGTTGGCAAGAGTTCATCCGCCTTCTTCGGGTTCTTCTTGACTTCTTTGCACAAGCCGAGAAGTTCCTGAAGTTTTTCACGGGAGACATAAGTCGTGCGACAGTCGTCCTCTCCGTTTTGGCAGTTTTCTACAAACCATTGGTGGATTTGATTTGCCTTACGCCAGTAGCCGACTGAGATTTCCAGATAGGCAGATGGCATAAAGGTATGTTTCATGTAACTGTCAGGAATATTGGCAAACTCCTTGAGTTCGTCAAACGCCTTCTTGCTTTCTTCACCACGCCAGTTCGCACTTGAGTAGAACTTCTTGGCATTGAGGTACATATCCAGTCCCATTAGAGAACTCCTGCTTCAATCCACTTGGCAAGGTCTGTTGCTGGCATCGGCGTCAGTTTTTCAACTTCGTTGATTTCAACCGCATCCCAAGCCTTGTCCCAATCAAGAACTTCAACCCAAAGGATTTTGTTTCTGTCAAAGGGCTCGTTGCTGTATTTCTCCATAGCCTCATCCGCATCGTTGGCTTCAACGATGTATTGGAGGTTTATGTCAATTGACTGCTGAATAATAAATTGTTTCATTGTGTTTGCCTTTCTATTTGGTTGGTACTTACATTGTAGCACAATCTAGGTCGTTTTCCAACCTAGATGTCGTTGCCGTCCTCATCTTGGAAGATGAGTTCGTGGCGGGACGGGGCTGAGCGCATATCTTCGTATGCCAACCTAGCCACCATCTCCATCACATCGTCGTCGGATACTTCCAACTCGGGGTCGTTGTTGTTTTCCCGAATTGACTCTTTGACTGACTCCACATCGTAGGTGAAGGTACGGATGACGTTAATTGTCTCCATCACGCATACTCCTCTTCCTCTTCCTCGCGGCGCGCCTCATCTTCGGCGCACTGAGGAATGAGACTGGTGAAGCCTTCGTTGGGGTCAGCCTCGTTGGTTTCCACTGCTGAGATGAACTTGAGTGGGCATGAATCTTCGTACCACTTCTCAAGCGTTGCCAGCATTACATCTGGATACGCGGTCTGAGTGTGTTCGTAGTTTTCTCGGAACCACTGAGCCTGAGTCTCGTCAAGAGCAAGATAAATCTTGTGGCAACCGTCAAACGCGATACATTTCGCGTATTCCAGTTGTTCCTTGACTTCGTGCCAATAATCTTCCATTACAGCCATTGTGTTTTCTTCTTTCTGTTGAGTTGGTTATTACTTACAATTACAGTATAGGGGTCTGTATCACAGTTTGCAACCTTATTGGTCAAATATTCCCTCATCGTGCCAACGATAGGACTCGTTTTGCTGAATTACTTCTTCTGAAGGTACGCCAATTATCTGAAGTGTGTGTTGGTCAATGATACGGAAACACCGTTCACATAGGTAGTGGGTTCCGTCCCACCCTTGCTCGTCGGGCTCGCACCTCGCGCCAATTTCGCTACAAGGGCTGAATCCGTCAAAGTGTGGCTCGTTCTTACACTTACAAATCCACCAGTCTTCACTGTCTTCAATGATGTAGTCAGGAATACTTTCTGGTGGGGCAAGGAGCATGTCCGTCCAGTCTGGTTTATTTTCCATTCTTAGCCGCCCAGTACGCCTGTACCTCGGTTTGTTCATCGTCTGTGCCGTCCGATAGGACAATCTCAAACTGGTGAAGCCCGTTGATGACGCGGAAGGTCTCGGCGTTCGCCACACTGTCCCAAGTGAGAGCATTACGAAGCGAATTGGTAGTTCCGCCTCGGTCTCCCAAGAGTTTTGCGCAGAAGCGTCGGTAGCCTTTGTCGTTGGTTTTCTGTAATAGGTATTGTGTTGTCATGACTCTATTGTAGCACAAACAATCCGGTTTCGCAACCTTGTTCACAATTTCACAAATACTTTCAGGTATTTTATTTGAGACACTTTTCAGTTTTTGTCTTATTTGCCCCTAGCCAAAAATATGGTGTTCCATGGAAAATGGTTTTATTTTTAGGGACAGGCCGTTCCCTTGGGCCCCTACGGGCGGTCTGCGTCCTTCACCGATGCAAGCACGCCCATGTCGTTGAATTTATTCCGAAGTTCTCGGACGGCATCTACCGACATGCAGACGTGCCCGGTGACAGTCCAACCCATGCCGCGCTTTGCTTCATGCAGCATGAGTTCTCCTGTTTCGTCCAACTCGCGAAGAACTGCAATTACTTTCAGTCCCTCACTCCGAGTGTTGACAGCAGCGCTGACAGTGATTGGCTTCATGTCCGGCAATCTAGCCCACCCATCTTCCAAAGACGGTGTAGCCGTCTTCTTCGCGCCGCACAATCCATTCCGTGCCCGGATATCGCTTCTTATACTGCTGGGCTTTTGAGTGACCCGTGCGTGCGATGTTTCCGGTGCAGTACACCGCCCACGCGCCTGGAGTCTCTTTGAGTTTGTCTACGAACTGCTTCACCTGATACGGGCTGCCGTTGCGCGGTCCCGGCGGCTGCCGGAACTCCGTTTTCCTTGTCATGTTATGTATCTTTCTTTGTTTTATTAAAAGGGAAGTCTGAACCACATGTCCTTGCCGCGCGCACAGTCATGCACGCTGCTTAGCCCAATCCGCTTGTACATCGCCCGCGTATTCGCGTTTGAGTCAATGGCGTGGTATTTACCTGTGTCGTTACCAAACTTTTTAAATACTCGATTGACCATCTGATACTCCTTGATTGCCGGAGCATCTTGTCCATCGATGTCTGTGTCGTTGAAGAGGGCGAGGTCTGGCTGCCATCCGGTACGGTCATAGATGCGCTTCAACGTGGGAATGGCCCACTTGATGTTGCGTGCCGTAATCAGGATGGTGAACTCCGGTTCAAGGAGTTCTGTCATCCACTTGCGATAGTCCTCGTGATTGCTCACGAAGTCATCAAAGGCGTGGTTACGCATCTCGCTGAAGTTGGACGACAAAGCCACGTTCAAGTCCATCAGTACGATGCGCTCGGTTGACTTCTTAGCCATTCTTCTCTCGTTCTCTATCCGCTTTCGGGTCTCTGACTTCCCACGAACCACGCTGTATTTTGCGGAAGTAAGGGGATGTTTTGAGATAGTTTAGAACCGTCGGATAGGAAAATCCCGAAAGGCCGACAATCTCTTCAGTGGTTACTTCCTTGTAAAGATTGTTCTTGCACCACTCCTCAAGGGCTTTCCACTTGTCTGCGCGTCGCTCCGGCTTCTTTTCCTGAACAGCCTCTTTCAGCCGTTCTTTTCCAAGATATTCCGAAACCAGATACTCAATGACTGGTGTGGAGATTGAGTAGTCGCGCATAAAGCGAACCACGTTGCCTGCGGACGGCGTCTGCTGCCAGACCTGCATGACATACAGCCCGCGGATGAGTTCGCCCATACGGGCCGACTCGTCGCGCGGAACTTTGTATATCGTGCCGTGCTTGGCTGCAGCGTCGCGCCACAGTTCTGCGTTTTTCTTATCAACTATTTCGTCTGTAATTTTCACCAGCCGTCTCCTGCTGCATCGTAGATTCCGTTGAAAAATGCCATATTCCAAAACGCGCTATTGCCACGTGAGAGCCCTGCGCACATCTCGCAAATCCATGCGCCGCCTTCTTGCTCTATGAGCATTGGGCGAGGCATGCAGCACGCATCACACTCAGCATCCGGCTCATGCGCCACGGTCACGGTGTACGTGACGATGGGCGTGGTCGGTGCACTCTTGTGACGACTGGGCCTTTTCTTACGACGGGCCATAAGCGCTTGAATCCTCTCAGTAGTTGAAATGGGGTTGGGAATTGATGGAATTTGAGGAATTTAAATACTCCTCCAGTGAATTGCATACTCGGGAAAAAGATAGCCCACAGCATGGACACGGCAACCAACGTTGGCTGCGCATCCGTCACTGGCAGTATCCCAAAGGACAGCACCAAGATGACGAACCACTGGAACCACTTGTTCTTGATTAATTGCATTCGGTTACTCCTCTGGGATTAGGTTGGTATTGAGTGTAAGCCAGTGGCGAAGGTATGACGACATGTCTGCATACATTGCGCCTTCCAGCATCGGGTCAAAGTCGCCGCCGAATGATTCGGGGAAATGCTTGACGATGGTCGTCCAGAAAGACTCAAGGCCCTTGTCAACGGCCTCTTCTACACGTGCTTCTAGTTGGATATTCATTTGGTTCACCTCCTTCATTGGGTTGGTTATCATGCTCTATCACAGTATATCATGCTCTAGCACAATCAACAACCCGGAACAACCAGATTCTTGATTGCGTAGTCACCCTATCCATGATAGAGCGTGATAGAGCATACGACAACCTCGTTCCGGAAATATTTTTGACTCTCGGTAGTTTTATTTTGAGTGACGCTCGTGAAAGTGCGCACAAGCACAATCACGTATTTCTGCCTCTGTCCCAAAAAAATGGTGTTCCAGCCAGGATGGCTTTATTCTGCTCGCGCCGTTTCTTAGACTGTTTTCATGCCGCGCCCACGAGACAATCAGCGCAGCCGCCTGTACGCAGCAGAGTGGGAGTGCTTTGGGTGGACACACATGCAGTTCAAAGACTTTCCGGCAACCGAGAAATACCTGTGGAAGGTTTTATCAAACAGATATGTCCAGCGTAAATACCAAATCGCCCGCGATATCAAGTCTGGAATCATTCCGTTGAAAATATCCAAGGGCGACGGCTCTCGTGTTGCATGGGCCCGGATACTCCCAGAAAAAATGTGGGTGTCATTCCCGCGCAAATGGAGGAACGACTTCACCGTCATCCATCAAATCGCCCATCTGCTCACACCGCCGGACGTTCAGGAACACGGAAGAGAGTTTTGCCGGACGTACCTGCATTTAGTACTTGTCATGATGGGCCGGGAAAAGCAAAAACAACTGAAGGCCGCGATGAAGAAACATAACTGTAAGTACTCCAAGAGACACACGCCATACAAAAGACCATTCACTCAGGAGGAAAAGGACGCAATGCTCGCTAGATTGATGAAGAACAACTATGGCAACAAATCACAAATGGAACACGCTGAACATCATGCGCTTTTACGCGCGAATCGGTAAGCAATTCAACGCTGATATCTACCTGGAGTTCATTGGACCACAGGAAGCATCACACGCAAAGGTCAAAACACTCCCATCACGCTCTGAAATCCTCAATATCATCAGACGACACGTCGAAAATGGTTGGTGTATCAGAGTGGGGAACAATGTGGTGATTACCGACAAGGGGATTGCTGCACTGATGGCGTGGGAAAAACAAAAATATCTACGGGAAGCAGAAGTTTCTTCCGAAACACTACGACGGAGAAAATTATTGCAGGACTAGGTTACGAAAAAATGGTGTTCCAGCCGATTTGGGTTTAATTCGCGCCGTTTCTTCAAAAAATTATCGCGCACACACGTGTCGATTTTTTAACCTTTTGCCTAACTAATTGTACTTATCGCCGTTTTTTCGGCTTCAACGGTCTCTTCCTGACAGTCTTTTTACCGGACTTATTTACTTTCTTCCCATTTGACTTTCCAGATTTTTTGCTCGCTCGTGTGCGAGAGTATGCTACTGTATGCGACAGTGTGCTTGACGTACGGCGTACCGGCACTTTTGGCAGAGTCAAGTGCGGTGCAATCATCTCTGCCAGCGCATCCGTTACCCTCTCATTGACGTAATCAATTCCCTTCTTGCGTTCTGAGAACGTACGGGGTGATAACTCTTCCAAGTGTTCTTCTGCGATTTCGTTTATTGCGTTGAGGTGGCAGTGCATAAGTTCGTGAGCAATCGTGCTTCGCATCACGCTTGGTGACCACTTACGCCAGTCCCGGCATAGCGAGAGTTGTGCGGAGTGTTGTGCGGGGGAGACCAAGATTTCTGCGAATGCTGTATCGATGCAATAGTTGTTTTCAAACTCGATGTTCCAGTGAGCCAGTTTCATCTCGTTCTGGAGCCTCTTGACATAGTTCTTCAGCCAGGTCGGGTAAGAGGTTTTCCGTCCAGTCATGTGCCTCAGTGTAGGGTCATGCCTTGTGTATCGTTGTGATAGTACCGCGAGTATAGAGTGTATGTATGAATCGAATTGTGGGGTTTGAGGATGAGTTCAACAGTCATCGGTAACAGAACGGGCGTCAACAAAGGCACCCACATGGAGTTCATGATGTTCACGCCCGAGGAGTGCCAGCACATCGTGGACTGGGCTATCCGGCATGGCTATGCCCAACCTGGCCTTGTCCACCGATATAAGACCGGAGAAGCCGTAGGAACCGATTTAAGGCGTTGTAAAGAGTATTTGGTAGAACCGGGCGATATTCGCTTTAAAAACGATTCTACGCTCTCTGAGAGGGTTCTGGCGGGGTTTGAGCGTGGAAATGTCTGGGGCCTGTCCTATACCGGGGTTCCTTCCATCCGAGTACTGGAGTATCAGGCCGGAGACGGGTACGGCTGCCATACCGATTGGTCATACGGTGCAGCACGGGAGCGCAAGTTGTCCATGACCGTGCAGTTGTCTTCCCACTACCACTACAAGGGCGGGCGGGTTGTGTTGTATGCGGGGCCGCAGGATGACTCCATCTCCGTTGTTCAGGGGATGGCGACCGTGTGGCCGTCATGGACCCTTCACGAGGTCTTGCCAGTGGAGTCGGGGGTTCGATATGCCCTAACGACGTGGGCACATGGAGAGGCGTACCGATAGCGTTTGAGGTGAGAGAGGAAAACTTATGGCAAACAAAAAACAGCATGGCACGTTAGGCAAAATCTCAATCAAAGGACAACTGACTGATTGTGTTTACGTGATTTGGCATACCAGGGACCCAAGGAAGACTTGGTTCGTGAATGCAAAATCCAAAGACGGCTTTTTTAGATGCAGACTCAAATCACTTATTGACCGGCGTCCTCATGAAGTGAACAGCGGGTTCACTCAGGATGCGTGGTCGTACGAGATTATCGACGAAGATACGTTTTTGCAGATTCAAAGGGGTGGCGTTCCGATACCACCCAGGGACTTGTAACTCAGTAGTCGTCGCGTTCTTCGCGGCGCTTCTTTTCTGCCCAGAGGCGCAGTCTCTTGAGGTGTGGGTTGTAAGACTCATACAAATCGCGCATTGAGGTTTTATATGCCTTGCCTGCGTAGTCAAAGCCCATTTGCTTGATTGCACTGTTGTACTCATTGAGTATCCGCATTCTCTTGGAGATTGGCGGGTGTGTGACTGTCTCGTCGTTCATACCGTAATACTACCGGGGTAGCAAAATGATGTTCGGGGTTTCTTAGTCTTCTTGGCTTCTACGCTGACTCTTGGTCAACTTCTTCTTTTTCCCGACGGGGCCGTGAAGGTCATGAGTGCGTAGTGGGTCTCCGTAAGAAAGTCGCGTCCGGCGTTTTCCGGCTTTTGTTCCGGGAACAATCTCGGTCTTTCCGGTCAGGTAGTTGAAGCGTTCGCGCTGTTGTGCGCCGCGGGCGACCTTCTTATTCTTCTTACCCATGACTACACGCGCTGGCCTGTTTTCTCAATCACGAAGCCATCTTCGCGGTTCAGTACGACATAGTGATAATCGACCAAGTCAAAGTACTTTTCGCATGCTTCAAGTACTGCGTCGGTTGGGAGTGTTGAGCATGTGTAGAGGTCAAATTGCACGCGCGCCGGAACTTCTTCATCCCACACGTGAAATGCGATGTGAGAAGTTTCAATGCACACTGCTGCAGTGATGCCGCGGTTGCCTTCTGCTTCTACGTAGTGAGCATGAGGACCTGTAACAATCTTCATGCCGATATTGCTAACTAATTCAGTCAACCAAGCCTTGACTGATTCGACGTCGCGCGGTGGCTGATAAGCCTGACCGTTCATCAAAAGGTGGTTGTGCAAGATTTTTGTCATGGGCTACTTTCTTGATAAATGCAATATCTTCTGGATGGACAATATAGTCGACAATGTTCCTATACCTCAAGAAGGATGCCCTGATGTTCCACGTCCTTTTGTTTTCGATTCCCCAAAAGCGTCCGACTATCGCCCTGACCTGTTCTGGGAATCCACCCCAAATCCCTTGTGGCTCAAACTCCAGGGAGTACAAAAAGCACTCTTGGCGGATAGGGCAAGAGCGGCACATCTCAATGGCTTCTCTTCGCTTTGACACTTGGTCTTTTGTGTAGTGCCCGTTCACCTGAGAGGGGAAGAACATTGAGGTGTCTTGACCTTCGCAGGCGCCGCCGCGCGGCGCTTTCTGATTTCCTTCAACCAGATATTTGTTGTTCTGAAGAAACAGGTCTTGCGGTACCTGCATTCGAAACTTTGGGTCCGGGCTAAATGCTCCGTTTTCGCGCATTCGATTTTGTGTGGTCATTATTCTTCTTCCTTATCGTTGGATTGTTGGCCATTACCATACGACCATGTATGTCGTTCTTCCAACATCAATACGGCAATTTTGAACACGACATCTTCTTCGTCGGTAAAGATTCCGTTTGATGTGCAGAGATGATGTATTTCCTGGCTTCTCAGCATCTGGCACTCACTGGGGTCAAGTGAGTGGCGCTGGAGAGTGTGAGTTAGTACAACCGCCGAGGCGTACATGCGCTGCCAGTATTTCGCGCTGCCGCCTTCAGAACTAAAGGGGATACCACCCTCTTTGAATACAAATCGATGACGTTGTCCCAAGTTTCTTCTGATGGTGCGGGGAATCCTGCTTCGTTGGCAATTTTCGCACGGTACTTGATTGACATATTTTTTACATTGAATAAGTGAAGTCCGAGTTGTTCAATTCGGTCAACAATTCTTACTGCCTTGTAGAATCGGTTTTGACGCCGATATGGGTTTGGTTCAGTCACTGAATGGGACTTCCTTTCGTAACGCCCATACGCTAGTGCTTGACTTTGGCTTCTCAAAATCCTTTGTCTTGTTTTTCAATTCCTCGTGCTCAGCCAAGAGAGCGCCGAAAGATAGAGAAACTACCGCAAGCATTGACATCAATAAAATTGCGCCGAACCATCCAAGGATGGCAGCAACCATCCAAAACATATTTACTCCAGAGGTGCGCGACCACCAGCAACGATTTTGCGGGCAAGCGCAACCATCTGCTGGATGAGTGGCTTTGATACGGTGAGTTCGCCAGCCATTTCAGAGTAAGAAAGTCCTTCTGCGTCTGCTCCGCCAAATTCGCATGACTCTTTGATTGCAAGAGCGCGCTGCTCGATGATGTTGCGACGGATTTCTGCAACTGCAGGGAGAAGTTCAAAATGAAGAACGCGAGCGCGCTCGACTGGGTCAGAAATCTTTGTGACCTCTTTTAGTTTGTTCTCAATCATGTCCTACTCCAACTCGATAATTTCTATAGTCGCCTTACTCTCGCCAGAGATGACCGGCGCCTCGAATATCAGTCTACGCACAGTATCCGGTCCATCGCCAGTAAGGATGCCGGCATCTACGAGCCCGTCAATCATGGCTTTTGCTACTGGGAAGTGCCCACCAGTGTCTGCTAGGCCCCGTTTGTTCACACGGTGGGGGGTGAAGCGGACCTCGATTGCCGTCATCTTGGGAATCTTGCGGGCAATGGCAGACACGCAGGCGGCCTCACGCCATTCCTTG
>Ga0208598_1000236_pt1 | contig 16662 bp, 14 predicted proteins | sample LakMenEpi22Jun12_FD_150726 | JGI IMG/M metagenome (GOLD analysis project Ga0208598, IMG submission 150726) | Freshwater microbial communities from Lake Mendota, WI - 22JUN2012 deep hole epilimnion (SPAdes) | ecosystem: Environmental > Aquatic > Freshwater > Lake > Epilimnion/Euphotic zone ... | reverse complement strand
TTTTCCACCAGCAGGTCGCCTAGTCCAAATTCGTTGTAGTCGCTATTGGTCAAACTGAGTACGGGCTTTTGCAACTTGAGGGCCATGTTCACTACCGCCTTTTTGATCATCTTGGGCGTCCACTCGCAATCACCGGTCAACCAAGGAGACTTAAAACGAGTAAGTTCGGCAGCAGCTGCGGGGTCGGTAACAAAGAGTACGTCCTCGTGATTTTGTAGCAGTGATGCGGGAACACTTTCGCTGTCGTCGTCCTCTACCGCCTGCTTTATTACGGGTGCTTTGGCAGATCCCCAGGCCATCAGAATGATCTTTCTTGACTTCAAAATGGTACTGATGCCCATGGTGATGGCGAGGCGGGGCACTTCTGCGATATTGGCGAACTCGTATGCATTCGCCATGCGCGTAGAATTATCGAGGGTAATAAGTCTTGTCTTGGAATAAAGTCCCGATCCGGGCTCATTGAATCCGATATGCCCGTTGTTGCCGATCCCTAAGATCTGCAGATCGATCCCGCCGGCATCTTCGATCATTTTCTCGTAGTCCCTGCAATGTTCTTTGATCTTTTCTTTAGGCGTTTCTCCATTGGGAATATGAATATTCTTGGGGTTGATGTCGATGTGATCGAACAGGTTGGTTCGCATAAAGCGATGATAGCTCTGCAAGGCCTGTGGTTCGATGGGGTAGTATTCATCGAGGTTAAAACTGATCACGTTCTTAAAGCTGAGCCCCTCTTCGCGGTGCATTCTTACCAATTCCGCATACAGGGAGCGTGGGGTAGAGCCGGTCGCAAGTCCAAGTACACATTTTTCTTTTTTCTTCTGCTTCTCCTTGATCAGCGATGCTATTTGTTGCGCCACCCAGCGGGAGCCATCTTGAGAGTCCTTTGCAATCTTTACCGGTATCTTCTCGAAACTGTCAGCAAGGTTGGTGAAGGATTTGTTTCTGGGCATTGGGAGTATTTACTTACAAAAATAATTTATTAAGTTCAAGGGTAATGCGGGGTTTTGCGGGTTTTTGCGTAAATCCGTGAAAATTAATAAACACTTATTTCATCAATGAATAACCAGGCCGATTTCCCTGCTCCTGCAACGCCTGCCGGAATGACTCCGTAGTTCTTTATTAAAACTTTAATATATCTGCACTTTCCGTTTGTTTTCAATTCTTTAGAATCCATTTTTTCATTCAAATAGTCGGTTTTTTCTATGCGGGTTGACGAAGCCGGGATAAATTGATTGCCATCATCTGAGAAAAACACCTCCACGGCCGAAGGGGGGTAGATCCAGCTGCTGGTCCGTTGTAAGAAAGAAACTTCTACCTTATTTACGTTGGTTTGCTCGCCCAAATCAATCAGTGCCTCTGCATCACTGCCACTAAAACCAAGGTAGTCGCGCGTTCTGCTAAACCCTTTATTGGCTTTGATGCCATTGACCAGCGTTATGGCGCCATCGCCCGGATAACTGCCTGAGGCCGGGGTGACAAGGCTGATCTTTTTTCCGGAGGCTTTATGAATTTGAAAAAGTTGTTCGTACCGGCTTTTGATGGTGCCGGTCAAGGTCTCTTTGCTCTCTGCACGAACAACACCACTCTTATCTATTTTAATAGGATTTTGGTAGGGTAATGTGGTATTGCTTTGAATCCATTGAAGCGTAGTTCCCGGTGCCTTTGTGGTAAGTGCAAGTTCTATTCCGGTGTTGCCTGGTTGTGCACGCACACTGGCGGCGATATCAAAATAGGCCGAGCTGGTTTGTACGCCCCACGCCTTATACCGTTCAAAAAAGGTAGGTAATCTTTTTTCAAACCCACTCCAGCTTTTTTGGGCGGGCACCGTCCAGCAGATCTCACTCAGTGCTGCAATACGCGGAAAGATCATGTATTGAATTTTGGAGGGATTGGTCATGTACTCGGTCCAAACATTGGCTTGTGTGCCCAATACATACTTTTCAAATTCTCCAGTAAGTGCTTGCGGAACCGGGTCGTAACGGTATACTCTGTCTAGTGGGTTATAGCCACCGATGGTAATGGAATCCTCATTTTCACTTTGTGAGTGATCGAAATATACAGGTTGACCGGGGGTCATGACCACCTCGTGTCTTTCTTTGGCAGCCTCGATTCCTCCGCTCTCTCCCCGCCAACTCATCACCACGGCATTGGGAGCCAGCCCGCCTTCGAGGATCTCATCCCATCCGATCAGGACCTTTCCTTTCTTGTTGAGGTAGCCCTCGATCCTTTTTACAAAATAACTTTGAAGCTCATGTTCGTCCTTTAGCTGTAGCGATCGAATACGCTCTTGACAGCGTACGCATTTTTTCCAGTGTGTTTTTGGGCATTCATCACCGCCTATATGAATATAGCGAGACGGAAACAGTTCGCTGACCTCGTCGATCACTTTTTCCAAAAACATAAAAGTCGAGTCATTGCCGGCACAGAATACATCATCGAACACCCCCCAGGTCTCTTGCACCAGTTTGATGGCGCCCTCTTTTTGTTTATTGATCGATTGTTGCGAGATCATGTTGGCAGGAATCACCGTGGGCTGATTCGGAAAGCAGCTGAGCCATGGATAGGCCGCAATGGCCGCACTGCTGTGACCCGGCATTTCTATTTCGGGGATCACCTCTACAAAACGCTGCCGGGCATAGGCTACCACTTCGCGGATCTCTGCTTGTGTGTAAAATCCTCCGTGCGGCGTATTGTTATTTCCTTTTCCGGGATAGCGACCGATCAGCGTTCCATTACGCCAGCCTCCCACACTGGTGAGCAGTGGAAACTGTTTTATCTCTATTCTCCAACCTTGGTCTTCTGTCAGGTGCCAATGGAATTTATTGAGTTTGTGATAGGCAAGCCAGTCAATGTATTGTTTGATGAAAGAAACGGGAAAGAAATGTCTGCCCACGTCTAGATGCATGCCCCGATATGAAAAACGTGGAAAATCCTCTATAAAAACGGCCGGGCATCCCCATTGTTCATTTTTGTTTCGCTGCAGTAATTGCAAAAAAGTTCGTGTGGCATAAAAAGCTCCCTCCAGATTGCTGGCTTTAATGAGCACTCCGTTGTCGGTTACATTCAATTCATAGCCTGGTTTATCTACTTGGCCTTTTCCTTTTGTAATGATGCGCAAGGTCGCCTCCTCCGGTCTTTGCACTATTTTGGTATTTACATTCCAGGCCTTTTTGATGTCTTCTTGCAGCAGATCAACAAACGACTGGTTGGCGCCTCGATCTTCTTCCATAAAAAGGGTCACTGTTGCAGGAAGGATGAATTTTCCTTTTTGTTCCGTGACCTGGTTGGGATAGGGGACCAGCGGTAGAACCGGTTGAGCTATTCCAAGGTTTGCCAATACAATCAGCCAAGCGGCCAGCAATATTTTTTTCATAGAAGTGAATTGATAAAGATTAGTGATCGGCCAGCGTACCGAACTTGCCCTGATTAAAATCGACAACGGACTGTTCGATCTCGCTCCAGCTATTCATTAAAAAAGGACCATAAGCGGCTATGGGCTCACCCAAGGGCTCTCCTGAAAGTACCAATACAATAGACTCCTCGGATGCCTTTACATGAAAGGCATCACCGTCGTTTTTCATCAACACCCATTGGTCTGCAGTGGCCGCCTGATCATTGATCAGTACAGATCCCTTAATGACCAGTAGCGATGTGTTATAGTGCGCAGGAAAATCCATTTCGCATGTTGCACCCGGTTGCAGACGAAGATTAAATAGGTTTACGGGGCTGAATGTTGAAGCAGGCCCCTTTTTTCCTTTGTAGTCTCCGGCAATGATCTCGACTTCGCCGCCCTCAATTGGATATCTTGCCATTGCGGCTTTTGTCAACTCTTGATAGCGGGGTGGTGTCATCTTGTAGGCTTTGGGTAAGTTCACCCAGAGTTGTACCATCTGAAAGAGTCCGCCTTGTTCGGCGAATTCCTTTTCGTGATATTCTTTGTGCAATACACCCGAGCCTGCCGTCATCCATTGTACATCGCCAGCGGCGATCACTCCTTGGTTACCGGCACTATCGTGATGGGCGATCTTTCCTTGATAAGCGATGGTAACGGTTTCAAATCCCCGATGAGGATGCACTCCAACGCCGCGGGGCGTATCGGTAGGCGTAAAAGTGAATGGCGATGCATAGTCCAGCATAAAAAAAGGGCTCATGCGCTGTTTGTCGTGGATCACGCCGTCCGGAAAAAAATGATGCACTCTAAAACCGTCTCCCACCATATGGGGGGCAGGCGGCGCAAATACTACTTCTACAGATCTTATTGCCATATCGTAAAGTTATTACTTGTTGAGTTTTCGGCAGACGCATAAAGTGTTTTTGTTAATAAGTCTATCGTACTATCTTTAAGCGATGTATAACCGAAGAAAATTCATTCAGACCACCACTTTAGGTATTTCGGCCGCACTTGCCAACAACACTCATGCCGCCACTACGTCTGCCCGCTCTCCGATCGTTATCTCTACCTGGGACGCAGGGTTGGAAGCCAATAAAGCCGCATGGACCATCTTAGCCAACAAGGGCAGAGCGCTTGATGCGGTAGAAAGAGGCGTAATGGTTACAGAAGACTCGCTCAATTGTTGTGTAGGGCTGGGTGCCAATCCCGACCGCGATGGATATGTAACGCTCGATGCCTGCATTATGGACGAAGCATTCAATTGTGGGGCGGTGGCTTTTTTGGAACGAATAAAACATCCTGTTTCGGTGGCAAGAAAGGTCATGGAAAAAACGCCCCATGTAATGTTGGTGGGAGAGGGAGCTCAACAATTTGCATTGGCCGAAGGATTTTTACTGGAACCGCAACAGTTATCGGAGGGCGCGAGAGAAGCTTATGCGGAGTGGCTCAAAAAATCGAACTACCACTCTCCCCGCATCAATGTAGAGAATAAAAAAGAACACGGCCCTTTTGCCCCAGCAAAACTTAGTAATGGTGAATGGAATCATGACACGATCGGCATGCTGGCCATGGATGCAATGGGCAACCTGAGCGGAAGTTGTACCACCAGTGGAGCGGGATTTAAGATGCGAGGAAGAGTGGGTGACTCGCCTATAATCGGAGCGGGGCTTTATGTCGATAATCAGGTAGGTGCATGTGTGGCGACCGGACAGGGAGAAGATGTTATTCGCGTAGCCGGGGCCAGTGCAGTAGTAGAAGCCATGCGATCGGGTAAATCACCCGAGGCGGCTTGTCGGTCAGTGATCGAAAGGGTCATACGCATAAAGAAAGAGGCGGCAAAAAACATACAAGTTGCTTTTTTGGCCATTGATAAAAATGGAAATACCGGAGCCTTTGCCATTCATCCCGGTTTTAATTATGCCCTACGTACGAACAGCGAAGAAAAGTTGATTACCGGCAAAAGTTTTTTCAAATGAGTCAAGCTGCTGATTTTTTGATCGAGATCGCCACCACCGATTATGAGACCACTCGGTTGGCCGTGGAGGGGGGTGCCCACCGCATCGAGCTCTGCGCTTCGCTTTCGGAGGGCGGCGTTACACCCAGCTATGGGACCATCCGGCAATGCAGGGAATCTTTCTCTGTTTCGCTGTATCCTATTATTCGTCCGCGAGGAGGAGATTTTTTATATACCGAGCAGGAGTTTGCCATTATGCAACAAGATGTTCTTTCTTGCAAAGCGCTGCAGTGCGATGGAGTAGTGATCGGACTTTTGCAAAAAGAGGGTGCTATCGATCTTATTCGAACAGAAAAACTAATTGAGTTGGCTTATCCGATGGGAGTGACCTTTCACCGCGCTTTCGATCGTTGCGTGGATCCCGAGCAAGCCCTCGAGCAATTGATAGCCATTGGCTGTGAGCGTATCCTTACCTCGGGTCAGCAGCCCACGGCCCCCGAGGGCGCGGCGTTGATCGCCCGATTGCAAGAGCTGGCCGCCGATCGTATCGTCATTATGCCCGGAAGTGGCGTTAGGCCTGAAAACGTGGTCTCGCTGGCAAAACAAACGGGTTGTGTGGAATTTCATTCATCGCTACGTGGCGCTATACAAAGTAAGATGCAATTCGTGCATCCCTCTTTTGCAAGTAGTGCGGAGAGTTACCAGAATCCCTTTATCGATCCGCAAAAGGTCTCTCAGTTCATAAAAGCATTCGAAGAATTAAGAGAATCTTAGTCTTTTCATGTAATTGGCTCCTACTTCTGCGGCCTCCAATTGGCTGCCGTTAGGATAAAATTCTTGCTCCACGAATAAGTACTGCAGCCCCAAGTCAACGGCTTTGGGAAGTATTCTTTTAAAGTCGATACTACCACTCCCCAAATCGACAGATTGGTATCCCTCTTTTGGGTAGGGCGCTCTGCTTTTGTCTTTTACATGGCATAGCTTAAAACGATTGGGATGATTGGCAAACCATTGGGCGGGATCTTGTCCGGCATAGCTGGTCCAATAGATATCTAGCTCAAAGTCTACCAGTTCGGGATCAGTCTCTTTCATAAGCACCGATTGCGGCACTTGCCCTTCTACTAGTTTAAAAGAATAGTCGTGATTGTGGTAGGCAAAGCGAATGCCATTCTTTTTGCAGATGGCTCCCAGTCGATTGAACTCTTGGGCAATTTTCTTAAAGGCGTCTAGAGATGCTTGCGGGCCCACCCAGGGGCAGATCAGGTACTTTAGACCGATGGAGGCTGCATCGGCCGCCTTTTTCTCAAAATTCTTTTGTACGTCGCAGTGACTCGATACCATTTGTAGTCCGAGATTATCGAGATACTCTTTGAATGCCTTGGGGCTATGGTTCCAATAGATCCCTTCAGGGCCCTCGTAACTTTCGATGTAAGAATAGCCCTGCTTGGCCAGCTGTTGCAGCAATTCACGCGCTTTGCCGGGCAGCTCATCGCGCAGCGTGTAAAGCTGAATGCCAAAGGGGCGCGATTTACCGCGAACGAGATCGGCTCTTGCCCATTCGGGATAAAGCGATAGACCTGCTGCTAGAGCACCGGCCGACTTTATAAAATCTCTTCTCGTTTTCATGGTGTAATTCTATTATTATTCTGCCCAGGCTTTCTCTCCTTTGGTATAGGGAACATTTCCATCATAGCGACCGGGAACAGCAACATGGCGCAAGGTTTCGGTCATGCCCGTTTTGGAGCTAAAGAACCCCCATAAAGTAAGCTGCTTCATCATAGTATAAAAATGAACGGGTGTTTTTTTATCCTCTCTGCTGTCGTTGTATTTTTTTGCCTCTTTTTCTAGAGCTGTCAAAAGATCATGGCGCTGCGCATTCGTGCAGTCCATAAAATTCTGTTTTACCGCAGCCTGCGATCGTATGTCGAGGTCTTTGATTCCTGACATGAAAACTTGTTGTTGTTCTTTCGTATAACAATCCGAGACCATCACTTTCATGAACGAACCCACCTGGGCAGCTTTGGCTCCGGGGGTATCGGTGGCTGGCAAGATGGTTTCTGCTACCTCATTCAACAGGTCGATCATGGCCGGAGAAAAAGATAGCGGGCCGGCCGAAGGATTTTTACAACCGGACAACAAAAATTCTCCGCCCACTACGGAGGCGCCTGTCAGCAACGTGATCGACTTTAGTAATTCTCTTCTGTTCATCGGTAAGAGGTTTAAAGATTTCCTTTTTTTAATTCAGCTACGGCAAAGTCAGCTGCCCGCGCCGTCATCGCCATGTAGGTTAGCGATGGGTTTACACATGAGGCACTGGTCATACAGGCTCCGTCGGTCACAAATACATTTTTACAATCCCATACCTGGTTGTTACCATTCAATACCGAAGTTTTGGGATCTCTACCCATGCGAGCCGTTCCCATTTCATGAATGCCCATGCCTACCTCGTATCCATAGTCATAGGTCTGCACCTCCTCTAAACCGGCGGCCTCTAGCATCTCTTTGGCGTCATTCATCATATCGAGACGCATCTTTTTTTCGTTCTCCTTGATCTCTACGTCCATATTCAAAACAGGTAATCCCCACTTATCTTTTTTCGATTTGTCGAGCGAGATCTTATTTTCATGGTAGGGTAGCATCTCTCCAAATCCCATTACCCCCATTCCCCAATGATCTGACGGCACACTAAGCGCTTCTTTCAGCGACTGACCAATGGTAAACTCGGCCACTTCCACACCTCGCCCTCGTCCGGCTCCGCCCTGGTAACCGAATCCGCGTACATAGTCTCTTTTATCGTCGTAGATGTTTCTGAAGCGCGGTATGTAAATACCGGTGGGTCTGCGACCGTATTGGTATCGATCGTTAAAAGCGGCGGTCTTTCCACTGGCACCTAACCTAAAGTGATGATCCATTACATTGTGTCCCAATTCACCGCTGCTGCTGCCCAGCCCCTCGGGCCAAATGCTTGTGGCGGAGTTCATCATGATCCAAGTGGAGTTGAAAGCAGAAGCGCATAGAAAGATCAATTTGGCTTTAAAACTGTAGGTCTTGTTGTCGATCGCATCGAGTACCTCCACGCCTGAGGCTTTTTGTGTGTCTTTATCGTAGAGTACTTGTGTAACGATCGAGTAGGGACGAAGGGTGAGTCGACCGGTTTTCATGGCCGCCGGAAGGGTAGAGGATTGTGTGCTAAAGTACCCTCCGAAAGGACATCCTCTCCAGCATCTGTTTCTGTATTGGCAATTGACCCTGTCTTGGTGTGGCACTGTAATGTTGGCACTACGGCCGATGAACATATGCCTGTTTCCATTAAAGGCTTTCTTGATCTTTTGCGCCACATCTTTTTCTACGCAATTCATTTCCATGGCCGGCATAAACTCTCCGTCGGGCAATACGTCGAGTCCTTCTTTGCTACCCTGTATACCTGCAAATTTTTCTACATATCCATACCAGGGAGCCATGTCTTCGTAGCGAATAGGCCAGTCTACGCCGTATCCGTCCATAAGATTGGCCTCAAAATCCCATTTGTTGAATCGATAACTCTGTCTTCCCCACATAAGCGATCTTCCTCCCACATGATAGCCTCTAAACCAAGAAAAAGGTTTTGTCTCGGTATAGGGAGATTCCTTGTCCTTTACCCACAAATCCAAGACGGTCTCATTGAGCGGATAATCGCGTTTGAGTACCGGATAGTCCTGCAACATTTGTTGGGTGGGCATGATGCCGCGATGAGGGAACTCCCAAGATTCTTTGTTGGCCGTTACATAGTCTTTGATATGTTCTATGTCTCGACCTCTTTCTAATAACAAGACTTTAAGCCCTTTCTCCGTTAGTTCTTTTGCAGCCCAGCCTCCGCTGATGCCGGAGCCCACTACAATGGCGTCGTACTGTATAGAAGACATACTTTCTAAATTTAAATATCACAGATTTGGATGGCTTTTCGCAGCGATTCTATTTTGTCTTGTGGATCTTTTTTGCTCGAAATAAATTCTTGTGCCACATAGCCATCATAACCGGTAGCGTAGATCGCTCGCATGATGGCCGGGTAAAATAATTCTTGTGTCTCATCGATCTCATGACGACCCGGCACGCCGGCCGTGTGATAGTGCCCAAACCATTGGTGATGATCTTGGATGGTTCTGATCACATCGCCTTCGTTAACCTGCATATGGTAGATGTCGTAGAGCAATTTGAAATTAGGAGACCCGATGCGTTTACACAATTCAATGCCCCAGGCACTTTTATCGGCCATATAATCTTTGTGATCGACCTTGCTGTTAAAAAGTTCCATGTGAAGGGTTACGCCAAATTTTTCGGCTGTACCTAGTATTTGTTGTAATCCTTCTTTGCAGTTTCGCAATCCCGTTTCGTCATCCATTCCGTTGCGGTTACCGCTAAAGCAGATCAGATTTTTATATCCTGCTTTTGCCACTAGCGGGATGGCCTCTACATAGTCTTTGATGAGCCACCCATGGTGGTTTTTATCGTTGAAGCCTTTGGTCAAACTAGTCTCTCCCGCCGTATAGCACATTGAGCAGTCGATGTTCTTTTCTTTCAGTATTGCAAAGTCGGCCGGTTTAACGAGATCGATCGCTCCAATGCCGATCGACCTGACTATGTCGCAAAGTTGTGAAAGCGATAAAAAGCCATAGGTCCAGGAGCAAACCGAGTGATTGATGTTCCCTTTGAGCGAAGAGGAGCCAAGAGGGATGATCCCTGCAGTGGCTACTCCGCTAGTAGCTACCAATGAGCCAAGGCCCAGTTGCTTCAGCAATTTTCTTCTGCTTGCGCTCTGCGGTTGATGAGGGCTAGCGTTGCTCATTCGTTTATTTTTTTACCGGGTCCTTGAATAGTAATGCGAACAGGCCCAATATAGCGGCGGCGATCAGAGCCGGCACCATCCATACCGAAGACCAGTCGTGTCCTGCCGCTGTCTTATAGTGATCGGCAACGTAACCCGCAAACCAAAATCCGATCAACATACCCACACCGTAAGTGGCAAGCGTTATCATCCCTTGTGCAGAGGAACGAATTTTTTCTCCTGCAAGTTGATCGGTATAGATCTGTCCGGTCACAAAGAAAAAGTCATAGCAGATGCCATGTAAGATTATGCCTGCGTAGAGCATCCATAGTCCGCTGCCGGTATTTCCGTAGCTGAATAAAAAATATCGTATGACCCAGGCGGCCATTCCGATCAACAGCATTTTTTTGACACCGAGTCTTAAAAAGAAAAATGGCATCAGGAACAAAAAGATGGTCTCGCTCATTTGACCCATGGTCATTTTGGAGGCCGCATTCTCTACCCCCAGCTCATTGAGGAACATATTGGTCTCTTGGTAATAGAAGGCCAGTGGAATACAGATCAGTAACGACGATAAGAAGAAGATCAAAAAGTTTTTGTCTTTTAAGAGTCGAAGGGCATCGAGCCCGATGATCTCTCCCAGATTGGCCTGCGTGCCGGCCTTGGGCGGTGGCGTGTTAGGAAGCATGAAGCTGAAAAGACCCAACACCAGCGATACGGCCGCTGCGATCTGAAATGTACGATCGAGCTGCTGGTTCTTCTCCAGTGCGAGCCAGCCGATCAGCAGACCGGCCGCGATCCACCCGATGGTGCCCCACATTCTGATCAGCGAAAATTCTTTCTCGGGGTCATTCATTTGTTTGAACGAGATAGAGTTTACCAGTGCAAGTGTTGGCATATAGATGATCATATAGGCCAGCAGGTACGGGTAGAAATCGGCAAAATTGGTTTGTAGCGAAACGAAATAGAGAAGCCCCGCGCCGCACAGATGCAATAGACCCAAAATAAATTGGGCAGCGAAGTACCGGTCTGCTATCAGCCCAATGATAAAGGGTGCAATGATGGCTCCCAGTGATTGTGTTCCGTATGCGATCCCGATCTGCACGCCCGTGGCGTCGAGGCGCGAACCGAGATACGTTCCCATGGTAACGAACCAGATGCCCCACAAGAAAAAGTTGAGAAACATCATGGTTGCCAGTTGAATACGAGTAGTTGGTTTCATGGCAGGCAATTGAAAATAAATATAGTATTTTTAGCACTCACTTGTATAAGCTTGTTTATGCAGAGAAAATTACGGATGGCTATGATCGGCGGCGGCAGGGGTTCCTTTATTGGGGCCGTGCATCGCATCGCCGCTGCTATGGATGGGCAGATCGAACTGGTGGCCGGAGCCTTTAGCAGCGATCCGGCTTGTTCTCTACTTACCGGGCAAGACCTTTTTCTCGATCCGGACCGCGTTTATGATGACTACACGACCCTTCTCGAAAAAGAAGCAGCCTTACCGGCCGATAAAAAAGTAGATATTATTTCTATTGTTACACCCAATCATTTGCATGCGGCCCCTGCTTTGTTAGCTTTTGAAAAGGGATTCGACGTAGTGCTCGAAAAGCCCATGGCTTTTTCGTTGCAAGAAGCAAAGCTTTTAGATCAAAAACGAAAAGAGACCGGTCGGGAGTTACTGCTCTGTCATACCTACACCGGATATCCCATGGTCAAAGAAGCCCGTGCCCGCATTGCCAGTGGGCAGCTCGGTACGATCAGAAAGATCTATGGGGAATATCCCCAAGGGTGGTTACATTCTTACTTAGAGGGGTCTCATCACAAACAAGCTGAATGGAGAACTGACCCTGCTCGTAGCGGGGCTGCGGGAGCCATGGGCGACATCGGCACCCATATTTTTAATCTTTTAGAATACGTGAGCGGTTTACAGGTCACACAACTTTGTGCCGATATAAACACGATCGTTCCCAATAGAAAATTGGATGATGACGGAGCGGCCTTGCTTCGTTTCAATAGTGGCGCCAGCGGAGTGCTGATGGCTACGCAGGTGGCTGCCGGCGAAGAGAACAAGGTATGTTTTCGTATCTATGGCGATAAAGGTGGCCTCGAGTGGCACCAGCAAGATGCCAACACATTGTTGCTCAAATGGCCCGATCGTCCGGCCGAGGTGGTACGCACCGGAACCCCGTACGTTTCAGCGGTCGCTCAACACAACACCCGTGTGCCTGCCGGTCATCCCGAAGGTTATCTTGAGGCCTTTGCCAACTTATATCGCAATTTTTCGCTTGCCCTTCGTGCAAAAGCATCCGGTGATGCTCCGACTCAGGCGTTACTCGACTATCCAAGTACGGCCGAAGGAATTCGTGGTATGGCTTTTATAGAAACGATGATCGCTTCTTCTCGATCTACTCAAAAGTGGATCGATTTTTTAGTTTAACCTGGCTGCTATGAAAACTATCAAAGGACCCGGAATTTTTTTGGCGCAGTTTATGGGTGACAGCGCCCCATTCAATACACTTTCTTCTATTTGTAAATGGGCCGCTTCGCTTGGTTATACGGCAGTACAAATTCCCACATGGGATAAGCGCTGTATCGATCTGCAAAAGGCGGCCGAGAGTAAAACTTATGCCGATGAAATAAAGGGGATCGTTGCCGAGCACGGCATGCAAATCTCAGAGCTCTCCACTCACTTGCAAGGGCAGTTGGTGGCCGTTCATCCCGCATACGATCAACTCTTCGATTCTTTTGCGCCCGAAGAAGTGCGAGGAAATAAGGCGGCGCGTACTCAATGGGCCGTTCAGCAACTTATGTATGGAGCGCAGGCCTCTGCTCATCTGGGTCTTACGGCGCATGCCACATTCAGTGGGTCGCTCTTATGGCCGACCTTTCATCCATGGCCACAACGTCCGGCCGGGCTGGTAGAAGAGGGATTTGCCGAACTGGGTAAGCGCTGGAGACCTATTCTCGATCGCTTCGATGCCTGCGGTGTCGATCTCTGTTACGAGATCCATCCTGGAGAGGACCTCTTTGACGGAGTGACCTACGAAATGTTCTTACGCGAGGTGAACGAGCACCCCCGCGCCTGTATACTGTACGATCCATCACATTTTGTATTGCAACAATTGGATTATTTACAATACATCGATTTCTATCACGAACGGATCCGGGCTTTTCATGTAAAGGATGCAGAATTCAATTCTTCTGGCAAACAAGGAACTTTTGGTGGATACCAGCCCTGGGCCCTCCGCGCGGGTCGTTACCGCTCTCCCGGAGACGGGCAGGTCGATTTCAAGTCGATCTTTAGCAAATTAGCGCAATATGGCTATCCCGGATGGGCCGTTATGGAGTGGGAGTGTTGTATCAAGCATCCTGAACAAGGCGCCAAAGAAGGAGCCCCCTTTATCAAGGATCATATTATTCTTGTAACCGATAAGACTTTCGATGACTTTGCAGCCGGAGGAACAGACCGCACTTCGAATCGAAGCATACTCGGTTTGGAATAACGATTATGTTTTAGTTTTATCTTCATAAAAATTCTTTTATGTTCAGTATCGCTGTTCGCTACGTTGCCTCTTTTTCTTTGTTGCTCGCACTGGCCGCCTGCTCAGGGTCAGACACTACTTCTTCTGCTTCTTCAACCGAAGAAAACACAGCAAGTACCGATGTTACTCAACCTGGCGCATCGGCCGATCCCTCTCGCAGCGCGGTTTACCAAAAAGGACTTACTCTGGTGGCCAATAGCGATTGTCTTACCTGCCATAAGATAGAAGAGAAGATGACCGGCCCCTCTTATCGTGAGATCGCTGAAAAATACGCCGGCGCTCCCAATGATGTGATCACCGCACTGGCCAAGACCATCATCAACGGTGGGGTAGGCAACTGGGGCAATATTCCTATGACGGCTCATCCTTCACTGTCACAAGACGACGCAGAAACCATGGTTCGCTACATTTTGGAGTTAAATAAAAAATGAGTATGAAAAAGCTTCTACCGGTCTTGGCTTGCTTCTTTTTTTGCTGCTGGCAGAGCCATTCGGCCCTAGGGCAGACCCCTAACAGACTCTCTGCAAAGGAGCGGTCCGAGGGGTGGCAGCTATTGTTCGATGGTAGAACGACCAAAGGCTGGCATAAGTACGGAGGTGCTCCCATCGGTTCGGCCTGGAAAGTGCAAGACGGAACACTCTGGCTCGATCCTAGTCAAAAAGATGGATGGCAAATTAAAGGAGGAGGCGATATCGTGACCGACGAGGTTTTTTCTGATTTTCATTTAAAGCTCGAATGGAAGATCGCCCAAAATGGAAATAGCGGTATCATGTTTTACATTCACGAAGACAGTTCACGCTACCAATGGCCCTGGATGACGGCTCCCGAAATGCAGGTGCTCGATAACCAGGGGCATCCCGATGCAAAGATCCCGACTCATCGCGCAGGAGATCTTTACGATCTGCTCTCTTGCAAACAAGAGACCGTAAGACCATTTGGCGAGTGGAACCGGGTAGAAATAATTTGTGTAAAGGGCAAGCTGGATTTTTGGCTCAATGAGGTAAATGTTGTTTCCGTGCAGCTCTGGGGAGAAGAATGGAAAAAAATGGTCGCAGCCAGTAAATTCAGTAAAATGCCGGGCTTTGGCACCTTTCAGGAAGGCCGGATCGGATTACAAGACCACGGCGACAAAGTGTGGTATCGCAACATAAAGATCAAAAGGCACTAAGAGTTCCTTTTACTCTACTTTGGCGACCTTTATAATATTGGTAGGCAAGTGAAGATGTACAGGAGTGCTACCCGTACTGACTACCACATCTCCTTTTTTCAAGAACGACCTTTCTTTTAAAATATCGATCTGGTCTTTGAAGATCTCATCAAGACTTTCTTCTTCGTCATAGTAAAAAGCTCTCACTCCCCAACTTAAACTGAGTTGGTTTACCAAAGAGCGTTCTTTTGTAAAAACATATAGATGGGCCTTGGGCCGGTAGCTGCTTAGCATAAAGCCGGTGTATCCGCTTTGTGTCATTCCTATGATGGCATCGGCACTTACATCTTGAGCCAGCTCGCAGGCATTATAACAAATGGCATCACTTAAAAAAGAAGGGGAGTGAGCCTGCGGGCGAAGCATCTCCTCGCGATTGTATTCATAGGCCTTGGCCTCAACCTCTAAAATGATACGCGTCATGGTCTCTACTACCAACTGCGGATGTTGCCCTACTGCGGTCTCGCCACTGAGCATTACGGCATCAGTTCCTTCCAGTACGGCGTTGGCCACATCCGAGATCTCGCTGCGGTTGGGCTTGGAGCGCTCCATCATGCTCTCCATCATCTGTGTGGCCACAATAACGGGCTTGGCACGGTGGATACATTTTTTGATGATGTCTTTTTGCAAAAGGGGAACGGCCTCTACCGGTAACTCAACACCCAGATCGCCACGGGCGATCATGATGGCATCGCTTTCTATTATGATATCTCTCAAATGAGAGATGGCCTGTGGCATTTCGATCTTTGCGATCACCTTGGCCTTGTGATCGTTCGTTTTGATCCGCTCTTTAAGCTGTTTGACACAGTTGGTGCTTCTCACGAAAGAAAGGGCGATCCACTCTACAGGCTGGGTAAAGATGAATGCAAGGTCGTTGAGGTCTTTTTCGGTCAGGGCAGGTAGTGAGATATTTGTTTCCGGCAAGTTCACTCCCTTTTTAGGAAGTAAGGTTCCGCCCAGCAATACCCGCACTTTTACCTCTTTTTTTGCAGTGATCTCTTCTACCATCACTTCCATCTTGCCATCATCGAGCAAGATCTTTTCTCCCTTTTTTACATCTTGGTGCAAATTGGGGTAAGAAACATAGATGCGCTCAAAATTACCCACTACTTTTTCATTGGTAAAAGTGAGTATGTCGCCTTCCTTTATGTTCATCGATCCACCCTCTATCTCACCTACACGAAGTTTCGGGCCCTGCAGGTCGGCCAAGATGGCGATGTTGTAGGGCTGTGATTTGTTGATACGTTGTATGTCTTCGATAATGCGCGCTTTGTCTTCGTGCGCACCATGCGAAAAATTAAGGCGAAACACGTTGACCCCGGCCTTGACCAGTCCCAAGAGTTGCTCATAGCTTTCGCAGGCAGGTCCTACCGTGGCTACGATCTTGGTTCTTTTGTAGGCGTGCAGTTTTCCGGCTTCGTTATCAAAACTGCGGTGTAAATATTTATCAAGATGTTTTGCCATGTTGTGCTTGTTTGTTCGAATGCTGCTTATTTAGCCAGGATCTTAACGATATTGAGCCATTCCTCATTGATGGTGCCCTTCATTTTTACGGCTTGCCCAAGTGGTATGTAGTTCATTTGGTTGTTCTGTATGCCCACAAATACATTGTGACGTCCTTCGAGCAAACTTTCTACGGCATGATAGCCCATGCGGCTGGCGATGGTTCTGTCTATACAGCTGGGTGCACCACCTCGTTGAATATGCCCCAGAATGCAAACCCTTATCTCGGCTTTGGGAAGATTCTCCTTGAGTACGCGACCCACTTCG
>Ga0208598_1000233_pt1 | contig 16737 bp, 15 predicted proteins | sample LakMenEpi22Jun12_FD_150726 | JGI IMG/M metagenome (GOLD analysis project Ga0208598, IMG submission 150726) | Freshwater microbial communities from Lake Mendota, WI - 22JUN2012 deep hole epilimnion (SPAdes) | ecosystem: Environmental > Aquatic > Freshwater > Lake > Epilimnion/Euphotic zone ... | reverse complement strand
ACCCTCCCAGCATAAAACGAACATCTGTACTAATATGAGCCCAGGGCGGGGGCATTATCCTCACAAGGTGTTGCCCCATCTTGGCCTCCGCCCAACTCCACTCCTCACCCTCCTCGCGCTTCCGCTGCTTGTTGCTGTGGCGGCGTGCGGTGGCGATGTGGTGGCCACCCCGAGCGGCGGCGCCTCGCCAGCTGCGGTGATCAATAGCGACTACGGACGCATCTGGGGGCGTCTCCCTGCCGACTTCCCCCTTCTTGCGGAGGGGAGTGCGGAGATTCGGCTCGACGTCCTCGCGAGCGGCGCCATCTTCAGTCGACAGAGCGTTGAGACCGCCGTGCGATCAACCGTTGACGAACTGCGACGCCTCGCCTGGGAGGTGGCCGAACCGGTGAAGCGTGATGGCCGCATTGAGATCAATGCGGCGCGTGACGAGGGGGCATGCACGGTTACGGTGAGTGTGGAGGCGCTCGGCTCACGAACGTCGCTCGTCGTTTATCTTAGTGAAGGTTGTCCAGCACCTTAGTAATCATGGCCGCAAGACTGGAGGAAGAGAATGCCACCAAAGCTAAAGCGCAACGAGATCGTGATGCCGCTACTCCTTGTTGGCGGCCTCACCATCCTGGTCATCCTCGTCGTTGCGGTCCAGGTGCTGGCCAAGTAGCGAACCTAGGCGCGCACACCTGCGCGCTTGATGTGCGTGGACGCAGCCTTAGCGACGCCCGCCGCCCTTTCCTCGACTTAACCCGTCGCGCTTCTGCGTGCGAATCGGCTGGCGCGGGGACATGGCTCGAAGGAATCGTCCGTACCATCCAGCAAATGCGCCCGCAAAGATTCCCGAAACGGCAACCCCGTAGAGGTCACCCGCCAGCGCACCGAGGTTGCTGAGGTTTGCGACGTTGTTGCTGAGGAATGCGCCAACTGGATTCCCTTCGGGGAGCCCAGAAAGATCCGCGGCGCTCCCAACGACGAGAGAGCCAAAATACGTCAGCACCCCAAAGATTCCTCCAAGCATCCATGAGCCGCGACGCGTCAGCATCCCTCCCATGAACGCCACAACAAATGCTGGAGGGAGGAGGACGGTCTGAACGGCGAGTTGGACAAGGTTTGAGCTGATGGTGCCCGGCTGGACACTCAAAATAATGGTGGCCACCGTGGCAATCAACGGGACAAAGAAGGCGCGCGTGCGAAGGATTGCAGGAAGCGCGCGCAGGTCGTCCTTGAACGGGATGCGTCCAAAGGATCCACGGAACGCGGCACGGAACCCGATGCCAGTTTCGACGCGTGGCTGCGGAGCGCTGGGCTTGACCGCTAGATCCGTGGAGGTCTCAGCAACCATCGGCTGATCGCCCGCAGCCTCTCGCTCTCGTGCCGCGATGCGGCCGCGGCGTCGGACCTCTGCTCGCTCGTTTGCGTGTCGTGAACTCATGGCTCCTCCTTCATGCTCCCCCGCAATCCTAGACGCTCTCCCGCATCAGTACGGCAGTGGTACAAGGCTTTCGAGACACTCATCGCCTCGGCCCGCCCAGCACAAGGGGGCGCGATGCGTAAGGCCACACTTTTCTCCACACTGCTCATCACCCTGCTGGCAAACCAACTCGCGCACCCTCAACCTGTCCGCGGTGAGGAGCGAGCGTCACTTCTCATCAGTGAAGTCCTCACTGGTGGAACAACCGCAGTGGACGAGTACGTTCGGATTGAGGCGAGCGGTGGGCTTCCTGTTGATCTGCGTGACACTGAGTTGGTCTACATCAGTGCGAGCGGCCTCACCACGAGGCGCTTGGTCAATCTGACGATCGCAGCGAGTCTCGCACCCGGAGGCTCGCTGCTACTTGCACACGCGCTTGGATCGTTTGCTTACTCCGCGCAGCTGACATGGAGCGAAGGCATTGCAAGTAGTGGCGGAGTCCTTCAGCTCCGCCGCGTTGGTGCGCCCATGGAGATCCTTGATGCAGTGGCATGGGGGAGCGCTGCACTCAACGCGGGTGGAGAGGGGCTCCCCGCGCCCGCACCGCCGGCTGGGACTCCACTGCGAAGAGCGCGAAGCGCGAGCGGTGCACTCGTGGACACGAACATGAACAGTGCAGACTTCGCACACGAAGTTCCGCCGAGCCCCACGCCGTCACTAACTCCATCACCCTCCAGCACACCAACTCCGGCGGCACTCAACGTCGATGAAGCGCGCACCGCACTCGTGGGCACACAGATTCGAGTTCGTGGAGTGATCACCGCACTCCCTGGTGAGTTGGCAGAGCCGCTCCTTGCGGCGCTCAGCGACCCAACGGAGGGAACAGGCCTATTCGTACAACTCCCGCCCACGGCGGCTGGCCTCTTGCGTGGCCAGCTTGTTGAGGTGAGCGGTCTCCTCACGCTGCGGCGCCAAGCGCTGACACTCGTCGCGACTGCGGCGCCGCTCCTTGTCGGGAGCGTTGGAGTTCCACTGGCGCTTGCAGTGCAGCGACCCGCGCCAGGGGCGTGGGCGTGGGAGACGTGGGAGGGGCGGCGCATCCGAGTCGAGGGAGTGCTCGCTGGAAGCCCTACCTCGCTCGCGAACGGGGCGATCAGCCTCAGGATTCGTCTCGGTTCGGGAGAGGAGCTACTCGCAGCGGCAAGCAGCAGCGTGGCGTCAACCCTACCCACGGCGCTGCAAGAGGGAGGCCGGCGAATCCGCGCAGAGGGCCTGATCCACCAGCGCGGCTCTGTTGGAGGTGGGGGGTATCGCCTATGGCTCGACCCTGTAATCGGACTCACCTCAGCACCGCAGACGTCTGCAGGTGGGGAAGTTGTAGGGGATTCTGGAGGGGTGACGGCACCAGCCGTGCCAGATCCACTCCCGCTTGGCGCGCCCACAATTGCAGTCCCAGAGGGGGCGGGTCGAGGCTGGCTCAGGGAGATTGTTACATCCCTTCGAGTGGACGAAGGGCGACTGGAGCTCTGGCGTGAGGGGGTGGTGAGGCTGGTCGTGCTCCCGTCGTGCGGGGAGCCTGTTGACCACGAGGGGGAGGCTCCCTATCCTGAACCTCGGTGATTGCTCGTGGGGGCCTTCGGGTCGGATCGGGCGCTCCGCGGTCGGCATGTTGCCGGACGCGCTCTATGCCCCGAGTGGGGTTGTAGTGGACCGCGCGGAGGATGCGCGACCCAAGGGAGGTTCAAAACATGCCTGAGGTGTATTGCGTTAAGTGCAAGGCCAAGCGAGAGGCCATTGACACGAAGAAGGTCACGATGAAGAACGGCAAGCCAGCGCTTTCCGGCATCTGCCAGAAGTGCGGCACGAAGGTCTTCAAGATCGGTGGCTGATTTTCAGCTCGCGCTCGCGTAACTGCGAACGCTAAGCGGCCCAACGGCCCTCGACCGGGAGACCGGGCGGGGGCCGTGCCGCTTCACACAGCGATTTATCCACAACGCCACCGAAGAGTTATCCACAACGGGGTGCGCGCGTAGCGCTTCACCGAGCAGCGAATGAACGGAGAGCTAACTGATGCAGCCACCCGCTGATGCAACGGTGCTCGCACTTGACCTTGGCGGCACACAGGTGCGCGCCGCACTCGTGCGTGCAGACGGCACACGACTTGGTCGCGCAGCGGCGCCAACACCAGCAGCTGATGGACCTGCAGCCGTAGTGGCTGCATGCATCGCCACACTGCAGCTCGCACGCGAGAACGCCACACGTGAAGATGCCGCCGCCGTCTCACGCCTTGTTGGTATTGGGATCAGCGCACCAGGGCCACTCAACCCGTGGACCGGGATTGCGGTGGAGCCGGCGAATCTTGGCCCACGCTTCCCAGGCACCGATCTTGCGGGGCCGATCGGCGCCGCACTCGGGCTCCCCGTCTTCCTTGAGCACGACACGAAGGTGGCGATCCTCGGCGAGCGTGCGTTTGGCGCGGGGAGTGGCATTGACGATCTGATGTATCTCACGATCAGCACTGGCTTCGGTGCTGCGGCGTTGAGTGGTGGTCACCTGCTGACGGGGCCAGACGACACGGCGCTCGAACTTGGGCATGTGCCGATTTCGCTCGACGGTCCACGCTGCAGCTGCGGCGGCACGGGGCACCTTGAGGCGCACGCGTCAGGTTGGGCGCTCGCTGCGGCGGGAGCCACCGCCGCCATGAGCGGCGCGAGCCCGTGGCTTGCCAACTGGGAGTCCACACATTCGGGCGAGGCGATCAGCGCGAAGACGGTCGCGGCCGCGGCCGCGGCGGGTGACGCCACCGCTGACGAGATTCTTGAGCGCGCCCTCCTCGCCGTTGGGCGAGCGGTCGCCGGCTACGTCAATACCTTCAATCCGGTGCGGATCATCATTGGCGGCTCGCTCGCTGAGGCGCACTGGGATCGCCTTACCAAACGGATCAGCCACGAGATCGGCGAGAATGCCTTTAAGGTCCCTGGGCGGCGCGTCAGCATCAAGCCGGCGCAGCTCGGCGGGGACGTCAGCCTCGCGGGGTGTCATCCTGTCGTGGTTGGTCGGCTCGGCAACCCAGCCTGGGAGCGCGCGGTTGCGGTGAATAAGGCAGCGAAGTAAGTGAGGTTGTAAGTGACGATTCGTGTAGGGATCAACGGTTTCGGTCGCATCGGGCGTCAGAGCTTGAAGGCGATCATTGAGCGCGCCCCTGAGGTTGAGGTGGTGGCGGTCAACGACCTTGTGGATCCTGAGATGAACGCGCTCCTCTTCAAGCACGACTCTACCTACGGCACATTCCCAGGCACGGTGGTTGCCGAGGGTGACGAACTTGTCATCAACGGGAAGCGGATCAAGGTCCTCGCCGCAAAGGATCCCGCCGAGCTTCCATGGGGAGCGATGGGCGTGGACATCGTTGTTGAATCCACTGGCATCTTCACGGATGCAACGAAGGCTGCGGCACACCGGACCGCTGGCGCAAAGAAGGTGATCATCAGCGCGCCAGCAAAGAACGAGGACGTTACGATTGTGCTCGGCGTCAATGATGATCGTTATGATCCATCAAAGCACCACATCATCTCCAACGCCAGCTGCACCACGAACTGCCTCGCCCCTGCGGCGAAGGTGGTGATGGACACGTTCGGCATTCGCCGTGGCCTGATGACCACGATGCACAGCTACACCAACGATCAGCGCATCCTTGATGTTGCGCACAAGGATCCGCGCCGGGCTCGTGCCGCAGGACAGAACATGATTCCAACCACCACTGGCGCCGCTACGGCCCTCGCACTCGTGATCCCTGAGTTGAAAGGGAAGTTTGACGGATACAGCGTGCGCGTCCCAACACCAACGGTGAGCCTGATCGACTTCACCGCCGAGCTGGAGCGACCGGCAACGATCGAGCAGATCAATGACGCCTTCCGCATCGCGGCGAGTGGGCCAATGAAGGGGATCCTCGGTGTTTCAGATGAACCACTCGTCTCCTCTGATTTCCGTGGCGACTCCCGCTCCGCAATCATTGACTCTGCCAGCACCATGTTGCTCGGCGACAACTTCGCCAAGGTAGTGGCCTGGTATGACAACGAGTGGGGTTACAGCTGCCGCATTGCGGATCTCGTGAAGTTCGTGGCCACTCGTGGCTGAGAAGAAGGGCATCCTCTCGCGCCTCTTTAAGGTACCTACACCGGCGAAGCCCGCCCCGAAGAGGGCAGTAAAACCTGCGTCAAAGCCTGCACCAAAGCCTGCCGCGAAACCTGCAGCAAAGCCCGCAGCGAAGCCTGTGTCGGCGAAACCTGCGCCAAAGGCTGCAGCGAAGACTGCGTCCGCGAAGCAAGTTCCGAAGCCAGCCCCGAAGCCAACCCCGAAGCCGGTGGTGAGGACAGCAACACTCGTTCCGCCAAAACCATCTGCAGGGAAGCCCGGAGTGAACCTTGGAGCGCCAAAGATGGCGCCAAGCCGCCCGGCCAATCGACCGCAGGTAAAGCCTGGCCCGCCACTCCCACCGAAGGGGGCGACACAGGCATCAGGCGCATCGGCTGGAGGACCAAGTCGCCCAGCGAATCGCCAGGGGTCTAAGCCCTCCGCGAAGTCGTCGAGTTCACCAGCGACTCCGGCGCCGGTGGCGCGCGTTGCACCACGTCAGCGACCGCTGAGCAGCGGCCCGCGTCGAATTGCGACCAACCTCTATTCGGCCACTGGGAAGCGAACGATTCGTGAACTTGATGCACGAGAGATGCGCGTCCTCTTGCGAGTTGACTTCAATGTGCCGCTCTCCGACGGAAAGGTGGTTGATGACTCGCGCATCCGAGCGGCGGTCCCAACCATCAAGGCGCTCCTTGAGGACGGTGCATCAATCGTGATCGCATCACACCTCGGACGTCCTGACGGAAAGGTCGTTGATGGACTTCGACTTCGCCCCGCAGCCGAACGACTCGCGCATCACTTACAGATGATGGTTCCCACCACGGGGGACGCACTCGGCGTGGGGACCGAAGATGCGGTGAAGCGTCTGCGGCCAGGCGAACTCGTCCTGTTGGAGAACGTGCGCTTCCATGCGGGCGAAGAGAAGAATGATCCGGCCTTTGCGGCAAAGCTCGCCTCGTATGCCGACGTCTTCGTCAACGATGGATTCGGCGCGGCACACCGCGCACATGCGAGCACCGTGGGTGTGGCTGGGATTCTCCCTTCGTACGTTGGTCTCCTCATGGAGAGCGAGGTGGAAGCGCTTTCAAACTTGCTGGACAAGCCGAGCCGGCCATTCGCAGCCATCGTTGGCGGCGGAAAGGTTTCAGGGAAGGTTGCCGTCCTTGAGGCACTGATCCAAAAGGTTGACCTCCTCATCCTTGGCGGTGGGGTGGCGAACACGTTCCTTGTGGCATCCGGGCGGAGTGTCGGCAAGAGCCTCTATGAGTCAAAGATGGTGGAGCATGCGCGCCGAATCCTGAAGCTCGCAGCGGAGCGTGGCGTGAAGGTGCTCCTCCCTGTTGACGGTGTTGTTGCAAAAGAGGTCACGCGCGGGACAGAGTTCAAGGTGGTCTCAACGGAGAAGCTCCCGGCCAGCTGGCACATGGTTGACCTTGGGCCTGACTCCATCACTGCGATGCGCGAAGCGCTGTCGTCGGTGAAGACGATCCTCTGGAACGGCCCACTCGGAGTATTTGAGATCCCCGCGTTCGGCACTGCAACACGTGAGCTTGCGAAGCTTGCCGCAGAGAAGGCAGAGGCGGGTGCAACCGTTGTCGTGGGAGGCGGAGATAGCATTGCGGCACTCCAGCAGCTGAACCTTGCCGGGAAGATGACGCACATCTCTACGGGCGGCGGCGCATCGTTGGAGTATCTGGAGGGGCGAGACCTCCCTGGGCTCGCGGTGATCCCAACCGCCGGCTCACCGTTTGAGACGATGCCGATCCTCTGGGAGGCGCCGAAGCCAGAGAAGAAGCCGGCACCAAAGCCGAAGGCGCCTGCGAAGAAGAGCGAATGAGCGATCGAATCGCTCGCCTACACGCGCGCGAAATCCTTGACTCTCGCGGCAACCCCACCGTCGAGGTTGAGGCGCATCTTGAGAGCGGTGCGTTCGGTCGTGCCGCGGTCCCCTCTGGTGCAAGCACTGGCGCGCATGAGGCGATTGAACGACGCGACGGCGACAAGAAGCGATACGGCGGCAAGGGGGTGCTCCAGGCGGTTGCATCGGTGAATGGTGAGATCGCTGATGCGCTCACTGGCGTCAGTGTGGAGTCGCAGCAGGGCCTCGACGCACAGTTGGTGGCCCTCGACGGAACGCCGAACAAGGGACGCCTCGGCGCAAACGCGCTCCTCGGCGTCTCACTCGCCGCGGCACATGCACGTGCTGCTGAACAGGGCGTGGAACTGTACGAGTCACTCGGCGGCGAAGGCGCCGTAACGCTCCCCTTGCCGCTGCTCAACATCTTGAACGGCGGGAAGCACGCGGAGCAGTCAACGGACTTCCAAGAGTTCATGGTTGTCCCGTACGGGTTTGATACGTACGGTGAGGCGCTTCGCGCAGGTGCAGAGATCTTTGCCGCACTACGGACACATTTGCACGAACGTGGACTTGCAACGGGGCAGGGTGATGAGGGCGGCTTTGCGCCGAGCCTCCCCTCCAACGAAGCCGCGCTCGACGCACTGTTGATGGCGATTGAGCGCGCCGGATACACGCCAGGTGAGCAGGTTGGGATTGCCATTGACGCCGCCGCCACCGAGCTGCTCACGAGCAACGGTGGATACGAACTGAAACGAGAGGGGCGAACGCTGACGAGCGGAGAACTGATTGAGATGTGGGCGGCGTGGAGCGCCAAGTATCCAATTGTGAGCATCGAAGATGGGCTCGCTGAGGACGATTGGGACTCCTGGAGCGCGCTCGTGCAGTCCATCGGCACATCCGTTCAAATTGTTGGCGATGACCTCTTAGTAACGAACGTCACACGCATTGAGCGAGCGATCAGCGCGCGCGCCGCAACGGCGCTGCTGGTCAAGCCGAATCAGATCGGAACGCTGAGCGAGACCCTCGGCGCAATCGGCGCCGCCCGCGGTGCTGGTTGGTCCGCAATTCTCAGCCATCGCTCCGGCGAAACCGAAGACACCACGATTGCAGACCTTGCAGTGGCGACGAATGCTGGACAGATCAAGACCGGAGCCCCGTCACGCTCTGAGCGTGTCGCCAAGCTCAACCGACTCCTTCGGATCGAGTCCATTCTTGGTGCGCGCGCAATCTTCCCCGGTCGTGCTGCAATCGCACGGGGGAAGAAGTGAGCCGCTACGTGGACCGCGGTGCCAACGTTGCGGCGGTCGTTGGTATTGGCATGGCGCTCACAATCGCCGTCAGCTTCCTGATGGTGATCCCAATCGATCCCGCCTACCTCGTCCTTGCCCCGCTCTCCGGCCTGCTCATTGGGTGGTACGGGAATCAGCGCGCGGAGCAACTTCGAAGCCGACCAGGGCGCGTCCTTGCAAACGCCGCCTGGAGTGGTCTCATCACTGGAGTCACCTTCGCGCTCCTCTTCCTCGCGGTGAAGCTCTTCTTCTTCTCGCTGGATCCCGGCTACCGCGACGAGAGGAGTGGCGGCGCGCTCACCTGTCAGGCGGGACCGGCCTGTGTGTACGCGCGATATCAGGCGGCAGAGGGCGGCGCCGACGCGTTGACCGAAGAAGGGATCACCGATCAGGCGAGCTTTACTGACTGGTACTGGACGGGCCAGATGGGGAGCGCGCAACTCTTGATTGGGAGCACGCTCGGCGCGGCTCTACTCGGTGGGCTGCTTTATCTGCCAGGTGCGCCACGCGTCGTGCGTAAGGAGAGCGATCCCGCAACTTTGTAAGTTGGAGGGCGTTCGCGACGAACGTCGCGTTAACTACTCGCTCTTCGCACTCTTCTTCGTTGCGGCCTTCTTTGCGGCTGGCTTCTTCGCGGCTGGCTTGGCGGCGAGTGCCTTCGCTTCAATCGCCTTTGCGGCGGCGGCCTTGGTGGCCGCTGCGCGCTTGGCGCCTGAAATTGCCGCCTTCTTCTTCGCCTTCTTCACGACGATCGCCGTGGTGGTTCCGGTTGGGCTCGCCTTCGCGGCGGCCGCCTTCTTGGCGAGTCGTGACTTACGTCGGGCGGCGGCGTTCTTGTGAATCGCACCGCTCTTGGCGGCACGGTCGAGCGCGCTCGCTGCGGCAGAGACTGCGGCAGTGGCATCGCCCGTCTTCTTCCCGGTGAGGATGGCAACGGCGCTCGTCACGCGGCTCTTCGCCTCGGTGCGCTTCGGCTGCTGGACGGCGCCGCGTCGGGCGGAGGCGCGAACCTCCTTGAGGGACTGCGGCGTTCGTGCGCCCTTGTACGTACGAGGGGTCTTTCCCATTCCATCACTCCATCAACTTCAGGGGCTCAGAGCGAGCCGTCGGGCGATCGTAGCAGAGGGGAGCCCCTCACTCGCCCAGCCAGGAGGCCGCTCCGCTGGGAGGTACGGGGGCGACCGACGGCAAGTGCCGCGTCGTGCGATTCTTGAGGGGATATGAGTGACATCCCCCAGTCCCGACTGCGCAACTTCAGCATCATCGCGCACATTGACCACGGCAAGTCCACGCTCGCCGACCGGCTGTTGGAGGCCACCCACACGGTGGATCCGCGCCAGATGACGTCACAGATGCTCGACTCCATGGATCTGGAACGGGAGAAGGGGATCACGATCAAGGCACGCGCGGTGCGCCTTGAGTACGTGGCGGCCGACGGTCTGAACTACGGCCTCAACCTGATCGACACACCGGGGCATGTGGACTTCGCCTATGAGGTTTCGCGCAGCCTGCAGGCATGTGACGGCGCAATCCTTGTGGTGGATGCGAGCCAAGGGATTGAGGCGCAGACGCTCGCCAACGTGCACCTGGCAATGAAGATGGGACTCGTCATCATTCCGGTACTCAACAAGATCGATCTCCCAGCCTCGGACCCTGAGGCGGTGATGAACGAGTTGGAGGAGACGCTCGCGATCCCACGCGAAGAGGTGATCCTTGCGTCGGCGAAAGAGGGGAAGGGGATCCCGGAGATCTTGGAGGCGCTCGTGAAGCGCATCCCTGCACCGAGCGGACCACTCGATGCGCCGCTGAAGGCGCTCGTCTTTGACTCGCACTACGACACGTATAAGGGCGTGGTGAACTACATCCGCGTACAAGAGGGTCGGCTGAAGATGGGCGAGGCGATCACGATGATGGGCTCGGGCGCGCAGTGCGTTCCGGTTGAGCTCGGCTACTTCCGACCGCAACACGTGCCCGTGCAGGAGCTTCAGGCTGGCGAAGTTGGTTACATCGCAACGGGCTTGAAGAGCGTGCGCGACGCGCGCGTCGGTGACACCGTTACCACCACACTTAACTCGGCAACCGTGCCGCTCCCTGGTTATCAGGTTGCATTGCCACTCGTCTTCGCGGGGCTCTACCCACTGAGCGGCGATGATTACCCGGCGCTCCGCGAAGCGCTGGAGAAGTTGCACCTGAACGATGCCAGTTTCACCTTTGAGGCCGAATCATCGGCTGCGCTCGGTTTCGGGTTCCGTTGCGGCTTCCTCGGCCTCTTGCACATGGAGATCGTGCAGGAGCGTCTTGAGCGCGAGTTCAACCTCCAGTTGATCGCTTCGGCACCATCCTGCAAGTACCAGGTGCACCTGAGCAACGGAAAGGGGGAGCTGCTGATCAACAACCCGGCGCAGCTGCCGAGCCCGAACCATATTGATGAGATTCGCGAGCCGTGGGTGAACGCATCAATCGTCACCCCATCCCACTACATCGGCACGATCATGGACCTCTCTACAGATAAGCGCGGCATCTTTGATGGGATGGAGTACCTAGATGAGAAGCGCGTGGTGATGAGCTTCCAAATCCCGCTCGCTGAACTGATCGTGGACTACTTTGATCAGCTTAAGAGCAGGACGCAGGGGTATGCATCCCTTGACTACGTTGAGTCGGAGTATCGCGTGGCGCCGCTCGTGAAGCTCGACATCTTGGTGAACGGTGAGCCTGTTGATGCTCTGAGCACCATCATCCACCGCGACCGAGCGCAGGGCTCCGGACGCAACCTCGCCTCCAAGTTGAAGGAATTGATCCCGCGCCAGATGTTTGAGGTGCCAATCCAGGCGGCGATCGGCGGGACGATCATTGCGCGTGAGACGGTGAAGGCGGTGCGCAAGAACGTGCTCGCCAAGTGCTACGGCGGAGACATCACGCGCAAGAAGAAGCTCCTCGAGAAGCAGAAGGAGGGGAAGGAGCGAATGAAGCGCGTTGGCTCCGTTGAGATCCCACAAGAGGCCTTCCTCGCCGTGCTTCGCACCGATAGTGATTAGTCCGCAGCCACCGCGCGGTCTCTACCTTCACGTCCCCTTCTGTCGCTCGCTCTGCCCCTACTGCGACTTTGTGGTGATTGCAGGCGCCGCCGCCTTCGGCCCGCGATCACGGATGGGTGGATATCTGCGCGCAGTGGAGCGCGAGATCGATCTGCGCGCCACCGCGAGTGACAAGGCGTTTGGAGCCCTTGGCAGCGCGTTGCGCACGGGTGACGGCACTCGCGCGCCGCTCGAGAGTCTCTATTTAGGCGGCGGTACACCTTCGCTCCTTCCAGAGGAGGCGCTTGCCGGACTGATCGCGCGCGTGCGTGATCGATTCGGACTCGCAGACGGCGCAGAGGTCACCTTGGAGTGCAACCCGGGGGCTGATGAGCGCGGCGATGCGCGCGCTGCGGTCCAGGCGGGGGTGACGCGGTTCAGTATTGGCGTGCAGAGCATGAACACTGCGGCACTTCGCGACCTTGGCCGCCGTCACGGTCCAGGCGATGTGGTGGAGAGTGTGGCGGCGGCACGCGCCGCGGGCGCGACGAGCGTCTCCATCGATCTACTCGCCGATCTCCCCGACGTCTCTTTGGAGTCGTGGTCAACGTCGCTGAGTGACGCGATTGCACTTGCCCCTGACCACATCAGCGTCTATGCGCTCACCCTCGCCACCGAAGGGGCTGATGCTGGCAACGCGGACGATCGACTCGCCACACCCGCCGGTGCACTTGCATGGCGTACGCGCGCCGTGGCCGCACAAGATGAGGAACGCGGCGCGGAGGAGTTGGAGCTACTCGACACCGCACTTCCTGCCGCCGGATTCAACTGGTACGAGATCAGCAACTGGGCCCGTGCTGGGCACCGCTCGCGCCACAATCAGCTCTACTGGGAGCGCGCTCCGGTAGAGGCGGTCGGACCAGGTGCGCACGCATTTGATGGCGCTGCGCGGCGCTGGAACTCGGCGAACCTAGATGCGTGGGAGGCCTCGTTGCACGCGGGTGAACTGCCGCCCGGCGGTGTGGATGCGCCGCTCAGCGAGCACGACGCAGCGGCGGAGGGACTCGTGCTCTCGTTGCGCATGTCGAACGGCGTTCTCCGTGATGAAGTGATTCGCGGTGGCTTCAGCGATGCGCTGGCCTGGGGCGAGACAAACGGACTGCTCGGCGCGCACCCTGATGACAGCGCACGGGTGCAGCTGACGCTGCGCGGCCGACTCTTGAGCAACGAACTCTTCTCGCGAATTGTCTAGCGGCGCGAGGACTCTCTAGCGGCGCGCGATGCTCCAGGCAGCGCAGCGCGCTGCGGTTGATCAGTTAGGAGCCGCGAGGTCTCGACGCGGGAACTTGTAGAAGGCCCACGCGGCGGAGAGCGCAGTGAGGGTGACGAAGATGAGCGCCTCTGCAGGATCGGCTGTCTGATCAAGGATGCCCTCTGGTGAGAAGTGATTGAAGAGCGAGAGGAATTGATAGGGCTCCATCACATCCCAGAACGATCCAAGCACCTCCACGATGTAGTTCGCCATGATCAGTCCCACAGTGATCGCCATGGCGGGTGGCGTGCGATCAAAGCTACCGCTCGCCGCGATCGCAAATGTGGCGAACGAGCCCCAGAAGAGCGCTCCCGCTGCGAAGAGTGAAGGGAGCTGTTCAACAACGAGCTCGCTGGTCACCCCCGCGATCTGTGCACCGATGATCGTCCCGAGCACGTAGGCGGCGGATGCGAGCGTTGCGCCGATCCATCCTTCCAACATCATCGTGGCCATGATCGTGCGCCGCGAGATCGGTCGACTGAGGAGGAGTTCAAGCGTTCCGCGCTGGCGTTCGCCACTGATTGAGCCAACGGTGAGTCCAGCACTCAAGATCCCAAAGAGCGCGATGGAGATTGGATGAATGAAGCCCACGGAGATCGTTCCCGAGAGCGTGGAGAAGTTCCCCGGCGGGGTAGGTCGGCCATCAAGCTGATCGACAAATGCCTTGTAGATCACGGGGAAGAGGAGCGACCAGAGCACCACAACGGCAAGGCCAACAATCAGGCGGATGCGGTGTCCACGAACGAGGCGTTGAAGGAGAATAAGGTTGATCATCGCGACCTCTTCCGCTTCGCTGCGGGACGCTTCGCTGCCGGGCGCTTGGTGACCTTGCGCGTTGTGGTCGTTCGCTTCACTGGCGCACGTCGGGTGCGGCTGATTGGCGTCGCAACTTCGGGCGCCATCTGCACGGTGTTGCGGGTGCTATTGCCGTAGTAGGACATGAACGCCTCCTCAAGGCTTGCCGCCTCAACGAGCAGGTCGCGCAACCCTGCAGACTGCAGTCGCTTGACGAAGTTCGGGATCGCCGCCGCCTCTGCATCGCAACTGATGCGAACGCCAGTCTTCCCCTCGGAGGTGATCTTCAGGTTGCTGATCCCCGCAGTAGCGGTGAGGCGAAGTGGCTTCCGCGCCACGAGCGCTTCAATGCGACGCCGGCGGAATCGCACCAGTGACTCAACGCTCTCCAGCGCAACGAGCTGACCGCCGCGAACGATTGCCACGCGGCTGCAGATGCGTTCAACTTCGCTGATCAGGTGGCTGCTGAAGAAGACGGTGCGTCCAAGTGCAACGCGCTCAAGGAGCAGCTCTTGAAGCGATCGCTGCATCAGTGGGTCAAGACCCTCAGATGGTTCGTCGAGGATCAAGAGTTCAGGATCCGTCTCCATTGCCTGAACGACGCCAATCTTTTGGCGCATGCCACGGCTGTAGTCGCGCACCGGTCGCTTCAAGATGGTGTCGCTCAGCTCAAGCGCCTCCATGATTCGATGCCGTAGGAGGGAAGGTCGACCGCTGAGGGCACGCATGTGATCGAGGTACTCCCGACCGCTCATATAGTCGTAGACGGCGAAGCCAGACGGGAGATAGCCAACGCGGCGGCGAATCGCCACCGAATCCTTCACGACATCAAGGCCGAGTACGCTCGCTGAGCCACTCGTGGGGTGGAGGAAGCCGAGCAGCGTTCGGATTGCCGTGCTCTTCCCAGCGCCATTCGGGCCGAGGAAGCCGAAGAGTTCGCCCTGGCGGATCTCAAGGCTGAGCGTCTGGAGCGCCTTGATCTCGCCGTTGCGGCCGTAGTGCTTTGAGAGCGCCTGCGTCTGAATCGCGAAGGTTGAGTCATTGGGCATGCCGTGAGTTTACGACTTTGACCAGAAGTGGCCACACCCCATAGACTGAACTTGGCACTCGAAGGGTTCTGAGTGCCAGCATGAAGGGGGTGGACCGGTGCGAAGGCAGCGAAGGACGGGGCTCCTCGACGACCGCGCCCGCCTGATCCTCCGCGCCTTGGTGGAGGAGCACATTCGTACCGCCCTCCCCGTCGGCTCCGCCTCCATTGCCGACAGCTACCGACTCGGTGTCTCTTCAGCAACGGTGCGAGGAGTTCTCGCCGAACTTGAGGAGCTCGGCCTCGTCGCCCAACCGCACACCTCGGCCGGGCGAATCCCAACGGACCAGGGGTATCGAACCTATGCGGTGGAGATCGCCGTCCCCGACGAGGTGACGGAGGTTGACCGATTGATGATCCGCCACCAGTTCGGCCAGGCCGAAGGTGGGGCCGATCAGTGGTTCCGCATTGCGGCAAGTACGTTGGCGCACTCAACTCGCGTTGCTGGCCTCGCCACGCCGATGCGACCAACCTCCGCCAGTCTCCGCCATGTTGACCTGGTGAGCAGCGCCGATCGCCTCGCCACCCTTGTTGCCGTGGTGAGTGACGGCAGCGTCCGCCCCACACTCCTCCCGCTTCCTGAGGGCGTTGATCAGGATCAGCTCACGAGTATTTCCAGCCGGCTGAATGCAAGTCTGATCGGCTGCACGGCGGACCAGATTGAGGCGCGTGCAGGCGCGCTCGCCGAAGCCACCCCACTTCGCGCCGTCACGCGCAGCGTGATGGAGCGACTCGCCAAGCAACTGCGCGAGGCTGACGCCGCCTCGGTCGAGCAGGTCTTTAGCGACGGCCTTCTCAACGTGATGGAGGCGCCTGAGTTCGCCGACAGCGCGAGGCTCCGCAACGTCTTCACCGCGCTCGAAGGTCGCGGCTACCTCGGCCAGCTGGTGCGCGAGGTCTCCCAAGGGAACAGCGTGCAACTCTTCATTGGCAGTGAGAATGCGCCGACCGAAATGCACGGCGTCTCACTCGTCCTCGCCCCCTACGGAATCCCTGGTCGCGCACTCGGCGTGGTCGGGGTGCTCGGCCCAACCCGGATGCCGTACCCCCGAGCAGTGGGGACGGTGCGTTATGTCGCCACCCTCCTCTCAGAGCTGGTCGGCCGCTTCCACGCCGCGTAGCCCCTTAGCCCCTTAACCGCCCGGCCCGCGCGGCCCGCGCAGGCCCCTGAAGTCTTCCCCCTTGACGCCCGCTGCCGCCCGTCGTATTCTCCCCGAAGTGAGTTAGCACTCGCATCAAGAGAGTGCTAACTTGTGCGAGAGGCGGGGCTGAGCCCTGCACGAACACGAAGGAGAGCACAATGGCAGGACGACCCTGGAGCACCAAGGAGCGCGAGGAGCCAGCTGAAGAGGTGGGCACCGATCAGGCCGCCACTGAGCAGGCTCAGGGTCCCCTTGAGGCTGCCCTGCTGGAGCGCGACGAGCAGATCGCCGCACACCAGCGGACCGCCGCAGACTTCGCCAACTTTCGTCGCCGCACCGCCGAAGAGCGGGAGCGCGAGGCGGGACTCGCAAGTGAGGCACTCCTCCTGAAGACGCTCGCCGTGGTGGACGACCTTGACCGCGCCCTCGCCTCACTCCCGGAAGGGCTGAAGAGCGAGCCGTGGGTTGAGGGGATCGCCGCGATCCATCGCAAGCTTCTCGCCGTGATGGAGAGCGAAGCGGCGCGACCGTATGAATCGATCGGTCTGCCATTTGATCCACGCGAACACGAAGCGGTTGCACAGGTGCCGTCGAGCGGCAAACCGCCGGGAGAGGTGCTTCAAGAGCACCGCAAGGGCTGGAAGATTCGTGATCGAATCCTTCGCCCAGCGGTCGTCTCAGTTGCGGCCGACTAAATCGCA
>Ga0208598_1000231_pt1 | contig 16793 bp, 16 predicted proteins | sample LakMenEpi22Jun12_FD_150726 | JGI IMG/M metagenome (GOLD analysis project Ga0208598, IMG submission 150726) | Freshwater microbial communities from Lake Mendota, WI - 22JUN2012 deep hole epilimnion (SPAdes) | ecosystem: Environmental > Aquatic > Freshwater > Lake > Epilimnion/Euphotic zone ... | reverse complement strand
GTGGATACGCGAACCGGCGAATACCAGACGCGCGTCTGATCACGCTGCCCGCCCCAGAAGAGGCACTCAGCGTCTCTGAAGTTGCGGCACGCATCCGTGCCCAAATCAGCGAAGATCCGCTCCTGGCATCGTGCGCGGTCATTGGCGAAGTGCAGAGCAGCATGCGCAGCACGGCGGGGCACGAGTACCTCACGCTACGCGACGCTGAGTCTACGCTCGATGCGGTCCGGTTCCGCGGAAGCATTCGCCCTGGTGAGGATGTTCCAGCGGTCGGTGAGGTCGTGATCTTGATCGGCAGGATTGATCTCTACACCCCGCGCAGCAGGTATCAGTTGATTGCGAGCACGCTGATTCGCCCAGGCGGGATCGGACTCCTCTCACAGGAACTTGAGGCGCTGAGACGGAAGCTCCAGGCTGAAGGTCTCTTTGATGCGGCCCGTAAACGCCCAATCCCCCTTGCACCACTAGGGATTGCAATCGTCACCTCTCGCTCGGGCGCGGTGCTGCACGATGTGATTCGCGTCCTGCGCGGATCTGCGCCACAGACGCGACTCCTTCTCGTCCATGCCCCAGTCCAAGGTGCGACCGCCCCAGCGGAACTCGCGGAAGCCATTCGGCGTGCGAATGCGCATGCGGCTCGAGAGGCGCGCGCGGGGATTGGGAGCGCGCCGAGCGTGATCCTCCTTGCGCGAGGCGGAGGATCAAGTGACGATCTGTCTGCCTTTAACAGCGAGGAGCTCTTGCGCGCGATCGCCGCCTCCCAACTTCCGGTGCTCTCCGCCGTAGGGCACGAATCGGATGTGACGCTGGCAGATCTCGTCGCGGATGATCGTGCAGGGACGCCGAGCATTGCGGCGGCACGACTCTCACCGAACCTTGATCTGATTCGCGCCCGACCGCTGCAACTGCTCGGCCGTGCATATCAGGAGATGCAACGCATCGTCCTTCAGTGTGCGGCTGAACTTCGCGAAGAGGGGCGTTCCTTGATTGCAATCGGACCCGAGAATCAGATTGAACGAGAGGAGGAACGCCTCGCACAGATGGGGGACGACCTTATGCGCGGGGCGCGACTCTCCCTTCGCGGGGCGGCGCACCAGGTGCGGCAGGCGCACCTCCTCCTTGCCGCCCTCTCGCCGCTCGCCATTCTCTCTCGTGGATATGCCATGGTTGAAGGGGGAGACGGGTCGATTGTGCGCTCATGGCGACAAGCTCCCGTTGGGCGTGAGATTCTAGTGCGGCTCGCCGAGGGGTCACTTGTGGCGAACGTGAAGCGCAGCGAAAAGGGGGGTCGAGATGGCGGCAAAGCGTCCTAAGTCGACCGGCGGCGCGCTCCCCGAAGAGTTTGAAGCGACGATGCGCGAGCTTCGCAGTATCGTAGAGCGACTCGAATCAGAAGATGGCGGCCTTGAAGCCGCTGTCACCCACTTTGAGCGTGGCGTGAAGCTACAGCAGCACGCACAGAAGCAGCTTGAGGCTGCGCGACTGCGGATTGAAGAGCTGCTCCCTGAGGGTGGGCTGGCGGAGCTTGACGCAGATGATGACGAGGAGGAGCAGTGAGCGTTGAGCCGCGCAAGGTTGTGGACGAAGGGATCGCGTTGCGTGCGGTCGGTCCAGACTCGCTCCTCGCGCGCCTGAGCGGGCCAAGCGACCTGAAGGGGCTCTCCTCAGCCGAACTCACGCAACTGGCCGAAGAGGTTCGCACGGCGATCATCGCCACCACGGCGGTGACGGGAGGCCACTTGGGCCCAAGCCTCGGGGTGGTGGAGTTGACGATTGCGCTGCATCACATCATGTCTTCACCCGTCGATCGGATCGTGTTTGATACTGGCCATCAGGCATACCCACACAAACTTCTCACGGGTCGCCTTGCTCGGTTCGGCAGCCTGCGTCAACTCGGCGGCATTGGCGGCTTCCCGCGCCGGAGCGAGTCGCCGCACGACGTGTTCGATGGTGGCCATGCTGGAACAGGGATTTCAATTGGCCAAGGCCTCGCGCTTGCCCGCGATGTTCGCGGCAGCAGCGAGAAGATCGCAGTCATCGTCGGCGACGCGGCACTCATGAGCGGACTCAGCCTGGAGGCGCTCAATGACATTGGACACCGTCAAACAAAGATGCTGATCGTGCTGAATGACAATGAGATGTCAATCTCGCCAACCGTAGGAGCAATCTCTACTTATCTCTCTAAGGTGAAGCTCTCCGGAGCATGGCGCGAGAGCAAGGGTCGGTACGATCGCATCGTGGGGGCGATTCCACTCATTGGAGCAACCCTCGTTCGGATCTCGAAGAGCCTCCGTCGCTCTGTCATCTCCTTTGCGCAGGAGCCTGGGCGACTCTTTGAAGACCTTGGGATCACCTATGTCGGCGTCTTGGACGGGCATAACCGCGTTCAGATGGAAGAGGCGTTTACGAGCGCGTTCAACATGCCAGGACCGGTGATCGTGCACGTGCGCACGCAGAAGGGTCGCGGCTACAGGCCGGCCGAAGCGGATCCGATCACTTTCCACGGAGCAGCACTGCCGAAGATGGAGGTAGGTGTCGCCACGGATTCATACGGGAAGGCGGGTGCGGTCCCCGTTGCCCCCGCGCCGAAGAAGCCGAACTACACCTCCGCATTTGCAGCGGAGCTCGTTGCTGCCGCCGCGGATGATCGGCGCATCGTTGCGATTACCGCTGGCATGCCAACTGGGACGGGCCTCGACACTTTCGCAAAGGCGTACCCGGATCGCTTCTACGATGTAGGGATTGCGGAACAGCATGCGGTTGCCGCCGCAACTGGAATTGCGATGGGTGGTGGTCGACCAGTCGTTGCGATCTACTCCACCTTCATGCAGCGAGCGTGGGATCAGATCGTGCACGACGCTTGCCAGAACGATCAGCCAGTTCTCCTGGGAGTTGACCGTGCCGGCCTCGTTGGTGAGGACGGGACGAGCCACCAGGGAATGTTCACGCTGACCGCACAGCGGCAGATCCCGCGCCTTGTGATCGCGTCACCAAAAGATGAGCAGGAGCTCCGAGCGCTCGTGCGCACTGCGCTCGCACAGGATCATCCGTTTGCGCTCCACTATCCTCGCGACAGCATTGAAGGGGTTCCAGTTCGCGATCCGAAGCCGATCCCTGTTGGTAAGGCAGAGATGCTTGATGAGGGGACAGATATCGTTATCGTCGGATTCGGCCCGATTGTGCAGCGCGGCATGCGCGTTGCAGAGCGACTCCGCAGCAGCGGACTCTCGGTCGGCGTGGTCAATGCGATCTGGGCGAGTCCGATCGATCATGAACTTTACCGTCGCCTTGGGCGCTCTACCACGCTAATTGTCACCCTGGAGGAGAGCGTCGCTGCTGGGGGCTTCGGTGGAGCCGTCGTTGAATCGCTCGCGGCGGATCAGGCGGCAACTGGCCAGCCCGTCCGCGCCACGATCCTTAGCATTGGCATCCCGGCGGGAGCATTTGTTGACCACGGAAGTGTGAGCGATCTACGCACGCTGATCGGGATTGATGAGGCGGGGATCGAGCGCCAGATCCGTGCCGTCTGGGAGGCGCGCCGCCCAAGTTAGCCCTCGTGCGGTACGCCACCTGAGTGTGGCCGTATGCGATGATGCGACTATGCGCCGCTACGGATTTGTCTACAACCCAAAGAACGACCTCGCCCTTGAAGCGTGGGACGAGGCGGCAGGTTGGTGCGCCGCGCGCGGCATCGAACACTGGGGGTTCGCAGCCGAGGAGCGCGAAAGCATTGCGGCGGCTCTCCCAGGCAGCGAAGTGCTCTTCTCGCTCGGTGGGGATGGCACCTTCCTCCGCGCCGCCGCCGCCGTGGCCGAGCAGAGCGTTCCACTCCTCGGCATCAACCTCGGCAAGATCGGCTTCCTCGCCCGCTCAGAGAGCTTCCAGCTCGCGAGCGCCCTTGAGGCGTTCAGTGAGGGGAAGTGGAGTGCGCAGGAGCGAATGGCGCTTCGTGCAACCGTGCAACGCGCCGACGGTGGGGAGCGCACCTTTACCGCACTCAATGATGTGGTGGTCGCGCGTGGGCGTCTTCCGCGCGTGGTTCGCCTGGATGTTGCGATCGGAGAGAGCCACCTTGCCACCTACATTGCAGACGGCGTCGTGGTCTCATCGCCAACCGGATCCACGGGTTACTCCTTCTCGGCCGGCGGACCGATCCTTGACCCGGTGAGCCGCAACATCATCGTGACCCCAATCGCCGCCTATCTCGCCACACTTCGATCAGTCGTGGTCTCCGCCGAACAGGTGGTCATCTGCACGGTCGTTGACGGCGAAGAGGCGGTTATCTCAATTGACGGATGGATCGACGAACCGCTCGCCACAGGTGATCGAGTGCGAGTTTCGGCTGCGCCACTCCCGATTCGCTTTGCTGAACTTCATGGCCTCGCCCCCTTCTGGGACCTTGTGCGCCAGAAGGTGGATCTCCTTCCACGGTGAGCGCCGCGAAGCGCACCCCCGCGAACGGGTCGCGCATCATTGAGCTTGGTGTCTCTGGGCTCGCAATCATTGACGCCGTCCGCGTTGAACTTGGTGCTGGGCTCACGGTCCTAACCGGTGAGACTGGCGCGGGGAAGAGCCTCATCGTTGACGCGCTCGCGCTCGCCCGCGGTGCGCGTGCCGATACTGATGCAATCCGAAGCGGCGAGCCGAAGCTCCGCGTGGACCTCTTGCTGAGCGCGGATGGAGCGGAACAGATCATTGTCCGAGAGGTGCACAGCGAGGGGCGCTCCATTGCGCGCATCAACGACGAGCTGGTGACAATCGCGGCGCTCACTGCGGAGGTAGCGCCGCGGATTGAGATCCATGGGCAGCACGATCAACAGCGCCTAGGGGACCGGGGTCGCCAGCGGGATCTTCTTGATCGCTGGTCAGAGACCCTCGAAATGAGAGAGAAGATTGGCACGTTGGTTGAGCAGCGCGAACGCTTGCAGGTGGAGTTTGATGAACTCGGCGGTGGTGATGCCCGACGTGAGGCACTGTTGCTGATTGCACGTGCGGAGCGAGATGACCTTCGCACTGCCGCGATCGAGCCAGGGGAGGGGGAGCGACTCCGTGAGGAGCTGCGTCGCGCCACGAGTAGCGATCGGATCGACGGGCTCCGCGCAGAGATCCTGGCACTCCTGGACGCGGATGATGAGAGCCTCCGTGCGCGTTCTCGACTTCTTGATCGGAGCGCACGTGAGCTGCTCAAACTTGATTCCGGGAGCGCATCATTTGCGGAGCGCATTTGCGCGCTCGCGGTAGAGATTGACGATCTCGCTCGCGATGCCGCGCGCGGCGAAGGAGGTGAGGCGCTGAGTCGTCCAGTTGCTGAGATTGAGGAGCGACTTGGGCTGATCCTTTCACTGGAGCGACGCTTCCGCACCGACGAGGCGGGCCTCGCGGACGCCCTCGAACGCGCTGAGCGCGAGGTTGCTCGTCTAGAAGGAGCCACGGAGCGGCAGAGTCAGATCCTGAAGGAACGAACCGCGCTTGCGGAGCAGATTGCTGTGCTCGCGGCGCAGTTGCGGGGCGCGCGAGTGGCCGGAGCCGGACGACTCTGTAAGGCGGTGAACCGTGCCCTTGAGTCGCTCGCACTCCCGCCAACGTTCGAGATCTCTGTCGCACCCCGAGCCGGTGGCGAAGACGACCCGCTGGTTGAAGGGGCTTCCTGCCTTGTGGACCGCAGTGGTGGGGACGACGTGGAGTACCTCTTTGCGCCGAATGCTGGAGAGCCCGCTGCGCCGATCGCGAAGATCGCTTCTGGGGGTGAACTGAGCCGAGTCTCACTCGCACTCGAAGAGGCACTCAGCGATGCGAGCGAAAGCCGGACGCTGGTCTTTGATGAGATTGATGCAGGGCTTGGAGGGCGCGCTGGAGAGACGCTCGGCAAGAGCCTGAAGCGAATCGCCACGCAACACCAGGTGCTTTGCGTGACACATCTTCCACAGGTTGCGGCACAGGCGGACGTGCACCTGCAGGTGCGCAAACGTGAGGAGGGGGGACGCACGATCACGGAGGTGCGTCGCCTTACCGGTGATGAACGGATGCGTGAGCTCGCGTCAATGCTCGCCGGCGACGCTGCAGGGAGTGGCGCAGAGGCTGCGGCACGGGAGCTCCTGGCAAAGGCGGGCCAGAGCGGATCATGAGCGGTGGACTCACCATGAGCCCACTCGACCGCATCATTGAATCGTGCCTCGTCTACCTGAGCGTCGAACGCAACCTCTCTCCGCGCACACTTGACGCGTATCGCGGCGACTACCGATCCTTTGCGGCGTCACTCGGACCGGATGATGCTTGGCGCAGCGACGCGAAGGCGGCCCAGGCGTGGCTCGCTGGGGCGAACGTTGCTGTTTCAACCACGCGCCGCCGCGCCGCTGCGCTCCGCGTGCTCTACAGATTCGCGGAAGGCGAAGGGGAGTTAACGCGTTCAATCAGCGCGGAGATTGATCTACCGCGTACGCGTCGCAACCTTCCTGCGGTGCTTCGCCTGGACGGCGTGGAGCGCCTGCTCCGCGAACTTGCGACCGAGCAGGGTGACGGCGATCTTGCACGCGCTGATGCGCAGCGTGCCCATGCACTAGGCGAGGCGCTCTACGGATCGGGGGGGCGCGTGAGCGAGATCGTCGCTCTAGATCTTGATGGAGTGGACCTTGAGGAGGGGAGCGTGCGTCTCTTTGGGAAGGGCCGCCGTGAGCGTGTGGTGCCGATTGGCGAGCCAGCGGTTGATGCGATTAGGACGTATCGAGACGGCGGCCGCACGGTTCACGCGGAGGCGAGCGCGCGACGTAGTCGAGCCGCGGTGGAACCGAGCGCACTCTTTCTCGCGCAGGGTGGTGTCCGCTTGCGACGCGAATCGGCGTGGAGCGTGATTCGTGACGCGGCAAACCGCGCTGGGCTCGGCACAGAGATCCACCCACATACGCTCCGCCACTCATTCGCAACACACCTCCTCGATGGCGGTGCGGATCTGCGTGTGGTGCAGGAGTTGCTCGGTCACGCGGACATCTCCACCACGCAGCTGTACACGCACCTGCTCGGGAGCCATGTGCGTGATGCGTACAAACGGGCGCATCCTCGAGCGTAAGCGGCTACCATCAAGTAATGGGTGCAGATACATTCGCTCCAATCGCCGCTGCGCTCCTCCTGCTCCTCATCAGCTTTCCAGTGCATGAGGCGGCACACGCCACTGCGGCGTGGAAACTCGGCGATGGGCATGCGCGAGCACTCGGACGCGTCTCCTTGGATCCGCGGCGCCACATTGACCCGCTAGGAGCCGGACTTCTTCTATTGTCGGCGCTCTCTGGCGGAGGAGCGATCGGCTGGGCGAAGCCAACCCCAGTCATGGCGCAGAGCCTGCGAGGGGGGAGTCTTGGCTGGGCGATCGTCGCGGTGGCGGGTCCACTGAGTAATCTGCTCCTCGCGGTCGTCGCGGCGGCGCTCTACCGGCTGATCGGGAGTCCCCCATCCTCAGACCTCATCGGTCTGCTGATCGTCTACTTCACGTACTTCAACGCTGCACTTCTCTTTCTGAACCTACTTCCGATTCCACCCTTTGACGGTCGGGCGCTCCTTACGGGAGTGCTCGCGCTCGTCTCACCTCGCCTGGGTGACACCGTTGAAGGGCTGACCTCGTCGCGGTTCTCCTTTCCTGTGGTGATCGTCCTGCTCTTCTTCACCCCGCTCGGCTCGCTACTAGGAGATCTGAGCTTCGGGTTAACGCAGGTGTTGCTTGGGTCGGGATGAACCGCCGGACGGTGCCCCCGCGAGTGGCGCGAGGAGCGTATCCTTGCGCGTAAGTCAGGAAGGGGCGTGAGATGAGTCGATCGGTGCTGGCAGAGGGGTTTGAGCTTCCGGATCCTGCCGCCGTTGACATTGAAGGTGTCGTCTTCCGGCGCGAGCAGGGGGGGCTCTTCGGTCGTTCCCGCTCCTATGTGGCGCTCGGAGAGTTCAGTGGACCCTACGGCCTCCTTCTTGCACTCATTGAGCGTGACGAGCTTGACGTCTGCCGCGTCCCACTCGCGCCGTTTGCCGATGAGTTCCTCCGTTTCTTTGCAGAGATCCCTGACGACCGCCTGGAAACGCTCTCCGCATTCGTGTCAGTCGCTGCGCAACTCATCGTTCTCAAGAGTCGCGCACTTCTCCCCCGGCCGATCGTTCATCAGGGGCTCGATACACACGACCTTGATGATGTTGATGAGGCGGTGGATCTGCGTGCGCGACTCCTTCGCTATCGAGTCTTCCGTGATGCCGCTCGATTGCTCGGCGAGCGACTTCAGTCGCCGCTCTGGCAACGAGAGCAGCCAACCCGCCTCCTCCCGCAACCGAAGCCAGTCCTCGTGGAGCCGTTGACCCCTATCATCTCTGACCCGAAGCGACTCGTCCGTGCTGCGGCTCGCATTGCACTGCGTCGACGTCCACTCGCCGATCTCGCGCTCGCGCCGGTTGGCCTGAAGGTTTCAATTGGCGATCGACTCTCAGCCATTCGTGAGGCGGTGCGGCAGAGTGGGCTGAGCGGTGTGGACCTTGAGACACTCCTTGGAGACCGCCGTGATCGCTCGTTTATTGCGGTGACCTTCCTCGCCCTACTAGAGTTGGCAAAGCGGCGCGAGGTTCTGGTCGTGCAAGATGCACTCTGGGGTCCGATCATCATCACAGAGAGCGCGCCTGAAAGCGTACATGCGTAAGGGGGGAGAATGAGTACCGAGAAGCGAGCGGGAGTATCCCTCCCAGAGCGAACTCGTCCGGCAACAGCCGCTGATCTTGAGGCGCTGCTCTTTGTTGTGGATCGCCCGTTGACGAGGAAGGAGGCGGCGAAGCTCCTTGAGGTTGACCGCGCCGCGTTTGATCGCTTGGCGACAGAGCTTCAGTCAACGCTCGCGGGGCGCGGGATCACACTGCTCACCCACGGGGACGAGCTTCAGCTGACGAGTGGCCCTGAGCAGGCGCGCGCCGTTATGGCATGGATCGGAACCGGTGGCTCCGATATGACCGCAGCCCCCCTCGAGACGCTCACCGTGATTGCGTACCGACAACCGGTGACTAAGGCGGGCATTGAAGAGATTCGCGGCGTTGATGCCGACTACGCCCTTCGTGTCCTTCTTGAGCGCGGCCTTGTAGAAGAGGTTGATCGCTTGGAGACTGCGGGGCGCCCACATCGATACGCCACAACGATGGAGTTCCTCCGTAAGTTTGGACTCGCATCGCTGAGCGATCTCCCACCGCTGGAGGGTGATGCGGCATCAATTTTGAGCCTGCAACTCTCCAGTGAGGAGCCGTCACCCGCTGACGCCTCGCCAGACGAAGGTCCAACGACGCCAGCTGGCGAAGGAGCCCTCGCTGACTGATCTGATCCGCGTCAATGTGCTCGTCGCTGAGCGCTCGGGCCTCTCTCGTCGTGGCGCTGATGCAGCGATTGCGGCGGCGCGGGTTACGAGTGCTGGCCGAACCGTCCTTCTTGGCGAGCGAATGGAGCCGAGTTCGCTCCTGGAACTTGACGGGAAGGCGCTCGCTGCGCGCAGTGGCGCGCCAGCTGATGTAAGCGATCCGCTTAATGGAGCGGAGATGCTCGCGTGGCATAAGCCCTGGGGGGTCACCACAACGCACGCGGACCCACATGCTGAGATCACGCTGCCGCAGGCGCTCACCCCGCTGCTCGGTGAGACGCGCGCCGCGCGCATGCTTTCAATCGGACGACTCGATCGGGAGAGCGAAGGCCTGCTGCTCCTCACTCCTGAGCGCCGCCTGGTGTCACCGATCGCACACCCGCGCGCTGGCCTTCAACGCGGATACGCAGTGATGTGCGACCTGCCGCTCGGACACGCGGAACAGACGCGGTTGCGCGCAGGGATTCGGCTTACTGATGGCTGGGCGCGCGCGCTTGACGCGCGGGAGATTCGCCCGGACGATCGACTCCCCGAGGACGTACTGGACGATGGTTCGGACCCTGCGCAGTGGAGCTACATCGCACTGGGAGAGGGGCGTCACCATGAGGTGCGCAGGCTCTACGGCGCCATTGCGCGCCCTGTGCGGCGGTTGATTCGCATCTCGTTCGGGCCAGTCCATCTTGCAAACATTCGCGTCGGCGAAGCACGCCCACTCGAAGTGGCAGAGCGAGCCGAACTCGGCAACGTTCTCCTCGCATCGGCAACCAGAACGGCGGTCAGCCCGTGACGCAGATCGCCATTGACGGACCAGCCTCAAGTGGGAAGAGCAGCGTCGGGATCCGAGTCGCCGCATCGTTTGGGTACGGCTTCTTGGACACTGGACTGCTATATCGGGCGGTCACGAGAGCGGCACTTGATGGCGGCGTGCTTGGTGCCACTGGCGCGCTCCTTGAGGGTACGGCAACCATCAGTGCAGGCGACGCAGAGAAGCTTGTGCAACTCGCGCACCTTGCGGACGTAGATCTTGAGAGTGGGAGTGCCACGATCGTGGTGGATGGCAGGCCCTTTGAAGCGTCAGAGCTTGAGGGTGGCGACGTGGAGCGTGCCGTCGCCGCAATTGCAGCCATCCCAGAGGTTCGGGCAGCGCTCCGCAGCGTGCAGCGTGAGACTGCGATGCGTGGAGGGGTTGTGCTCGCCGGACGCGATATTGGAACGGTGGTCTACCCAGAGGCTCTACACAAGTTCTTTCTTGACGCGTCCGCTGAGACGCGCGCGTTGCGTCGAGCGATCCAGCGTGGCTTCGCAGAGGGGTCAGATGAACATCAGGAGGCACTGCGTAGCCTGATCGCTCGGGATCGGGAGGATCGCGGCCGAGCAGTGGCACCACTCCGCGCCGCTGAGGATGCGCTCCTTATTGCGACGGATTCACTCACGCTTGACGACGTCGTTGACCAGATCGTGCAGAGGGTGCGTTCGTCGTCACATGTCGCTTGATCGTCCACCGCTTGGCATGCGCCTCTCCGACGCGTTCGGAGCATGGGCCATTCGCCGCCTCGCACGCGAAATTGTCGTTGAAGGGATGGAGCGAATCCCGAAAGAGGGACCGGTCATCTTGGTTGGGAACCACATTTCATGGCTCGATCCAATCTTCTTGGCGTGCTGGCTGACGCCTGAAACTGGACGGGCGATCAATTGGATGGGTAAGGCGGAGGCGATGCGCTGGCCACTGGTCGGCACCTTCCTGCGAGTCAATGGAGTGTTCGGTGTGCGGCGGGGGGCGGCAGACCTTGAAGCCTTTCGCTTGGCCGAAGGGGTGCTCCGGGATGGGAACGTTCTCGGGATCTACCCTGAAGGGACCCGTTCCCATGACGGCAAGATTGGCACCTTCCGCGACGGTGCGGCGCTTCTCGCGCTACGGAGTGGGGCTCCCGTGATCCCCGTTGCAGTGAGTGGTACCGAGCAACTCTGGCCTCGGGGCGCACTGCTCCCTCGACGAGCGGCAAGGATTCAGATGGTGATTGGCGAGCCGCGCAGATTCACGTATTCAGCAGGCGATCGCCCAGCCCTTTCGCTCGTTGCCGAGCAGATGCGAGCCGCCGTAGCCGCCCTCCTCCCGCACGAGTACCGCCCGTAGCGCAGCAGCACAACGCGAGGGCGAGCGCCCTTCAGGTGGCAGGTTCGCTTGGATGGGTGGAGTAGGGGATAATCGCCCACATGGGAAGTGTCGAGAGCATCAGCATCGCGAAGCGCACAGGGGTCTGCTATGGCGTGCGCGAGGCGATCGACAAGGCGAAGGTTGCGCGCGCCGAGGGGAAGGCAACACACACGCTCGGGCACGTCGTGCACAACGAGGGACTGATCGCGGATCTTCATGCCCGCGGCATTGAGAGCGTGGAGACGCTCGACCAGGTGACCGAAGGCGCGGCAATCGTCATTCGTGCGCACGGGGTGACCCCAGAGGTGCTCCAGCGCGCAAATGATCGTGGCCTTGAAGTGATTGATGGCACCTGCACCTGGGTCGTACAGGAGCATCGCGAGCTGGCGAAGCTCGTGGAAGAGGGCTACGAGATCGTGCTTCTTGGGACACCACACCACCCGGAGGTCGTTGGCCTCCTCGGATTCGCCCCCAACGCGATTCTGGTTGACGAAGAGGAGGATTGGGCGAAGATTCCACGCCGCAAACGCATGGCGCTAATTACCCAATCAACGCAACCGCCCTGGAAGTTTGAGAGGCTCGCCGCCTTCCTCGTCTCTCGCTGTCATGAACTGAAGGTCCTGAACACCGTCTGTCCTGTCACGATTCGTCGCCAGGAAGACACGATGGAGGCGGCGCGATCCGTTGACATGATGGTAGTTGTGGGTGGGAGCAAGAGCGCGAACACGAAGGAGCTCACTCGCCTCTGTGAAATCAGCGGCACGCGAGCACTTCAAATTGAATCTGCTGCTGATTTGCGTGACCCTACACCATTCGCAGGCGTCATCCGAGTCGGAGTTACCGGTGGGACAAGTACGCCGATCGAGGATCTCGAACGGGTTGCCGCGCGAATTGCCGAACTGGCTGGAACCGAATCCGTGAAGGGGAGAGCAGGCGAGATCGCACGAGAGGCCCTCGCCTCCGCGGCGACACCGCAGTACCGAACCACCTCAATCACCGAACCGAGCGCCCAATGAGCCGTCGCCAAGGACCGGATGAGGAGGTGGTGCAGGAGCGCCTGCCGCTCGTTGCGCTCGTTGGGCGACCGAATGTTGGGAAGAGCACGCTCTTTAATCGTTTCGTCGGTGAGCGACGAGCAGTTGTTGAAGATCGTGCTGGAACAACACGGGACCGGCTGATCTCTATTGCGGAGTGGAACGGATTCAAGTTTCGCCTGGTAGACACTGGAGGGATGCAGCCGGCGCAGGGTGATGTGATTGACGTCGCCGTGCAGGACCAGGCACGAATTGCGGTGACCAGCGCGGACCTCATCATCCTGGTTGTGGATGCGGCTACCGGTCCAAACCCAGGTGATGCAGAGGTGGCACAGCTGCTGCGCAAGAGCGGCAAGCCAATCCTGCTCGCGGCGAACAAGGCTGACAACATTGAGCGTGAGCGCGCAGCACATGAGTTTGCCGCGCTCGGCTTCGATGCTATCTATCCAGTGAGTGCGCAACACGGGATCGGCTCAGGCGATCTCCTTGACGTGCTTATTGAAAGCCTGCGTGGGCTCCCGCCTGAGAGTGGCATCCCTACTCGTGAGGGCGAAGTTACGGTCGCCATTGTGGGGCGACCGAACGTTGGGAAGTCGAGCCTGCTGAATCAGCTCCTCGGTGAAGAGCGAACCGTTGTGAGCAACGTGCCAGGAACGACGAGAGATGCCATTGACGATCACATTGATCACGCTGGTCGTTACATCACGCTCGTGGATACCGCAGGAATCAAGAAGCGGGGGAGGATTGCATCTGGTCCCGTTGCTGAAAAGTACGCAACCGTTCGCTCTGTTGCAGCGTTAGATCGCGCCGATGTAGCGCTGCTTCTGATTGATGCGTCGACGGGCTTGCAGGCCCAGGATCTTCACGTAGCAGGCTCTGTCATTGAGGCAGGGAAGGGTCTCGTCATCGTGATGAACAAGTGGGACCTTGTTGAGAAGGACGGCTTCACGTTTGATACGGCGATGGGACTGCTCCGTCGCCAGGCCCCCTTCCTTGATTTTGCACCGATCCTCTCCATCTCTGCGCTGACGGGCTTGCGCGCGACGAAGGTGCTGGACGCAGCGATTGCTGCGGCGGATGCGCGTCAGTTGCGAATTCCTACTGGCGCACTGAACCGCCTCGTGGCAGAGGCGGTTGCCCGTCAGGAGCCTGCGCATAGCGGCAGTAAGCGCCCGAAGATTCTGTATGCGGCACAGGCGGCGACACCGCCACCTACCTTCGTCCTTTTCGCACGAAATGCGGCGCAGGTCCATTTCAGTTGGCAGCGCTTCCTTGAGAATCAGATCCGCGACCAGTACCCGTTGACCGGTACTCCCATCCGCATTGTGGTGCGAGAGCGGGCGGCGGAGGAGGGGCGTGAGCGTGGACGTGCAGGTGGTCGGACAGGGAGTCGGAGTCGATGATTCGAATCCTTGGCGCCGGCGCATGGGGGACTGCCCTCGCGGCGCTCTGGGCGCATCCGCGCGTCGGAGTGGACGCACCAACGATTGAGTTGATCGCCCACACCGCCGCAGAGGCATCCGCGATCAGCGCAACGCGCCTGAATGCACGACGGCTGCCTGGCGTCACGCTGCCAGAGAGCATTCGGATTCGATCCGTTGACGACGAGCTTTCGGGACTGGGCGCAGGGGACCTTCTCGTGATCGCGATTCCTTCCGATGCCATTCGTGGGGCACTTACCCATGTAGCAGTTGGAGGCGCGAGCGTGGTGATGGCGTCGAAGGGCCTCAGCCGGGAGGGCGAACGTGTCTCCGAGATTGCGGTTGCTGCAGGTGTGATCCCTTCAACACTCTTCACCCTCTCAGGACCAAATCTTGCCCGTGAGATCGCAGCAGGCAAGCCAGCCGCTGCGGTGCTCGCCAGTCAGGACGGGCCGCGCGAAGATGTCCTCGCCTCGCTTGCACGCCCGACCTTCAGGATCTATACGAGTGATGATCCGATCGGCGTAGAGGTTGCGGGCGCGCTGAAGAATGTCCTTGCGATCGCTGTGAGCGGCGTACGTTCGCTTGGATATGGCGAGAATGCGGCAGCAGCGCTCCTCTCCCGCGGCGTGGCGGAGATGGCGCGTCTTGCTGAGGCGTGTGGTGGGCGCGCAGAGAGCGCCTTCGGACTTGCAGGGGTTGGCGATCTCGTCCTTACCGCATCCAACACTGGATCACGGAACGCACGGCTGGGCGAACTGCTCGCCACGGGAGCGTCGGTGAGCGTTGCGGTTGAGACGATCGGTGCCACTGTGGAGGGGATTCCGACCGCGCATGGCGCGCTCCTGCTCGCGGCACGTCTCGGCGTTGAACTGCCAATTACGGCTGCAGTCGTTGCAGCGCTTGAACACGGCGTGAGCATTGAGCGTCTTGCTGAGGGACTTCTAGGGCGTGCACCGACCGCTGAGTGGCACTGAGCGGGACGCGGTAAGGCTGCTAGAATCGCCGCTCGCGCACGGCAACGGAGCGTAGCGCAGCTTGGTAGCGCGCTTGCCTGGGGGGCAAGAGGTCGCAGGTTCAAATCCTGTCGCTCCGACCATAAATCAGCGACATGCAGAAGGCCCGGGGTTTCCCCCGGGCCTTCTGTTGTTTAGCGTCGGCGGCGTGCCGCCGTGAGAGGCCTTGTTGGTTAGCGGCCTGAGTTCTTCAGGGTTGCGATCTTCCAGATGAGGAGACCGTAGCCCGGCTTCGCCAGGATGTCCGCAATCGTGTATCCAACCTGCTTCAGTACAAGGCCGTCACCGGCGCTCAGGCCAATGTTCCCAGCGATTGTTGGGAGCAGGTAGGCGATCGGGTAGACGCCCCAGGTTGCGAGAAGTACGACTCGGAGCACCTTGAAGATGCCCTGAATCTCCTTGCTCTGCTTCTTGAACGAGGCGTCAATGCCGCCGAACAGGTCACGCAGGATCAGGACGAAGAAGATCGTGCTGATTGCGCCCCAAATCGTGCGCGAGGAGTCAAGGACCACGGAGGTCTGATTGTCCATCTCGCCGATGTAGCCCGTAGCGATCATGAGGAAGGCGTAGACCACATTCCTCTGGATGAGCTTGCTCTCGATCTTCTTGTCGAGGCGAAGCACGAGGATCAGCTCGGCTACAAGGAGTGGCACCGTGAGGAGCCAGTCAACGTAGCGGTAGGCCTCGTTGAACTCGCCGAGCGAACCACCAGCGGTGGCGACCCACGAGTCGAAGATGCGGACGTAGTGGTAGAACGCGATCAGTACAACGGTGGCTGAAAGCGTGACCGCCATCCGGTTCCCTTCCTTCAGCGCCCCGCGTGCGGAGACGAAGAAAAAGAAGCTCGCGCCCATCGATGCGATGGCGAGAGACATGAAGTTGTATACCAACTGGTATCCCTGTTCTGGACTCATTTATAGACCTCCAAATATCCTTGCGGCCTCTCTCCGCCGCTTGCCCGATTATGCCGCAGTCGGGCACTTTATTGTGGAACCGCAACAATCTGGCGAAGCGGCTACGAGATGTAACAAATCTGGGGTGCGGGGAGCGGGTTGAGGAGGAAGACCTGCGGAGGGCAGCGGAGGGGGCGAGGCGCTACGCTGCCGAAAAGGGGGTAGCCATGCCATCAATTGACGAGCTGACACGGATTGAGCCAGTCCACCTCGCCCGACTGGAGGCGCAGGGAATCTTCACCACAGGACTCCTCCTTGAGCGGAGCGAAACGCCGACCCGGCGCCAGACGCTCGCTGACCAGACTGATGCCTCCCTCGCTGATGTTGACGAGTGGCGCGACGAAGCGCTTTTGCTCAACCTCGCCTTCTTTGGTCGCCACGAGCATCAGCTTCTCGCCGCGGCCGGATATCCGGGTATTCGAACACTCGCCGAAAGTGATTGGGAAGAGTTCCAGGCGGCCGTCACGCGGGCAACCCTCCTTCTTGGCCGAGTTGCGCCTGACCCGCTCTCCCTGCGTTCGTGGTGGGAGCAGGGACGCGTCCTCGTCGACGCGTGAAGCAGATGCGCCGTGCGGCGCGTCGAATCGCTGCAGCCGCCTTCACGCTTCTCGCCCTGATTGCGCTCACCCTTGGCATCTTCCTCCTCCCACCAGTCGTGCATCTCCTCCTTGACGCTGCAAATGCGTCGGAGAGCCTCAACGTCGCCGCACCGCTTGCACACTCGCTCTCTGATGCGCTCGTCCGTGATCTCCTCGTTGGTGGAGCCTTTGATGTGCCCCTGAGTGGTGAACCGCTGCTGAGCGCCTCAGAGCGCTCGCACCTCGTAGACGTCGGCGTGCTCTTTCGGATCCT